>JAEEGL015159205.1_pt1 | contig 20628 bp, 16 predicted proteins | sample 9134231 | NCBI WGS metagenome assembly JAEEGL01 (sample SAMN16246548, study PRJNA631951) | gut metagenome | biome: gut microbiome; feature: rumen; material: fiber-attached | host: Bos | place: Iran: Karaj | collected 2018-10
CGAGTCGAGGAAGTAGTTGGCCTTTTCCAGCTTGTCGTAGTAGGCGATGAAGTTCTGGGACAGCTCGAACTGGTCCATGTTCAGCTTTTTGTTGGCGATCTCGCGGAACAGATTCAGCGCCGCGAACAGCCAGCAGCGGCCGGAATGCATCTGGTTGGTGACGGGCAGGGTCTCCAGCTCGTGGTTGAATATGAACGTGCCTTCGGCGGCCTTGCGGTTGTCGAATATCACTTCGTCCAGGTTCTGCTTGCCCATGGCCAGGGCGGCGGCCCGCAGGGCGGGGTTGGCCCGGTAGGCGGCGTTCATCCGGCTGAGTTTATCGGAACATATGATCATGCTGCACCTCCAAACAATAATATGCCCGAATTATAGCACAAAACGGGAGGAGCTGAGTTAAATAAAAGCAAATTTCGGCGAGAGAGAGGGCATAAATGTTGATTTTTGCCTTAAATCATTGCCACGGGAAAGCTGAAGTGCTATAATTAAGCGACATTTGTGTCCGGAGGAACTTAGATGACCATCAAAAAGCTGACTTCAGAAGAGATAAAGGCTTCCATACTCGAAAAACTGGAACGCAACTACGGTTGCGACATAACCGACGCGACGCGGGTACAGATATACGACGCCCTGGCCCAGACGGTAAAGGACGAGGTCATGCGTCGGCGCACCGCCTCTCGCGGCGAGCGCAAAAAGCAAAAGTGCAAAAAACTGTATTACCTGTCTGCGGAATTCCTGGTGGGCCGTGCGCTGCACAACAACATGGTGTCGCTGGTGAACGAACAGGCCTACGTGACCGCGCTGCACGAACTGGGGCTGGACGCTTCCCGCATATTCGAGGAAGAGCCGGAACCGGGCCTGGGCAACGGCGGCCTGGGACGCCTCGCTGCGTGCTTCCTGGACAGCCTGACCACCCTTAAGCTGCCCGCCATGGGCTGCACCATCAGGTACGAATACGGCCTGTTCCGCCAGAAGATCGTGGACGGCTACCAGGTGGAGATGCCCGACAACTGGCTGGAGAACGGCTCCATGTGGGAGATCTGCCGGCCCGACCAGACCCAGATGGTGCGCTTCGGCGGCTATGTGGAAAGCTACGACGACAACGGCAAGACCCGCTACCGCCACATGAATTACTCCACCGTCCAAGCGGTGCCTTACGACGTGCCCGTGCTGGGCTACGACAGCTGCATGGTGAACATGCTAAGGTGCTGGTCCGCCAGAGCCAACAAGACGCTGGACATGCAGTCCTTTAACAGGGGCGAGTACACCCGCGCCATAGAGGAAAAGGAACTGGCCGAGGTCATAAGCAAGGTGCTCTATCCCGAGGACAACCACTACGAGGGCAAGGAGCTGCGCCTGAAACAGCAGTACTTCCTGTCCAGCGCCTCGGTGCAGTACGCGGTGCAGGATTTCGTGAAGGTTTACGGCGAGGACTTCTCCATCTTCCCGGACAAGGTGGCGCTGCATGTGAACGACACCCACCCCGGCATGGCGATCCCCGAGCTCATGAGGGTGCTGATAGACGAGTATGGCTTAAGCTGGGACGAGGCGGAGGACATAACCCGCCGCACCTTCGCCTATACCAACCATACGGTCATGGCAGAGGCGCTGGAAAAGTGGCCCGAAGAGATGGTGGCCCGCCTACTGCCCCGCATATACATGATCCTTCAGGAGATCAACCGCCGGGAGTGCGCCAGGCTGTGGGAAGTGTTCCCCGGCCAGTGGGAGAGGATCGGCCGCATGGCGGTGATCGGCTACGGTTCGGTCAACATGGCGAACCTGTGCGTGAGCATGTCCCACAGCGTGAACGGCGTTAGCAAGATCCACACGGACATACTCAAAAAGGGCGTGTTCCACGATTTCTACATGACCCAGCCAGACAAGTTCATCGCCATAACCAACGGCATAACCCACCGCCGCTGGCTGATGATGGCCAATTACCGCCTGTCCAGGCTGATAGACGAAGCCATAGGCGATTCCTGGCGCAAGGACTACGAGCGGTTGGCTGAGCTGGAAGCGTTCAAGGACGACGCGGCCTTCCGGGAGAAGTTCTTCCAGGTCAAGCGCGCCAACAAGGAACGCTTGAGCGGCCGGCTGCAGGCGAGCCAGGGCGTGACCCTGAGGCCCGACGACCTGTTTGACGTGCAGGCAAAGCGGTTGCACGAGTACAAGCGCCAGCTGCTCAACGCCCTGAGCATACTCATACTGTACAACCGCCTGAAGGATAACCCGAACATGGTCATCCAGCCCCGCACCTATATTTTCGGTGCCAAGGCTGCCCCGGGCTATTACCGGGCCAAGCTCATCATCAGGCTCATCAACGAGATCGCGCGCCTGGTGAACACCGACCCGGTGGCGGGCAAGTACATAAACGTCGTGTTCGCCGAGAACTACTCTGTCAGCATGGCGGAGGACCTTATCCCCGCCGCGGACGTGAGCGAGCAGCTCTCCACCGCCGGCAAGGAAGCCAGCGGCACCGGAAACATGAAGTTCATGATGAACGGCGCGGTGACCATAGGCACTTTGGACGGAGCCAACGTGGAGATCTGCGACGCGGTGGGCCGGGACAACATCTACATCTTCGGCATGACCGCCGGACAGGTGGAGGCGGCGTACCAGTCTCCCTCCCGCGCCAGCGGCATATTCGAGACGAACGCCGAAGTGCGCCGGGCGCTCACCCAGCTGATAGACGGCACGCTGTGCCCCCAGCAGCCCGGTCTGTTCAGGGACATTTACCACAGCCTGCTCTTCGGCGACAACGGCAGCATAGCGGACAGCTACTTCGTGCTGAGCGACATAAGGAGCTACATCCGCACCCAGGAGCAGATCAGCAAGGACTATATCAACCGCGACGAGTGGGTAAAGAAGGCCATAGTGAACGTGGCGCGCAGCCACATCTTCGCTTCCGACCGCACTATCAAGGAATACAACCAGTCGATCTGGCACCTGGACGAGGTAGAACTGTGACGAATGCCTGCCACGACCCGTATTCCGAGTTTTTCCGCAGACCCAAAGGCGCGCTGACCGCGGGCAGCTTCGTGACCCTCACCCTGCATATAGAGGGCGAGGTCTCGCAGGTGTTCGCTCGGGTGTGGCGGGGCGCGGACGAGGAATGGCTGCCCCTTAACAACAGATGGGAGGAAATGTACTCCGTCAGCGTGAGCGTGGGCAGGGAAGCGGGTCTGGTCTGGTACTATTTCGTGATCGACTGTCCCGAAGGCAGGCGCTATCTGGGCAAAAACGGCCTGAGCGACACGGAGCCGGAGTCATTCCAGATAACCGTGTACGACCCCGCCTTCGACACGCCCCGCTGGATGCGGGAAAGCGTGATAATGCAGATCTTCCCCGACCGCTTTAATATCGGTTCCCGCGGGATCACTCTTCCCCACGGCAGGGGCGCGTTCGTGCACGAAAACTGGAACGAGGCGCCCTGCCTGTGCGACGACAACGGCGACAGGGAAGCCGTGGACTTTTTCGGCGGCAGCCTGAACGGGATACGGGAGAAGCTGGATTATCTGAGCGACATGGGGTTTGGAGGGATATACCTTAACCCCATTTTTCGCGCCCGCAGCAACCACAAGTACGACACGGGCGACTACGAAAGGATAGATCCGTCCTTCGGAACCCAGGCGGACTTCGAGGCGCTGTGCCGGGACGCGAAAAGCGCGGGCATACAGGTGATACTGGACGGCGTGTTCAGCCACACGGGAGCGGACAGCAAATACTTCAACCGTTACGGCACCTACGACAGCCCCGGCGCGTACTCCGCCTTTCCGGGCGGACCCTACGCCAAGTGGTACAGCTTTAAAAACGGCAGGGACGATTACGAGTGCTGGTGGGGCATAGAGACCCTGCCCAACGTGAACGAACTGGAACCCACATATCTGGACTATATCTGCGGAGAGCGTGGCATAATCCAGAAATACATAAAAGCCGGAGCGTCCGGCTGGCGGCTGGACGTGGCGGACGAACTGCCCACGGACTTCATCCGCCATTTGCGGCGCAGGGCGAAGGCGGCCAATCCGAACAGCTGCGTGATAGGCGAGGTGTGGGAGGACATCACCAACAAGATGACCTACGGGCGCCGCCGCTGTTACGCGCTGGGAGACACTCTGGACAGCGCCATGAACTATCCTTTAAGGACCGCGGTCATGGACTTCATGCTGGAAAAGAGCGACGCATACCAACTGGAGACCTTCATAAAACACCAGATGTCCACGCTGCCGCCGCCGCTGCTTTACAGCATGATGAACCTGCTGGGCAGCCACGACAAGCCCCGGGCGATCTCGGTGCTCAGCGGCAGGGAAAAGCTGGAGGGCAGCCGGGACGATGTGGACGCGAGACCGCTTAACAGCCTCGAATACGAGCTGGGCAAGGCCAGGTACATAAAGGCTTTCGAGCTCATCTGCGCCCTGCCGGGCATGCCTGCGGTGTACTACGGCGACGAGGCGGGCATGACCGGAGCGGACGCCCCCTACTGCCGGGGCACGTATCCCTGGGGCAGGGAAGACCGGGAACTGCAGGGAGAGATACGGCGCATCATCCGGACGCGCAACTCCTCACCCGTGCTCAAGGCGGGGGAAGCGGGCGTGCGGGCGCTGGACGACAGCCGGCTGGAGATAGTCAGAAAGCTGGACGGGGAGACGGTCAGCGTCGTGATCGACAACCGGGTATAGTATCCCGGCAGGCGGTATTCGGCGATCGACGGTCGGTGCTGACAGGTTTGGCGGCGCTTTGCCGCGGACAGAAAGGCAGATCCCATGAAGATCAGGCGTTTGAACGAGGACAAATACATAGCCCTGGACGACGACGGGCGTGAGATAGGCCGCAGCACGGTAAAGCTCAAGAGGCTGGACCGTATATTCCCCGATTGCCCGGGACAGATATCCATCCACGTCGTTGCGGACGACGAGTGCCGGGACCTGCTCTACGGCGCGGCGGTCACCCGGGCGCGGCTGCTTCTGGGCCGCCAGCAGGAAAAGACCCGCGTGTACGCCAAGATATCCCCGGAGGACAGGCCCGCGCTGGAGATACTCTCCTGCATGGGTTTCGTGCCCCAGGACGGCATAGCGCGCATGACGAGGCAGGTCACGGACGAAAAAATCAGCCTGCAGGCGCCTCCCAACTGCACAATAGTCAGGGACACGCTGGAGGACGACGGGGAGAAGATACGCTGCCTAAGGCGCTACAACGAGTGCTTCGGCGCGGACAAGGATATAAAGTGGCTGGAGGAACTGGCGTCATACGACGACTTCAGGCGCATACTCATGGTGTCTCCCGAAGACCTGTGCGGGGAGCTCATGGTGTGGAGCAGCGGTGATACGGGCGTGATAGGCATAATCCAGACCGCCCGCCGCTGGAGACTCCGGGGAGTGGCTTCCTACCTTATGGAAGATGCACGCAAGTACTTTGCCAGCCTGGGCCTTTCCCGGGAGAGCATGGACGTGTGGATGAAGGCGCCCGGCAGCATGCCTTTGGCCCGGAAGGCGGGCTTTGAGAAAAGGGAGACCTTGGCGGTGTACCCGGTGCTGAAAGCGTAAAGGCGTCGCGAAACACGGGCGCGGACAGGCAAAACCGAATATGACAAAGGACGGCGGAGATTATCCGCCGTCCTTTGCGTTTATCGGATTTTTACATCATGCTTCTGTAGAGCACTTCGATCTCTTCGACGGAAGTGTCGCGGGGGTTGCCGGGGCGGCAGGCGTCCGCGTAGGCGCTTTCGCTCAGGAACCTGACGTCTTCGTCTTTAAGGATGCCCTTGAGGTCGGCGGGGATGCCCACGTCCTTGCTCAGCTGCTTGACGGCGGCGATGCAGGCTTTGGCGGCTTCGTCGTCGTTCATGTAGTTCAGACCGTCCACGCCCATGGCCTCGGCGATCCTGCGGTACCTTGCGCCGGCGGCGGGAGCGTTGTACTCCAGACCCAGGGGCAGCAGTATGGCGCAGGCCACGCCGTGGGGAGTGTCATACAGGGCGGAAAGCCCGTGCGCCATGGAGTGCACGATGCCCAGGCCCACGTTGGAGAAGCCCATGCCCGCGATGTACTGGCCCAGCGCCATGCCTTCGCGGCCGTCGGGATCGTTGTTTACCGCAGCTCTCAGGCTGTGGCTGATAAGGCGGATGGCTTCCAGGTGGAACATGTCGCTGATGGCGCAGTGGCCCTTGGTGATGTAGCCTTCGATGGCGTGGGTGAGGGCGTCCATGCCGGTGGAGGCGGTGAGGCCCTTGGGCATGGTGGACATCATATCGGGATCCACGACGGCGATCTCGGGGATGTCGTTCACGTCGACGCACACGAACTTGCGCTTTTTCTCGACGTCGGTGATGACGTAGTTGATGGTGACCTCCGCGGCGGTGCCGGCGGTGGTGGGCACGGCGATGGTGAACACGGCCTTGTTTTTGGTGGGCGCCACGCCTTCAAGGGAACGCACGTCGGCGAACTCGGGGTTGTTTATGATGATGCCGATGGCCTTTGAGGTATCCATCGCGCTGCCGCCGCCGATGGCCACGATGCAGTCCGCTTTGGCGGCTTTGAACGCTTCCACGCCGCATTTTACGTTTTCGATGGTGGGGTTGGGCTTGATGTCGGAATATACGCTGTAGGCGATGCCGGCATTGTCCAGCAGATCGGTGACTTTTTTGCTTACGCCGAACCTGATAAGGTCGGGGTCGGTAGCTACGAATACTTTTTTGAAACCGCGGTTGTTGATCTCGGGCACGATATTCTCGATCGCTCCGTGGCCGTGGTAGGAAATGGGATTGAGCACGATACGGTCAGACATGATTTTCCTCCTGAATGATATTTATGCCAACCTTTACTTGCGTAAAGGGAGTCATTGGTTTTACAGCGCGCCCAGGCAGTCCCGGGCGAAGGCTTCAGCCGCCAGGATGTCGTCGGGGCCGGGCTTTTTGCCGCTTAGGAAGCCCTTGCCGGGATAGGCGGCGCTTATGTCCAGCACATGTATGCCCCGGTCTTCCAGCACTGTGCGCATCTGCTCCATGGGCGCGGGGTCCCGCTTGGGATTGCACACGAACAGCGCGGCGGTCCTGACACGGTTGGAGTTCAGGCTGCCCAGAAATTCCAGTACGGCCTTGTCAGGTTTCGTGCCTTCGCAGCCCATGAACATCAGCCGCACGTTTTCGGGCATGTATGCGGGCATGAGCGCCTCCGCCTGGCAGCCTGCCTGGGACGCGATCGCCTTGGCTATGGCCGCGGCGCAGCCTTTGGGAGAAGTATAGTACACTTTTACGTTCATGCTTTATCCTCCGGGCCTGTCTGCCCATTTGCCCAGTGCCTGCGGCACAGGGCCACATAACTCTCGTTGCCGCCCAGCACTATCTTTTCGCCTGTCTTGGTCACTCTGCCGTTGTACAGGCGCGCGTTGAAGGTGGCTTTTTTGCCGCACCAGCACACGGTCTTGATCTCTTCTATGCTGTCCGCCCAGGCCAGCAGCCAGTAGCTGCCTTCGAACAATTCGCCCCTGAAGTCCGCCCTTAAACCGTAGGCGATTACGGGGATATTGAGGTCGTCGGCGATGTGCACCAGCTTTTCCACCTGCGCCTTGGTCAGAAACTGCGCTTCGTCCACTATCACGCAGTCCACGCCGGTAAGGTCCATGCCGTCTATGTCTTCGATGTATTCGCAGGGCGCGGTGAGCCCGCAGCGGGAAGCCACCAGCTTTTCCCCGTCCCTCACGTCCAGGCGGGGCTTGAGCATCACGCACTTCTGACCCCGCTCCAGGTAATTGAAACGCACCATAACCGCGTTGGCGCTTTTGCTTGAACCCATCGCGCCGTAACGGAAATATAACTTAGCCACAACAAACTGCCCCCTAAGGCTTGCTGTTTACTATTCTATACGAGTCTGATATAATATTTCAAGGTGATGAATGTGAAAATAGCGGGAATTATTGCGGAATACAACCCCCTGCACCGGGGGCATGTTTATCATATGGAGCAGACCCGCCGCCTGGGTGCGGACAGGATAGTCGCCGTGCTGGGAGGAAACGTGACCCAGCGGGGCGAAATGGCCATGTTCGACAAATTCGCCCGGGCAAAGTCGGCGCTTATGGCGGGGGCTGACGCGGTGGTGGAACTGCCGGTAGTGTACGCCGCCAGGTCCGCCAGGGAGTTCGCCAGGGGCGGGGTCAGCATCCTTTCGGCGCTGGGCGCGGACTATATCTCCTTCGGCAGCGAGACGGGAGACATAAGCGCGCTTTCGCGCCTGGCGGAAAAACTGGAAAATGAGACGGAAGAACTGTCCGGTCTGATAAAAACGGGGCTGGACGCGGGCATGGGTTATCCATCCGCCCGTTCGCAGGCGGTAAACCGGCTTTATCCGGAACTGTACCCGCTTATGACCTCCCCCAACGACGCGCTGGCGCTGGAATACCTGCAGGCGGTGATGCGGCTTGGCGCCGGGCTGACGCCCCTGGCGGTAAAACGGCAGGGGAGCTATCACGGCGGCGGAGAAAAGTCGGCGACTTCCATAAGGCAGCTGATACGGGAGGGCAAAGCCGACGAAGCGCTTGGGATGCTGCCGGAAGAGACGAGGGAACTGTACGCTTCCGAGATCCCGGACGGCGTGCACTGCCCCGAAAGGCTGGAGGCGCACGTGCTGTCCGTTTTAAGGCAGGGTTTATCCGCGCGCGACGGGGAGGGATTAAGGCAGCTCATAGTCAACTCCGCAAAGCGTTCCCCGACGCTGGAAGATACGGTGAACGCCTGCGTGTCCAGACGCTACACGAAGGCGCGGGTGCTGCGGGAGATAAGCGAAATGTGGCTGGATATCCCGCCCGTGCCGGACAAGCTGCCCTACATACGCCTGCTGGGCGCGAAAAAGGGCGGCGAAGAACTGCTAAGGGAGCTTAAAAACAGGGCGGGGGAACTGTTCGTGAGCGACCCGGTGAGGCTTAAGGACGAAGAGATCTTCAGGGCGGAATGCCGCGCCACCGACGCCTGGGGGCTGGGCTGCGCAAAGAGGGAATACCGCCTGCCCGGACGGGAGCTCACAAACGGCTTCATCAGCCTGTAAAAGTTTACAAATGCCCGAAAATGTGGTACAATCAAAAAGATTAGGAGTGATTCGGGGGCAAAGATGGTCTTTTCAAGCCTGACATTTCTGCTGTACTTCCTGCCGGCGGTGCTTCTGTGCTATTTCCTGGCCAGGTCGCTCAAAGCGAAAAACGGCGTGCTGCTCACGTTTTCCCTGGTGTTTTACGCCTGGGGGCGTCCCGTGTGGCTGCTGGGTCTGCTGTTAAGCACGCTGGTCAATTATTTTTGCGCAATAAAACTCGCTCCCCTCAGGGGCAGAGCCAGAAAACTGTGGCTCCTGGCGGGACTAACCGTGTCGCTGGGGATGCTGTTCGTGTTCAAGTACCTGGCGTTTTTCACCAACACGTTCCTGGGCTTTTTCGGGGTGGAAATGGAGCCCCTGGAGCTGCCCATCGGCATTTCGTTCTACACCTTCCAGGTGCTGACATATACCATAGACGTGTACCGGGGCAGGCAGACGCCCCAGAAGAATTTCCCGCGGCTGCTTCTGTACGTGAGCTGCTTCCCGCAGCTGATCGCGGGGCCCATTGTGCAGTATTCGGACGTGGCAAAAGAGATAAACAGGCGCACCACCCGCCCCAGGGACTTTTCGGAGGGCTTCATCCGCTTCTGCGTCGGGCTGGGCAAGAAGGCGCTGGTGGCAAACCTGTGCGCGGAGATAATAGACAAGCTGCCCCAGGCGCCGGGAGGAGCGCTGTCATTCGGTGGCGCCTGGTACTTCGCTCTGATATACGCGCTGCAGATATACTTCGACTTTTCCGGCTATTCCGACATGGCGATCGGCATGGGGCGCATATTCGGCTTCCACTACAAGGAAAACTTCAACTACCCTTACTGGGCCGAGTCCGTCAGGGACTTCTGGCGCAGGTGGCATATCTCCCTGGGCAGTTTTTTCAGGGAATACGTGTATATACCGCTGGGCGGCAACCGCAAAGGGCTTAAGCGCACGGTGATAAACACGCTGATAGTGTGGGGGCTCACGGGCATGTGGCACGGGGCGAACCTGACGTTCATCGCCTGGGGGCTGTACTACGGGCTCATACTTACTCTGGGCCTGCTTTTGAAGGACAGACTGCGTCTGCCTTCCGCTGTCTCCCGCCCGCTCACTTTCCTGGCGGTGCTTATCGGCTGGGTGATGTTCTACTATCCCTCGCTGCCGCAGGCTGTGAGCCATATAGGGGCGATGCTGGGGCTCAACGGCCCTGTCATGGACAGCGCGAGCCTGATAATCATAAAGCAGTACTCCCTGCTGCCGGCGCTGTTCCTAATAATGTCGCTGCCCCTCACGCCGCTGCTCAGAAAAGCGGAAGAAAAGCTGCCCGAGGCACTGACCCAGCCGGTAAAGAGCCTGGGAGCCGCCGCGATACTCGCGCTGAGTCTGGTGTTCGTAGTGGGCTTAAGCTCGAATCCCTTTATCTATTTCCAGTTTTAAGAGGCGAACATGAAGCGCAAGCTCAATTTCTTCATATGCTGTTTCCTGGCGGTGATGCTGGGCTTCGGGGGGATATTCCTCATGCTGTTTTCCCCGAAACAGTCCACGGTCAGCGAAAAGGAAAGGCGCATGCTGACGGCGTTCCCCGAAGCAAACGGGGATACGCTCTTGTCCGGCGAGTTCCAGACGGGGCTGGACGATTTTCTGAGCGACAACTTTATCGGCCGCGACCTGGCGATAGACTTTACCGAGAGCGTCACCGAAGCGCTGAGCGTGCTTTCCGAGGACGAACGCATGGCGCTTGAGACCGCTGAGATGGAAAAGGCACTGGAAGCGGAAGCGGCGCTCAACGCCCTGAAGGCGCAGCAGGCTTCCGCGGCAGACCCGGAACAGGCGCCCGAAGACGGGGCTGCCCTGCCGGACGAGACGCTGCCGGAAGAAGATGCCGGGGACTGGGGGAGCGATTTCACTGACGAACCCCTGCCCGAAGAGACGGAGCTGCCCGAGGACGACGACGGCGGCGAGGAAGAGAAGGCGGGCACTTACATAAACGAAAAGCTCACCAGGACCAACGCCTACATGTGGTTCGAGGACAGGGAGGGGCGGCTGGAGGTCAGGTATACCTATCCCAGGGACAAGATCAACACCTTCGCCCAGACGCTTAAGCTGATCCGCCAGAACCTGCCCGAGGACGGCACGGTGCACTGGGTGTCCTCGCCCCTGGCCTCCCAGGGCAGGGAGCTCAGGAACAGCAGCAAGTACGTGGGCTGGGGCTCCTCGGTGGAGACGGCGCTTAACGAGGCGCTTGACGGGGCGGAGGGGATATACGTGTATTCCGCTTGGGACCTGCTGGAGCCCTACGTGAAGGGCAAAACCCGCATGTTCTACGAGACCGACCACCACTGGACGGCGGAGGCTACGTACATAGTCACCTCCGAGATGCTCAAGACCCAGGGCCTGCCCGTGATCCCCTACGAGGAATACACCTACAAGGCGGTGGTCTCCGCGGAAGCCACCGACAAGGGCTATCACGACACCTTCAACGCTCTGGTACCCCTGTATCCCACCGAGGCGTGCATGATCGGCCCCAACTACCGCAAAAAGATAGAGCCGATGGCTTACGGCAACAAGAACTACGGCGTGTTCTGCAACGGCAAGCTCAAGACCTGGCCCTGGAAGAAGATATACACCAACGCGGGCACGGGAAGGAACTGCCTGGTGATCGCCGACAGCTTCGGCGAGGCGCTGGCGCCCTGGCTGTTCGCCTACTACGACGAGGTGAACATGGTGGACTTCCGAAACGGCGCCTACGACCACAAGGCGGCGGGCGGCTATGTAAAGGACAACATAAAGCGCTACAACATCAGCGACGTGTACGTGGTCTGCTCCACCGCCAACGACACCCGCAAGAGCAACGTGACCTACTGGATGCGCAAGTATCTGGGCTATTAGGGGGCGGCTATGGCGACCAAAAGCGACAAAAAAACGAAGCTGCGCCGTCTGAAGGCCAAAAAACAGGCCCGGGGGCTGATGACCGGGGCGATAGTGCTGGCGACCGCCGTGTTCGCGCTGATGTGCGTGTACATGGTGATGCGCCCCGCCATATACCTGTACCGCGCCGACCGCATGACCGCCCGGGGCATGACCGACGAGGCGCTCAAGGTGATCGACAAAGCCCAGGAGCTGGGCGCGAGCGAAACGGCGGCGGACGAAAGCCGCTTAAAGGCGGCCCAACGGCTGCTTGCCGACGAAAGATACCGGGAAGCCAAAGCGCTGGCGGAGGACATAAGCGCCGAGGGCGCGGAGGCGGTCATCACCGAGGCGGACTACTTCCTGGCGGTGGAGGAGATGGAAAGCGGCGGCTTTATCCACGCCGCCAGCGAGTTCTCCCGCCTGGGAGCCTACCGCGACTGCCCCGACAGATACACCCTGTGCATGGTGATAAACGCGGTGAACGAGTATGAGAGCGGGGACAAAAAGGCCGCGCTTGAGATGCTGGCGGGCATAACCTCATCGGAGGACTACATAGACCGGGGCCTGGCGTTCGTGAGCAAAAGCTACCTGCAGGCGAACGGGGAACTGACAAGGGAAAACATAATCCACTTAAAACAGGTCAGGCAGGAGCTGTCCGACGGAGCGGAAGACCTGGGCTATGTGGCGGCAGGTCTGCGGCACAGCCTTATGGTCCGGATGGACGGCACGGTGCTTTCATGCGGAGACGATTCCAAGGGACAGACGGACACCGGCAGCTGGACGGACGTAGTGATGGTGGCGGCTGGCTACTACCACTCCGCGGGACTCCGAAAGGACGGCACCGTGGTGGCTGTGGGCGACAATTCCGTGGGTCAGTTAAAGGTGGACGACTGGAAAAACGTGGTGAAGATCGCCTGCGCCGCCTATAACACCATAGGCATCACGGAGGACGGCACGGTGCTGATCGCGGGCAAAAACGCCTCTTCCAGCGGCAAATTCACCGGCATGAGCCTGATCGCGGGCGGAGGCTACTCCGTGACGGCGTCGGGCGCGGGCGGACAGGTGGTGTCCACCCACAGGGGCGTGACCCAGACAGCCCAGACGGCAGTATACCGCCAGATCAGCTGCTTCGACAGCGTGTTCGCGGGGGTCACCACCCAGGGCAGGGCCGTGATAGGCCTGGAAGACGCGCCCGGCTGGACGGATATCGTGTACATACAGGCCGGACGCACGGGCGTTGCGGCGCTGGACGAAGACGGGAGGATACTCACACACTTCTACCGTCCCTCCTTCGACGTGGGAGTGGAGCAGGACATGGGCGCGGCGCAGCTTTCACTCGGGGCTAATCACCTTGTGGCGCTCATGCGGGACGGCAGCGTAAAGGCATGGGGAGACAACACTTACGGACAGCTTAACGTGGAAGGCTGGGAAAGGTAAATGGGAAAGGAAAACATGGAAAAGATCAGGATCGCGTTTTTTGACGCAAAGGACTACGACAGGGAAGCTTTCGAGAACGCCCCCGGACGGGAAAACTTCGATATCGCTTATTATGACACACAGCTGAATCCCGACACCTGCCGCCTGGCGGAAGGCGCGCAGGCGGTGTGCGTGTTCGTGAACGACCGGGTGGACGGCGAGGTCATAGACCGCTTGAGCGCCATGGGCGTAAAACTGGTGGCGCTGAGGTGCGCGGGCTACAACAACGTGGAGATCGAAAAAGCGTATAAAAAGATCCACGTGGTGAGGGTGCCCGCATATTCGCCTTACGCTGTTGCGGAGCACGCCATGGCGCTGCTTTTGACTTCCATCCGCCGCATACACAAGGCGTATATCAGGACCAGGGACTTTAACTTCTCCCTGAACGGGCTCACGGGCTTCGACCTGCACGGCAAGACGGTGGGCATCGTGGGCACGGGCAAGATCGGCCGCGTGTTCGCGGACATATGCAGGGGCTTCGGCATGCGGGTGATAGGCTTCGACAAGTATCCCGCCCCGAACTCGGGCATAGAGTATGTCACGCTGGATGAGATCTGGAAGCAGAGCGACATAATCTCCTTCCACTGCCCGCTTACCGACGAGAACAGACACATGGTCAACGCCGGGACGATAGGCATGATGAAAAAGGGCGTGGTGCTCATAAACACCTCCCGCGGCGGCCTGATCGACAGCGAAGCGCTGCTGGAGGGCATAAAGAGCCGGCAGGTGGGCGCGGCGTGCCTGGACGTGTACGAAGAGGAAGCGGACGTGTTCTTCCACGACTTTTCCGGCCACATAGTGTCCGACGACACCCTGGCGCGGCTGATCTCCATGCCCAACGTGATCATCACCAGCCACCAGGCGTTCCTTACCAGAGAAGCGCTGGGCAACATCGCGCAGACCACGCTCGAGAACATATCCGCCATGCTGGAAAACGGCTTCAGCGCCAACGAGATCTGCTACAAATGCGACAAGCTCGCTTCCTGCGCGCAGAAGCATACGGGAAAGTGCTTCTGATAAGCTTAGTTCCGGTCATACGAAACAAACGGCCCCGTTCGGGGCCGTTTTCATATTTATTGTATTTTTGGTTTACAGCGTGAAGTCGAACATGCGCAGCACGTCCATCCAGTCGTCGGCTTCGTATTCGACTGTGGCTGCGCCGGTCTGCTTTACCCCGGGGTAGGCGGAAGCGTTTCTGGCGCGGAAATGCTCCTTAAAGGAAATCTCGACCCTGAAATGCTCCGGCAGGGGGAACATGCAGTCGCCCGCGGGATTTTTGAGGGCGCGGACGGCGGCCTCTTTTATGAGCCTGAGCGCTTTATTGGGGTGGATGGATATGGAACCGCGCCCACGCCCTTCGCTGACCGCCACGGTCTCGATATTGGGGTTTATGGCTTTCATCCACTCGCACAGTCCCCTGTCACCGGTCACCAGCCTTACGGGAACGCCGAAATACGCGGCGGTCAGGCTGTTGATCATGAGTTCCGGGGCGATGAGCCCGTTTATCTTCACGTAATTGTTTTTGGTGTTCATGGTGTGGGACAGGGGGTTGGTGTCCATGCCCGCGCCGGAATGGTAGCCGGTAAAAAACACGCCGTCAAAGTCCTTTTCAAGCCCCGCCATCATGCTCATCATGTCGCTTGCCCAGCCCCGGAAGATGCGCACGTCTTCGGGAAGCAGCGCGGGGATCAGGTTGCAGGCGCTGTCGTGGGCGTCCTTGACCAGTATCTCGCCGCAGCCAGCCTCTATGGCGCCTTCGCAGGCAGCTGCCACTTCTCTGGTCATCTGCTGCTGGAAATAGGGGTAGCGGGAGTGGCCGTTTTCGGTCTCGTCCCAGAGGGTGATGCCGGTGGTGCCTTCTATGTCGGCGGAAATAAACAGCTTCATGGCGCTCGTCCTTTCTGTCAGTCGGTTTCGCTAAAGTATTCCCCGAATATCGCGTTCTTCAGGGCGGTGAACAGGTCCTCCCGCTTCATTCCGGCGGGCTTGCCGTCCACGCTGCACGCCCTTACGCAGGGGGCGGTGGAGCTGGAGGTGATGATCTCGTCCGCATTGAACAGGTCGTCTTTGGTGAAGGGCGTTTCGCTCACGGGGATGCCGAGCTGCCCGCAGGCTCGTATCAGGTGCGCACGGGCTATCCCAGGCAGGATCAGGTTGTCGGTGGGCGCGGTGGTGAACACGCAGTCCTTTATTATATGCACGTTGCTGTGGGAGCACTCCGTGACCCGCCCGCCGGGACGCACGAACACGCACTCGTAGCAGCCCGCCCGCCTGGCCTTTTCGTTGGCCATGACGGAGGGGATCAGGTTCAGAGTCTTGATGTTGCAGTGGAAAAAGCGGGTGTCCTCGTCCGTTATCAGGCCCACGGGCGCCTCGGCGGTGTTTATCTGCTTGGGACGCAGCGTGATCCAGAGGTTGGCGGGGCCGTCCGGGAAGGCGTGCTGCCTGGGACCGCCGCCCCGGGTGACCTGGCAGTAGACCATAAGGTCGCCCGTGTCCATCTTATGCACGAGGCCGTCAAGTATGTTTTTGAGTTCGGGCTTGGAGACGGGGATGTTTATCTCCAGCATGCCCGCGGAGCGGTACAGCCGGTCCACATGCTCGTCTATGGCGAAAATGTGATAGTTCCGGCACACGCCCGCCTCGTACACGCCGTCCCCGAACCAGCATGCCCGGTCGTTCATGGGCACGGTCATCTCGCCGAGTTCGCCGATCCTGCCGTTGTAGTATCCAAGTTCTTTCATTATCTTTTCTCCTTCAGGAATTCCCGCAGGGAGGGGATCCTTTTGCCGTTTAGTGCCGTGTCCGCTTCCGCGTTCCACAGGGACTGGAGTATCGCTTCCTCCGCGCATTCCCCGGCGGCGCGGAAGGGGAGGTTCATCCTGTCTTCCCTGAGCAGCGTCTGGGTGAGGAAGCTGTCCGAGCAGGCTTTGGGCCGGGCGGTGGTGAAGCCTACGCAGATCTCCCCGCTGCCGTGGCCTATGTAGGAGCCCAGGCGCGCCATGCCCACGGACGTGCGCCTGATCACTCGCCTGAGCTGCCGGGCGGAGAGGGGAAGGTCGGTGGCGAGTATCAGTATTATGCTCCCACGGTCGGATTCCGCCAGCCCGGGAGGCACGCTCACCGGACGAAAGTCCTCCGCCGCGCCGTAATTGCTCTGCACCAGCACACCCAGAGTGAACGTCTGCCCGTCGATATCCATGAGCCGGGAGGAGGAGCCTATGCCGCCCTTCATGCCGTAGCAGGTGGTGCCCCGCCCCGCGCCCACCGCGCCCTGCTCAAAATCGGCAGAGGCGCCGCGTATGGCGGCAGATACTTCCTTTTCGCCCACGGGCCGCCGGGCGATGTCGCTCAAACGGCTGTCGTTGCACTCGCAGACCACGGGATTCACGGAAGTGAGCTCAATTCCGTCCTCGCGGCAGATGCCGATCATATACGAGACCATGGCGTCGTGCACCTTGCCCACGTTCAGTGTGTTGGTGAGGGCGATGGGCGTCTCCAGGGTGCCCAGTTCGTCCACCTGCACCAGCCCCAGGGTCTTGCCGTAACCGTTGAACACGCAGGACGCGGCGGTGAGTTTTTCGGTGAACGGGTTTTTCGGGGGAGGCATCACCACGGTTACACCGGTGTGGCAGCTGCCTTCGTCAACGGTGCAGTGGCCCACCCGCACCCCGGGCACGTCGCTTATAAGGTTTCTTTCCCCGTGGCGCAGTTTGCCTACGGCCATGTTCATGGCGGCACCTCCGTATCGAATATACGCATCAGTATACAACAAAACTCGCAAAATGAAAAGTAGAAACCGCGCAGGATATGCGGATTTTCAGGCGTTTTGGGCAGTTGCGGGCGGCGCTTCCGCCGGCGTTCCGTTAAGCCGCGCCGCTTTTCCGGCTCCCGCAAAAACAACACTGACGGTATATTGCAAAAAATCGGCAACAATATTTGTGCAATGTTGTAGACTTTATGAACCGAATGTGATATAATACGCGTTGTGGCCGAAAAGAACGGCCGCATATCAGTTTGAGCGATCTGAATACAAAACACGGCGAAGGCGGCGCGGGCAAAGCACCCGCATCGACCCCGCGGCGGATGATCGGTGAGGTAGTTTTATGACGGAGAGGCAGCAGGGCGCTTACGCGATGAAGCCGAAGCCACGGCGCAAACTTTCCCTGCGCATAAGGGACAACTGGCAGATGTACGTATTTCTGTCCATACCCCTGGCTTGGCTACTGTTGTTCAAGTACGAGCCCATGTACGGCACCATTATCGCCTTCAAAAAATACGATTTCTCCGTAGGCATAATAGGTTCTCCCTGGATCGGCCTTAGCAATTTTATCAAGTTCTTCCATTCATACCAGTTCGAGAGAGTGGTGGGCAACACCCTGTACCTGTCCGTGGTGCAGATGGTGCTCACGTTCCCTATACCCATCATATTCGCCCTGATGCTCAACTCGGTGCTCTCCCGCAAGTACAAAAGCGCCGTGGAGAACATCACATACATGCCTCACTTCATTTCCACGGTCGTGCTGGTCGGTATAATCAACCGTGTGCTCGACATCAACACCGGCATGATAAACAACGTGCTCGCCTATTTCAAGATCAACTTCGAGTCCAACATGTTCATAGGCGGCCCGAATTTCCGCATACTGTACATACTGTCCGGCGTGTGGCAGTCCACCGGCTGGGGCTCCATAATCTACATGGCGGCCCTGTCCAGCGTGGATCCGGAGCTGCATGAGGCCGCCACCATCGACGGCGCCAGCCGCTTCAAGCGCGTTTGGTACATAGACCTGCCCACCATAATCCCCACCATCGCCATCACGCTGATACTGCGCTGCGGTTCGCTAATGTCCATCGGCTTCGACAAGGCGTACCTCATGCAGAACGACACCAACCTGGTGGCCAGCGAAGTCATCTCCACCTACGTTTACAAAGTAGGCCTTACCGCCGAGAGCGGCCCCAGCAACACGAGCTATGCCACCGCCATAGGCATGTTCAACTCGATCGTGAACCTGCTGGCGCTGCTCACGGTCAACAAGATCGCCGACAAGGTCAGCGGCAGCGGACTGTGGTAAGGAGGCGGGAACATGACGAGTAAGACGGTGACTGCCGATAAACGGTCGGTAAACAACAATATAAGGATCTCGACGGGCGACAAGGCGTACTATACTATAGTGTATACGCTGCTGGGCCTGTTTACGCTGCTGATAATAATGCCGCTTGTAAACGTCGTGGCCAACTCGTTCTCATCCCAGGACGCCGTGGCCTTCGGCTGGGTCACTTTCTGGCCGGTAGACTTCACGTTCAAGGGCTATAACGCGGTGTTCACCTACAAGGGCATCTGGACCGCCTACGGAAACACTTTCATTTACGCCATAGTGGGCACGATGCTGAACCTGTCGATGACCATGATCTGCGCGTATCCTCTGGCCAGAAAGAGCATTCCCGGTCACGGCTTCATAACGGGACTGTTCATGTTCACCATGTTCTTCGGCGGCGGCACCATACCCAACTACATACTGGTCAGGAGGCTGGGCATGATAAACAGCCGCACCTCCATGATCATCCCCGGCGCGATGAGCGTGTACAACATGATCATCGCCCGCACGTTCATAAACAACATCCCCTCCGAACTGGAGGAAGCCGCCAAGATAGACGGCTGCTCGGACTTCAAGTACTTTTTCAACATGGTGCTGCCCCTGTCCGGCACGGTCATGGCGGTGCTGGCGCTGTACTACGCGGTAGGCCACTGGAACGACTACTTCACCGCGTTTTTGTACCTGAAGGATCAGGATAAGATGCCCCTGCAGATGGTACTGAGGGCGATACTGATCAAGAACTCCTTCAATACCGAGGCGCTGGCGTCTTCGGCTCAGGAGCTGCTTTACAACCAGTCCCTGCAGGACCTGCTCAAGTACTGCTTCATAGTGGTATCCACCCTGCCCATACTGGTATTGTACCCGTTCGTTAAAAAGTACTTCGTAAAGGGCGTCATGATAGGCGCCGTGAAAGGCTGATTCAAGCGGGACGCGTTCCCGTTGAATAAATACTAAGGAGGTTTCGCAAATGAAACACAGCAAACTGCTTTGCCTGGTGCTGGCACTTGTGTTCGTGCTGGGGCTGGCAGCTCCCGCCATGGCCGATGAACTGTCTGCCGCGGGCGAGTACCCCATCTGGACCGGCGATGAGCCCTATGTGCTCAAGGTGCTGGTGGCTTACAACGCGCATGTATCCGACTGGGACGACAACACCTTCACCAAGTGGGTCGAAGAGAAGTGCAACGTCGACCTGCAGTTCGAGTTCCTGCCCGAAGTAGAACCCAAGCAGAAGCTCATCATCGACCTGGATACCAACGAAGAACTGCCCGACGTAGTCATCTTCGGCCTGTCCGTGGCTGAGGCTTACAACTACGGCAGCAAGGGCAAGTTCGTCAACCTGAAAGAGTATTTTGACGAAGGCCTGATGGTTCAGTGCGACAGCGCCGTGGAGCGCTTCCCCACCTGGAACCTGATCACCAACATCACCAACTCCGACGGCTCCATCTATGCGGTGCCGAAGATCCAGGCTTCTCCCCAGAACGAGACAAAATATAAGCTCTGGATGAACAAGACCTACCTGGACAACCTGGGCCTCGAGATGCCCACCACCACCGACGAGCTGTACGACGTGCTGGTCGCCTTCCGCGACAACGACGCCAACGGCGACGGCGATCCCACCGACGAGATCCCGCTGCTGGGCTCTCCCTCCTCCTGGGGCTCCAACCCCGTGAAGTTCCTGACCAACGCGTTCGTGGCTGAGGACGACCGCGACATGTGGCTGATAAAGGACGGCCATGTCGAGGCTTCCTACACTCAGGACGAGTGGTTCGACGCCATTGAATACCTGAAGAAGCTGGCTGACGAGAAGCTGCTGGCTCCCGAAGCCTTCACCTACGGCCGTCCCGAGATCAAGGCCGTGGCCGGCACCGCGGGCAACAAGGTAGGCGCCCTGTTCGATTCCTCCCTGGGCTTCTTCGGCAACGATACCGAGGAACTGGTCGAGGCGAGACTGCGCTTCTGGCCCGCCTCTCCTCTGACCGGACCCGAAGGCGTGAGCTACGTTTCCTACAACCAGTCCTCCACCAGCCCCCTGTGGTTCGTGACCAGCTACTGCAAGAACCCCGAACTGGCTGCCCGCGTGGGCGACTGCATGTTCTGCGAAG
>JAEEGL010963115.1_pt1 | contig 20627 bp, 18 predicted proteins | sample 9134231 | NCBI WGS metagenome assembly JAEEGL01 (sample SAMN16246548, study PRJNA631951) | gut metagenome | biome: gut microbiome; feature: rumen; material: fiber-attached | host: Bos | place: Iran: Karaj | collected 2018-10
ATCCTTTCAGCTGTTATGCCAGAGGATGATCAGGCTACACTTAAGGAGCTTCAGAAGACAGGAGCATTCCGTTCGCAGGCTATGGCAGGCGCTACACTTGTTCAGGCTCAGGCAGCAGCAATGCAGGCAGCAGCAAGCAATGCAAATGGTGCAGCAATGGGATTCTATGGATTAAACATGGCTACTCAGGCAGGAGGAGCTAATGCGGCAGATTTGTTAAATGCAGGTGCAGCTCAGGCGGCAGCACAGCAGCAGGCTATGCCACAGCAGGGAATGTCAGCAGGCCAGCCTATGCAGCAGGGATTCAACGAGGTTCAGCAGGGTGGTCAGCCACAGGCAGGCAGATGGTTCTGCCCAAATTGTGGTAATGAGAACTATGGCAACTTCTGCGTAAATTGCGGCACTAAGAGACCATAAGGGTTTGGAGAGTAATAGATGGCAACAATGTTTCCATGCCCTAATTGTGGAGGGCAGCTTAGATTTTCTCCGGAAGATCAGAAATTGAAATGTAAATCCTGTGGTTCACTTACAGATATAGACAGTTATACACCAGACGATAAGATTGGCATGGACACCATAACTACAAATGTTTATGAGTGTCCTAGCTGTGGTGGAGAAATCCAGCTTATAGATAATGATGGAATGGAGTTTTGCCCATATTGTGGTAATCAAGCTACAATGCAGGAGAAGTTTTCCACTGAGGGTGCTCCAAAATATATCTTACCTTTCCAGCTTAACAAGGCGAAGGCTAGAGACAAATATAGAAGTCTTACAGGGCATCTGCATTTTACTCCAGAAGGCTTGGAGGATAAGGACAATATCGAGAAGCTAGTAGGCATGTATGTGCCTTATTATCTTTATGACTACAGTATTGATGATGAGATAGAGTACAAAGGTACGACTACACACTCTACATCCGATTACTATATCACTGATTATGCAAATGTAGATGTAACGGTAAAGGTTGATAGTTTAAAGGTTCCTTTTGATGCTTCACAGACTTTGGATGATAGCATCGCGGCAAAACTGGAGCCATTTCCAATGGATGAGGTGAGAAGCTTTCATCCTGGATATTTAGCAGGTTTCTTCGTAGAGAACTCAACCGTAGATAAGGATGTGTACAAATCAGACTCACTTGATAAAGCGGTGGATTATCTTTGCGGTGAGGTGGCTAAGGGAAGTCATGGGTACCATCCGGAGCCATCCACCAAATATGAAATAGAGACGAAGCTTACAAATGATTTGAAGTATGATGATGCACAGGGCGCCTATATGCCTATGTATTTCATGACTACAAAGTATAACGACAGAGTGGCGTATACCATTATTAACGGTGCAAACGGCGTATCCTATGTTGATATGCCTATCGATAAGAAAAAGATGTACTCCTTTGGCGGAAAAGTATCTGCAGGCATATTTGTGGTACTTCTTTTAGTCAGCTTTATTTTGAATTTCAGTTTTAATGTAAAGAGCCTTTGTTCATTTGGTGCATTGGTTTCATCAATAATTGCTTTGGTTGGCTCGATTTTGGCTGAACGCACTTATAGCTCAGATCAGCATTTGAATGATAAGGGATACTTCCAAAATACTGAAAGCGTAAAGGCTAATAAGATTAAAAAACCTAAGAAGACATCATCATCACTGACTGGTGCGATGCTTACAGGAGTAATAACAATAATTGCTATTGCTATATTTGCAGTATCGATGGAATATACAGGTAAGCTTCTTGGTATCTTACCTTACATCTTTTATCCAGCCAGTGTCGTCATGATTATTGTGGCGCTGGTTAAGGTAAAAAAAGGCGAGAAAAAGGTAATGCTCCTTGGAATTCTGGCATGGGCTTTTTCTATTGTGGTAAGACTTATCAATTTACCAAATGATATTTTTTACTATGCAGCTTTGATGGTGGCATTTGTGGTAATCATTGTTTCCATAAATGCTATTGTGAATGAATATAATCGATTCGCAACTCATCCTGCACCTCAATTCCTTAAGAAGGGAGGTAGGTTAGAAAATGCGAGAGATTAAAAGATTAGTTCTTGGATTAATGGTGGTAGCTTTTCTGTTTACACCAGTTAATGTACATGCAGCAGCTTCAAATATTTATATTGCTGATGATGCTGATATTCTTTCTGATACAGAAGAAACAGAGGTTTTAGAGTATCTTGAGACGCTAAACAGTGATACAAAATATGTGGTAGCTACAACAAGCGAAAGCAGTGCTGATAGTACCGATGAAAAGCTATTTGATTTCTATACTGCCAGATACTCAAACTATGACGATGGCGTGGCTTTCATCATCGACATGGATGAGAGAATGATATGGATGTCTGGATATGGAAAGTATCAAAGAAGCATATCAAACGCAGATGCTACAGATATCACAGATAATATATATCGCTACGCATCAAAGGGTGATTATAAAACCTGTATTATAAAGGCATTTAATCAGGCAGACACATTGACCAACAAAGGTTTTATTTTAAGGCCTATGAGAATTATAGTATCATTCCTGATTGCCATAATAATTGGATTTTTATTTAGCTTCTTCATGGCTATGTCTGAGCGTTCAAAAGTGAAGATGGACGGAAAGGGAGCAGAGATTCTTATGGCTGGTGCGGCAATAGCAGGTACAGCTGCTATATATGATACTCGTAAGGTGAGACGTTCTCAGAATAATAGTTCTGGTGGTCATTCAGGTGGTGGCTTCTCAGGCGGAGGCGGTGGCTTCTCAGGCGGTGGAGGCGGTCACTCAGGTGGTGGACACAGCTTCTAATGTATTAGTTTTGATTTAAAAGGAGGCAATGATGACAAAGAAAAATGGACGGGTGGAGTTTTTACGTTTTATTTTTGCTTTGGCTATATTGTTCTTTCACATTCACAAAAGATTTGCTGATGGCGGAATGATTGAGCTTGGAAATACCGGGTTTAATTTCTTCGCCAGAGGCTATATTGGAGTAGAGTTTTTCTTTTTGGTGTCAGGATATTTGCTTGCTGCAAGTGCCTACGCCAAAAGAGAGAAATCTACTGAGCAAATAGGAACAGAAACAGCTCTGATGATGAAGAAGAAGTTTTGGAATGTATTTCCATATCACCTCTTCGCTACGGTACTTACGATTATCGTAAATGCGTATTATTTGGAGCACACAGCTCTTGATAGATATCACTATGTTGTAGATTCCTGGGCTTCGATTTTCTTTTTACAGGTATTTGGATTTGACAGTACATGGGTAAATAAACTTACATGGTACCTGGATGTTTGGTTTATGGTTACCTTCATTTTCTACCCATTGCTTAGAAAATATTACGATGTGTTTGTAAAGATTATCTGCCCACTTCTCGCACTGTTTATCCTGGGGTACATGGCTCATGAGTATGATGGAATAGCAGGTGTGGACGCATGGACTGGTATGTTTTATAAATGTTTCTTAAGAGGTCTTTCTGAGATGGCATTAGGCTGTAGCACTTACAGTCTTACCAGACAGTTTAATCGATATGATTTTTCTAAAGTAGGAAAGAGAATACTTGGAGCTTTAGAGATTATTTGTTACTTGATTGTATTTAGATATGCATGCACAGAGATGGATGTCAATTATAGCTATCCTGTAGTTTTTGTTATGTGGGTCGCTGTAATTCTTTCATTTTCAGATATAAATCCTTGCCATCAGTTTTTCGATAAGCCAATCTTTTCTTGGATGGGTAAGGTCAGTCTTATGATTTATTTGAATCAGTTTTATGCCATCCGATTAGTGCAGGAACTTCTTCCAGATGCAAGCTTTTCAGTGAAGGCCTTAGTCTGCACAGTGGTTACCTTTATTGGAGCTTTTGCATGCGACAAAATTGTGGGATGGTTTTATAAGAATAAACCTTTCAGCAGGTTAATTTTCAATTCACGGGGAGAGTAAATTGGTTTTCAGCTCACTTATTTTTTGCACAATATTCCTTCCACTTTGCCTATTGGTTTACTACGGGGTTCCAAGAATAATAGGTGGTGGCCAGGAACGCAAAATCATTTTATCTAACTACATATTGCTATGCTTCAGTTTGATATTTTATGCTTTCGGTGGAATAAAATATCTGCTGCTTATTATTGCGGTTATTTATATTAACTGGAGCATAGGCTTTCTCGTGACAAAAGGACGTCATGGCAAAGTAGCAAGACGTGTAGGACTTATTGCTGCCATTTTATTTGACATGGGATTGCTCTTCTTTTTCAAATACTATAATCCACAGGAAATAGTCCTCCCTGTTGGTATTTCTTTCTTTACCTTTCAAGCGCTTTCTTATGTAATCGATGTGTATAGCGATACAGTAGAAGTGCAGGAGAATCCGTTTTATTTTGCATTATATATTTCATGCTTTCCACAGCTGGTGGCAGGTCCTATTGTCCACTATAAGGACATTGCAGGGCAGCTTACAGACAGAGTTGTTGGTTCATATGAATTCCAAGAGGGAATCAAACGTTTCTGCTTCGGACTTGGCAAGAAGGTACTCATAGCAAATACCTTAGCGGTGGTGGTGGATCAGATTTGGAGCGGTGATATTTCAAAGCTGGATTCCACTGTAGCATGGCTTGGCGCTATCTGCTATTCGTTCCAGATTTATTTTGATTTCAGCGGATACTCCGATATGGCAATCGGACTTGGAAAGATGTTTGGATTTGATTTCAAGGAGAACTTCAATCATCCTTATCGAGCAGAATCAGTAAGAGATTTTTGGAGACGCTGGCATATTTCCCTTTCTTCATGGTTCAGGGATTACGTGTACATCCCTCTTGGAGGAAGTCGGTGCTGCATGGCAAGAATATGCTTGAATATATTCGTGGTATTCTTGCTGACAGGTATATGGCATGGTGCAAATATAACCTTCCTTGTATGGGGTGTTGTATATGGTGTTCTTCTTATTTTTGAGAGACTTTTCCTTGGAAAAATCCTTGAAAAGAATCCGATGAAATTTTTGAATCGAATGTTGATTTTCATTGTGGTAACTATTCTTTGGGTAGTGTTTAGAGCACCAAGTGTTGCAGATGCTGGAATCTTTATATCAAGAATGTTTGTTGGTGGATTTAAGCCGATTAATCTTGTAAATCATCTTTCCGGCTTAAGCGTAATTGCGTTTATTTGTGCATGTCTCTTTGGAGGCTTTGTGCAGGCACATATGAGTGTGAAGGCAGTTAAGGGCAATGGGTTTGTGTGTTTGGGACTGCTGTTGCTAAGCTTGTTGTTCCTAGTAAACGGAACTTATAATCCATTTATTTATTATCAATTTTAGGCTTCCCCTTGAGGTGTCAAGAATTTATGAAATTTACTAATCTAAAAAGCAAAATCTTCATATTGGTATTTCTTGCAATCCTTGTGCTACCTTGGATTGGTGGGGGTGCTTTACGCCTTATTTCACCAGACACATTTAAATCTTTATCAGTAGTGGAAACTGAAAAAAGACAAATGCAGGATATTGAATGGGATAAGCTCATGGACACCGGAGAGAGTGTCAGTGGGTTTATAGATGACAGAATTCCATTTAGATATACATTGATTTCGGTTTATAAATCTATGAATGACCTTATAGACGGTCAGTATCAGAAGATGGCTACAGCGGTAGGTCAGAAGCTCTATAGTGCTGATGCTAAGACAAAGCCAAAGGTTATAGAAAGAGGACGTACTAATATGCCTATCGTACCTGGCGAAGAGGTGCAGCAGGTGGCAGAGGATATTATAGATGATGACATCTTTTTCCCACTTCGTGTAAACCAGGATGTTATAGTGGGAAGATATGGTTGGTTGTATTTATATGGGGAAAACGAGTATGAATGCTATGTTGGTTCCAACGTTTTAAGCGATGAAGAGATGCAGCATTATGTGGACCTGGTGAATCGACTACAGTCAATATGTCAGGCCCGTGGAAAGGAGCTGTATGTTTATATAGCACCTAACAAGTCGTCTGTATATCCAAAGTACATGCCTACAGTGGAAAAGGTGGAAGACTGGAGACGTATTTCCCGGCTATATGAGAAAATGCAAAATGAGGCCAAGGCTCCATTTATTTATCCTATTATTGAAGAGCTGGAGGCATCTAATACATATCAGGTTTATTACAAGTATGACAGTCACTGGAATCATCTTGGTGGATTGTATGGCACAAATGCACTTTATGCCGCCATGGGAGTAGAACAGACAGACCCGGCGCAGTGGATTGTAGGTACACAGGACGCTGAAAAATATGAGCTTTATACCTACATGGGAATTCCGGATTCAATGGTTACTCATGATGATGCTGAGTACACTGTGGACTATAGACCTGAGATAGAGGTAAATGGATTAAATGTTGAAAAGATGATTTGTCGAACCACAAGTAATGGGGCAAATCAAAAGAAGCTGTGCCTTATCGGCGACAGCTTCCGTGTAAACATGATGCCATATATATCTAAAGATTTTACCAACTGTACCTTCGTTCATAGAGACTATATGAAAGAGGTCTCAAACGATATCAAGAATGCTGATGTCATCGTAATCGAGGCTGTTGAGCGATACGATTATGAAGGTTTTAAGACAATACAGAAGGTGATAAATTTATTTAGTAATTAAAGTGCTCCAATCAAATGCTGCGCAATGGCTGCGAAGCCAGCATCATTTGGATGGCCAGCAAGGAATGAGCCGATTGTGTACACAGTGCCATCTGGTGTTGTGTACTGATCTCCAGCCTGGAGCATGTAATCCTGTACACCCTGAATATCTGAAAGGCTTACATATGTGACGCCCTGTTCAGAAGCTACTTCCTTCTTTGTGCTAATGATACTTTTATATGGCCAGAAATTATCAAGCATTACAATCCTTGCATTAGGGTTGTATGTCTTGATGTAAGTAATCATATCTGTAAGATCCTCTTTGAAATGGTCCTCGTGACCCTTAACATTTTCACCAAGCTCAATAACGATTGTTCCATACTGATATTTTGTGATGTATGGGTCCAAATCATCCACTTCATAATTTCTTGTACTTGAAAATTCCCAAGATCTAAGTGACATGTAATCATATGAACTGTAGCCCTTTGCTGCAACTGTAAGATGTACATAATCATTTTCAGCTGCTGTGGCACCGCAGCCCCAGCCTGAGCCCCACCAATCCTTTGTGGCAGGATAAAGTGTGATTGAATTTCCAATAAATAGAATATCCTTTGTAGCTGATGGCACTGATTTTGAGCCTGAAATAGGAAGTGGAATTGGTAAGTATTCCTCGGATACATCCTCGAAAGCTACATAACCATAATCGCCATTTATTTTAATCTTGTAGTAATCTGTTTCATTACATTTACCAACGATAGGGACTCTTGAATCCAAAGAAAGGGTACCCATGATTTCAGCTGCATCATATGGCTCCTGTCGTACTGTTGCCTTTGACTGTGCGTAATAAGTAGCTTCGAAATCTTTGAAGGTATATTTATCTTTTTTCTCAGAAGAATCCTTCTTTTCTTCCTCCTCAGCTTTAAGCTTTTCAGCCTCAGCAGCTTCTTCCTCAGCCTTGCGTTGAGCTTCCTGCTCTATACGGGCTCTCTCTGCGGCTTCCTGCTTGCGTTCACATACAATAAGAGTTGCGAAAACTATAATTAAAACAAACAATGAAATCCATAGAGTGATTACTATCTTTTTCTTCAAAATAATTCTCCTATCAAAAAAAAGCTAATTAATTTATAATTGACATTAGTAAAAAGCATTATAACACTTATATCCAGATTAGTCATTTAGGGGGATTATGAAACCAATTTTATCAGCGGCCCAAATGAAAGAATGGGATTCAAAAACAATTGAACAAATGGGAGTTCCATCCCTTGTATTAATGGAGCGTGCCGCACTTGCAGTCTGCAACAGGATTCGTCATTCATATTCTGATAAGTTCAAATTCGGAATATTTGCTGGTCCTGGAAATAACGGTGGTGACGGCATTGCTATAGCACGTATTCTACATACGAAGGGCTATTCTATTAAAGCTATTGTTTTAGGTGATTCAAAGAAATTTTCACCTCAGCTAAGACAGGAATTAGAGATTGCTGGAAACTACGGTGTGGATATTGTTTATCCATGGAATATAGATGATGTAAGTATTAAGGAATTATCCAGATTGTTTGCTGACTGCGATATACTGATTGATTCTCTTTTTGGCATAGGTTTGACCCGTGGATTAGAGGGGGATTATTCTGTAGCCGCAAAGTATATGAATCAAAGTGGAAAGACTGTCATCGCTGTGGATATCCCATCAGGATACAACACTGACAGTGGAAAACTATTAGGCGCTGTTGGAGTAAAAGCTGATATGACAGTAACCTTCGCCTACATGAAAAAAGGTCTGGTTCTTGGGGAGTGTAAATCAGCGGCTGGAAATGTATATGTGGCTGATGTAGGAATCTATTGTAAAGATTATACAGTAGCGCAGCTACTTGATGAGGATATACTTGCCAATGTTCCAAAGCGAGAAATTACAGCTAACAAGGGAACCAGTGGAAAAGTTCTTGTGATTGCAGGTAGTGAAAGTATTTATGGAGCATGCTATCTGGCTGCAAATGCAGCACTTGTGACGGGCGCTGGCCTTGTAAAGATTTACACACATCAGAACAATATTGAATCAATACAGCAGGCTTTGCCTGAGACTATGTACAAGGGCTACACTTCCTTTGATGAGTCAGAGGTAATGGAGCAGATTGTCTGGGCAGATGCCATTGTGATAGGCCCTGGACTTGGTACTACTGATGTCTCAGCTCAGATTATCAAAACCGTATCAGAGCATGCTTCGGTACCTGTAATTGTCGACGCAGATGGTGTTAACCTGTTGGCGAAGAATCTAAAACAGCTTGATGAGCTTGCTAATCGAGTTCCTGTTATTCTCACTCCTCACTTAAAAGAAATGGAAAGACTTTGCGGAACGGCCGTAAATGATATAAATTATGATATGGAAAATGTAGCAAAGGATTTTTCTGCAAAGCATAATTGTGTTGTTGTTCTAAAAAATCACACTACAATTATAGCAACCGTAAATACGATATTCTATTGTAACAGTGGCAATGAAGGTCTTGCCACACCAGGAAGCGGAGATGTTTTAGCGGGAATTATTGGTGCACTTCTTGGTCAAGGAATGACAGCTGAAGATGCTGCTACCGCTGGGGCTTATATTCACGGGCGTGCAGGTGCTACAGCCACAGCCGAAGTTGGAATAAAAGGTTTATTAGCGAGAGATATTATCGCAAATATAAATAAAGTAATATGAAAGGCAGTTTTTATGAGAGAATTTGATGTAGAAAAACAAACAAAACAATTGATTGAATACACAAGAGAATGGTTCAATAAGTTTGGTGAGAACAGCCGCGCTGTACTTGGTATTTCAGGTGGAAAGGATTCTTCTGTTACTGCTGCAGTTTTAAAGGAAGCACTTGGTGCTGAGCGAGTTCTTGGCATTATTATGCCAAACGGCGAGATGAGCGACCTTGATGATGCAAAGCTTCTTGTAGATTTCCTTAAGATTCCAAATGAAATCGTTCCTATCACAGACTATTACAATGCAGCTATTGCTACATTTGAAAAGGCTGAGAAGTTCGAGGTTACAAAGGATCTTAAAATCAACCTTGCTCCACGCCTTCGCATGTCTACACTTTACGCTGTAGCTCAGGGGCAGCCAGTTACTACATTTGTTGTAAATACCTGCAATGCATCTGAGGATTACGTAGGCTATTCTACAAAGTACGGGGATGCTGCCGGAGATGTTTCACTTCTTCAGGATTTCACAGTTACTGAGGTTCTTCAGATTGGAGAATATCTTGGATTGCCAGAGCAGCTTGTTCACAAGGTTCCTTCTGATGGTCTTTCTGGAATGTCAGATGAAGATAAGCTTGGATTCAAGTATGCTCAGCTTGATGAATATATTTCAAATGAAAATGCAGACATACCTGCGGATGTAAAGGCTTCTATCGATAAAAAGCACGTAGCAAACCTTCACAAGCTACAGCTTATGCCTGCATATAAGAGACATTAAAGATAAGTTTATCAGATTAAGAGAAGTCGATATTTTGCGGCTTCTCTTTTTTATATTTGTTTTAACCTGCTTGCTACAGTTTATATGGTCTTGTCTTGTATCAAGAGCAAGCCCTTCGGGAGCTACGCTCTCTTGACACTGCACCAATAGCCATATAAAAGGTAGTCAAGCAGGCTTGAAACTAGGATTGTGGCAGGCCACAACCTCTAATCAAGGTCCCTTAAGATTGCTTTATCAATTTGTAAGCTATAAACCAAGTGTTTTCGCTTGTCATTGATAAAATAACTAAGCTTGAGATGTCTAAATCATAAGATTTATCAATGGAGCTTCTACAAATCGCATAAACACGTTAGCTATTGATAATAATCGAAATTTTAAAATTGCAATCAATAAATAATTATCAATAGAAAACGAAAGTATCAGGGGTACATACTTGTAAATTGATAAAGCCTGTCTTGAAAACTATATATAAGATAAGTTTTGTCAGAAGTATAGCTTTAAAAGGCTTGTTTTCGTCAGGGACTGACAAAGAATAATGCTTGAATCAATCATTTTGTCATAAAACAATTGATAAAGCTTATTCTTTCGTTAGCCTTTGACAAAAAAACTTTAATAATAGTCATTTTTTGTCAGGAAGCGTTCTGTAAGTCGCATACCTTCGTTGTCTAGTGACAAAATAAGGAACTTGCAGGCAAATTTTTGTCAGAGCCATTCTTATAAATTGCATATTATCGTTATCTTTTTGACAAAGGGCTTTGCCACACCCCTATTTTTTTGAGCTTGTTTGCCTAGCCATCACTGACTAAACCTCTGAGATAAACTCATCTTTAACGTCCAAATATTTCAACAACAAGGTTAAGCTTCCCCTTACGACTTAGCCCACCTTCTTCCACGATGTTGAATTTCCCAAAGCCACGGACAGATACTGAGTCTCCGGCGGAGAGAAGCTTGTCGTTGTTTTCTACAATGTGACCGTTTACAGAGACCTTCTTTTCGGTGAAGTAAGGAAGAGTGTCCTTGCGGCTAAGGTTGTAGACCTTGGCGATGACTGCATCGGCACGAGGAGAGGCAACCTGGATAGTGGCTTCCTTAAGGGCTGCACGCTTGTAGGATTCTGGAAGCTCAGAGATGGAGCATTTCACAGAATTACGTCCTACAGATACAAAATTTTCAAGAAGATAATCGGCGGTAGATTCATCGGCATAGATGTAAGCGTCCATGCCATCCACGAAGATATCGCCGAATTTTTTTCTATCAATTCCAAGACTCATAAGAGAACCCAGGTAATCTCTGTGGGTATATTCCTTAGCGAATTTCTTTGCAAGGGGTTCTACCTTGATGCACTTGATAGGAAATTCAACGTCATAGCCAAAATCTGATTCACTTCCAAAGCGAACCATTTTTCTTTCGCAGTTTTCATAGCCTCCAAATAAATCATAGGAGATAGGAGCAAAGCCCTTATCACGTGCGGCCTGGTACATAACCTCCTGCTGACTAAGGCTAAGGAAATCACTAAAAGTGTATATATTGTTTTGATAAGCTCTGTTTGAGAGCTCAATTAATCTTTTATATAAAAGCTGCTCGTCGTCGTTCATAATAAATCCTTTCTATGAGTTCCCATTATACGTGAAATAATGTAAAATAGCACCTAGTTGATATTAGAAAGTAAGGTTAGTTTTATGAGCAAAATTAAAACAGACGGTATCATTTTTGATATGGATGGAACTATCTGGGACAACATCCCTGTTTTTGCCGGTAGCTGGACCAGAGCTGCTAAGGAAATGGGATATGATGTGGTCTTCACACCTAAGATGCTGATGGGATTGTTTGGTAAGACAATGACTGACATAGCTGATGCCAGCATTCCTGACTCTGACCCAGCAAAGAGATACAAGACACTAGAGCTTTGCGAGGAGTATGAGATGGCAGATTTGGCTGTCAGCGATATGGATACTACTTATCCTGGGCTTGAGGATGTACTTGAGGACCTTAGCAAGCGTACAAAGCTTTATGTTGTCAGCAACTGTCAGGCTGGATACATCGAGACATACTTGGAGCGCACCGGTCATGGAAAATATTTTACAGATTTCATTTGCTATGGTGACAATGGTCTCGGAAAAGCAGATAATATAAAAGGACTTGTGGCTAAGAATAATATTCAGCATCCAGTTTATTTAGGTGACATCCAGGGGGATAAGGATGCATGCGACAAGGCAGGAGTTGATTTCATCTGGGCAGCTTATGGTTATGGCGATTCTATCGACAGCTATGTGGCAAAGATAGATGACATAAGTGAGCTTAAGGAAATAATAGAGTAATAGAAATGGAGAAGGTGTTATGAGTTACAATGTAGACAAGATTTTTGAGGATGTAGTATACCTTAGCAAGGTTCACAATAAGGCCGGCTATGAATCAAACACAAATCGTTTTAAGGAAGAGAGATATGATGAGCTTTCTGATTTGGTAAAGGCTGATGATGTGGCAACTGAGTCTCAGAAATTTTGTGAGGATGTTTTTATTGCGTTCAAGAAATTTGGTAAGGTTCGTTCAGCAGATTTAATGAATCTTAATTACTTTATGATTTATTACGTGTTCCCAACTATCCTTTGCGAGGAGCAGGAGGGGAAAGCCATCTGCGATACACTGAGAGATACTTGGAACGCTTACTTTAAGAGCAATATAAATTATACAGATTACAATACTTTATATGAGGGCTTCCAGACAAAGATTTTCGGAATCCCAATCGGAAAGAACTAATAATGAAAAAGATACTTATGATTGGTACAGGCGGTACCATTGCTTCAAAACAGACAGATGCAGGACTTACACCAGGACTTACAGCGGAGGATATTTTAGCTTATATTCCTGCAGTTAAAAATGTATGTCATGTAGAGACTATTCAGGTAATGAATATAGACAGCTCTAACATGACACCTGTACTTTGGAAAGATATCGTAAATACGATAGAAGAAAATTATGCTAACTACGACGGATTTGTAGTGTGTCATGGAACAGATACACTTGCCTATACAGCAGCGGCTCTTAGCTATATGATTCAAAATTCTGCAAAGCCTATCGTTGTTACAGGCTCACAGAAGCCTATCAGCAAGGATGTTACTGATGCCAAGACAAATCTTTTAGACTCATTTATTTATGCATCAGATGATGATTCACAGAATGTAAGCATTGTATTCGATGGCAAGGTCATCTGCGGAACAAGAGCAAAGAAGGAAAGAGCAAAAAGCTACAATGCATTTTCAAGCATTAATTTCCCATATCTTGCAGTTATTCAGGATGGAATTATTATCAGATATATTCCAGAGGTGCCAGTACGAGGAATACCAAGCTTTTACTATGATATGTCTGATAAAGTTACATTGCTTAAGCTTTATCCTGGTATGAAGCCGGAGATTCTCAGCTATCTTTTCGAGAACTACGATATCATAGTAATCGAAAGCTTTGGCGTGGGAGGTATGCCAGAGACACTTATGGAGACTTTCTACGAAGAGATGAAGAAGTGGAAGGGTACAGATAAGCTTGCTGTTATGACTACACAGGTAGCCAACGAAGGCAGCAATATGACTATCTATGAGGTAGGTCGTCAGGTAAAGCAGGACTTCCACATGATTGAGTCTTACGATATGACACTGGAGGCTACCATGACAAAGCTCATGTGGCTGCGCAGTATGAATTATAGCAATAAGCGTCTCAGAGAAGCATTTTATACAGAAATCAACAGAGATATTCTTTTTAGAAAGAACTAGACTAGCAGGGCTTTTTGCTGAAAGGCAGAAGCCCTAAATTTATATAGGAGAAGAGTGGATGAAAACAATAGCTTTATACGATGATGATTCTTTTGCAACTGAATTTACGGCCCGGGTAGTTTCCTGTGAGGAAGCTGAGGGTAGTTATAAGATTGTTTTGGATCAGACATTATTTTTCCCTGAGCAGGGTGGTCAGACAAGTGATATAGGTATCCTTGGTCAGGTAAGTGTGACTGATGTTCAAATCGAAAACGAGGTTATCTACCATTTTTGTGATAAGCCTATTGAGGTTGGTCAAAAGGTTGTTGGAACAATAGATTGGGAACATCGTTTTGGAAATATGCAGCAGCATACTGGTGAGCATATATTTACCGGACTGGCTCACAAAATTTTTGGAGCTGATAATGTGGGATTCCATCTCAGCGACAATACCGTAACACTTGATTTGAATATTGAGCTTAGCGAGGAGCAGGTTCGTCTTATTGAAAGAACTGGCAATGAGATAATTGCCAAGGATGTGCCGGTGAAAACATATTATCCAGATGAGGCTACTCTTGCTGCTACGGATTATCGTAGCAAGAAGGAGATTGATGGAGATGTTCGTCTTGTGGAAATCGAAGGTGTAGATATCTGTGCCTGCTGTGCTCCACATGTGAAGACTACAGGCCAGGTAGGGATGCTGAAAGTGGTATCTTACGGCAAATATAAGGGCGGTACCAGAGTGTATATTCTCTGTGGACTTAGAGCTCTTGATGATTATAACCGTCGCATGGATTTACTGGCAAAATCATATCAGCAGCTTAGCTGTTCCGAGGAAGATTTGCCAGGAAGAATAGCAGGGATAATTGATGAGAACAAGCAGCTTAAATATAAGATTTCCCAGATTAAGGCTGATATCCTTATGAATCAGATTGTAAAATATCCGTCAGAGCTTTCTGATGTGACAATTTTCACAGAGGATTTAGATGCAAAAACAATGCGTGATGGTGTAAATGCATTAGTGGAGAGACATGAGGGCTTATGTGCGATTTTCTCCGGTGATGATGAGGAAGGCTACAACTTCGTTATCGGAAGTAAGACGAGAGATTGCAGTGCTATAGCTGTTGGACTTCGTGAACTACTTGGCGCCAAGGGCGGCGGCAGCAAAGAGATGGCCCAGGGGTCTATACAAGCTACAAGAAGCGCAATTGAACAAACATTGTAATAAAAGTGTAATAATTTTCTACAGAATTATGAAAAGATGTGTTATAATTTCACGTAGTTATGAAATATAACGAATTTTAGAAATAAAAGGGATGAATAATGGAAGAAGTAAGAGAGAGATTTTTGGATTTTAGAGATTGGTTGCTTGATAGGTTTGATGATATCAGGGATTTTTTGGCTGACAATCCAAACGTAAAAAGATGGTTAGTTGAGGGGTGCATCGCAATAGCTGTTGGTATTTTAGCAGGTGTACTTACATTCAATATTCTTAATCACGAGAAGAAGACACTTGCTGTTAGCGAGGAAAACGCAGCTGCGCCAGCACAGGAGCAGGCTGGTGATGGCTCTGAGGATATTTCAGCAGGTTCGTCAATGGACGGAAAAACACAGGATTACGGTGATGTTGTAATTGAGGTTGTTGACCCAGGTGTTTATGTTGGCGATATTGCTAATTGGTCAGAGGAAGAGATTGCTGCAGCAGTATCTGAGCGCTCACATTATTTAGATGAGACAACATACTGGCCAGCAGTTGAAAGCTATTGGCAGACAAGAGGTGTGTCTGGCAACGCACGTTTCTGCACATACTTATTTGATACAACAAGCAAGGTATATTCAGCTTCAGATTTTGAGGGTGTTCCAAAGGATGTCATTCATATCGTAAAGAACGAGATGTATGCTCGTCATGGCTATTCTTTCAGAGATTCTAATCTTATGAATTATTTCATGGGACAGATTTGGTATAGCCCATCAATTATGCCTGCAGATTTCTCAGAGAAGACATTCACTGAGACTGAGGTTAAGAATCTGGATTTATTAAATTCTATAGATCAGTAAGAAGTTCAGTAAAAGGAGTTATTGTTTTAGATGGAAAAGTTCACTTATATTCCAAAGGGCGTATGTGCTCGTCAGATTGATTTTGAAGTAGAAGATGGAAAGCTTCACAATGTAAAATTCACAGGCGGCTGTGATGGAAATACAAAAGCTATCTCAAAGCTTCTTGAGGGAGCAGATGCTGCTCACACAGTTGAAGTATTAAAGGGAAACCTTTGTGGTATGAAAGGCACCAGCTGTGCAGATCAGCTTGCAAAGGGAATTGAAGAAGCATTAGCAAAATAAAGAAAAGAGCTCCAACCGTAAGCAGGCGGTGGAGCTCATTTTTTATGCAATCTTTTCTTCTAAAACAATTTCTGTATCAACTAAAGCATTTATATCGATAATTGAGACAAGATCGTCCGTTTTCTTGCCGACACCTGAAATAAATGTATCATTTACATTTACAAATGGAGAAGGCTCTTCAATTTCTTCGCTGGAAATAACGGTAACTTCTCTTACAGTGTCAACGATTATTCCTACCTGGTTTTCCTCATCAACATTGAAAACAATAACACGAGTATCCTTAGTAACTGTTTCCTCGCCGAAATTCATTCTTTTGTGCATGCTGATAATAGGAATGATGTGACCTCTAAGATTAATGATTCCTCTTATATAGTCAGCGCTAAGTGGCATTTCTGTAATCTCTGGCATCATGATGATAGTGCTTATATTCATGATATCAATGCCATAGACCTTATTTTCTACAGTGAAAACGATATACTGCTTTTCTTCTATACTTCTATTATCTTTAACAATTAAATTAGACATTTCAATCCTCCAAATATTATAACTCTGATTTGAAGAACTTCATTTCTTCATTTAACTGTTCAGCGATTTCCTTAAGGCTTGTAGCAGAATCTGCAAGGTTAGTAACAGTTGCAGAAAGCTCCTCTACAGAAGCGCCAGTAGTCTCTGATGATGCTGCATTTTCTTCTGAAATTGCAGAAAGTGACTGCATAGCATTTGCAACAACAGTGTTAGAAGATACACAAACATCAGCTTCTCCTGTAATCTTAGAAACGCTAGTGACTGTTTCCTGGATATCTCCAAGCATTCCCTCTACAGCGAAAAGTGTCTCGCTAAGAGCCTTCTGCTGCTCCTCGTTACCATGCATAACCTGTGAAGCTGCGTTTACAGCTTCCTCAGCCTCTGATAAAAGCTGATCCATTAATACACGAATCTCAGAAGCAAGGCTTTCTGAATCATCAGCAAGCTTTCTAATCTCCTCTGCTACTACAGCGAAGCCCTTTCCAGCCTCACCTGCTCTTGCAGCCTCGATAGAAGCATTAAGTGAAAGAAGGTTTGTCTGAGCTGCGATACCAGAGATACCCTCTACACGCTCATTAATATTTGCAACTGCATTCTGTGTTGAAGAAATCTTTGTAGAAATTTTCTCAATCTTAGTAGTCATATCTGAGCTTGTAGCCTGAAGAGTAGCAAGAGAGTTGCTTGATGTCTCTGATGCAGACTTCATACGGCTTGCAAGGTTATTCATATCATTAGTAGATGATTTTACATTCTCAACAGCGTTTGTAATATCTGTTGTGCTTGTTGCAGCTGCCTGAATTTCCTCAGCCTGATCTACTGCACCACTGGCAATCTGCTGTACTGAAACTGCAACTGACTCAGTAGTAGCTGAAATCTGGTTAGCCATCTCTGATAATTCGTCAGAAGACTCGCTAACTGTAGCTGTAGAATTCTTAATGTGGCCAACGATAGTAGAAAGCTTATCAATAAGAGAATTAGCATTGTTAACCATCTGACCAAATTCGTCATTACGTTTTGTAAATTTATTTGTTTTCTTAAATTCACCATTAGCCAATGCTGATAAAATAGAATTAACTTCGATAATTGGCTTTGTAAAGTTATTAGCAACAGATATAGAAAGGATTAATACTGCAAGAACCATTACTAAACCTGTCAGGATGATAAGACGGGCACTATTTCTTGCTTGGGCAATAACAGTACTCTCATTCTCAGCGGCACATACAACATAGCCTGATACATCATTTCTTACGTAGCTAACATACACTGGATAGCCCTTAGATGTACTGATATAAAAACCAGTCTTATCTTCTGAAGTCATATAAGGTGATGAAGCAAAGTTCTGAGCTTCATCATCTGCAGCAATTTCAAAATCAGAGTGAGCAACCATAGTAGCTGTCTTATCTACAAGGAAAGCTTCCTCAGCATTTTCAGCCAATAATGTGTGAATGTCATCTGGATTTAATGTCTTATGTACTACACCGATGATTGCATCAGATGTGTTATCATGAATAGGTACAGCAACACAGATATTTCTAGTGTTAGTAACAGAGCTGACAAATACGTCTGATACATAAGTAGAACCCTTCATCGCGTTCTGGAAATAATCTCTTTCAGCGATATTTTTTAAAGCTCCGTCATCACTACGTAAAACCATGTCACCATTTGCGTTCGACATAACAATTGTGTTAGTATCGCCAAAGGATTCATTGATTTCAATCATCTGCTTCTTAGCAGTTGTTGGATCTGTCTGCTCACCTTTTAAGAAAGCGATTGTTTCTGGAGATGAAGCAAAGCTGCCGAGAGCTGTTTCACTTCTTACAAGCATTTTATCGATTTCTGACTCGATAAACTTTGCCTGCCAGTCTAAGTTTGACTTAGCAACTTCCTTTGCATTGTTAGTTGAGCTATTATAGCTGATCATAACGGCTACGAATAAAGGAATAATAGCGATTATGAGCATAATAGAAATGAGTTTCTTTTTTACACTACCCTTAGTGTTTCTTGTTTTTTTCATTTTATCATGTCCTCCACGAACCAAAAACGTTAACAAATTACATCAATGTGCGCAGTATAAAAGTTACATTTAACACACAGGTCGCAATACTATCATGCGAATGTAATGTTGTACAGTAAATTCACACAATTGACACATATCCATTTAGTTGATGGAGGGAAACTATTGGTTTACTAAGGGGGTGCGTCTTTATATAAAAAAAGAAAGAGGAACTCAATCTGTGTTATGAGTTCCTCTTGTTATTATTCTTTAATATATAACCATTTTGATTTCTTTATTATATATGTAAGTAATACAAATATCCAGTAAGCTACAAGACCGATTCCAAACACACTGGCTGTCCAGATGAAGAGCTTTAAGGCGAAGCCCCAGAAATCATTATAAAGAAGAGTTATCCAATCCTGAGTCTGCCAGATGCTGTAGGCAAAGCCGTTGTCATGTAAGAGATAAATCATGAAGGTAGCTTTTGCTATTGTATTAATGATGCGAAGCTCTGGAAGATTGATTCTTCTGAAGAGCTCGAAGATACATACACCCATGATGACTACCACAATGCTGTAGTTATCAAACTTAGGAATAGACTGAGTAAATTCAGTGATTTGAGCTGTAGTAGTACTCTGATTGTAATAGTATGACTGAATCTTTCCAATAACAGTGTTGTGATATGAAATACCAATAAGCACATTAGTAAGAATGATAACCAGGAAGAAAACGTATCCACGAATCTTATCGAAAGGATTGTATTTCTTTATGTAACCTCCTAAGGCATAAAGGAAAATGCCGATTACAACAGTACGAAGACCCTTTGCCAAATCATCTAAAAGCGAACCAGACCAGCTAAGCTGTGAGATAGCAAGGATTGTGAATAAGAATCCTAAATACTTCTTTCTATCAAGACTGGCAAGGAACTTATTTAAAAAGCAAAATGCCAAAAGCATGATAATGAAATAGTAGCCTACAAACCAGGACATCTTGTTGAAGTACTGAATCCTTATGTAGCTGAATAGATTTTCGTTTACATCGATTTGTGTGTACTTCCAAATAAATAGTGATGAGGTAAGTACAAGTGTGACAGCTGCAAATAAAAGCTGTGATAATAATTTCTTAGATATCTTTAACATGTCGATTTCTCTGTCTGCGAGAAAATATCCAGAAATCATAATAAAAAGTGCATTACCTACAAGTCCAAATGGCATCATCAGTGCCAGTGCCAGTAGCTGCTTATAAAACAGAGGATTGTTGAACCATCCATTCTGTAGCTTTTCTATTGAAGTGAGATTTACAAGCTGGACATTTACGCAATGAAGAATGATGTGATAGCTGATAATCATAAACATTGCAAATATGCGAAGCAGCTCTATATTTGAAGCTCTTGAGCTCTTGTTATACATATGATTCTCCTAACAGTTAAAAACTTATTATTAGCAAATACATTATTATACATATTCCTAGTAAAAAGTCCAATTTGAAGCAATTTATTCTGCTGTTTTTACAACTGTCTTGTCAGTAGACTAGTCATATGATATAGTTAGTGTCAAATTACACCTCATCAGTCACCTTCGGTGACAGCCACCCTGGCGAAGGGAAGCCTATAAAAAGGAGAATAAGTTATGACACTGGCAGAAGAAATACAGAAGTTAAAGAAGGAGAAGGATGCGGTAATCCTTGCTCATTATTATGTAAATGATGAAGTACAGGCTATCGCAGACTATATAGGCGATAGCTACTATCTGGCAAAGGTAGCTGTGGGACTAAAGGAAAAGACTATTGTTTTTGCAGGAGTAAAGTTCATGGGAGAATCTGCAAAGATTCTCAATCCAGAAAAGACTGTACTTATGCCTGACGAAAAGGCTGATTGCCCGATGGCGCATATGGCGGAGATAGAGCGCATTGAGGAAGTAAGACGTGAGTATGATGACGTGGCTGTAGTTTGCTATATCAATTCTACCGCAGAGCTTAAGATGCATTCGGATGTGTGCGTAACATCTG
>JAEEGL012040221.1_pt1 | contig 20627 bp, 20 predicted proteins | sample 9134231 | NCBI WGS metagenome assembly JAEEGL01 (sample SAMN16246548, study PRJNA631951) | gut metagenome | biome: gut microbiome; feature: rumen; material: fiber-attached | host: Bos | place: Iran: Karaj | collected 2018-10
CAAAACGTCAAAACCCTGGAATCTCAACGATTCCAGGGTTTTCCTCTTTTACGAGGTTTATCGCGGCTTGTTCTTTCTCATCCCATTTTATACGGGATAAAAACGGGCTAATCCGCAAAAATGGGTTAATTTAGGGGTTAAATGAGGGAGCCAAAGAAGTCGATTTCGACCACTTTTGAAGCCCGCCCGTCAAGGCTCATAAACAAGTATATGATCTGGTATCGTACCAGTCGAATTAAATCTACACTCGGAGGGCTGAGCCCTCTAGAATACAGAAGGAGGATAGGTGTGGGTGTCTACAAAAACGTCCGCACCCCCAGCGGAGCAAAATGAAAATTAGAAAAATATTTTTAAGCAAAGGGTTATGTATAGTATCGTTATCGATTGCAGTGTTATGCTTTGCAATAACATTAATATCGCAATTGATACCATCCACGTATATATCTTTTGCATTTACATATCCTATTAAGTATCCATGGCAGGTTATTACATATATTTTTTTACATGGATATACCAAAGAAGTAATTCCTCCGGATTTTCCATATTCGCCTTTGCAACTTACCATAGGGCATTTGATTTATAATATATTGCTTGTAATTCCGTTTGGTATTCTTGTTGAAAAAGTTATCGGAAGCAAGAGATTTTTATTATTATCAATATCAGCGTGGCTTGTAAATATGATTTTTACTCTTATCCTTTGTATAATCATAACACCGGAAGGAGAAACGGCTGCAGCTGTCGGTGCTTCGGGCCTTGCGTTTTCTTTTATGCCGATAGGAATGTTTATTGTATTTATGCTGGGTAAAAAATTCGGATTTAAACAGTTGTTTAAACAGGTTTCCTTTTATTTACTTCTGCCGATAGCAATAATTACTTTAATAATTGCATTAAGTCCTAGTATTAAGGGAGTCACAGGAATTTGGTCAATGATTGTGCATTTACTTGGTATTTCTGTTGGGATTATATATTCGATTATTTATAACAAGAGAATAAAAGCGTATTTTGAAAAAGGAATGCCCGAGTAGTTTTGATAATCAATAAGAGTGAAGAAACTTTTGGCTTTTCTCACTAGATTAAGGAGAAGAATATTATGCTTTTTGAAACAAGAGAATGTACAAATCTTGATATTGTGAAAGAACTTTTTACGGAGTATCTGATATATGCTCAGGTTGATCCGAAGACTGTGCAGTATTTAGCAGGTCATGAAAACAGTAAGGTCACAATGGACATATATGCTAAAGTAAAGTATAATAAGCCCACAGAACTGGCAGCTGTGGTGAACGGTGCGTTCAGTCGATTAAGCAGTTGACGGTTAATATACCTTGATTTTCTGGGTTTAACTACGGGTTAAATTCTCAAGTGCTCGATGAAAAGCCAGTGATTGCAGGGCATTGAGGGCGTTGTACTTTATGAAGTACGGCCTCAAAGCGGCCCGTCGTGCTCCTCAGTTCAGCAAGCGTTAATCAAAGCTTCAAGCTTATCAAAACCCCGGAACCGTATGGTCTTCCGGGGTTTGTTCTTTATGTGTTTTCATCGGTCAAAGCCGTATTGCAGGGTTTTACCGCAGCGGCCGGTAAGAAAAAAACGGGGACGCTCGATGCATCCCCGTTTTTGAGTTTGAGAACTGTAACGCCTGAAAAGGCGTTTTCAGGCGCTTTGCTTACCTGTTCAGCAGCATGATGTAGAGAGCGGAAACGTCATCCATCGTAACGGAGCCGTTTCCGTTTACGTCTGCGTTATTGAGACCGTCCGGCGTCAGTATCCTGACGTTCATCAGGAAAGCGTACAGATCGGTAACGTCTGCGAAATCGACTATCCCGTCGCAGTTGACGTCGCCCAGCAGTAAGGAGGGCGTTGAGCCTTCGGGAACGATCTCAAGCGCGGGCATCCCCGTGGAAGGATCGGTCGCGGTCTCGAATCCGTTCGAGCCGTAGGAGCCGATATTCACCTGAAGACCGTCGCCCAAGGTGGAGCTGCCGGGTTCCTTGCAGTAAAGAACGGTGGAGAGAGGATACTTTTTGGTGGTGAAATAGACCCTTTCAACTTCGCTTCCGACTACGAGTTTATTGCAGCATACCAGCGCATATGTTTCGGTCGTGCTGACGGGAGTGGATCTGACGTCCACAACGCCGCCTTCGATAACAAGAGAAAGGTAAGCATAGATGCTATTTGAACCGGCGTTGATGGTCACGTTGCTGTTGCCGGTAATGCGTATCCTGCCGAAAGTGTTCTCTATACCGATCGCATACTGCCAGATGCCGTTTTCGCTTTCGTTCTGGATGTTGACGATACTGTTCTCGATCAGTATCTCATCGGCGGTTTCTTCTGATACGCCGCCTATCGGCGTTTCGCCCCATATCCTGAGGCCCCAGCGACCGTAATAAGTGTTAACGACAGCATTACGGATCGTCATGGATTTATACGCCCAGATGCATGCCTCGTTGCTGAACGCCGTATGCATATCACGCTCGGTATTATAGCAATTGACGGTGACGTTCTCGATAACGAGGTCGTCGTTATGATTGCTCTCCGAACCGCTTTCCTTGCTTATGCAGCGACCCTGATACTGATTGGCATAAAGGTTCAAAGTACCCGTACCCTCGATATGAAGGTAGCCGTTGCAAAGAACGGTTATATCGTTGTACTTCTGATTCATGTAGGAGTTGTCGATATAGCAGGTTCCGTTAACAACGATGGTCGTATTCGGCGGAAGAAGTATGGGAGCGCTGTGCTGAGACTCCAGACCGTAGGAATTAAGAGTGAGCTTTGGATAACCGCCGTTGCCTGTGGGATTAAAAGCCCAGCCCTCAGACGTGTTTGAGGACGAGGAAGTGGCGGAAGACAGATCGAGAAGGGTAGTCCTTGCTCTCGTAGCCGCGGGGATGACTTCCGTTTCTGCGATCATGGCCGGCATATAGCTGAAGTTTATGCAAAGCATAAACAACGTCAATATAACGGAAAGTAGTTTTTTCATATGGTTTTCCTCCATATATTTATAATAGAATTATACTCTTTTTTCGGCAACAGTCAATATGGAACGCGTAAAAAAATTAGAGATTTAAAGCATCGAAAGGCTTCTTTTGGCGCCCCGCCTTATCTGAAAATCCCGGATCGGACAAAAGAATAAGCCCGGGAATGATCGAGTATTCCCGGGCCTTATAGAGGCAGATCGTTCATATAGGTTTATTGGTTCGGCCTGATGACAGAATATCAGACGGGCCGCTGCTGATCGATATCAGCCGACGTCGTTTACTACTGAAACAAACAGCACGCTGCCGGTCTCAACATGATAGATCACCATGGCATAGGGCCTGTTGCAGATCAGTTCGTTTTCTGCGATCATAGCGCCTCCTTTAACGCCGACCACAGCGGTCGCGGCGGAAGCGACGGTGCCCTGTTCGGTAACGGAGAGAGTTGCGCCCTGCACTATGCTCGATACCGCAACGAGCGAATCGGGAGTAAGCTGAGTGAATCCTCCGTAAACGCCGTCTTTGATCCCCAGCTTATCCGCCATGGCGAGGACGTCGTGCTTGTTGTCAAGCTCTACCTTGGGCATTTCAACAAACACCGCGGAGGGCGTGCAATCGTTTATCCTGGGAAGCAGCGCTTCAACGGCGTCGCAGGGGGTAAGCTCCTTAACGGGAAGGATCACGGCCATTGCGTATTCGCCGCCTTCATAGGGGATTATCGCCATGCTGCCTTCATCGAAGCTGCCGTAGGCGTATTCGTTGGTAGACCTTATCATGCCTATAAGCTCTTCGCCGTTAAGACCGTAGAAGGTCGAAAGACCGCGCATAGCGGTGAAGGGCTCGGCCCAATTCAGTTCAAGCGTGAGAACGTTGAGGATCACTATAGCGGTGTCGGCGCCGATCTCGTCTTCGTCAAGGAGCTTCTCGATCAAACCGTGGGTGTTTTCTTTGACCCATCCGTTGATCTCGTTGAGCGCGGCGACGGGATCGGAAAAATCAAGAGCGCCGCAGGCTGCGCGATAGTAGTCGGCCGCGGTATTGGCGAATTTCTGATTGAGCCGGAGCGCGTCGTTGATAATAACGGCGGAGTTGATATTGACGCCCTTGGACTCCATTAAGGAGGCTATAAGCCTTGCGGAGCTTACGTTGACTTCTTCACGGGTCATTCCGGGCACTACCTCGGAAAGCAGAATGTTCATCGTTTCCTCGTCGCCGCCGTTTGCAAGTATCTGCAGCGCGATCTGCAGAGAGAGCGGGGAGAATATAACGTTCTTGCCGGGATCCATAGCTTTGAGCATCCTGACGGAGAATTCCTGATTGCAGCCGGTGTATTTAACATTATACTCCGCGCTGTCGATAATGTTCTCGTCGCTGACGTGCACGCTCAAAGGAACGGCAACGCCGGGTTTATTCATGTATACTTCTTCGTCTTTCGCAGGCTGCTGCTCGGCTGCGGGTTCGTTCCCTTCCGATTTGCAGCCGACCAATGCCGCGGCCATTATTACCGCCAAGGCTATCGATAATATCTTTTTAAGCATTATTTTGAACCTCCTGATGGTGATTATGGATAAACCATTTTACTAATATAACGAATAAAATGCAATATGGGTTCCCAAAAATAAAAAAATAAGTTATAATTGATGCATGAACGAAATCATCAAAGACAAATTAAAACTGCTTCCGGACAGCCCCGGCGTTTACCGCATGTACAATTCTCTCGGCGAGATAATCTACGTTGGCAAAGCCGTTAACTTAAAGAACCGGGTCAGGCAGTATTTTCAGAACACCGCAAAACCGCCAAAGGTCGCGGCGATGGTTTCGAATATCGCCGATTTTGAGTTCACCATCACCAATACCGAGGCCGAGGCTCTTACCCTTGAATGCAACATGATCAAGAAGAACCGGCCGCGGTACAACATCCTTCTCAAGGACGACAAGCGATTCCCATACGTCCGGATAGATTTTTCAAAGGATTTTCCGCGTCCCGAGATAGTAAGAAAGCTAAAAAAGGACGGGGCCAAGTATTACGGGCCGTTCCTTTCGGGGATCGCTTTGAGGGAGTCCATCACCGCAGTCCGCGATTATTTCCCTGTCAGGCATTGCAGAAAGGATATTGCAAAAGCAATAGCGAGAAGAGAGCGGCCATGCTTGATGTATCATCTCGGCAAATGCTGCGCTCCCTGTTCCGGCAATGTCAGCCGCGAAGAGTATCACGGGTATCTTAACGAGGTCGCGCAGCTTCTTCAGGGCCATTGCAGGCCGATAGTCGACAAGCTGACTTCGCAGATGAACCTCGCCGCAGAAAACATGGAGTACGAGCGCGCCGCGGTACTTCGCGACAGGATACGCGCAATAGAGAGCCTTGCCGAAAAGCAGCGTGCGGCGACTGCCGTCGTGAACAGCTTCGACGTTTTTGCCGTTGCGCGGGATGATATGAACACCGTTGTTTACGCCATGATGATGCGCGACGGGAACATCGTTGTGACCGACGGCTATTTCGTTACCGCATCAGACGAATCCGACGCAGAGATCATGGCTTCGTTCCTGATGCAGTACTACACGGAAAGCGGCTATATTCCCAACGAGATAGTGTGCCGTGAACGGCCGGATGATTCCGATGATATTATCGCATGCCTCAAGGAAGAATGCTGTCATTCGGTCAGGATGACCGTTCCCCAGCGCGGCGAAAAAAAGCAGCTCGCGGAGATGGCGTACTATAACGGGATGGAGGCGCTTAAACGCAGGAAGGAACTCACCATTAAGGAATGGGAACGGGGCGAGGGCGCGCTCGCGGAGCTTTCGCGGATCGTCGGCATGGATGAGCTTCCGAGAAGGATCGAGTGCTTTGATAACTCCCATTTCCAGGGCAGGGATACCGTTGGCTCCATGGTCGTATTCATTGACGGCAAACCCGAAAAGAGCCTTTACAGGAGATTCAAAACCAAGACGAAGACCGAAGGCGACGATTACGAAGCCATGCGCGAGCACCTTACGAGGCGCTTCCAGAGGGCTGCGGACGGCGATGAGAAGTTCAGCGAGCTGCCGGATCTGCTTGTCGTAGACGGAGGCAGGGGCCAGCTTAATATCGCTTTGGAGGTGCTTGAAGGCTTCGGCCTTTCGTTTATTCCCGCAATAGGTCTTGCGGAACGGAACGAGGATATCATCCTTCCTGATAAAGAAGCCCCTGTAAGTCTTCCGAAGTCCAACAGCACGCTGCACCTGCTTCAGCGCATAAGGGACGAAGCGCACAGGTTCGCGATATCATATCATCGCAGTATGCGTTCCAAAACCGCGCTGTACTCGGTATTGCAGGAGATAGACGGCGTGGGAGAAAAGCGCCGCAGAGCGTTATTTGATAAGTTCCTTACCGTTGACGCGATCAAACGCGCAAGCGTGGAAGAGCTCTCCTCTGCAGAAGGAATGAACCGCCCGACCGCCGAAAAGGTCTTCACATATTTTCATAAAAGAAACGGAGCAGATGAAGTGAAGTACAAGCTTTTAGCCATCGATATAGACGATACGCTCCTCCCGAGATACGGGAAGATCTCCGATCGAAACAAGCTCGCCATAAAACGCGCAGGCGAAGCGGGAATTTACGTTACCATCGCAACCGGAAGGGGCTTTTACGGTTCCTCAATGGTCTGGAAGGAGCTCAACGTCGACAAGCTCATAATCAATTACGGCGGGGCTATGATAAACGACGCCGCGACCGGAAAGCCTTTCATGGTGACCGAGCTTGAGAGCGATACCGTGATCGAAATACTCGATCTTGCGGAGGAGCTCGGAGTCCATGCGCATCTTTATCAGGGCGACGAGATCGTTTATGAAAGGGAGCATGAATACGGCAGGCTGTATTCTGAGCATCTCGGTCTTCCTTCCAGGATCGAGCCCAACATCAGAAAAATGGTATGGAAGAACGTACCGAAGGTTCTTATCATTACCGAGCCCGAAAAGGTGGCCGAGCTTATGCCGTATCTTAAAGAAAAACTGAAGGGAAAGGCGGCGGTCTCCGCGTCTTCGCCCGGATTCATAGAATTCAATAAGATCGGCGCAAGCAAGGGCTCGGCCTTAAAGATGATCGCGGATCATCTCGGCGTCAGCCGAGAGGAGACCGCGGCAATAGGAGACAACACGCTGGACAAGGATATGCTCGAATGGGCTGGGCTCGGCTGCTGCGTTATGGACGGCAGCGAGGAGGTCAAAGCTGTTTCCGACGTTATCGCTCCGAAATGCGCGGAGGATGGCGTTGCGTGGTTCATTGAAAACTATCTGCTTAAGGAGTGATCGTATGCTTTCTCTCGGATTCGATATCGGCGGGACTGCCGTAAAAGCCGGAGCGGTCGATGAGGATTTCAATATCATCCGCAAGACCGCGTTCCCCACTCCGAAGGGGGATATCGACGCTCTCTGCAGCCTGATCGAAAAGACGGGGAATGAACTGCTTAACGACGAAGCCCTCTGCACGGTGGGCGTGACCGTTCCCGGATCGGTCGATGCAAACGGCGGCATAATCGACGCGTGGAATCTCGGCCTGCGCGACGTGCCCTTGAAGGAGCTGATCTCAAAAAGGCTTTCGGCAAAAAGGATTGTCGTAAAGAACGACGCTGACGCTGCGGCCGACGCGGAACTCCATTTCGGCGCGTTGAAGGGAGTCGAAACAGGGCTGATGCTGACTCTCGGAACGGGCGTCGGCGGGAGCATAATCATCAACGGAAATCTTTTCAACGGCGGTCTGAAAAGGGGAACGGAGCTTGGCCACGCCATGATAGACCGCGGCGGGCGAAGATGCGCCTGCGGTCATAAGGGATGTATTGAAACGCTCTGCTCCGCCACGGCTTTGAAGCGTCTTGGCGAAAAGGCTTGTAAAGAGAAGAAGGGGATGATATACTCTCTTTCAAAAGAGGGCGCGCGCGTTGACGCGAGACTTGTTATCGAGTGCGCGAAACAAGGCGACCAAACCGCTCTTGAATTATTCGATAAGTATACGGATGCGCTTTCGGATGCGGTCGCTTCATTCGTTAACGTTATCGATCCCGAGGTCATCGTGATAGGCGGCGGAGTATCCGGCGCGGGCGATTTCCTTCTTGACGTATTAAGGGAAAAGGTCCCCCCGAGGACTTTCTTCGGTTCCTGCGGACGCTTTGCAGCGGCGAGCGCAGGCAACGACGCCGGTATTCTCGGCGCGGTTATTTGATTAATGGAGGTCGTTTTATGTCTGTAATGTGTACTGTATACGTCCCGGAAGGAATCGTTATGGCTGCCGACAGCCGTCTGATGGGCAACATAATGGTAAAAACTCCCGACGGAAGAACTCAGCAGCAGGGCGCGTTTTCTATATCGGACAATGCCCAGAAGGTTTTTCTTTTGAGCAAGGTTCGCGTTGGAATCTCCTCCTGCGGCAACGCTATCCTGGAGAACAAGACCATCTCCGATTATCTCAGGATATTCGAAATACAGGAGGTCGCCGAAACCGATACTGTCACGGAGGTAGCCAAAAAGCTTCAGTCGTACGCTTTCAAATTCTTCCCTCACGTTAACTTCTTCGTTTGCGGCTATGAGGAGGAAGAACCGTTCGTTTATGACGTCGGCAAGGAGCTGAAGCGCATAAACATGGAGAACGGGAATATCCGCTATGCGTCTTCGTGGAGCGGCGAACAGCTTGCGATCACAAAGCTTTTGAATTCCCAGCCGCCCACTCCGGTCAATCACAACATCATGCCGCTTAAGGACGCGGTCGATTTTGCGGAGTTTTTGATAGACGTTACCATAAAGCTCCAGCGCTTTGAAATGAAACCCAAGACATGCGGCGGCGCAATAGACGTGCTCGTGCTTACCAAGGACGACGCTTTCTGGCATCAGCATAAACTGTATAAGCCCGCGGCAAAGTAAACGGTTCATATTCCGGCACTTTAAGCATTAACATTTTGTATGAAGGATAAAAGCTTTTCATACAAAGTGCTGATGCTTTTTTGTTCCAATCTCCTGCTTCAGATGATAGGGCTCGTCTACCGGATGGAGCTGAGCCGTCTTGTATCGTCCGAAGCTCTCGGGATGTATTCGCTCGTGATGCAGATCTATGGATTGACCTCGGCTTTCTGCATCTCGGGGCTGAACGTGGCGCTGACAGGCGCCGCCGCAAGAACGGCGGGCGCGCGCGTGCCGTCGCTGTTGTTCACGGCTATGCTCATATTCTTCTGCTTGTGGTCGGCTTTCGGCGTTTCTGCCGTTTTGTTTTCGGAAAGCGTTTCTTCCGCGGTCTTCGGAACAAAAGAATTGAGCGGTACTATCAAGCTCCTGATGGTTTGCATTTTGCTGACGGGAACAGAAAACCTGATAAGATCCGCATTGATAGGCTGCGGTATAATTCGCCCGTGCGCGGTATCGGAGCTTTGCGAGCAGTCGGCAAGAATAGGAGCCGTAATACTGCTCTTAAAAAACGGAGAAGGCCTTTCAAACGCAGAGAGCGTGTATTTGATCATACTTGCAATGGTGATGAGCGAGTTCGTCAGCGTCGGTTTTCTTTCATTCACGTTTGTAAAGAGATTCGGGTTCAAAAAAGCGTTTCGGCTTTTAGAAACAAAACGTATCGTATCCGTTGCTTTTCCCGCGGCGCTCACCGCGGTTTCCTCCACGTTGTTTGTTTCTGTCGGCGCGATGCTGCTGCCGAAAGGACTGATCGAATTCGGCATGTCCCGCGAGGAGGCCCTTAGCATAATAGGCGATATGAACACCGTTGCGGCGCCGCTCACTCTGTTTCCGATGGCGCTCGTCGGAGCAGAAGCGGCGCTGCTTATGCCCGAGGTATCCCGTTCCGTGCACGAACGCAAAGACGTCTTCCCTTTGATCAAAAGGGTTATCATGCTGATCGCCGCCGTCGGCGCAGGGTCGCTTATTTTACTGGATCTGTTTTCGAGCAGGATATTTGTGTTTTTCTTTGGCAAAAGCATCGACGCGGCGGTTATGATACTGCTTTCGGTTAAAGCGCTGATCGTTTTCGAGCAGGTAATTAGCGCGTCGGCCTTAAACGGCCTCATGCGGCAAAAGGAAGTCCTTCTGTTTGCGGTTTTGGGAGAAGCTTTTCAACTCCTGCTGATGCTGCTGACAGTACCGGTTCTCGGTTTATATGGGTATATCATAAGCATGATAACCGGCGAATCGTTAAGGCTTGTTTGCAATCTCATGCTGATCTCCGATATGCGCAAAAAAGGAGTGGAATTCAGCCTGCAAATATGATAGTATTTAAATGTAATTCTATGTGCAGAGGTGTTTTATGGCAAAGAAGCAAAAGGAAAAAGGCGTTGGCGCGTATGATGCGGCGCTCGCGTACCTTACCCCAAAGGCGAGGACGGTCCGCGAGGTCGAGATGAAACTCGATGACGGGTGCTATTCCGAAGGCGAGATAATGCAGACCATAGAACGCCTTACCGACGCCGGCCTGCTTGATGATGAAAAGTACGCCAGGGCCTTCGTGGAGTCGAGGCTGAATACGAAACCGGTCAGCGCCTTCAGGCTTTCCGAGCAGCTTAAAGCGCATTACGTGCCGTCCGAGATTATCGATATGGTGATTGGCGAGCTCGGCGCGGAGAAGGAGATCGAAAACGCATCTGCCGTTGCGAAGAAGTTTATGCGCCAGTTCAGCGGCATTGAGGATGAAATGGAACGCATGCGCAGAGTCTATACGAGGCTTAAAACCCGCGGATACGATCACGAAACCATAATGAAAGCTTTATCAGAGGCAAGAGAATAGTGGAAAACAGCAAGTATTATTATCGCCCCTATACCGTTTACACGTACGATAAGGTCGATTCTACCAACTCCGTCGCAAAAAGAGCGATAACCATGATGGGCGAAAGGCTCGACCTCAGCGTTCATATCGCGGGCGAACAGACCGCAGGCAGGGGAAGGAACGACAGGGTTTGGATCAATACCGACAACGCCATTATGATGAGCATCGTTCGCGGTACCAGATTCAGCACGAACAAGCTTCCTATGCTTAATCTTGTGGCGGCCGCAGCGGTCAGGAACGCGCTCGAGATCGTGACCTGTCACAAGGTCGACTTTTCCATCAAATGGCCCAACGATATCGTAACGACCGAAAGGCTTGAGAAGGTCTGCGGCATACTTTCCGAGGTGGTCAGAGTAGAGGACAGGAGTTATGCCATTATCGGGATAGGAGTTAATCTTAACGCCGAGAGGATCCCCGACGGGCTTCTTCAGCCAGCAACGAGCGTATTTCTTCAGTACGGCAAATACCTTAATATCAGGGAAACCGTCGGCGTGATACTTGATGAATTCACTTCTCAAATGAAACTGGCGGAGAGCAAGCCGACGGAGTTTTTGAAATCGTTTGCGAAAGAGTGCATTTCTCTCGGCCGTCATGTAAAGGTGGCCAACGATCTGACTGTTCGCTACGGCGTCGGCGAAAAGCTTTCTCCGAACGGTCAACTTATAGTCAGGTTTGAAGACGGCGAGGAAGACGTGGTTTACGCGGCGGATGTTTCGGTGCGCAATCTTACCCCGATAGACGACAGCCTTGCTTTAAAGCTCCTTCCGAAGCGAAAAAGAAGGTCAAATAAAGGCGATCACGGTAAAGCCGCGATAATCGCCGGCTCCGGTAATATGCCCGGCGCGGCGCTTATGTGCACGAAAGCCTGCATTAGATCGGGCGCGGGGCTGACGAAAGTTCTCGTCCCCGAAAGCATCAGGGCTTCGTTTGCTTTGATACCTGAGGCAATGCTCGTTTGCGACGATAAAAAAGCGGACGAGCTTATCGATTGGGCCGATTCGATACTTATAGGATGCGGCCTCGGCGTAAACGAGCGCACGGCGAAACTGCTGAAAAAGGTACTGTTATCGCATAAGCCCTGCGTGATCGACGCCGACGGGTTGAATACTCTCTCTGCTGAACCGAAGCTGATGGAGCTCCTGCATGAAAACGTCGTGCTCACTCCGCATCCCGCCGAGATGGGAAGACTGTGCAAACTCGAGACCGAAGAGGTGATCAAGCGATTCTCTCCCACGGCGATAGAATTCGCCTCAAAACACGGCTGCTGCGTTCTGCTTAAATCCGCTTCGAGCATAATCGTATCCGCAGCCGGGACAATCAGGTATAACGACAGCGGCAACAGCGGCTTAGCAAAGGGCGGAAGCGGCGACGTGCTTGCAGGTATCATCGCCGCTATGATGGCCCAGGGCGCAAAGCCCTTCGACGCCGCGTCGCTCGGCTCATATCTTCTCGGGATATCTGCGGAGAAGGCCATTGATTTTTTACACAACAGGTTTATTGAAGCCACCGATATAGTCGACATTATCGGCAATGAATTATTGATAAAGGAGCCCAACGCAGATACCGACGCGAATTAAAGCCCGAATCCGAGCTTATATCTGCAAGGTTTTTTGCGGCGAATTGCGATATGGATATTTCAGAAGCCAAAGCAGAATTGAGAAAAACCATCCGCGAAAAAAGGCGGAGCCTGACGGAGGAGGAGCGGAAAGCTTCTGCCGCAGCAACGGCAGATGCGTTATGCTCGCTTGAAGGGATACTGCGCGCCGAAACGGTACTCGCTTATATGCCCATGAAGTATGAGCTGGATATCCTTCCGGCAGTCGAAAGGCTGAAAGCCATGGGGAAGAGGATCGCATTTCCTCTTTGCATCGAAAACGGCGGCCTGATACTTCTTGTCCCGGCGGAAAAAGACGGGTTTATAGTCGGCTCATACGGGATACTCGAACCGCGAATCGAGACGGCGGAAGAGGTCGGCTTTGACGAGATCGACGCGATCATCCTTCCGGCGATCGGTTTCGATCTTAAAGGACGCAGGCTCGGTCAGGGCGGCGGATACTACGACAGGCTGCTGGAAAAAACCAACTGCTTTACCGCGGCCGTCGGTTTTGACTGCCAGCTGGTCGAAAGCGTCCCCGTGGAGGAGACCGATAAAACAGTAGATGTTGTGGTCACCCCCCATGTGACAATGGTGTGCTGATACAATATTTTGTATTAAAAAGTTTATACAACCTATTGAACAGCGAATGAAATGGTGTTAAAATAATATGTGATATAAACGGAGTTGTATATGCGAGTTATAGCCGGAGAAGCAAAAGGCAGGGAATTGCTGGCGCCCAGAGGGATGCATACAAGGCCCACCTTGGCAAAAGTCAAGGAGGCAATGTTCGGTATGATCCAGTTCGATATAGAGGATGCGAAAGTGCTCGATCTTTTTGCCGGAAGCGGCAGCCTCGGCATTGAAGCGATCTCAAGGGGCGCCGCCCACGTGACCTTTTGCGATAACGACAGGGATGCGTTCAGCACGGTAAGGACCAACCTTAAACGCCTCTTCTTTGAGGACAGGGCAACTCTGATCCAAAGCGAAGCGCTTGCTGCGCTCGAACGCATCGCGTGGAACGGCGACAGTTTCGATATAGTGCTGCTCGATCCGCCGTACGCGACCGATCTTGAAAGCAAAGCCATCCAAAAGCTGGCAGAGCTTGAGCTGCTGAATCCGGGGGCTATTCTGCTGTGCGAACATTCTCAGGATAATCCGCCCGTTTTCCCCGAAGGCTTTGAGATCAAAAAAGCAAAGAAATACGGCGATACATTTGTTACCTACGCGACGTTCAAAGGAGAAGTCACAGAATGAGCATAGCTGTATTCCCGGGCAGTTTTGACCCGATCACAGTCGGGCACGTCGACATCATCAAACGCGCGGCCCAGGTATTTGACGAGGTTTACGTTTCCATTCTCGAAAACCCCGGCAAAGAGCATGAATGGACGATCGAAGAGAGGCTTGAGCTGATCAGAGACGCCATAAAGGATATCCCGAACGCCAAAGCGGATTCAAGCGAAGGCCTGCTTGTCGATTACTGCCACAGGATCGGCTCGAACGTCATTATCCGCGGAATAAGGTCGGGAAGCGACGTCGAATACGAGGCTATGCTTGCCGAGGTAAATTCGCGCATCGCCCCCGATATAACAAGCGTATATCTGATTTCAAGATCGGAATACGCGCATATCAGCTCCAGCCTTGTGCGGCAGCTTCTTAAAATCGGAATTAGCATTGAAGGACTTGTACCGAATGCTGATCATATAACACTAAGGAGAGTTTGAGTATGGCAAAGAATACTGATCCCACAATTGTTTTGAGTCTTGAAAAGATCAATGAGCTTGAGGAGATCATCGAGTCAAGTCCGGCGCCCCGTTTCGGAGGCAATACCGACAGGCGTATTGTTGATATTGATGAGATCTATAATCTCCTCGGCGATTTGAAGGTGACCATTCCCGAGGATGTTCGCAAGGCTGACAGCATCATCGGTGATGCGAAGAACATTACCGCTAAGGCGGAAAGCTATGCTACCGAGCTTGTTGATAACGCGCAGGCAAGGGCCGACGCCATCATCAGCGAGGCGGAGAGCAAAAGGAACAATATCATCGCCGCAGCGGAAGCCAAGGCCGGCAGTATCGTGGCCGAAGCCGAAGCGCAGCGCGAAGGGCTGCTCGATGAGCATGATATTATCGTAGAGGCCGAGCGCCGCGCCGACCTGCTTGAGCGCAAGGCTGAGTATAACGCCAAGAAGGTCTATGAGAATGCCAAGACCTATGCCGACGGCGTGCTTGGCAGCCTTATGCAGTTCCTTGAGGATTATTATGAGGTCGTCGAGATCAACCGCAACGATCTCGGCGTTGTTCCCAAGCCCGATTTCAATGAGTCCGCAGCCGAGGCAAAGGCCAAAGAAGAGGCGGAGAAGAATAAGGCCGAGGAGGAAGAGGACGAGGGTTCCGACGGATTCTTCGGTATCTTCAAGCGCAAAAAGAAAAAGGCCGACGCCGAAGAGCCCGACGCCGACGAATGATCACATGCTTAACTTTTCGGAGGCCGCGTATGCGGCCTCTTATCTTTTGCATACGTATCGTGAAAACAGTATTGAAAACAGGATCGAAACTCCTGCCGAAGCACCCGTGCAGAGCATAATCGAAGCGCGGGCGGGGGAGAAGACGGCGCTCGATCTGCCGCCCACCTGCGCTATGACCTGAACGGTATTGGGTATCAGCGGATAAACCAGATATACAGCTATTGCGGATATCGTCCCAAGCGCCGTTTTTACCGCAAAATATCGGACGGGAGAAAGCGCTTCAAATACCATTGCGGATTGAATGTAAAAGCACACTCCTCCGAAAGATATCAAAAACGCGCAAAGGCTAACGCTTATCCTGTCGGGCGAGGAGGAGAGCAGCTTCAAACCGTTGGTGATCTCGAGCAGGCCCGTTAAAAAGCCCTGAAGCTTCAGCGGGATAGCTCCATCCGGTATGAGCTTGAAAACTATCCCGTGGAGTATTTTGAAAAAGACGACGGCGCCCCCTGCCCGAATGAGCATGATCGAAGCATCGGAGATCGCTGCCGATAGGATCGTTAATTGATTACCGGAGAACGCCGCGGGTGCGTTTTCCGCTTTGTTGTTCATCGTTTTCCCCTTTGCGATCCCCAGCGCGGCGGCGGTCAACAACGCCGGAATATAGTGCGCAAGAGAAAGCGGAAGCGCAAATGAACGGTTTTTCAAGAAACCGCCCGAAACTGCCGAGATAATGAATATCGGCCCGACCTGGTTTATTGCGGCGCATAGTATTGAGGCTTCTTTGGCGTCAAGCGAACCCGAGGAGTATTCTTTATCGCAAATGACCGCTGCGGAAGGCGTGCCGCATACGGCCGTCAGTATGGAGCAGAAAACGAATGCAAAAGAGTTGGTCTTTTCCGGCTTATGAAACGAGACTCCGCTTTTGATGAGATACTGCGCGTAAACCATAAACGGGAACAGCGCCGGCGCGACGAATGTAAAGAATAACCGCATGCCTTCCGCCGCGGAGGAAGCGGCTTCAGAGCTGAACGGAATAAGCAGAACGGTAAAAACGAGCATAAAAAAGAATACAGCATATCCCATATCAAAGGATATGCTGCGGATCCGGACGATAATTACTTTAGTACGATCAGCCGATGAGAAGCATCCGCTTCAAAGCTCTTGTCGTACGGTTGCCCGAGAGCTCTTACTGCATGAGCGAGGGACGATATGGCCTCGACCTCTTTTGCGGCGCCTTTCAGCTCCGATCTGTCGGCGGCCTGGATTATTACGGGTATGCTCGCTTTAGCTTTCAATTCGGAGATCATGTCGATCGAGGAAGCTTTTACTCCGAGGACTCTCGCATAGATCGAGTCTTTTCCGTTTACGGCGGATTCCTGAACGCTTCTCGTTATCCCCAAAAGCGCATACATGCATATCCTCTTAAGCCTTGCCATCGTATAACGCTTTGATTTGACTTTTGAGAGCATTTCTTCCGCGTCGGATGAATCCCCGGCATGGAGGGAGAAAAGGTTCTCAAGCCCTTCCGAGACCTCGGGAAGCGACGCTGCTTCTTCCGATGACAAAGTCCTGAATCCGTACAGTATCAGATCCGACAAACCGCCGAAAGAAGAAGGAAAAGAACCGCTTTTTATTGCCTTGGATATTTCTTCGAGCTCATCCTTGGGCAGCGCCTGCATAAGCCCGTCGAACACCGGGGGGGCCATTTTTGCCGTTGCCGCGTACTGCATAAGCGCTTTTCTGATCGCTGCAGCAGAGCTGAATTCTCCTCCGAGAGCATTATCGCCGTATGCAGAGCCTTTCCTTGCCGCCGCATATGTTTCTATCCCGGGAGCGTATTTTTCAACGGCCCTTATGTATTCGACCGCAAGTATGTCGTTCGGCTGCATAGCACCGCCCGCCGCCTCCGAAAACGCGGAGGCGTAAGAGCGCCCCTGCTTCATGCTTTGGGTGAATCTGTCAGCGTCAATGGGCTTTGAAGCAATACTCTTTAATACGTCGATATCCGCACATTCGCTGCCGAAACAGATCGAGTCGACGAGCCCTGTCCCGGCAAGTATCCTGACCGCTCCGCCCGCGAACCTTTCCGCATTGGAAAGCGAAAACACATCGGGAAGCTCGATCACCATATCGGCTCCGCCCCGCAGCGCCCATAAAGCTCTTGTGAATTTATCTGCGCAGGCGGGTTCTCCGCGCTGAACGAAACTGCCGCTCATTACGACCAGCACCTTATCCGCTCCGCTGATATTCCGCGCTTGCTCTATATGGTATTTATGACCGTTATGAAACGGATTGTATTCTGCGATTATGCCGACGGTTTTCATGTATTCCTCAAATTATATTATTTTGATATTCACTTTTTCACCACTTATATGTTATAATCTAATTTGATGTGACCGTCAACTATTTTTTCGGAAGGAGATATAAAAATGTCGGTTATTGATAACATTAAGGCTAAGGCCAGGAGTGAGAAGAAGCACATACTGCTTCCCGAAGGCACGGAGGAACGTACCGTTCAGGCTGCCCAGCGCATAATCGCCGAGGGCATCGCGGACGTTTCCCTTATGGGTAATGAAGAAGAGATCCATGCGGTAGCCGAGAAGTTCGGCGTTGATCTTACCGGCGTCGGCATCGTCGATCCCGTTAAGAGCCCCGACTTCAATACTTACGTCGAGCGCTTCTATGAGATGCGCAAGGCTAAGGGCGTCGATATGGAAAAGGCCGAGAAGATGATGCACGATCCTCTCTTCTTCGCCTGCATGATGATAAAGGATGGCAAGGCTGACGGTATGGTAGCCGGCGCTATCAACACCACCGGCAATACTCTCCGTCCGGGTCTTCAGATAATTAAGATGGCTCCGGGCATCAGCACCGTATCCTCCTGCTTCATTATGGAGATCCCCAACAAGGCTTACGGCGACGACGGCGTTATGGTATTCGCCGACTGCGCTGTCAACATCGATCCCACCGCCGAGCAGCTTGCCGCTATCGCCATCTCCTCTGCGGAGAGCGCAAAGAACCTCGTCGGGATCGATCCCCGCGTCGCTATGCTCAGCTTCTCCACCAAGGGCTCCGCAAAGCATGAGAACGTAGATAAGGTCGTTGCCGCGACCGCGCTCGTAAAGGAACTCGCTCCCGATCTTATGATCGACGGCGAACTTCAGGCTGACGCCGCCCTCGTTGAAAAGGTCGGTCAGCTCAAGAGCCCCGGCAGCCCCGTTGCAGGCAAAGCCAACGTTCTTGTATTCCCGGATCTTCAGGCCGGCAACATCGGTTATAAGCTCGTTCAGCGTCTTGCAGGCGCCACCGCCGTCGGCCCCATCTGCCAGGGCTTTGCAAAGCCTATCAACGATCTTTCCCGCGGCTGCAGCATAGAGGACGTCGTTTCCGTCGTAGCCATCACCGCCGTACAGGCTCAGAACCTTTGATCAGTTGACAGGAGACCAATATGAAAATACTCGTTATTAATGCGGGAAGCTCTTCCCTGAAGTATCAGCTCATCGACGTCGATAACGGCAACGTCATCGCCAAGGGCCTCTGCGAGCGTATCGGTATCGAGAATTCTAAGCTCACCTATAAGCCCACCGGCAAAGAGCCCTATGAGCTCGTAAGCAACATGAAGGATCATACCGACGCCATCAAGCTCGTTCTTGACGCGCTCGTCGATCCTCAGCGCGGCGTCATCGCCTCCATGGATGAGATCGACGCCGTCGGTCACCGCGTAGTTCACGGCGGCGAGAGGTTCGCCAAGTCCGTCCTCCTGACCGATGAAGTCATCAAGGAGATCGAGGATCTTTCCGAGCTTGCTCCTCTGCACAATCCCGCCAACATCATGGGCATCAACGCCTGCAAGGCCATCATGCCCAACACCCCGATGGTAGCCGTTTTCGATACCGCTTTCCATCAGACCATGCCCGAGCACGCGTTCCTTTACGGTCTGCCCTATGAGGCCTATACCGATCTGAAGGTCCGCCGTTACGGCTTCCACGGCACCAGCCATGCTTACGTTACCGGCCGTGCGCTGACTTATCTCGATAAGCCCGCCAGCGATACCAAGATCATCACCTGCCACCTGGGCAACGGTTCCTCCGTTTCCGCTGTAAAGGGCGGTAAGTGCATCGACACCTCAATGGGCTTCACTCCTCTTGAGGGCCTTCCCATGGGCACCCGCTGCGGCGATATGGACCCCGCCATCGTAGCTTACCTTATGAAGAAGCTCGATCTCGACAGGGCCGGCGTCGATACCTACATGAACAAGAAGAGCGGCATGCTCGGCATCTCCGGCGTATCGAGCGACTTCCGCGATCTCGGCGAAGCCGCAAAGCAGGGCAATAAGAGGGCCGCGCTCGCGCTCGAGACCTTGGCCTATAAGGGAAAGAAGTACATCGGCGCTTACGCCGCCGCGCTCAACGGCGTCGACGCGATCGTTTTCACCGCCGGCGTCGGTGAGAATGACAGGGGAATGCGCGCCGCTATCATGAAGGACATGGAGTATCTCGGCGTCGAATTCGACGAGGAGTACAACATGAACTGCCCCCGCGGATGCGAGCAGGTCATCTCCAAGCCCACCAGCCGCGTAAAGGTCATCGTTATCCCCACCGATGAGGAAATGATGATCGCGAAGGATACCGCCAACATCGTAAGGGCGTAAAACAGTTTATAGAGTCAACAGGTAGAGCAAATATATTTGCTTTACTTGTTGACATTATGAAGATGAACGCTTAAAATAAATAAGGTTGTCTTGTAGAATCAGGTCAACATGGAGTTATTGAATTGGAACTGAACGTTTCTAAAGAGCTGAAGCTTGCAGGTACAGTCAGATCGGCGGAGCTTTGCGAGGAGTTGGCACCCCTTGATCTTCTCGGAAGGCGCATCGAACTGACCGAACCCGTGACTGTCAAAGTCAGGTACTTCTTCGATGGAGAAGGCTTCAGTCTGGATGGTGAATTGAGTTCTTCGATCAAGATGAACTGCACCAAATGCGACGCCGGTTTCGTTCAGCCCTTCACCGTAAAGTTCTCCGAGAGGTTTCTCAGAGTGACCGAACAGGAGGCGGAGGAGCTGGATTGTTATTCATTCAGCGGAGAGACACTTGCGCTTGATAAGATGGTGCAGGATCTGATACTGCTCAACGCTCCGATGTACGGCCTCTGCAAGCCCGACTGCAAGGGATTGTGTCCCGTATGCGGTACGAATTTAAACAATACACAGTGCTCCTGCACGCTTCCTGATGACAGTAATCCTTTTGCTGTATTAAAAGGGCTTGCAGAACTGTTGAAGGAAGATTAGGAGGAAAAGACTATGGCAGTCCCGAAAAGGAAAACATCCAAGGCCAGGCGTGATCAGCGTCGTGCTAACTGGAAGATCAGCGCACCCGCACTCGTAGAGTGCCCCCAGTGCCATGCCAAGAAGCTTGCTCATAGGGTTTGCAGGAGCTGCGGCTACTATGACGGCGAGCAGGTCATAGCTATGGACAAGGACGAGAAGTAATCATCTTCCCGATCCCCGAATCGTGCTTATAAGGGTACTGAATAAGTACCCTTCTTTATCTGTATGGAATACGTCCTGCGGGTGAAATATATACGATGTTTTTTCAAAAACCTTGTTGACATTCTTCCCTTATGGATGTATAATAAAGCCCGTCGCAAAAAACGGACGCTAACGGGGTGTGGCGCAGTCTGGTAGCGCACGTGCTTTGGGAGCATGGGGCCGGAAGTTCAAATCTTCTCACCCCGACCATATTTGTGGCCTCGTGGTCAAGCGGTCAAGACACCGCCCTTTCACGGCGGTAACAGGAGTTCGATTCTCCTC
>JAEEGL012549039.1_pt1 | contig 20627 bp, 22 predicted proteins | sample 9134231 | NCBI WGS metagenome assembly JAEEGL01 (sample SAMN16246548, study PRJNA631951) | gut metagenome | biome: gut microbiome; feature: rumen; material: fiber-attached | host: Bos | place: Iran: Karaj | collected 2018-10
CTTTATTTTATTTGCTACTTCCAAATTGTATTTTTTTTTTTTTTTTGTCAACATTTTTTATTTGAAAGAAATTTAGTTGGAAATATAGAGAGGGAATTGAAAATTAGTTAATTAACGAGAGGGGATTTGGGTTACGGTAAAATTCCTGACGGAATTTTCCTTCACCCCTGCCCTCGCGGTGCTCGCCTTTGCCTTCGGCAAAACTCGCACATCGCTCCGGGCTTCAAATCCCTACGGAAAGCAAAGCAGTTTGCTTTCCTTCAACGCCGGAAATTTTTAAGGCATCCTTTTGGATGCCTTAAAAATTTGGGCGAGAGGGGATTTGAACCCCTAAGTCCGTTAGGACATACGGTCCTGAGCCGTACGCGTCTGCCAATTCCGCCACCCGCCCGCGTTTAAATTTTATTTAGTGTTTAAGGCCATAAATTTGCGCACAAAGGCAACTATAAGGCCTATTAAAGCATAGAGACCGAAAACTATAAAGACAATATCTTGCGGATATTTGATAAATAAGATAATTAAAATCGCTAAAAGTAAGAATTTACCGAGTGTAACTTTTCTGTTTTGATCTGTTCCTTTGCTTTTAAAAGATGCATAAGGAATATTTGAAACCATTAAAAGCGCAAGCCCTAAAGTTACAAAAGAAACAGCACTGAAAATATAAGGAATGTAAACTTTAGCAATCGGCAAAGCATGCCTTACGCCTTCTATTTCGGAAGATAATTCATAAGATAATGCAAGTGAAACTAAAACCGCTGCTGCGGCCGGTGTAGGCAAACCGGAAAAATGTTTCTTTGAACCTTTACCTGTATTTGCAAGCACATTAAATTTTGCTAAACGTATCGCACCGAAAAGCATATATATGAAAGCAATCGGAGCACCGAAAGGTGTTTCCCTTAAAGCAATATAATAAATCAAAAATGCAGGTGCTGCACAAAAGGAAATTAAATCTGCAAGAGAATCCATTTCAACGCCGAAGGAAGATTCAGCGTGTAATAGCCTTGCTACGCGCCCGTCGAAAGCATCAAATAACATAGCAACGCCGATTAAGATACCGGCAAAAATGAAATCCCCTTCAACTGAGGCAAGTATCGAGAAAAACCCACAAGTTATATTCCCGATAGTAAATAATGACGGTATTGTCACAATACCCATATGTTTAACTTTTTGAAGATTTACCATATTACCTCCAAATCCCCATTACTGTGAGGCCACCTTGTACGCATTGGCCTTCCTTAACTGTTAAAGTAACTTTATCTTTAGGCAAATACAATGCAACTTGTGAACCGAAACGAATGAAACCAACCCTTTGACCTATATCAACTTTTTGGCCTTTTTCCACCCAGCATTCAATACGCCTTGCAATAGCACCTGTAATTTGTTCTATTGATATTTGCCCCTTTTCAGTATTAAAGACAATTAAGTTACGTTCGTTCCTGTCAGCATTTGGGTTGTTTGCAAAAAGAAAAGAACCTTTAGTATATTTTGTTTCGGCTACTTCACCTGTGAAAGGTGCACGCTGAACGTGTACATTAAAAATTGAAAGGAACATTCTGATAACTACGGTATTAGGATCGCCCTCTGTTCTAATTGAAAGAATAGTACCATCAGCCGGTGCGGTAATTTCCGAACCATTAAATTCTGCGTTGCGATCCGGATTACGAAAGAAAAATAAAACAAAAACTGTTAAAATCAAACAAATGCTGGAAAGGGGCATAAATATGAAATCTAAAAAGAATAAACCTAAAATGCAAAAAACTATAGCAGCTGCAAAAACTTTTATTGCTAATTTTATGCCTTGTGGTAAAACTGTGGCAACCCAGGCAAAAGTCTTTTTTAAGGTTATTATAAAATCTTCTAACATATTGCCTCCTAAAAAAAGAGCCGCTACAATCGGCGGCAATTCATTTAAAAGTGTGGGCAGGGGGGGACTCGAACCCCCACGATCTTGCGATCATCAGATTTTAAGTCTGACGCGTCTACCAATTCCGCCACCAGCCCAACACATATATTTTAGCAAATTATGAAAGGAAAGTATCAAAAAATTTTTCACAACTTAAAATTTTGATACCTTCTTCTCTTAAATTATTTGTTATACCCCGGTCATAAGTAACCACACAAACGCGTTTCGCGGCATTTTTTAAATAAAGCGCTTGCTCTAAAATCACTTCATCTGCGGTTTGATCTTCAGAAAATAAAGCGTCAACATTTTCAGGTGAAGTCGGGCCGATGTTTCTAAATCCGCCGTCTATAATTAAGCGGAAAGTTGAACCTTGATATTCTGTTAAAGACGCATCATTTAAAGCAGCAATTAAAGCACGCAAAGTTTTTTCCTCGTCTTTCTGCGGGACTTGCAAAAAACTTCTTAAAAAATTTAAAGCATCTATTAGGTAAATTGTCGGTTTTGTGGAAATCATTTATTTACCTTTATTAAAGAAGAGAGGCCAAATAAAATAAGGTCCGGCTCATAATAATCAAAAATATTTTCTTTTTCAAACAAACGTCCAAGCCCGCCTGTTCCGATAATTATAAATTTTTCTTTTTTAAAACATTCTTGTTTTAAACGGGTTACAATTTCTTTAACAAGGCCGATAGTACCAAGTACTAAACCGGTTTGTATTTGCGTTTCGGTGGTAAGGCCTGCAGCTTTGTTCGGCTTTTTAATTTCTACGGTGGAAAGCAAAGCAGTTCCGCCGGCCAAAGCACGCATGGAAAGCATTGGCCCTGCCGAAATTGCACCGCCTAAGTATTTACCGTCTTTTGCTACCGCATCAAAAGTTATTGCGGTGCCAAAATCTATGACTATCAAATTGTTTTTTGGATGCAAATAAAAAGCACCTTCAATATCGGCAATTCTGTCAGCCCCAAGGCCGTTTAAAGTGCCATTATTAAAGTATATTTTTGTTTTAATTTCTTCATCTATGACAAAAGGTGTTAAGTTAAAATATTTTTTAATTGAGTGTATAATTGAGCGCGTAATCGCAGGTACTACCGAAGATATTGCAACTTGTTTTATTTCTTTGGGTTTAATGCCGTTTGCATTTAAAGCATTTAATAAAAATACACCTAGTTCATCTGCGGTGACTGCACCGTTTGATGTATGGCGGAACCTGGCTTTAACTTTGTTATTTTTTAAAACTCCGCAATATATTTGTGTATTTCCAACGTCTATTGTCAGTAACATAAATCCTCAATTATTTTTTAAAATTTGTTTTGTAATTTCTTTAATAAAACTGTCTTCATTTACATCTTGAATTTTTCTAAAAATTGTCAATGCCTTTTGTTTTTTACCTTGTGTTAATAAGGACATTCCTTCAATAAAAACAGCAAGTTGACTATCCGGGTTTTGTTTTTGATAATTTTTAATTTCTTTAAAAACATCTTTTGCCGTTTCTTGTTTATATGCTCTCCAAAGTAAAGAAGTTAATAAAATATCATCCCTATTATTTGATAATTTTAAAGCCTGATTTATGTTGTTATCTGCTTTTTCGTTTTCTTTTAAATTACGGTAAATTTTTGCAGTTAAGAAGTAAATATCAGGGTTATTTTCATCAATTTTTTGTGCTTTTTGAGCATATTCAAGGGCTATATTTTGATTGTTAGATAAGAAATTTGCCATTGCGTAATCAAAATAAACGGAATTATCTTTTTCCTTTTTTTGATCTAAATAATTTTTGAAATATTGACGTGATTTAGATAAAAACCCGATTTTTAAATAAGCCCTGCCAAGCCCGAGTAATGCTTTTGAATTATCATCATCAAGTTGCAGGACTTTATTATAAAATTCTATAGACTTATCATATAGTTCCGTTTTATAATATAAGTTTGCTAAAGCCAAATTAAGCCCGACATCTTTTGGCAAAACTTCCAAAGCTTCATTATAGGTTAACAAAGCGTGGTCATAGTCGTTAAGGGCGGCATACGCATCACCCAACACTAAATAAATGCGACGTATTCTGCGTTTTGGGGCTTCTTGGTTCTCAGATAAAAATTTTCGGCCTATTTCTATGGCTTCTTGATAGTTACCGTTTGTGTAAGCCTCTCGTGCGGCGGTAATTTTATGTTTTTGGTCAAATCTGCTTGTTAACCCTAAAAATGCTTTGCTCTGTAAGGGCAAAAACAGAAGAATTAAAATTAACGAAAGTATTTTATTTAAAGACATAATTTACCCCGTTTATAATTAACTTCTCTTTGAGTTTAGGTAATTCTTGGTAAGCAGAGGCTGCACCTATTTCTATTGCTAAACTCGTTTTGGAACGGTCTGAGGATCCGATTTCACCTACCCTTGAAAGAATAACAAAATCTGCTTGATGCTCCGAATCTTCTGTCAAAACTGCACCTCTCAAATCACCTATTCTTAAAACATATCCCATAATATTGTTTGGTTTACTGCCGGCAAAATTCGGCAAAGCATAAACAGCAATTGTGAAATCAGCACCCATTTTTTTAACTAAATCTACGGGCATATAATCTACAATACCGCCATCTACAAGCAATCTTTGGCGATATTCAACCGGTTCAAAAACACCCGGTAAGTTCATACTGGCTCTTACGCCTAAAGATAAAGGACCGCTGTCAAAAACAACCTTTTCCCCGGTTTTAATATCAGCTGAAACACAAGCAAAAGGTATGGGCAAATCTTCATAATTTTTTGATCCGACTTCTTTATCAATAAATTCCTGGAATTCTTCTGAAGAAAATAACTTTTCTGCAAATAAGTATTTTAGTATTCCGCCGATATTAAAATCTTTTGAAATATAACTTGTGTTTATATTGTTTACTAAATCTTGTAAATGTTCAAGTGGTAATCCGGCGTTATATAAAGCACCTACTATGCAACCCATAGAGGTACCTGACATATAATCAATAGGTAGGCCTGCTTCCGATAAAACTTCTATTACCCCGATATGTGATGCCCCTCGCAAAGCCCCGGCTGATAAAGTTACACCGACCGTTGGGCGTTTTTCTTTTGGAAGCTGTATAAATTCTTGCCAAGCAAAATCGCGCAAAATAGCATCTTCTTCTACGTCGCTTAAAGCAAAAATATTTTGCCCTAAAAGGCAAAATAAAAACGTAAATAATAAAAATTTTGTAAGACGATAAAACATTTTATTTTAAATCTTTTCCTACTGCGTTTTCCAGGTTAGCAATAGCCACAAGATGTTCTTTTTGCGCTTCAAGGCTTTTAACCCCAGCTTGATAATAATAGTTTAACGATTCAAAAGTTTCTTTTAAAGAAGATCTGTTTTTCATAAAATTTTTGAATTGACTTCTGATTGTTTCCCAAGCTTTTATACGATTAGGAGTTTCCGTTTGCCAGAAATTTAAATTATTATACGCTTCTAATACTTGCATTCTTACGGTATCTTCCACGGCAGCCTGCCTTAAAACCGTTTGGCGTTGTTCTGCCCTTTTTTGTTTTACTTGGGTTGTATAATCATAACCGATAGGTAATTTAACGGCCAAACTTACTTGCATATTTTCTTGTTTTAAATTGTCTACACCTTGACGATCGTAAGAAGCACCGAGCAAGATATCCGGGTAACTGCGGGTTAATGATAATTTAACGGCTATATTATCCATTTCCACTTTGTACATTGCACTTTTAACTTCCGGTCGGAATTCCATAGCCCACAAGTTTAGCTTTTTTAAATCTACATCTATCGGGCTATAATCTAAAGAACCCTCAAAGGTAACTTCACTATTAAATTCCTTATTTAAAACTTTAAGTAAATTTATTTTTGCTTTATTCAAATCTTCTTTTGCTTTTGAAGCTAAACTTTCAAATGAAGAAAGTTCCGCAGACAGTAAAATCTTTTGTGCAGAATTTAATTCTGTCCCTTTTGCTGCGCGTTTTGCTTGGTTTAATACATCTTCCGCAAGTTTGTTTTTTTCTTGTGAATATAAATACTCATAAAATGCCGTCTTGGCGGAATATATTACAATATTTTTTGCATTTTGGTAACGGCTTTGCGTTTCCTTATTTGAAGCGCGCGCCAAATCTAGTGTGCTTGAAATTCTGCCCCCACCGTATATATACTGAACCGCGGAAATGCCAACCCCGTAAAATAAATCTTCTCTTTGATGATTTGGATCTGGCATTAGCAAACGTTGGCCTATCATTTCCGGTAAAATTATCGGGTAATCTAAATTATATGCAGTAACGGAACCATTCAAACTAAGTTGAGGAAAGTACAAAAATTTTGCTTCTTTTATACGTTGCTGGGATATAATTAAGTCTTGTTCTATTAAAAGCAAATCATAACTGTTTTCTAAAGATAAACGTATCACGTTTTCCAGAGAAAGGGGCCTATTCTCGTCCGCAGAATATTTTAAACGGTATTGTTGGGCTTGGGTAATTGTTGAAAAACAGAGGCAAATAAAAATGAAATAAAAAAGTTTTTTCATTATTTATCCTCCTTTTTTGTGATTACATCAAGCATAGAGTTAAACTCTTCTGCTAAATCGGATAAAGCATCACCTTTTCGTAGTTTAACACGGGCTTGTTTGTTACCTTTTTTTATTTCCTTGCAAATTCTTTCAAAATGATATATCGGGCCGGCTATACGGTGTGAAAGCAACGCAGAGATAATAGCCAGTAACGCAAAAAAGATTGTACTTTTTATAATCAAAGGATAAATTAATTTAGGGCCTTCCTCATAAACACGTTGCAGTAAAATAGGGTGATTTTGAAAAATATCTTGTAGGAAGGTTAAAAACTGATAACTGAATAAAACCATTCCAAACAAAACAGACAGAAGAATAAACAAGATAAATTTTACCTGTAAATCCTTTTTAATAAAAATTGTTTTTCTGGTAACCTGTTGCATTTAACACCCTAATTAGTATATGAAATTACGGATATCCCTAATATCATCCGGTTTTGTTATTACACGAACATTTTTAAGATAATAAGCTTCTTTTTGTGCGGCAAAATCATTTTTGTCGTGCGGTAATTCTACAATTACAATATTATTTTCTAAGTTTTTTAAACTATATACTACAGCCAAGCGCCATGTATCTATTCTGGCATTTTCGTCGTGTACTTTTGGGTTAAAATGGTTAACCAAAACTACCATGCCTTTTTTTAAATCATAGCCGTTAGATTGATAGGTATTTATAATGGCATTTTTTGATTTAGTTTGAGTACCTTCTTTTGGGCCTGCCGCAAATTCAAGTTTATAATTACCGTTTTTATCCGGTCCGGAAAGTTTTTTTGCAGGCGCATAATATGCATAAAATTTGTCTTCATACATAAACGGTAAAAATGCGTAGCGTCTTAATTTCTGTTCATAAGACATATTTGGGTTTCTGTTATACGGTTCTTTATGCGCGCAGGCACAAAAACCGCTTATGATTACACAAAATAAAATTGGTAAAATAAGTTTTTTCATTTTTACTCTCCGTAAATATTATTTCCTTTCAAATCTTGCGCGACAATTAAAGGCAAATTTTCAAACTGAACTTCATATACCGCTTCCGGCCCAAGTTCAGGGTATAATATAATTTTACTATTTTTTGCGCAATTTCCGCCTAGTGCCCCAAGTCCGCCGAGCGCAGCGAAATAAACAACCTTACCGCGCATATAGGCATTTACTTCTTTTGAGCGAGCCCCTTTGCCTATAATACCAATTATACCTGTTTTTTTGATAAATTCCTTACAAAATTTATCCATTCTGGAACTTGTTGTAGGGCCAAGAGCACCGCTGGCCTGATTTTTTCTATTAGGGGTTGGGCCTGCATAATAAATAATTTTACCTTTTAAGTTTAAAGGAAAAACTTTTTCCTCAAGTAATTTTTTATGGGCCATATCACGTAAAATATATACGGTACCGGTTAAAGAAATAAAATCTCTTACTTTTAATGTTCGAAGGTCATCAATGTGTGGGTTTATTAAATTAATTTTCATAAGACTGCCCCCGCATGCCTTGACGAATGGCAACAAATATTTACCGCACAAGGCAAACTCGCAATATGGCAAGGTGCATATTCTATATATACTTTTAAGGCGGTAATTTTACCCCCGAACCCTTGCGGACCGATATTTGTTTTATTTATTTTTGTTAAAATTTCTTGCTCAAGTTTTTTGTAATTTAGATTCTTATTCTGTTTACTTCTCAGTAATGCTTTTTTAGCAAGCATTGGCGCAGTTTCAAAATTTCCGCCAAGACCTATCCCAATGATAAACGGAGGGCAAGCACTTGCACCGGCATCATTAACTACAGATAAAATAAAATCAATAATCTCCTGTTTGGAAGCAGTTGGGTTAAACATTTTAATTTGGCTTTTATTTTCTGCTCCGCCGCCTTTAAGCATTAAATTAATTTTTAATTTATTTCCGTTAACTATTTTATAATGAATTATGGCAGGAGTATTTGTTTTTGTATTTTTTCTTTCAAAAAGCGGTTCTGAAACTATAGACTTTCTTAAATAATTTTCCTTAAAACCTTTTTTGATACCGTCTTGTAAAGCTTTATCTAAAGAACCGTCAATTTGTAATTGTTGCCCTATTTCCACAAATAATACAGCAGTGCCTGTATCTTGACATAGGGGGAAAATTCCTTTGTTTGCTATTTTTGCATTTTCCAAAGTCAATTTGATTATTTCTTTGGCAAGGCCTTTTTCTTGTCTGTATGTTGTGTTTAGAGATTTAATAATATCTTGCGGTAATGTGTATGCGGCTTTTTGGCATAAATCGGCCACAGTATTAGTGATTAAACTATTTTTTATTACGCGCATAAGCAACAGTTTCCTTAATGGCTTTTGATATTAGTTCTTTCGGGAATTTTTTTATTAATGTGCTTTGTGTTAAAAAGTCTAATTCTTTTTTATTTTGCAAGATATCCTGTTTAACTATTTTATACACTTCCGCAGGAGTAATTTTAATTTGATTTATATTTTCTTTTATCGCTTGTGTGGCAACTGCTTTTGCCGTTAGCGGGTATAATTCCTCATCTTGCATAAGCGGTAAAATAAAATTTTGTTTTAAGCCTAAATCTTGTGCTCTTTTTGCAATTGCTTTTGATGCGGCAAGGGCCATAGTATCAGTGATAGTTTTTGCCCTGCAAAGCATAGCCCCTTTTAAAATACTTGGGAAACACAAAGAATTATTAACTTGATTTGGATAATCACCGCGTCCTGTCGCTATTATGTAAGCGCCGTGTTCTTGTGCAACTTCCGGGTAAATTTCAGGTACCGGGTTTGCGCATAAAAATGTTATAGGTTTTGGAGCCATGATATCAATTAACTTCGGGTCAAAAGTATTAGGTCCGGGTTTTGATAAAGCAATAACCACATCAGCATTTTTAAAAGCCTTTTCTTGTGTTTGTACTTGATTTAAATTGGTTTTTTTGCATAAATCCCATTGGACAAAAGACGTCGGATTTGATTTAATATCTTGGCGTTTTCTGCTTAAAGCGCCCTGGCTGTCAAACATAATTAAGGTTTTGGGATTTGCGCCGCTTAAAAGTAAAAATCTTGCCACAGCAGTGTTTGCAGCCCCAGCGCCTATTAATACAATTTTTATATTTTCTATTTTTTTATTTACAAGTTTCAGTGCATTTATTAACCCCGCAATTATTATACAGGCTGTTCCTTGTGCGTCGTCATGCCAAACGGGGATATTACAATTTTTGCGTAAATCTTCAAGGGCCAAAAAGCAATTCGGCTGGCTTATATCTTCAAGGTTTATAGCCCCAAAACTCGGTGCAAGCATCATTACGAAATCTATTAATTTTTTAACACTTTTGCGGCCCAGTTCATCTCTGTTATCTATACATAGCGGTACGGCTTCTAATCCGCCTAGATAATTCATAAGTAGGGCTTTCCCTTCCATTACACCTAATCCGCCGCTTGGGCCGCAATCGCCATCACCCAAAACACGCGTACTATCACTTACAATAGCAACTCTATTTGCTCGGTTTGTATATAAAAAGGAATTTTGTTGGTCTTTTTTTGTTTCCACAGATACGCCGGATACGCCCGGGGTATACCAAAGGTCAAAAAAGTCTTTGTCTGAGAGCGGGACCTTGACTTGAGTTTTCAATTTGCCCTTGTAAAATGCATGTAGTTTTAAAGATAAGTTCTTTAAAAAATAAGTATATAATTCCGCTTGTTTTTCTTGCGGAAGAATTTTTATTTCCGGTTCTGTTAAGAATTGTTTTTTTAAGTTTAATGGCATATATTTTTATTTATTGGTATTATTCTCCTAATCCGGCATTATACAATATGGTCTCGATTTGTACGTTAGATATTTCAAATTTAGTAGATTTTACATTATCGAAATTTACATTTTTCAAAACATCTTTGGATATAAGGCCTATGGGATGACCATTTTGTAACGTTAAATCTTTTTTAGCACCTTCTTGAACTGCAATTATTACCACATCGGAAGGGGCATTAAATACAACATCTTTAGGTACCATATAATAAGGACCGAGGCCATCATCTTTTTTATATTTTTCCCATTGTGGAATTTCCTGTATATAGCCCTTTGGTATATCTGTATTATTTATTATGAAATATTTTTTATCTTCAGATTGTTCCACGAAAGCAACCGGCAGATCAACATTCATGTCAGGGAAAAATTCTTTATAGAATTCTCTGTTTTTAATTTGATCTATGCCTTCTTGATGTTCTTTATCTACTTCATTGTATTTATTAACCAGGGTTTCATATGACACATTACCGTTGGGTGAAACCAAATCTTTATTTATATTGCTTTTATATGGGCCGACCATTTTGTCCCCAAAAGACGCATTTTCCGGCACTTTGTCTATGCCTCTTAAACGCACTTCAACAACTTCACCGTTTTTATTTGTTAAAGCCTTGTCCTGTAAAGAACTCATTATGTTTACATATTCCTTATTTGGGTTTATATAAGCGATTTCTAAGATTTTTTTATCGCTGTTGGATAGTTCATCTTTAAATTGGTTAAACTGTTCTTCGTTTTCTATATCGAGGTTAAAAGGTTTTTCTTGATCGCTGTGATAAACTTCTGAGTATTGGCATTGGGGTTCATTTTCTCTTTCTTCTTGTGCTTTTCCTTCTTCATTGCAGAGAGCAGAATAAAATAACTCTAAGTCAGAAGAAGGCACACCGTCTTTATTGTGGAACATAATAGGTGCTATTCTGTATGAATCGGAACACGATTCTCCTTGACAATGTTCGTCGCCTTCAGGGTTTTCTACCGGTGGTTGTGCTATAGCTGTTTGGTTTAAAATAATATTTCCCATAGGAATTAAATTACTCGGATCCGGAAGTATTCCTTGTCCTATTTCCCCGCTTTGTATTTTGTGATTAAGCAAATTATATGCAGCGTGCATATCCTTTAAGGATGCAATAGCGACATCTGATGCCGATATGTCTATATTGCTAAAATTAGATTTTGTGTTATTATATTTATCAGTATGCTTATAGGTTTTATAACTATTAAGAGTTTGTTTCACGGTTCTGTTTCGGTTTTGTGCCAAATAAGTATCAATATCGGTTGAAAATTCACTCGGTAAATTATTTTCATAAGATACTGTTAAATTCCCATTTTCATCTGCGAAATAAAGTGCTTTTTTCCCTAAATTCTTTGCAACACGTGAATGATATCTGCTTAAGGCACCTTCTATATACTTTCTATTTGCATTTTTTGGATAAGTACCGTTTTTATAAAATTTGCCCTCATAATAATACCCTTCTTGGGTAGGTTCTAAAGTTAGGCCGTCCCTTGTTAAAACCGTTCCTTTTTGTAAATTTACCGTATTATCTTCCCTTTCTGTAGCTGAATAGATATCGGCTTCATCATCATCTCCGGTAAAGAATAAATCACGGGATGTTATATCTATATTTTCCTTGGCTGCTTTTGTAGCTACCGCTACTTCCGTTTCGTCATTTTCTTGAATCTGTTGCTGTTGTTGTAGTACAGATTCTTCTTGGGAAGCAAAAACAGGGACGTCCATTTTATAAAATTTCTTTAATTTATGCACGTATTTATCTAGCAAATTTTCTTTTGGAAAGACGGGCAAAGGGCTATCTTTATGTGAATAAATGCTTTCTTTTTTAATTATTCTAAATTTTTCTTTATCAGGGAATATTAATGGCAGAGATAAAAATATAACCAATGCAAGTGCTAAAAAACGAGAAATGTTTTTAAAATCAAATAAATTTTTAAATTTCATAAAGTCTCCGTTATTTGCAATCTTCCATATAAATTATAAGACAATATTAGTAACTTGACAAGGGCCATTAGGCCTATTATCTTTTATTTTTAATTTGTATTTGTTTAGCTTCAGCTAAACGGGCTAAAAAATCTTGTTTTATTTTAATTTGTGCCTGCAATGGGGCAGATTTTAAATGACATATCGCAATAGCTGCGGCATCAGCAACATCATCCGGGTTTAAAACTTCTTTTAATTTTAGTGTAAGTTGTACCATGCGTTGCATTTGTTTTTTATCTGCAGCGCCACTTCCGCTTATAGTTAATTTAACGCGTTTTGCAGGATATTCAAACACTTCTAAATTATTTTGTGCCATAGCAAGCACTATTACACCGCGTGTTTGAATGGTGTGGGACATTGTCATAGCGCGTTTTAAAAAAAACATTGCTTCAAGTGCGGCTACTTCAGGTTTAAATTCTTGTATTACCTTTTGTATTTCCTCGTAAGTTTGTTTTAAACGTATTTGAAACGGTAAATCTTTTGCAGTATGTATTAACCCTGCGGCAACTAAAAAAGCCCCGGTTGGGCCGTTTTCAACAACAGCCCAACCGGTTCTGTCTAAACCTGGGTCAATACCTAAAACTCTATTTTTCTTCAATTTTAGCTAAAACCTCATCTGAGATTTTATCGTTAGAATAAACCTCTTTTGTGTCGTCATGTTCGTCTAATGTTTCAATTAAACGTACGATTTTAGAGGCTGCTTCTGCATCAGTAATTTCCACTTCATTAGACGGCAACATCGTAATTTCAGCGGAAGCAAGTTTAATATTTTTGCCTTCCAAAGCGGTTTTAACTGCCTCAAAGGTTTCGGGTGCGGTTACCACTTCAAAACCTTCTGCTGATGTTTTAATGTCTTCAGCACCGGCTTCTAAAGCGACATCCATTAAAGTTTCTTCTGTTGCATCTTCTTTGCTTACCAAAATAACACCTTTTTTGCTAAACATATAAGATACACAACCGGAAGTACCGATTGCACCACCGTGATTTTGGAAAATTTTGCGAATTTCGGCAAAAGTTCTGTTTTTGTTATCTGTTGTACACTCTACGATAACAGCAACAGAATTAGGGCCGTAACCTTCGTAAGTGATTTCTTCATAAACAGTACCGGGAAGTTGCCCTGTACCTTTCATGATTGCGCGTTTTACGTTTTCAGCAGGCATGTTAGCTGCTTTTGCATCATCTACTGCCTTACGTAAACGGGCATTACTGCCTAGATCTGCACCGCCGATTTTAGCGGCAATGGTAATTTCCCTGATAAGTTTTGTAAATACTTTACCTTTTTTAGCATCTACCAAGGCTTTTTTGTGTTTAATACCTGCCCAATGTGAATGTCCACCCATAATAAGACTCCTTATTTAGCCTCTGGCTTTGCGCCTTCGGCGGTTTTTGTTTCTTCGTCTTCGGTTTCTTCTTCAAAAGAACCTTGTAAAAGTTGCCCTAAAGTCGGGCGCGGGGCCTGCTTTAAATATTGAGCAACGACTTTCCTGTTTTGAACTTGATCAAAGCGTCTTATTGAAAGATTTACTAAATAATTTGCGCCGTCAACGCCGATCACTGCTACTGAAACAGTATCACCGACTTTACCTTCAAAGCCTTCGGTATATTCTTGTGCAGCAATATAACCTTTTGTTTTATTTTTTGTACCTAGTTCAACTTCCAAACCTTCCGGAGTAACTTTGGTGATCGTGGCTTTTGTTGTACTCATGTAAGGGTAACGTCTTTTTAACATATCGGCAGGATTTAAGAAAAGTTGTTTAATACCGAAAGTTAAATTGCCGGTTTCCGGGTCAATTGCCAAAATCTTTGCTTTGATACGTTGGCCGCGTCTATAATTTGTTAATATAACTTGCGGATCTTTCCAGGCAATATTTTCGAGGCTAACTAAACCTTCGATTCCGTGAAAGCGTAAATGGAGGCAGTCTTTACCGACTTTTGACACTACAACTCTCAAGGTATCACCTACTTTGATTTCTTTTAAAACTTCCGCACGACGAACTGATTCGTCTTCTTCCAAAACTTGTTTTCTTGAAATAATGAGTTTTTGTTTTTCTTTAGAAAATTCAGCAATTAAAGCTTTAATTTTTGCACCTTTTGGAAGGTAATGTTTATAAGCAGTATGTAATTCGGATAATGACAAAGGCATAAATCCGGGTACACCGTTTACTTCTACTTTATAACCGCCTTTTACGCAAGCGGTAATTAAACCCCGAACTCTTTGTTTAGCATCAAAAGCTTCTTTACAACGAGCCCAACCTACGGTTTCTATAGCTTTTTTGTGGGATAATATGCTATGGCGTTCATCACCACCTTTCTTGATTAACACTGCGGTAACTGTGGAACCTACTGCCGGAATATCTTTTCCTTCAAAATCACTTAAAGGGATAAGGCCTTCCTTTTTGCTGCCGACATCAACTAGGACATTATCTTGTGAAACTTGAACAACTGTAACTTCCACAATTTCCTTCTTGTTTAATTTGTCCTGCATTTCGTCTTGTTGAGCAAACAACTGGTCCATCGTCATCTCTTCGTTAATTTGGGTTGTTTGTGTTTCTTTCTTTTCAGGGTTTGTCATACTCAGTTTTACCTTTTTTATACTTGATAAAAAAGGCGTATCCTCCATTTGTTTTATTTTAACTTAATAATTTGTTGCATTACTTGGTCTGCAATATCTTGAAATTGTTCTTTGGTTTGTTTACCTTCTTGCATTTTCGGCATAAAAGGTTTGCCAATTACTACTTTTAAATTCCTAGTAAAAGGTAATTTTTCCGTATTAAATACCCTTATAGGAATTACCGGTGCCTGGCAATGCCAAAGCAGGAAACCAACACCTGCTTTCGGCTTAATCGGCTTACCTGTTTTTGAACGTGTTCCCTCCGGAAAAATAAATAAAGCTTTACCGCTTTTTATAACTTTTAATGCCTGTTTTAAAGAGTGTAAGTCTCCGCCCTTTCTATACCTGTCTACCGGGATGAAACCAAAACTTTTTAACGTCGCTCCAAGCAAAGGAACACTCAAAAGTTCTTTCTTGATGATGTATATAGGATCTCTTCTAAGTCCTACAAATCCGCCAACGAGCGGGGGGTCAAAGTTCGATACATGGTTGCATGTTAATATTACAGCCCCTGTTTGCGGAATATTATCAAGTCCTATAATTTCTACCTTATAAAATAGGCGAAAATAGGTTCTAAATATAAATTTTAGCAAATTAAGAAGCATTTGTGCGGCTTAACTCCAAAACTTTATTTATTACTTCCTCTAAACTAAGAGTGGAAGTATCTATTAAAATTGCATCACTTGCAGGTTTTAAAGGGGCGGTTTTACGGGAGGAATCCCTCTCATCACGCGAAATTATTGACTTTAAAATTTCGTCGTAATTTGCTTCTTGCCCTTTTTCTTTCAATTGTAAAACACGCCTATTGGCCCTTGCCTCAGCGGATGCAACCATATAAAATTTTAAATCGGCATTTGGGGCAATAACTGTTCCGATATCCCTACCTTCCATAACCAAACCGCCTTCTTTTGCCAAGGCTTTTTGTTTATCTGTTATAACGGCACGTGCTTTCGGTAATGCTGAAGTTATGCTTGCTGCACGCGCTACTTCTTCGCTGAGTAAGGCATCTCCTAAAAATTGCCCGTCAACCAAAACTTTCAAATTACTATCGGCTTCCTTTTCAAATCCCCAAACGATATTTTTGGCAATTTGAAAAACGGCTTCTTCATCTTGCAAGTTAACACCGCTTTTTAAAGCTTTCCAACCTAAGCAACGGTACATTATGCCAGTGCTTAAAAAGCCCAGATTATATTTGGAAGCAAGGGCCTTGCCTACTGATGTTTTACCAACACCTGCAGGCCCATCGATAGCAATAAGAAGTTTTCTGTTTTGCATATTAAAGTTTAAATCCGTCTACTTCAGCCCCTTTGACTAATAATTTTATAGTTTCCGGGGATGTCGAATATGACAAAGCATCATCTAAAGTTATTTTGCCTTGTGAATATAAACGGGCAAGAGATTGGTCAAAGGTGTTCATTCCGTAGTATTCACCGTTTAATATTGCTTTGTTAATTTCATAAAGTTTATTATCTTCAATACTGTTTTTTATTTGCCCGGTAGGAAGCATGATTTCTAATGCAGGAACCATTCCACCACCTATTTTAGGTAATAACCTTTGGCAAATAATACCCTTAATTAAATCTGCCAATTGGAAACGTATTTGCCCTTGTTGTTCTGCGGGATACGCTTCAATTACACGTGATATTGTTTGCACAGCATCAATAGTGTGCAAGGTGGAAAGGACTAAGTGCCCCATTTCCGCAGCCAAAATAGCGGCACGGATAACTTCCACGTCCCTCAATTCACCTAACATAATAACATCCGGGTCTTGACGCATGGCATATCTTAATGCTGAAGTATATGTTAAAGTATCAGTTCCCAAAGATAATTGGCTCACGATAGCCTTTTGTTCCATGTGAATAAATTCGATAGGATCTTCAACGGTTAAAATGTGGCAGGATCTGCTCTTATTAATTTCATTGATCATGGATGCCAAAGTTGAGGATTTTCCTGACCCGGTCATACCTGTTACTAAAATAAGGCCTCTTCTGTTTTCAGACATCTTTTTTAAAGTTTCACCGGGTAAAGATAATTCTTCAAAAGATGGAATTTGCAAAGGTATGTGTCTTACAGCCATACACATTTTACCGGACTGTCTGTAAATATTGAACCTAAAACGGCCGTGTTCTTTTGCATCCAATGCGAAGTCAACACTTAAGTTCCTTTCAAGGAGTTTTTTATCTTTTTCCGTCATTATTGCAGATGCTATATTTTTAACTTCATCATTTGTTAAAAAACAGTTTTCTATAGCCCTTATTTTACCTTCCATACGAACAAAGACATTAGAGTTCCCTCTAATATGAAGACCTGTAGCCTTATTGTCTACTACGGTTTTGAGTAATGTATTTAAACTGACTGCCATTTTATCTAACCTCCTGATTTAACCGCTTTATAGCGGGTAAGTGCTTCCTTAAATCTATTGAAATCCAACGTTTTGATTCTTGCGTTTTTACTGCTTTTACCGGTATTTTCATGTTTGAATCTTTTGGGAAATTTGTTGCAATAATAACAACTTTCAAAGAATCTTTATCTAGGTTCTCATCATAAGTTTTACCGATTTTAACAAGTGCGGAACTGCTTATGTAGGGCCTTACCGTATTCATAACTTCTTTTTCTTCACTCATAGCGAGTTCGCCTGAATAATTGAAAGATACAAGTAAACCTTTTGCACCGGTAATATTTTTATTTTCCAAGAGTGGTGAAGTTAAAGCTTGTTTTAAGGCTGTTATATGCCTGTTTTGCCCGGAAGCTTCACCTATACCTATAAAGGCACAACCGGAATGTAACATTATGCGTTTTAAATCGTTATAGTCAATATTCATTTCACCCGGCCTTATGATTACTTCCGATATACCTTTTACTGCCCTTAAAAGGACGTCATCAATGTATCTGTAAGCGACATTGCTTGGGGTTTTTTTGTCTATAATTTCGAAGATAGAATCGTTTGGAATGATTAAAGTGCAATCGGCATATTGCTGTAATTCTTCTATACCTTTTTTTGCCCTTTCTTCCTTGACATAACCCTCATATTGGAAAGGACGCGTTACAACTGCAACTACCAAGATGTCATCTTTATATTTTTCTTTTGCTACTCTTGCCAAAACTGGGGCAACACCTGTACCTGTTCCGCCGCCCATACCTGCAGTAATAAATACAAGGTCTGTATCTACGAGTAAATCTTCAAGTTGCGTGATAGATTCTTCCGCCGCTTGTTTACCAAGTTTGGGGTCCCCTCCGACACCAAGGCCTTTAAGCAAATTATTCCCTACTTGCAGAAGATAAGGGGCTTGATTACGCCTTAAATCTTGCGCATCAGTGTTGATTGCGACAAAATCTACATCGGTAATACCGGCTTCCATCATGTGGTTTATGGCGTTTCCTCCGCCACCACCGATACCAACACATTTGATTCTAGCCTTTTTACTTTCTAAACTTTGTAAAGTCCTGGAAGTCGCTTCAAATTGATTTTGCTTTTCCATATTAACCGCCGAATAAATCTGAATTTCTAAAGAAGTTTTTAATGGCTTCTATTATTTTATTAAAAATTCCTTTGGAATGTGAACTGGTTTTAGATGTATCTATCATTTCCCTTTTGGTTACGAAATATGCCAAAGAAACAGCCGTAGCATATTTCGGATTTAAAAATTCTTTATCACATTCAACGAAATCTCTTTGAATAGTAGAACAAACAACTTCTTTAATATTTAAACTTGAACGTGCTTGTTCCTGTATGCCGGGTAAAAGTGAACCGCCACCTGTTAAAACTGCTGTGCTTGCGCATTCGTAAAAACCACTTTCCTGCATTTTTTCCTTTACCGCATCAAAAATATCTTGGACGCGTGGGCGAATGATATCAAGCAAATAATCGCGGTTTATTTTTGTTTCCTTTTCGCCGTAAAGGGGGGAAATTGTTATTTCTGTTTCTCCATTGTAATCACCTGGAAATGCAGTTCCGTAATCTATTTTTATTTTTTCGGCTTCTTTATGGGATATGCGCAAAACTTTTGCGATATCACTCGTGATTAAATCAGAACCGAGTTTGATATCATAAGAACATCTTAAAGCACCATCAACATAAATTCCGGCTGATGTATTGTCTTTTCCTAAATCTATAATTAAGGCACCCATCTCTTTTTCTTCTTGGGTTAAAACTGCCTCCGCTAAACACAGTAATCCGTAAAAACGGCCGGTAATATCACATTTTGCACGGTCAAAAGCCCTATTTAAATTATTAAAAGTTGCAGTTAAACCGGTGGTAATATGCACATCCACATCTATGGAAGTAGCTTCCATGCCTTCAGGATTTCTAACGGGTTGACTGTCAATATAAAAACCTTGCGGAACAGTGCTTAAAATTTCCGAATTATTTTTTATCGGAATACTTTTTGCAGATGCAATAGCATGATCGATATCAATCGGGGTAACTTCTTTATCCACGCGGGTGATATTAAATGTGCCTTTGCTTGTAAAACTTTCAATATGTTCACCGCGTAAAGCAATATATAAAGCATTGATATCCGTTTGTGTTGTTTCTTCTAAATAATTTATTGTCTCAATTATTGTTGCGGTGGTTTCGCGGATATCTGTGACGATTCCGCCTTCAAGGCCTTCGCAATTAAATTCTTTACCTGCTAATATTTTTACTATATTTTTCTGTTGGTCTAAGGTCGCGGCAACAGCGGTTATTTTGCCACCGCCGATATCTAATGCCGCTATTAAATTTTGTTTTGCCATTTTACAAATCCTTGTAATCCTGTTTTAAGTAGACTTTGCCTTTGTTAAAATAAGTAAAATCCACAAAATACGGGAGGGTAAAATTTTTCCCCTGTGAAATTTTAAAAATTTCCGCCAAAACGGAAAGTTGTTTTTTTACCTCTTTGAAATCTTTTAATTTAACAGGGCCGAATTTCGTTTCAAATTCAGCAGTCTGTTTATTTAAATCTATTGAAATATTGTTTGTATTTCTTAAAGAGCTTAATTTGATCTCTTTAATAAATTGTACCAATTCTTGGGCCAAAATTTCACTTTCTATTTTAGCATTTAAATAGATATTAAGAAAGCCCTCTTTATTTTGAGGGTCATCATCTTGGAAAATTTGCCCGTCTTCTGTCATGAAAAAATTATCTTGCGGGGTATAAATTCTGGCAAATGGTTCATATTTACTTGCAACAACTAAAAGTTCTTTTGTAAAAAATCTTCTTGCAACCTTTATACTCTTGATATATTTTACGTTTTCATTTAAGTAATTTTCCAAATCTTGTGCTTCTTTTTTTGAAAGCGTTACATTTAAATTTATTTTTTTATTTTTGATTTGTTTCTCTATTTGTTTTTTAAGTTTTTCAGTAGGTGTAACTATATTTATTGTTTTTACTTGATAAGTCAAAACAGAGGGGAGTTTTATGTTTTCAAAATAAGAATTTTTTTGATGCCAAAATAAAAATGCACCCTCACACAAGGCCAAAACCGTTAAAAATATTGCTATTTTTTTTATACGGTTTTTGTAAGCGCGGCGTCTGTTGATGGGGCCTTTAAATCTTTTTTTAACCGGTGTATAAGAGTACATTTTTCTCCTATGTACATTATATAATATTCGTTCGCGTTTGGGAAATAAAAAAGGCCTGCTTAAAACAGGCCTATAAAACAAAACGCCCCCTAGGAGAATCGAACTCCTCTCACCAGATTGAAAATCTGGTGTCCTAGCCGATAGACGAAGGGGGCAAATTGCGCTCTGTGAGACTTGAACTCACGGCCTCCCGCTTAAAAGGCGGATGCTCTACCACTGAGCTAAGAGCGCTTGAAAACGATTTTAA
>JAEEGL013223113.1_pt1 | contig 20627 bp, 15 predicted proteins | sample 9134231 | NCBI WGS metagenome assembly JAEEGL01 (sample SAMN16246548, study PRJNA631951) | gut metagenome | biome: gut microbiome; feature: rumen; material: fiber-attached | host: Bos | place: Iran: Karaj | collected 2018-10
AGTTCTGTCAGCGATGCATACCAGCGGTTCTCCCCCTTTACATATATATACGTTCCCACTGAGTGCGTAATCACCCAGATATTGTCCTCTCTGTCCGTTGTTACCCAGTAGTCATTATACGCATCCAGCGCATGCTTCACGTAATCGTTCTTCCATAGAATTCTTCCATTCGGTCCGTCGATACACATCAGTTCTCCGTATGTGCTCACCACCAGCATTCCCTCCTTAGTCTCTCTCCAGGCAGAAATGCCGAACTCCTGAGGGAACTCCGTATCACCATAGCCAAACTTGAAGTGTTTCAGGTTCTTTGTCGCGGGGTTAAAATAATAGAAGCCGTCTCCATACGTCTTCACCCAATAGCTTTTCTCCGAGTCCAAATGCAGGCTCTCAATATTTCCGACCACCCCTTGTTCGTTCAGCCAACGCCCAGGGTGTCGGTCCACCATCTCCGTCACAGGGTCATACAGCGAATAGTTCATACCCTGTCTCAGCCACAGGCGTCCCCCATGTCCCTCCTGAATTTCATCCACCTGGTTGTTCCTCAGCGAGGTTGTATCCTTGTCGTAGGAAAAAAACGTCCGCACCCGATAGCCGTCATAGCGGTTCAACCCATAGCTCGTCCCCAGCCACACATAGCCCCGCGAATCACGGAGTATGGAGTTAACTGTCGAACTGGAAAGTCCCTCACGCGTATCGAGTCTTCTGAATCTCATATCAGGAATAACCCCTGCACTGACAACTGCCAGTGCCAAACACATTGCCAAAAGAGAAAGAATTCGTTTCATCACCTGATTTTTAATATTGGAGCTAATTCAAGTGACAAAATTAAGTATTTTCCGCGATATAGACAAATATTCCGTAAAAAAAGTAAGCAATAAGGCTAAAATATTTGGTAATTTCAGAGAAAAGGCTTAATTTTGCACAGAAATTATTCAAACCTAACAAATTATGCAACAAACAGAACAAGGTAGTAAATCTTACCTAATCAGTATCGTGATGGTCGCCGTATTAGGCGGCCTGCTGTTCGGTTACGACACAGCAGTTATCTCTGGAGCGGAAAAAGGTCTCCAGGCGTTTTTCAAAACAGCACAAGATTTTGACTACACCGACGGATGGCATGGCTTTACGTCAGCGTCAGCGCTGATCGGCTGTATCATCGGCTCGGCCCTCTCCGGCTATCTTGCCACAAACTTAGGCCGTAAGAAGTCACTGATTATTGCCGGTCTGCTGTTCTTTATCTCAGCACTCGGTTCAATGGATCCGGAGTTCCTGTTCTTTGAATATGGACAGCCTTCTTATTCACTGGCGCTAATGTTCAATTTCTACCGCGTGATCGGTGGTGTTGGCGTAGGACTGGCATCTGCCATCTGTCCGATGTACATCGGCGAGGTAGCTCCTTCGAATATCAGAGGCATGCTCGTAAGCTGGAACCAGTTTGCAATCATCTTCGGTCAGCTCGTGGTTTACTTCGTCAACTTCTTTATCCTTGGCGACCATATCCAGCCACTCGTGGAGGATATCGGCAAGCAGATTGCTGACATTACACCCGCAGCCCAGTGGACGGTAGAGACTGGATGGCGTTATATGTTCGGTAGCGAGGCTGTGCCAGCAGGTCTCTTCGCACTGCTCATCTGTTTCGTACCTGAGACACCGCGTTATCTCGTAAGTATCGGCCAGGACAGCAAGGCACTGGGCATCCTCTCGAAGATCAACGGCAGCAGCAAGGCCGCCCAGATCCTTCAGGACATCAAGGACACAATGGTGGTGAAGACCGAGAAGCTGATGACATACGGTGCGATGTGTATCTTCGTAGGTATCATGCTCTCTGTATTCCAGCAGGCAGTAGGTATCAACGCCGTGCTCTACTATGCTCCACGCATCTTCGGCGATATGGGCATGGACGACCCGATGATGCTGACCGTCTTTATGGGTGTCATCAACATTCTCTTCACGCTGGTAGCCATCTTCACCGTCGAGAAGTGGGGTCGCAAGCCTCTGCTCATCAGCGGTTCACTGGGTATGGCACTTGGTGCATTTGGCGTGGCCGTAACCTTCGGCAATGCAGACCTTGCATTGGTAACAGCTGCCAGTCTGCTCATCTACTCAGCATCATTCATGTTCTCTTGGGGACCCATTACATGGGTGCTCATCGCAGAGATCTTCCCCAATACCATCCGTGGCGGTGCCGTAGCCATCGCAGTGGCCTTCCAGTGGATCAGCAACTTTATCGTCAGTTCTTCATTTGTGCCGATGTTCAACATGCATCTCACAGAGGGTGACGACTTCGGCCACTGGTTCACCTACGGTCTATATGGCATCATCTGCGTCATCGCAGCCCTCTTCGTATGGAGGCTCGTTCCTGAGACCAAGGGCAAGACGCTTGAGGATATGACTCAGCTCTGGCGCAACAGACAAAAGTAAGAATCCTAAGGCGATTATAATAAATCCTCACATCATTGCGGTGTGAGGATTTCTTTTTATATGGATGCACAGGCTTCTCGGAGCCAGGCCGTTTCATCGGCATTGAGATGAGGTGAGAGGGTGTCGAAGACACGCTGGTGGTAGGCATTGAGCCAGTCTGCCTCCTCCTGAAGCAGCATCTCCCTGACGATCGGTGTCTTATCGACAGGACACAGGGTAAGCGACTCAAACTGCAGGAATTTGCCGAACGCCGTCTCCTTGTAAGGAGTGATGAGCAGCGTGTTCTCTATTCTGACGCCAAAGTTTCCTGCAAGATAGATGCCCGGCTCGTCTGTTATTGTCATCCCCTCCACCAGAGGTGCCGGCTTCCACTCCATACGGAACTGATGAGGTCCCTCATGCACATTCAGGTAGGTTCCAACGCCGTGCCCCGTGCCGTGCAGATAGTTCAGTCCCTCGCGCCACATATCCTTGCGTGCTAGGATATCTATCTGAGTGCCGCTCGCACCTGAAGGGAATTTACAGAGTTCTATCTGGATATGCCCTTTGAGAACGAGGGTATAGACGCGTTTCATCTCCTCTGTGACAGGTCCGAGTGCGATAGTACGGGTGATGTCGGTAGTACCGTCAAGATATTGTGCGCCACTGTCAAGTAAGAGCAGTCCTTCACGTTTTAGCGGGGCATCTGTCTCAGGCGTAGCCTCGTAATGTACGATGGCGCCATGCGCCTGATAACCTGCGATGGTATCAAAAGAGATGTCGCGATACAGCGGCTGTTCAGACCGTAGCTGTTCAAGCTTTTCTGAGACTGAAATTTCAGAACAATCAGAACACTCAGAGAGCCATTTCAAGAATTTAACCATCGCGATGCCGTCTTTCAGCATCGCAGACTTAAAACCCGCTATCTCCGTGGCGTTCTTTACGGTCTTCATCCGTTTTACAGGCGACTCCTCCTCGATGATCTCACGGGTGACACTCTTGTAGAGCGTATAGTTCACCTCATCAGGATCGAGCAGGATATTATATTCGAAGTAGTTCTTCAGGCCGTTCTTAACCTCCTCGTATGGCGCCACACCGACACCCTCTGCCTTAAGATAAGCCAGCACCTCAGGCGTAAGCTTCACCTTATCTATATAGAGAGTAACATCCTTCGACGATATCAGGAGATAGCTCACGAACACCGGGTTGCAATGCACATCAGCGCCTCGCAGATTAAGCGTCCAGGCGATATCATCGAGAGCCGACATCAGCATGCCGTCGGCATGCTGCTCGCGCAGTGCCTTCCGTATGCGGGCAATCTTGTCGCGGGCGGCCTCACCGGCATATTTCAAAGGATATATCTCTACGGGGGCGTCCGGAATCGGCGGACGATCCCTCCATATCAGTTTCAGCGGGTCAAGATTTGTGCGCAGGGTGATGCCGCCCTGTTTCCTGAGGTCTGCGATGAGCGCCTTCACACTGTTGGCAGAACTGCACGCACCGTCAATGGCCACCTCTGCCCCGGGTCCGCACGCACGCCCCACCCATTCGGCAATAGTAGGCGTACCCTCTATCTTCAGTTTCATGAGCTGGTATTCAGTACCCTTTAGCTGTTCTTCGGCAGCGATGAAATAGCGGGAGTCTGTCCAGAGGGCCGCCGAGGTCATCGTCACCACGGCCGTACCCGCAGAACCGTTGAAGCCGGAGATAAACTCACGGCCCTTCCAATGGTCGGGTACATACTCGCCCTGATGCGGATCAGAACTTGGGAAAATAAACGCTGCGAGGTGCTCACGCTGCATCACCTCACGCAGGTCGGATAGTCGTTGGCTTACACTCATATCTGTCAGTATTTGCAAATTGAACCTTACAAAGATACGAAGATTTTCGTTTCCAAAAAGCGACAAGGCATATATTTTGCATAATTTCACAGAAATATTTTCTTAATCTGTGTTAATACGTGAAAACTGTGGCGATTTTTGTGTATCTTTGCACCACTAATGACAAATTAAAAACAAAGTTTATATTAAAATTATGGCAACATTAACAAACGAGAAACTTACGATTGTAGGTGCAGCCGGTATGATCGGCTCAAACATGGCTCAGAGTGCCCTTATGATGGGTCTGACAAGTGAAATCTGTCTGTACGACGTATTCTCTCCCGAAGGCGTGGCTGAGGAGATGCGCCAGAGCGGTTTCGACGATGTGAACATCGTTGCTACCACTAATGCCGAGGAGGCTTTCAAGGGTGCAAAGTACATTATCTCTTCCGGTGGTGCTCCACGTAAGGCAGGTATGACCCGTGAGGATCTGCTCGCCGGCAACTGTGAGATCGCTGAGGAGCTTGGACAGAACATCAAGAAGTACTGCCCAGACGTAAAGCACGTGGTCATCATCTTCAACCCTGCTGACCTCACTGGTCTCGTTACACTGCTGTATTCTGGTCTGAAGCCAGGTCAGGTGACTACACTCGCCGGTCTCGACACAACCCGTCTGCAGAGTGCCCTCGCAAAGAAGTTCGGCGTAATGCAGAACCAAATTAAGGGTTGCGCTACATACGGTGGTCACGGTGAGCAGATGGCTGTTTTCGGAAGCCACGTAGAGATTGCCGGCCGTAAGCTGACTGACATCATCGGTACAGCCGAGTTCCCAGCTGAGGAGTGGGAGCAAATGAAGGTTGACGTAACAAAGGGTGGAGCCAAGATTATCGAGCTCCGCGGACGCAGCTCTTTCCAGAGCCCTGCATATCTCTCTGTTGAGATGATCCGTGCCGCTATGGGTGGCGAGCCTTTCCGTTTCCCTGTAGGAACATACGTTAAGACCGACAAGTACGACCACATCATGATGGCTATGCAGACCACCATGACTGCCGAGGGTGCTAAGTTCGAGGTACCACAGGGTACACCTGAGGAGAACGTCAAGCTGGATCAGAGCTACGAGCACCTCTGCAAGATGCGTGACGAGCTGGTTACGCTGAACATCGTTCCGCCAGTATCAGAGTGGAGCAAGATTAATCCGAACCTCTAATTGAGATTTTATAACGACCACGAATTTCACGAATCAAACGAAATTCGTGGTCTTTTTTATTATCACATTATGAATAGCAAAAGAATCATATTGCTCTGCTGCATTCTTTCGGCTCTGATGAGCTGCGGGAAGAAAAGCTCGACCGTCATACCCGAGGGCAGCGATGCACCCCCGATAGAAGAGGGCACAGTACAGGCAGAGCAGCAGCACCCCGCCAGTCCCGAAGTGATACAGGACCGTGTGAACGCCATCTACGAGGCTGTAGCAGCTGCCTACCCAGAGATCAGCGACATCACCCCTTCCAACGATGAACTCGACGACGCCTACTGTTCTTCAGAGTGGAACACGCTCGTTCAGATGGTCAACTCCAAGGATGCAGAGAACATGGGCAAAGAGGGATTCTTCGATTCCGACTACTGGATTATGGGTCAGGACTGGGGCAAAATTAGCATCAGCGACGTGAAGGTGGACGTCAAGGACGACCAGCACGCCAATGCGACATTCAACTTGCACAACCTGAATACAGTGACGAAGGTTACCCTGGAGCTGGTATTTGAGCGCGGCGAGTGGTTTATCGGCAACTTCATCGACGAGACGCACAAGCAGGACTGGAAGAAGGCCATGACAATGCATCTGGAGGAGAAGGGCAAGAAGATCCAGGAAGAGACAGCCAACGACGGCATTGTAGAATACGAAGTTCCCTAAACGAGAAAGATGGCACTTATTAAGAGTTACAGAGGCCTTTCCCCGAAGTGGGGCAAAGACTGTTATTTCAGCGAAAACGCAACCATCGTAGGCGATGTGACCATCGGCGACGAGTGCTCAATATGGTTTAATGCCGTGGTCCGGGGCGATGTTGCGCCCATCACCATCGGCAACTGTTCGAATGTACAAGACGGCTCGTGCGTCCACGTGACACATGAGACTGGTCCCACGCATATCGGCAGCTATGTCACCATCGGGCATAACGTTACCGTTCACGCCTGCACCATTCACGACAATGCACTTATCGGTATGGGAGCTACCCTGCTCGACGGCTGTGAGATTGGTGAGGGCAGTATTGTGGCCGCCGGGGCACTGGTGCTACAGAACACGAAGATTCCCGCTGGAGAGATCTGGGGCGGTGTGCCTGCAAAGTACATCAAGCCCGTACGTCCGGGACAGACAGACAATGCGAAGCACTATGTTGCGTACTCGAAGTACTATTTGAACGAGGAGTGAGAAGTGAAGGATGGGGAAAGGTGATTACGCAACGATCATAAGGGTCATCAAGGACTGGACACTGCCTGTATCGATGAGTACGGGCGCCTTGCTGTATCTCATCTTCGCATTCACACCGCAGCTGGAGGAGGCGGCATTGTTCTTCGACCCCGTCTTCGACACGATACTGCCGATGTTCATGTTCCTTATCCTCTTCGTGACATTCTGTAAAGTTGACTTCCACAAGCTGCGCCCCGTGGTGTGGCACTTCTGGGTAAGCGTGTTTCAGCTGATATTCATCGGCGTGCTCATGGGACTGATACTGGGCTTCACGATGACGGGCGACAGCCTGATCCTCATGGAGGCGATTCTGATGTGCGTCATCTCGCCCTGTGCTGCAGCGGCAGCGGTGGTGACACAGAAACTCGGAGGCTCGCTGGAACAGATGACCACCTACACCTTTATCTCAAACTTCATCACAGCCATGATGGTGCCTATCTGCTTTCCGCTGATAGAGAAGGGTGCCGACATGACCTTCTGGGCAGCCTTCTCAAAGATTCTCTACGAGGTGGCGGTGGTGCTGCTGGTGCCGATGCTGCTGGCGTATATCGTGAAGCACCACATGCAACGGCTGCACAAACGAATCATATCCATAAAAGACCTCAGCTATTATCTCTGGGGCTGTTCGCTGATGATCGTCACAGGCACGACGGTGAAGAACATCGTCCACGCGAATACCACCGTCACACTGCTCTTCGCCATCGCGATGCTGGGCATGGTGATGTGTGTGGTACAGTTTGCCGTAGGCCGTTTCATCGGCCATTACTTCAACCACACCCAGGAGTCGGGTCAGGCCCTGGGACAGAAAAACACCGCCTTTGCCATCTGGATGGCATACACCTACCTGAACCCGCTGTCGTCGGTAGGTCCGGGATGCTATATCCTGTGGCAGAATATCGTCAACAGTATTGAGATCTGGCAGAAGCGCAAGACGAACTCACTCTCCGCTTCTTAAATCGGCGACGACATATTCCGACTGCGTACCGATACGGAACTTCCCGCCCCAGATACCTATGCCTGAAGAGACATAGAACTGGGTGTTTCCACGCGTATGACGCCCCCACGAGCACTCGTAGATATGGTCTGTAATCCACGAGATAGGCCATACCTGTCCGCGATGGGTATGTCCGCTCAGCTGGAAGTCGGCATGTGCCATCTCCGCACGGTCGAGGTTGTAGGGCTGGTGATCGAGGACGATGGTATACAATGGAGCATGGGAAACGGAGGACAGGGAATCTGCCTGGGCCGTCAGGTCGGCAATGGGCTTGCGGCGCATGTTGCTACGGTCATCGCGGCCAATGACGACGATGGCGGAATCGATGACAGCCGCAGAGTCGATGAGCAGATGGATCCCGGCATCCTTATAGAACTGCAGCGCCTCGGGATGGCCTGCATAGAACTCATGGTTTCCCAGACAGGCATAGACGGGTGCCTTCAGACGGTGGAACTCCTCGTGCATACGCTCTTCCCTCAGCGGACGCATGCTGCCGTCGATGATGTCACCGGCAATGAGAATGAAGTCAGGCTGCTCGCTGTTGATCATATCCACCCATCGGGCGAGTTCCTTCCGGGGGTTATGGTAGCCCAGATGAAGGTCGCTGAGCATCACGATCCTGTAATCCTTCGGCAGCGGCTTCTGCGATGCCAGTTCAAGGCTCACGCGTACCTTATTATTATAATGGATATTGCCGTAGAGAAACACCCCGGCCATCAGCACAAGGATCACCGCAGCCGACACACCGTTGTGCACAAGCAGCGACTTTGGCACGAGATGTACCAGCCGACCCAGATCCAATACGAGGAAGAGCATCACGAGATACAGCATCACGAAAAGTGTCGAAGTACCGACCTCGTAGGCCGTCTGAGCCAGCGGCAGCGGCATGCTGTCGAACTTACGCGCCATACTCAGGAAGAGCAGCGAGAAACATGCCAGTCCTGCAATGATCGCCAAGACCTTCCATACGGCATGCCACGGCAGCAAGACCCACACGTGCCAACTGATATACACGACGGCTACCAGTGGCAGAACCATGAATATTATCATCCACATCTTGTTCAATAGTTATATTACTTTTCAATTTGCAGGGGGCAAAGTTACGATTTTCTTGTGAATTTTCCCTCTTCACTATTCGCTTTTCACTTATTTTTTGTATCTTTGCACTCTCATTTATAACTTTTTAAAGAAAAAATCAAGATGAAGAAGATACTTATTATTTGGTCATTGCTTTTTTCGATCATTGCCATTTACGCAGAGAAGAAAGAGATACATATTCTTGCGGCTAATGACATGCATGCCCAAATAAACGTATTTCCACAATTGGCTGCGCTCATCGACAGTCTGCGTACCGAAGACCCGTCACTGCTGGTATTTTCTGCAGGCGACAACCGCACTGGCAATCCTTTTAACGACAAATACGAGATACCAGCCTACCCAATGGTATCGCTGATGAACATGGTGGGGTTTAATGGCTCTGCTGTTGGTAATCATGAATTTGATGTGCACTCCCTATCAAGACTAATAGGGCTATCTAACTTCCGATATCTATGTGCAAACGCCTTTCCATCTGATTCGGTAAACATCAAATTTGTGCCTTATCAGGTGTTCGACGTGGAAGGTCTGAAGGTTGGTGTCATCGGATGCATCCAACTAAGTCCAAAAGGTATACCCAGCAGCCATCCTGACAATCTGGAGGGTATCAGTTTCAAGCCCACAGAAGAGATTCTCCCTCAGTATGAATGGCTCAGCAAAGAGTGCGATGCGACCATCCTGCTTTCGCACTTAGGCTATCCCGACGACATAAAGATGGCTGAGAAATTTTCTTGGTTGGATCTTATTATCGGAGGGCACACGCATACACAACTGAAAGGCGATGAGTTCAAAAACGGAGTACTCATTACCCAGAACAAGAACAAGTTCGGACAAGTGACTTACATCACCCTTACAGTTGAAGACGGCAAGGTAACAAACAAGAAGGCAGAATATATCGACATCAAGAAATACCCAAAACGCAGCAAGACTGTCAAGGCGATGGTTGATTTCTTCAACAACAACTCTGATTTCAAGCGTATCGTTGGTATGGCCGACACGCCATTTGAATGTAAAGAGGAGCTTGGCTGCATGATGTGCGATGCCTTTATGAGCGAGACGCATTCAGAAATAGCTATCGAGAACCCCGGAGGCGTGCGCATCGACAGTCATCCTGCAGGGGACATAACTGTATTCGATGTCTTGGAGATAGATCCTTTTGATAATCACGCTGTCATTCTTGACCTGACTGGTTATGAGATAGTACGCATGTTACGCTCCTACTGCCACGATACAATGCACAGCTTTCCATTTGTGGGCGGTATGCAATGCGAAATAACCCTTGACAAGAACAACCCCCAAAAGATCAAGAACGTCAAGCTTCTGACACTCGATGGCAAGAAGTTTGACATGAAGAGGAAATACCGCGTAGTTACCAATAGTTATGTACCTGCTACGAGTGAGATTCCTGAGGGTTCTGAGCATGCTCTTAATGTACAGACGACAGATCTTATAATCCGTTATCTGGAGAAAGAACAAACTGTCAGTTATCAGGGTGTCAGGAGACTAAAGATCATCAAGTAAGAAGCGTATCTGCCAGCACTTTCTGTGTCGCTCCAGCCTGACCTTTCACGAAGTGTCCGGCTTTCTGCCCCTCTGCCTTCAGATAGTCCGTATCTGATGCGAAACGATCCATCTGACGGGCGAAGCTGTCATAGTCGGTGATCTCAAAACCGCCGCTCTTCTTAAGGCCCTGTGCCTCCTGGAACTTCTGGTTGTTAGGCCCAAAGAACACGGGGACATCCCATACTGCCGCCTCAAGCAGATTATGTATTCCTACTCCGAAGCCTCCGCCTACGTATGCCACATCGCCATAATTATAGATGCTCGACAGCAGTCCGAAGCAGTTGATAATGAGTACCTCTGCATCAGCCACGCTCTTCTCAGTAGCACCTACATAGCGCACTATCTTGCGCCCCGCAAGCAATTTCTCAATCTGCTGAAGATGATCCTCGCCAATAACATGAGGAGCGATTATCAGTTTCCAGTCCCTATGCTCATTGAAATACTTGATGAATATCTCCTCATCAGGCGGCCATGAAGAGCCAGCCACGAACACAGGGGGACAGGAACCTTGTGTTCCCACGAAGCTCTCGACAATAGGCAACTGCTTGGCAGCCTCCTTGATCTGCAGCACACGGTCGAAACGTGTATCACCCACCACGGTGACGTTTGTGATGTTCAGCTTTGCCAGCAACTCCTTCGACACCTCGTTCTGCACGAAGAAATGCGTGAAGCACTTCAGCACACGCCCGTACTGCCGGCCATACCATTTAAAGAACACCTGATCGGGCCGGAAGATGCTCGACACACTGTAAACCGGCACATTCCGGTGCTTCAGGATATGCAGGTAGTTATACCAGAACTCATATTTGATGAAGAACGCCATCACCGGCCTTACCCTTCTCAGGAACCTGCGCGCATTGGTAATCGTGTCGAGCGGCAGATAGGTGATGATGTCGGCACCCTCATAGTTCTTGCGCACCTCATAGCCCGAAGGCGAGAAGAACGTCAGCAGTATCTTGTATTCCGGATGCTCGCGGCGCAGCTGCTCCATGAGCGGTCTGCCCTGTTCGAACTCTCCGAGCGAAGCCGCATGGAACCACACATACTTCACCTCCGGGTCCACCTTCTCCTTCAGGATCTTAAAGGCCTCGCGCTCGCCGCGCCACATCTTGCGCACCTTCTCGTTGAAGCGGCTGTAGACCGCCACGCCTATCAGATAGAGATATATGACGATGTTATACATTATCCAAGCACTTCGATGGCACGACGCATACGGGCGATAGTCTCCTCCTTGCCGAGGAATGCAGAGATGTCAAACATACCGGGGCCCTTACCCTCGCCAACGAGCGTCAGGCGCCAGGCGTTCATCACGTTACCGAGCTTATACTCCTTCTGTTCCACCCACTCATGGACGATCTTCTCCTGATTCTCCAGCGAGAAGTCATCGATACCTTCCAGCACGTCGATGAGCTCTGTCATCACTTGTGCACTGTCTTCCTTCCAGCGTTTCTTCGCGGTCTTCTCGTCGTAGGCCGTGGGTGCTTCAAAGAAGAATGAGCACAATGGCCACAATTCATGGACGAACGACACGCGGTCCTTCATCATCTCTGTGACTTTGAGCACACGCGCTGAGGTCTCATCAGGACAATGTTCCTTCACGATGGGCTCGAAGAGCGCGGCAATCTCCTCATTCGACTTCATGAGGATATACTCGTGGTTGAACCAGATGGCCTTCTCGTAGGCGAACTTCGCACCGGCCTTGGAACACTTCGAGATATCGAAGAGCGGCACGAGCTCGTCGAGCGAGAAGAGCTCCTGCTCCGTGCCGGGGTTCCATCCCAGCAGTGCAAGGAAGTTGATGACCGCCTCGGGGAAATAGCCGTCCTCACGATAGCCGCGCGAGGTCTCACCGGTCTTCGGGTCTTTCCACAGCAACGGGAACACGGGGAATCCCAGACGGTCGCCGTCGCGCTTTGAGAGCTTTCCCTTGCCATCGGGCTTCAGAAGCAGTGGCAGATGGGCAAACTGCGGCATGGTATCCTCCCAGCCGAAGGCCTTGTAGAGCAGCACGTGCAGCGGCGCACTGGGCAGCCACTCCTCACCACGGATAACGTGGGAGATCTCCATCAGATGGTCGTCGACGATGTTTGCCAGATGATAGGTCGGCAGCTGGTCAGCACTCTTGTAGAGCACCTTGTCGTCGAGGATATCGGTCTTTACGCGCACCTCACCACGGATGAGGTCGTTGACGAGCACCTCCTCACCGCCGTCGATCTTGAAGCGCACGACATACTGTTTGCCATCAGCAATCAGCTGCTCCACTTCTTCCTTCGGCAGGGTCAGCGAGTTACGCATCTGACTGCGGGTATGGCAGTCGTACTGGAAATTCTGTATCTCCAGGCGCTTCGCTTCCAGCTCCTCCGGGGTATCGAAGGCTATGTAGGCCTTGCCGGCATCCAGCAGCTGCTGAACATATTTCTTATAGATCTCCCGACGCTCGCTCTGACGGTAGGGGCCCTTGTCGCCACCGAAGCTGACACCCTCGTCAAACTTTATGCCGAGCCACTTGAACGACTCGATGATATACTCTTCTGCACCCGGCACAAAGCGGTTACTGTCCGTGTCCTCGATACGGAACACGAGGTCGCCGCCATGCTGTTTCGCAAAGAGATAATTATACAAGGCGGTACGCACACCGCCGATATGCAAAGCGCCCGTAGGACTTGGTGCAAAACGCACCCTAACTCTTCTTTCTGACATATATTTAATAATTTTGCATGCAAAGGTACGAAAAAATCTTAATTCTCAATTCTCAATTCTCAATTATTTTGTATCTTTGCACCAAAATACTGCAATTATGACAAATTTCGATATCAAAACCGACATAACCTGGCGTGATTTCCTGATCCGCAGCGGACTTGTCATCGCCACAGTGGCCATCATCGTATGGTTCCTGCCGCGCGACCATCAGAACATCTTCAAGATTGAGAAGGGGAAGCCCTGGATCCATGCCGACCTCAAGGCACCGTTCGACTTCCCCGTCTACAAGAGCGATGCCGCCGTAAAGGCAGAACGCGACTCGGTAATGGAACTGTACGAGCCGTACTTCAACTACAACAAGGAGACCGAAGGCATGCAGATACGGCAGTTCATGAACGATTATAACGATGGCATTCCCGGCCTTCCTGACAACTTTATCAGCATCATCACCAACCGTCTGCACCATATCTACCAGCGGGGTATCATGAGCAACGCCGACTACGCGCAGTATAACAAGGATTCCACCCAGATGGTGCGCCTCGTCAACAATAGGAATGCCGTGAGTGTGCAGGTCAAACGTCTGTACTCTACCGTGACAGCCTATGAGACGCTGTTCCTTGACCCGCAGATAGCCAGCCACAAGGACATCCTGCAGAAATGCAACCTCAACGACTACATCTCTCCGAACGTGATCTTCGACAAAGACCGCAGCGATGCCCTGCTCAGCGATCTTCAGAACAGCATACCGCTCTCCAGCGGCCTTGTGCAGCGCGGCCAGAAGATCATCGACCGCGGCGACATCGTCGATGCCGACACCTACGAGGTGCTGTTGTCGTTCCAGAAAGAGCAGGAGCGCAGGGAGAAGAACCAGCAGCAGATAAGCGTCACCATCATGGGACAGATACTCTATGTGTCGCTTCTCGTCATCTGCTTCACCGTCTTCCTCACCGTCTTCCGCAAGGACTATTTCGACAAGCCGCGCGCCCTGACGATGCTCTATGCGCTTATCATCCTCTTCATCGTCGTGGCATCGGTCATGGTCGAGCAGAATGTGCTCCACGTCTATATCATACCGTTTGCGATGGTGCCCATCTTCATACGTGTGTTCGTCGATTCGCACAGTGCCTTTATGGCTCACCTGACGATGGTCTTGATCGTTGCCTGCATACTGCAGCATCCGCTGGAGTTTATTGCGGTTGAGACAGTAGCCGGTCTCGTGGCCATCTTCTCGCTCCGCGAGTTGTCCAGCCGTTCACAGCTCTTCTGGACAGCCGTCACCGTAACCGTTGCGGCAACACTCACGAACCTGTCGCTGGAGTGGATCCGCGACAACAGCTTCACCAGGATCGACTACGGCGAGTTCAACTACCTCGTCATCAATGGTCTGCTGCTGTTCTGCTCGTACCCGCTGCTCTATCTGATTGAGAAGGCTTTCGGCTTCACGTCGAACATCACGCTCATCGAGCTGTCCGACATGAACAAGGACCTGCTGCGCCGCATGAGTGAGGTGGCTCCCGGCACGTTCAACCACTCCATCCAGGTGGCGAACCTCGCGGGAGAGATTGCACGTAAGATCGGGGCCAACAGCCAGTTGGTGCGTACCGGTGCCCTCTATCACGACATCGGCAAGACACCCAACCCCATCTATTTCACGGAGAACCAGTCGGGCGTCAATCCCCATGGAAGCATGAGCTACATCGACAGTGCCCAGACGATCATCCGCCACGTCACCGACGGCTTGAAGCTCGCCGACAAGTACAACCTGCCGGATGTCATCAAGGCGTTCATCTCGACGCACCACGGACAGGGCAAGGCCAAGTATTTCTACATACAGCAGAAGAATGCGTTCCCCGACGAGCCGGTCGACGACCTGCTCTTCACCTACCCCGGTCCTAACCCCTTCACCAAGGAACAGGCGGTGCTGATGATGGCCGACAGCGTGGAGGCTGCCTCGCGCTCACTGCCCGACTACACGGAGAAGACCATCCGCGAGCTGGTGAACCGCATCATCGACGGACAGGTGGCAGAGGGCTACTTCAAGGAGTGCCCCATCACCTTCCGCGACATCGAGTATGCAAAGACCGTCCTCATCGAGAAGCTGAAGACCATCTACCACACCCGCATCTCCTACCCCGAACTAAAGAAATAAAGACCTGCACACTTGTGCCGGATTTTGTGCAAAACCTGCACAAAATTGCACAAATGTGCATGTTTTTGTGCATGATTCGTTAAACTTCGTTAACTTTGTGTGCGCAAACAGTCGATTTTCGCACAATCATTATACCTTTGCACCCCGAAAACAGAATTAGATTGTTTTTAGGATTATGAACAAAATTAATGCAATGATGGCCGGCGTGATGCTGGCAGCAACGACAACCGCCACGGCAGGTGGCATCTTAACCAACACAAACCAGAGCGTCGATTTCCTGCGCAACCCTGCGCGCGATGCGGCAATAGGTCTCGACGGCGTCTACAGCAACCCCGCTGGCGTCGCTTTCCTCCCAGAAGGTTTTCATCTCGCATTCAACTGGCAGTACGCGCATCAGACACGTACCATCCGGAGTAACAACCCCGTCTTCGCCCTCGGCCGCAAGAACGGCGGACTGACGGAAAAGACGTTCGAGGGTGTGGCCGACGCACCGTGTATCCCCTCCATTCAGGCAGCATACAACAAAGGCGACTGGAGCATTCAGTTCAACTTCTCCGTGCCCGGTGGCGGCGGCAGCTGTGAGTTTGCCGACGGTCTCGGCTCGTTCGAGAGTGTCGTGGGAAGCATCGCCCACCAGCTCTCAGGTCTCAACAAGCTCGCCACAGCACTCGGACACACGGCTCCCGGCGTATCGGGCTACGACATGGACGGCTACATGAAGGGACGCCAGTACTACTTCGGCATACAGGTGGGTGCAGCTTATAAGATCACGCCCGACCTCTCTGTGTACGGTGGTCTGAGACTGCTCTACGGCGACGCTACTTACAAGGCAAAGATCAGTAATATTCAGGTGAAGACCGCTGGCGGATATGTCGACTTCGGCAGCTTCATGCAGTCGGCAACGGCACTCGTCGACGGTGGTATCGCCACAGTGAACGACGGACTGGACAAGGTGAACGCCGGCATCGCACAGTACGAGGCTGCGGGCTATCCCGTTCCCGCTGAGCTGACCGCCACGAAGGCACAGCTCGAAGGCACGGCCGTACAGCTGCAGGGCACGAGTCAGAGCCTCAACCAGTTGCAGAAGTACACGCAGGGCGTGAACCTGCTCTGTAACCAGTCGTCGCTGGGCATCGCACCGGTCATCGGCATCGACTACCGTTTCGGACGGTTCAATGTCGCTGCGAAGTATGAGTTCAAGACGCAGATTCGCATGCAGAACGAGTCAACGGTCAACGAGGCCAGCGAGATAGCTGCCGTCAACAAGTTCCGCGACGGTGAGAAGGTCGACGAGGACTCTCCCGCACAGCTCGCCGTAGGTGCCATGTGGAGCATCACCGACGCCGTGCGCCTGAACCTCGGCTACCACCACTTCTTCGACAAGAAGGCCAACTGGTACAACAACACGCAGGACCTGCTGGGCGGCGACACCAACGAGTATCTAGCAGGTGCCGAGTGGGACATCACCGACAAGCTCACCGTCTCGGCGGGCATACAGCTCACTCGCTACCAGCTGACCGATGAGTACATGAATGATATGTCGTTTGTTGTCAACAGTTCCAGCGTGGGCTTCGGCTTCAACTACAAGGCTAGCAACGTGGTGACCCTGAAGGCCGGCTACTTCCAGACCAACTACGAGAATTACGACCGCGTGACCTCGAAGGAGCCGCTCATCAGCGACTCGTTCACCCGCACCAACCGTGTGCTCGGCATCGGCTGCGAACTCACGCTAAAATGATGTAAATCAAGTAAATAGGGGTGGCACACCAAAGTTTCACCTCTATTTTATAGAGGTATTAAAAAAAATTATACCTTTGCACCGTATTTTTGAATTAATTTAAAATTTGCGATTGACTATTATGAAGAAAATGATGATGATTGCTGCCATGATGGTAGCTGCGCTGGGCGTAAACGCTCAAAACGACGATCTGAAGAACGAGATCGGTGTGTTCTATGGTTTCGGTTCTGCCTCTGACATCGTGTCAACTATTGCCACGTCATTGACATCCTATAGCAGCAGCGACCAGAACGGCTTCTGGGGTCCTGTCGGTATCGAGTACTACTATCACGTGTCGCCCGTCGTGGCTGTCGGTGGTATGTTCTCTGTTGCCGGATGTAAGTGGGGCAACGGCGACAATACATCAAAATACTACACGGTGATGCCTTCTGTGAAGTTCAACTGGCTGCGCAAGAACCACTTCGGTATGTATTCAACACTGGCTGCCGGTATCATGCATGCCACCAACGAAGACAAGGGCAAGACTGATTCGAAGACCCTCTTCATGGGCCATGTCACCGCTCTGGGTGCAGAGTTTGGTGGACAGCAGCTTCGCGGCTTTACAGAGCTCGGCTTCGGTGAGCGCGGTGTCCTGACATTCGGTATCCGCTATAAGTTCTAAGCATTTTGCATAACGGGGGGACGGTCCTTTTGTTACATGCCGTGTAATAAAAGGACCGTCCCCCTGTTATATACGCCTGATTATTTATTCATGGCGTCCTTCCATGTCCCCTTGACAAAGACGGGCGGTAATGGGCGCATCTGCTCACCCAGCTTCGTCTTTTCGGGCTGACTGTCGCCGCTTCTGGTGGCTTTGCCCTTGACGACATCAACAAACTGCTGACGTCCCGGCTCGTCGAAAGCCACAAAGGTTTCATAGTCGTACTTCCAGTCAGGACCTTCCGACTCCTGCATCACATATTTGTAAATCGCCTCGCGCGAAGGTGCATTGAACGGGATGTCGTTATAGCGCATCATACTGTTCTGCGTCGGACGGTACACCTCTCTTTTATAGGTACCGGCGCCCTCGTAAGCTCCCAGTTCCTCGGCGGCATAGCGACTATCGGCAGCCAGCCTGCTCCAGCGTGTCTGCGTCACGTCGGCGTGCAGGTCGATGTTGGCACCGCGTCCAAAGTCGGTCCAGTCCTTCTCGATGGCAGCCTTCATCTCGGCCGTCGGCATGCTGTTCTCGTTGTCCTCCACATACTCGTCGAGCAGTCGTCCTACGCCGTGACCGCCACCCTCATGGTTCAACACGCGATTGACACCCGTCAGCATGTGAGCCACATACGAAGCATCGTCGTACATATAGCAGACACTGCGCCCGGCATTGTAAGAGTTATATATCACATTGACGCGCATCGGACGGTCAGGAATGAGATCTTTCACCTTCTGGGCGTAGGCAAATGCATCCTCATTCGACTGGATCGCCTGCTTGCACCCCTCGATGATGCTATGATTGGGCGACACAGCCTTTACAGCATAGACATTGAAGCGGTCGCGCAGCGACGTGTAAGGCTCGTAAGCGAAGAACTGCTCCATCGCCTCCTGCATCTTTTTCTCGTACTTACCGCCCGGAGCCATGTCCTTGTCAGTGAAGGCATTACCTACAAACACGAGGTCGACGCCCTTGCCCTTCGTGGCCTTCTGCAGGGTGATGACCTCACCATCGGCAGAATAGTCGGTCGAGGTGTAGGGGGTATAGTCTACACTACCGAACTTCTTCTCGAGCACGTCGAACAACAACTGGTCGCGCGTGCTGCCGCCAGGACCTGTGTCCTCCATCTTTCCATTCTCGTCCATAATACTGGTAAAGACGATATGACCGTTCTGGTCAACCAGGTTGATATAGTTGAAGTAGATGAAATAGCGGTTGTAGAAGTCACTGAAAGCTTCCGGGTCGACATTCAGCCAATTGATATTGTTCTCATAGAGATACCCCTTCACATCTTCCACACTTCCCGGCATCATGCCCAGTACCTCGAAGCCTTTCGACTTATATGTTTCGTAGGCTTTGGCCAGCTTGTCGGTAAATCCGCTTTTGGCAGAAGAGTAGTTGTAGAGCAGCGTCAGGATATTGTCTTTATAGACTTCCGTTGTTGAGAAATAGTTACCATTTACGTCCGTCGCATCTAGCACCGGGGCTGGAATATCGGGTATGGTCAGATGACCGCGCTGTGGCACGATTCTGTCCCAGAGCTTTGCGAACCGCGGATGATTGACAATCTCCTTAGGCAGTTCCCCGCTGAAGTCATTGCCCGACAGGTCGATATTGAAATTGGTTTCTCCGTCCATCAATCTGCTGAAACTGGCGGGAATGGACCCCGTAAGGTTGCTGTTCGCTACCTCGAAATAATTAATATAAGGCAGGTCGAACAATTTTTTCGGTATTTCACCTGTCAGCTGGTTGCTGTCCAGCATGAATCCATTCAGCGGGTACAGATGTTCAAGTGTTTGTGGGATGTTTCCACCGATTTTATTCCCATATAGGACGATACTTCCGAGACCCACCATGCGCAGAAAACAGTCGTTTTGCGGCAATTGCCCACTCAGATTATTGCCCGTAATGAATAGTGAAGTCACATAAGGCACATCATCCCATTTGCCGACACCGAACCACTCTCCGATAGGTTTGTCAGAGCACCAGTTGGTGTTAACATTCCATTGGTCGCCATTGGTAGCTTCGTAGAATTCTATCAGTGCCTTACGCACCATCTCGCTTACCTGCTTTTCGGTCTTGAAGTCAATCGATGTAACATTCTCATACTGAGGACTCACTTTCGATTCACCGAAATTCAGATTCCACACAATGTTGCCATCCTTTACCTGAGGGCTTATGCTTTGGCAATTTCTAAGTTCCATCTGGATGCTGTCACCTGTCGACAGCTTTATGCTGACGCACTGTCCCGTAAATTCCTGAGCTACGGTGCAGATGACGGCTACCGTCATCATCAATGATAATAGGAATCGTTTCATGGCCGTACAACTTTTAGATATTTACCATTCTTCTTGATGATATACACCCCCTTGGGCTGACTTTCCAAGGCACGGCTGTCGCTGCCGACGTATGTTCCATTCAGTGTGTACACGCCCTCTGAAAGCGTATCAATGCCGGAACGAATTTCCCGGATGCCAGTGGCTTCGAAGCCTGTATAGAGGCGACGGATTTCAGACGACCTGATAGTGATGTAGTCGCCAATTCTCTTGGAACGAGTGATTTGCAGGCCCGGCTTTACCTCCGGCCCGGAGTAATCCCAGCCAAGGCTCAGCTGAGGATACCCCTCTGTGATAGGTACGGGGACAACCTCGCCGTTTATCTTTTCCACATACAACATCGCCTGCGACTTGTCCTGAGCCCAGACCCCGGCAGGCAGCAACCACAACAGCAACAACAATAGCCGCAGGGTTTTAGAATTAAGTAGATTTCTTTTCATACGCATTTAATGGTTGATGAATAATTGATTTTGTGGCAAAATTACACATTATTTCTGAATAATGCAAATAATTAATGGAAATTCGGGCTCGAGAATTTCTTTACTATCTTTAACTCCAAAACCTGCAAAGTCGTATCTTTTATCGCGTTACCTCCCTATGTAAATGTTAAATAACGGGTGTTTTGGCACATTTTTGGCCAAATCTGTGTAGGTATAATGTAGGCTTTA
>JAEEGL013433992.1_pt1 | contig 20627 bp, 18 predicted proteins | sample 9134231 | NCBI WGS metagenome assembly JAEEGL01 (sample SAMN16246548, study PRJNA631951) | gut metagenome | biome: gut microbiome; feature: rumen; material: fiber-attached | host: Bos | place: Iran: Karaj | collected 2018-10
AAACGTTACTCCGTGACGTTTTCTCGCCTCGGCATAGTGCAAACACTGCGTGATTTGCCCTCTGCACTCGGCTTATCGAAAACGTCCCTCTGAGAAAAAGAACACCACACACTTATATCAACGGAATGGAGTGTAAATGAACAATTTTACACTCCATTCTCTTTTATCACCTTCCTAAACAGAAATATCTCATCGTCTTCGTGCCAATTGTTGACCTCTTCAGGAGGAATGGTGGAGCCATGGTGGTACTTATTCCAAAACTCGACAATGTGGAAGCCGCAGCGGTTGACATAGAAGTGGATGTTGCGCTTCTCGAAGTAGGGGGTCGTCGTCTCCCACACGGACACCTCGGGGTACAGCTCCTCGACGAGACACCAGGCGGCATAGCCGATGCCCTTGCTGTGGACTTCGGGGTTGACAAACAGCAGTTCCAGTTCGCCGTGATTGCCATTAACACTGATAACTGCGCCACCTACTATCTCGCCGTCGAGCAGGATGCGGTAGGTTTCGGCATTGGCTCCGTCGATGGAAGCCTCAATGGTAGCACGCGAGATGATTTCGCCGTCCTCTTCAAAATGGTTGTCGCGGAAGCCGAATTCTTCAGTGGCTCCGTAGCGGAACGCCCGTTGGTTGTCGAGGATAAATTGCTCGTGGTCGGCTGGTTGCAGGGGGGATAATGTGACGTTCGGTTTCATCTGCAGAGGGCTTTATAGAGGTTGATTTTTCCTTGCTGGAGCTCGAGCCAGTCGGCTGTCTGCTGCAGCTGGGCGGTGAGCCACGACGACTGGGCGGTCAGCACCTCGAGGTAGGTGACGGAGGTGGAGTATTGCATCAGCGCGCGGCTGTTCTCTGCGGCTTTGCGGCTGGACTCCACCTGCGCCTCGCGAACCTGTAGTTTCTCTTGGGCGGTGCGGCATTCCGACATCGCGTCGGCTACTTCGCTGCCAGCCTGCAGGAGTGCCTGATGGAAAGCTATCTGCGCCTGCTCCTGCTGTGCTTTGGCCACCTCGAAGCCCGCCTTGATCTGCCCGTTGAGGAACAACGGCTGCGTGAGGCCGCCGATGAGGTTGAGCAGCATCTGAGCGGGGTTCACTATCTCGCCGATGTTGTTCGTCCACGAACCGCTAGCGGTGAGTCTCAGTGACGGGTAGAACTGCGAACGCGCCACCTTGGTGTTGCTGAACGAGGCCCGCAGCTGATACTCGGCGCTGCGCACATCTGGGCGGGAAGCCAGTGCCTCGAGGCTGACGGGCGTGGCGGCGTCCATAGCAATGTCCTTTGCTTTGGCGTATTCTGATCGCTGCACCACTCGTGGCGTGCGACCCAACAGCAGGTTGAGTGCCCGCTGGGTCTTGTCGCGTTGCAGGCGCAGGTCGCTCACAGAGGCAACGGTGGCTTGCAACTCGGTTTCGGCTTGGTTGACCGCCAGCTCGTTCATCATACCCACATCCTTCATCGTGCGGATGGCCTCCAGCGTCTCGCGCTGCAGCTGCACACTCTGCTCCGAGATGCGCAACTGTTCGTCGAGCATCACGAGGGTGTAGTAGGCATTGGCTACTGAGGCGATGAGTTGCAGCCGCGTGTAGCCCAGCTGCTCCTGCGTGTTCATCCACTGGTATTTGGTAGCCTCCTTCTGTGCCTCCACCCCTCCGCCGAGATTCAGTTCCCAGCTCATCGTCAGCGGCAGCTCGTAGCTGCAGGTAGCGGTACTCTGTGCCTTTGTGGCGGTGGCCAACGGCGACAGCGCGAATGTCGGCAGGTAGGAGAGTTTCGCCACCCGCATCTGCTGGGCGGCCTGCTCCACATTGAGCCGCATAGTGCGCACATCGGCGTTGCTGTCGAGCGCCTCGGAAATCAACGCCCGCAGAGGTTCATCCACGAAGACCTCTTGCCACGGGCGCGACGGCAGACTGTCCACCAGCGCGATGCCCTGTTCGAGGAGGACCGGAGTGACGGCTTCTTCGACCACCGGCTTCTGCACGGCGCAGCCGACCGTCAGTGCCGCTGCCAAAAGAATCGGGAGTCTCTTCATTGTCTGTCTGGTTTGATTGTTTCTGTTTATTCATCGGCTGTCGTCCGTGAGGATGGCAGCCGTTTTCAAAACCGTTTTGGGAAATATTATTCGTTCCTCTTCAGATAAAACATATTGTTCTTGTAGTCGAAGATGATTTTGAAGTGGCTGAAGAAATTGTTGCCGAGCAGGATGTCGCTATTAATATGTGATAAACCCATCCTGGGTCCCGGCAACTTCGCTACGGTGCGGCGATTGTCATCCATATGACCGATCGGGAAATCCACACTGTCAACGGCTGACCCGATTTGGGACAGGATGAGCCACGCAAGCGAGGCGGTGTCTATCTGGCTGAAATGCTGGTCAACCCGTGTCAAGAACGCGGAATCGAAGGCCGTACCGGCAGCGTTCCCCAAATCCAGAAACGCCCGTGCCGAAATGGGGCTTCCGTCCTTCAACTTGAACCCATCCACCTTGATGCACCTGTATCGTTGACAGTCTTTCGAATTAGTGTATTCCATGGGAATTGCCATATACTGCCCTATCGTCTCCGGAAGGTGGTTGCTCAACACCATATATTTGTTCTGATAGTCTATTTCCACGACATATCGTTCAAAGACATCGCGGCCAATCGTGGCCTTGCTGGGTAATTTAAACAACAGCTCTGCCCATCGGGTTATGTCTATGGTATCCATGCGGAATGTAGTATGCCCGATTGTATAATAGAGACTGTCCATGGCGCAATGCTTGCGTTCGTCTGATATGGTTTCCCTACAACATGTACCCCCTAATATTGTGTCAACTCGGAGAGCCTTGTATGACATATTGAGTTTTTCTGCCAAGTCGGGAGAAATATCCGAATGATAGCAGCCATTGTCAATTAAAACGGTGTCAATCTTCACCCCGTTTATCTCCATGCTACAATAGATACCGTTGCCGTAACTGTACATCCAATCCGTCTCGAAGATGATGGGGATGGTGTCCTCAAACGGAGGTTCGGCAACGGCTTCTTCCGCCGTCCCGCTTTTGCAGGCGGTCATCATTCCGAGGACGCACACCATCGCGCCGAATAAAAACATTTTCTTCATATTGTTATACATTTAAGAATTAAAATCACTCATATTAACGCCCTCCGTGCGTTTTTATTGCGCGGACTCTTTTCTCGCGGTGCGGCCGACGTGCTCCTGCAGCCTTTGGAACACGACGAACAGCGGCGGCACTGCGGCGAGCAGGCCGAGGGTGCCGAAGAGCATTCCGCCCACCACGCAGACACCGATGGTGCGGTTGCCGTTGGCACCCACGCCCGAGGCGAACATCAGGGGCAGCATGCCGATAATCATCGTCAGCGAGGTCATCAGGATGGGACGCAGTCGCACCTTGGCGCTGCGGAGCGCCGCACCGGTGAGCGTCAACCCCTCGCGGCGCGATTGCGAGGCGTACTCGGTGAGCAGGATGGCCGTCTTTGACAGCAGCCCCACCAGCATCACCATACCGATTTGCATATAGATGTTGTTCTCGACGCCAAACAACTTGGCGAACAGCAAGCTGCCCGCCAAGCCGAAAGGCACCGACATCATCACCGCCAGTGGGATGAAGAGGCTCTCGTAGAGGGCTACCATCACAAGATAGGCGAAGACGATGCAAATCAAAAAGATGAAGATAATGCGACTGGATGTCTGGCTCTCCTCACGGGTGATGCCGCCGAACTCGAGGCTATAGCCCACGGGCAACTCCTTGGCAGCGGTCTCCTGGATGGCCTTGATGGCGCGTCCCGAGCTGCTGCCCTGCGCCACGCTGCCCGACACATCGATGCTGCGGAACATATTGAAACTGTTCAGCGACTGCGGCATATACTCCTTGGTGAGGGTGATGAACTGGTTAATGGGCATCATCTCGCCACTCACGGAACGCACGAAGAGGCTCGCCAGCGACTCGGGACGGTTGCGGTCGGAGGGGCGGAGCTGTAAATCGACCTGATAGACCTTGTTATACTTGTTGAAATTGGAGATGTAGTCGCCACCCAAATAAGCGCCCATCTCGTTGAGGACGGTGGAGGGAGCAACGCCCATCTTCTTGCACCGCGCCACATCCAAATCCACGCGGTACTGCGGATAGTTGACATCGTAGCTCGAATAGACCTCGCCGATTTCAGGGCGTTCGCTGAGTTTTTCGATGAAACGGGTGGTGACCTCATGAAGCGACTTCACATCCTGTCCGTTGCGGCCCTGCACCGAGAACTCGAAGCCGCCGTTGCCGCCGTAGCCCTCCACCATTCCGGGTTCGGAGACGAAGCTCTGCGCCTCGGTTTCCTCTGCCATCAGCTCGCTGATCTTTTCCATCACGGCGGTGGAGGAATGGTCGCTGCCCTTGCGCTCGCCCCACGGCTTCAGTTGGACAAAGATGTTGGCGCCGGCACCGACACCCACCACGCCGCCGACATCCTGCACCTCGGGCAGCTCGCGGATTTTGTCGCACGCCCGGTTCATCAGGTCGAAGGTCTTGTTGGCGGTATAGCCCGACGGCGGTGTAAGGTCGGCAAAGAGCGTGCCCATATCCTCGTTGGGGATGAAGCCCGTGGGCACCACCCTGAAGAGGATGCCGAACAGCAGCAACGCGGCCACCACGCTGCCTGCCACCCAGCCCTTGCGTTTCAGCAGCCGCTGGACGAGGGTGCCGTAATGCTTCAGCAGCGAGGTGAAGGTGGCGTTATAGGCCTTCTTTATTAAATTGAGAATTGAGAATTGAGAATTGAGATTATTCGAATCGCCTTCTTTTGTCTTCTCAGGACGGAGAATCAGGGCGCACAGCGCGGGACTCAGCGTCAACGCGTTCAGCAGCGAGATGCCCACCGCGACGGCCATCGTCAGGCCGAACTGCTTGAAGAAGATGCCTGTGGTGCCGCCCACAAAGGCGACAGGGATGAAGATGACCATGAAGACCAGCGTGGTGGTGAACAGCGTCGTTGCGAGACCGCTCATAGCGTCTTCTGAGGCTTTGCGGGCAGAGGTGTAGCCTTCGTCAAACTTAGCTTTCACTGCCTCCACCACCACGATAGAGTCGTCCACCACCGTGCCGATGACCAGCACCAGCGCGAAGAGCGTCAGCAGGTTGACCGAGAATCCCGCCACCTTCATAAAGGCGAAGGTGCCGACGAGCGAGACAACGATGCCCACGGCGGGAACCAGCGTGGCGCGGAAATCCTGCAGGAAGAAAAGCACAACAATCAGCACCAGCACGATGGCGATGACGAGCGTCAGTATCACCTCGCGGATGGAGGCGAAGAGGAAGTCGTTGGTATTGTCGAAGGTGACGATTTTCACATCCTTGGGCAGCGACCGCTCGGTCTCCTTCAGCAGTTTGTCGATTTCGAGGTTGATTTTGGTGGCGTTCGAGCCAGCCATCTGGCTCACCGAACCCATCACGCCCGGGTGCCCGTTGATGCTATTGATGTAGTCGTAATCTGACTGCCCCAGCTCCACGTCCGCCACATCCTTCAGCAGCAGTTCCTCACCCGTGGGCAACGAGGCAATCACCAGATTCTCGAATTCCGACACCTCGGTCTTGCGACCCGTATAGCGCAGCACATACTGGAACACATTGTCCGAATTGCTGCCCAGCGAGCCGACCGATGCCTCGATATTCTGCTCGGCCAGCACTGCCGATATGTCGCTCGGCATCAGCTTGTGGCGCGCCATCACGTCGGGCTTGAGCCAGATGCGCAGGGCGTATTGCGCGCCCCATACCTCCACCTTGCCCACGCCCTTGATGCGCAGCAGGGCGGGACGCAGGTTGTTGTAGAAATAGTTGCTCAGGAAGTTCTCGTCGTAGGTGCCGTTGGGACTTTCCAGCGCAATGATGCGGAGCTGTCCCGGTTGCCGTTTCTCGGTGGCTACACCAGTTTGCAGCACCTCGGCGGGCAGCTGAGCCTGTGCCTGGATGACGCGGTTCTGCACATTCACGGCGGACATATCGGCATTGGCGCCCTGCTCGAAGTAGATGGTCAAGCTGGCCGACCCGTTGCTAGCCGACGAGGTCATATAGGTCATTCCCTCCACGCCGTTGATGGCCTCCTCCAGCGGCATCACCACACTCTTCTGCACCGTTTCGGCACTCGCGCCCGGATAGCTTGCCCACACGTAGATGGCGGGCGGTGCAATGTCGGGATAGCGTTCCACCGGCAGCGATAGAAGCGAAATCACACCCAGCAGGACAATGATTATACTGATAACCATTGAGAGCAACGGTCGACGTATGAATGTCTTGGTATTCATAACTATCAATTTTCCTTTTTAATAACCCTTACTCCCTCTTGCACAAATCCTGTTCCTTTAGCTATAATCACATCCCCTTCCTTGAGTCCGCTGACCACCAAATAATTCTTGCCGTCGGTTTGCTGCTCCACTTCTATGATAGCCGACACAGTCTTTCCTTCAACCACCTTATACACATAGACTTTGTCTTGAATTTCGTAGGTTGCCTCTTGAGGAATGACGATTGCTTTCTCTCTCACTTCGGGCATCACTATTTTTCCCGTACCACCGCTAAGCAGAATACCATTGGGGTTGTCGAAGCGTACACACACCGAAACGGCACCCGTTCGGTCATCCACCACTCCGCTGATACTCTCCACATGACCAGGCAATTCATAAGTGGTACCATTGGGCAGCTGCAACCACAACTCGGGCATCTGTTTCACGGCTTCTGCCAAACTCTTGTGATTCGAGAGATACTGCATCACCTGGCTCTCTGTCATCGAATAATAGACACGCATCTGCCGATTGTCGGACACCAGAGTGAGACCTTCCACAATGGAGGGTCCTACAAGGTCACCTTTGCGGTAAGGAATGCGACCCACTACGCCGGCAGACGGACTACGTATCTCAGTATACCCAAAATCGTTGCGTGCAGAGACGAGTGCTGCCTTTGCCGCTGCCAGGTTTGCCTTCGCCACACCAAGGTCGCTCTCAGCGAGCGACAGCTCAAAGTCGGAGACTATCCCCTTGTCGTGGAGCGACTTCTTTCCGTCGTATTCCAGCTGCACACGGCTGAGTGTAGCGGTCATCATCTGCACATTGGCATTGGCCGACTCCACCGCCGAGCGGTAAGCCACATCATCAATACGAAACAACAGCTGCCCAGACTTCACCCGGTCGCCCTCCTTCACATACACCCCTTGCAAATAGCCCTCCACTCGGGGGATAATTTTGATGTCCTGCTCGCCTTGAATCGAGGCGGGATATACAGCATTCAGTGTGTAATCTTGGGTTGCGACGGTGAGCAATTCATATTTTTTGACCGACTCTTCATTCTCTACATCGCCAGTTTTGCACGAAGAGAGTAAAATCATTGTCACAAGTACAAATACAAAACATCTAAATTTCATATATTTACATATTACATCTATTCAAGAATCATCCTGCAAAATTAGCACCTTTTATCCATATAGCACTATACAGAATCGGACTAATATTGTATATTTTCGGAATTAGTCGTATCTTTGCATAATGAACTACAAGATAATTATCCTTAAACAAACTGACACTGACAATAATATAAGAACCAATATCAATGAGTTTTGGTTCTGTCGCATGCTTAAGGGCAGCGCGAAGGTGCTATTCAACTTGAAGAAACACAAGATAGGGACGGACACACGATTTGTCGTACCCGAAGGTGCACAGTTCAGGGTTGTCTCATCGACTCGGAACATGGCGATGGAGATTCTCATATTCGACGAGCCGCTGATGAATGTCGTTTACACACTGCTGGGTGCCGAAGCCGACTTTGGCTCGTTAGAGTCGGAGTTTTGGACCGACAAGGGGCTGGAAGAGCCTTTTTCTCAACTCATGGCTTTGGATTACGAAGCCCTGAGGGTGTCCATCCAACACCCGTCTCTCATCGCACGCCATAAGGCCATCACAGCAAGCCTTGCCCACCTGTTGCTAACCATCTACAATGCGGTCAACCCCCATACCGAAGTACCACAGGAACACAGCAACCACAGCAGTCGTATGATACTGAACCGCTTTTACGAGTTAGTGAGCAATACGGTGTCGTCGGGCGAACGCAGCATCAACTATTATGCAGCAAAACTGTGTATCTCGGAGCGCTACCTCTTCTCTGTCTGCAAGAAAGAGACTGGCCAGTCGCCCAAGGCAATTATCAATAGCTTCTTGATTGGAACAATAAAGAATGTGCTACTCACCACAGACCTGACATTGCAACAGATAGCCGACAGGCTTTGCTTCCCCGACCAGTCGTCATTCGGGCAATACTTCAAACGTCAAGAGGGCATCTCGCCTTCCGAGTTTCGTCAAAAATACAAATAAATCTTTTCATTTCAGCAAAAATGCGTATTTTTGCAGTCGATAACAACAAAGAACAAACAATATGACAAAATATATTGGAGCACATGTAAGCGCGTCGGGCGGTGTAAGTAACGCCATTCTCAATGCCGAGGCGATTGGGGCCAATGCCTTTGCACTCTTCACCCGCAATCAGCGCAGTTGGGTTAGCAAACCACTAAGCCAAGAGGAAATCTATGGCTTCCGCCAACTGCTCACCGAACGGGGCTTTGAGCCTCAATACGTGTTACCCCACGACAGCTACCTTATAAATCTCGGCTCACCTGACGAAGAGACCTTGCAGAAAAGTCGCAATGCATTCCTCGACGAGATGCAACGCGCCGAACAACTCGGCTTGACCATGCTCAATTTCCACCCGGGCAGCCACCTCAACAAGATAAGAGAAGAGGAATGCCTCGACCAAATAGCCCGAGAGGTGAACACCGTCTTGGCTCAGACCGAAGGCGTCACCGCCGTCATCGAGAACACCGCCGGACAGGGCACAAATCTCGGCTGGAAGTTCGAACACATCGCCCGCATCATCGAGGGCATCGACGACAAAAAACGCGTTGGCGTATGTATCGACACCTGCCACACTCTTGCCGCCGGCTACGACCTCAGCAACGAGATGGGCTACCAATTCTGCTTCGACGATTTCGAGAACATCATAGGCCTCCAATACCTCCGTGCTATCCATCTCAATGATAGCAAGAAGGGTGCTGGCTCACACGTCGACCGCCACGAAACTCTCGGCAACGGGTTCCTTGGACAAGACTTTTTCTCACGCTTCATGCATGACCCCCGCTTCGACAACATGCCCATCATCCTCGAAACCCCTGACCCCTCACGCTGGGCGCAAGAAATAAGCTGGCTACGCAGTTTATAACCCAAATCAGCAAACAAACAGGTGGGCACCATCTGACTTGGAACAACTAGTTCTGTCAGAGGTGCCCACCTTCAGTATAGAACGAAACTAGAAGATTATCTCACAAGCGTGATTGTACCTTTACGCTGATGCCGGAGTCCATCCTTGTCAGTATAATAAATGACGTAGACATATGCCGACTGAGGCATCTCACGACCACGGTACTTACCGTCCCAGGGTGCGTTGATATCATTACTCATAAACACCTGGTTGCCTGTACGGTTGAAGATTGTCATTCTGAAATTGCTAACCACATAGTCAGGATGATTCAAGCGTACTCGGAAAAGATTTATTTCTTCATCATCCGAACTCGGGACAAAGATATTGGGCACCCACAATATTGTGTCGTCAATAGCACTGCCCGACACAGCTTTCACCTGAGGCTTAACTGGCTCCATTGCTACCACATTGGGCGACTCTTCACCCTCCTGTGCAGTTGTGGCAGTCGAAATCTCTGAAATGGGTGTTTCCATCTCAATATTGGGTTTCACAGACGAACTTGTCACTTGTGCGACAATGGGCTGAACCGTAGGCTCAGACAAAGAAGGTGCAGCATTGGGGCTGGCAACTACATTTCCCGCAAGGTCAGACTTAGTCTCATTTGCCGTAACTGAAGAAACCACCTTAAGTTGAGCCGTAGTTTCCTCATTGGACATCGAAGTTGTCCGATTGTCCACACCTATATTGACTTGTGGAGTCTCAGCCTGTGCTATCTGGGGAATGGCTGGCTGCTGAGAAACAACACTGCCGTTGTTGGGCCACAGCACCACAGCCACAATGGCAACCGCCACTATAGAAGCACCCGTCGCAGCAGCCCATGCTTGACGTCGAAACGTCTTACGGCGCATGGTCTTCTGAATTCTCTCCCACACTTCTGGATCAGGTGTGTCTACATAATTCTTCAACTTGTCGTTCATATCAAATACCTTTCTTAATTATTTTGTCTCTTAACATTTTTCTGGCTCTTGCCACGTAACTTCTCACCGTTGTCTCTGGCAGTTGAAGTATAATGGCAATATCCTCAAATTTCATTTCTTCCACCTCCCTCATGTTGAACACCACCCGATAATGTGCTGGTAGTGACTGCAACACCTTCACAATCTGCGCTATTCTCATCTCCTCTCCATCCAAATCTAATGCATCGTCATAAGGCTCGTTCACATGGTCAATCATACTCTCCATATCGCGATACACCAACCCCTTCTCTCTCTTCAAAAAGTCAACCGATACGCTCACCATAATCTGCCTGAGCCATGCCTCCAACGCTTCGGGGTCACGCAACTTGCCGATGCTTTCAAAAGCCTTGATAAAGCCATCGTGCAAGAGGTCTTGGGCTTCGTCGCGCGAATGAGTGTAGCGCATGCACACACCCAACATCGCAGGTGCAAACTCCTCGTAGATCTGCTTCATGGCCTCTGAATCCTTCTGTAGGCAGGCTGCCACAAGTTGTTTTCTATCCGTTGACATACGCTATATAGACTGAAAAAAGCCAATTTTGTTGCAATTTGACTCAAAAAAAATTGCATTTTCATCAAAAATCTCCTCTTTTGGCAGAATTCAACGCCTTAAACAGAATACATATATTACTAAATATCAAATAGTAATAAAGCAATTATTTACTTTGTATCAGAAAGTATAATAATTCTTAAATAATACGTAACTGCATCTTTTTTTTGCCCTTTTCACCCTACTTTCCTCACATTTTAACACTACGTTTACTCCTCCACTTCTTCTTTTTTATAATCGAAAAGGGGAAGACTTACAAACAAAAAGCCATTTGAAATCTGGTGAGAAGAAGATTGCGGGGAGACAGGAGGAGACTTAGCCCATGGTGATAAAAGGGAGGGACGAGACCTGTCAGAAGGTGAATACAGTAGTGAAAATGTGGCAGATAAAGCACATTATATAGCAAGTGACAGGAGTTTTTTTTATCTATGTCAAAAAAAAGAGGTACTTTTGCAAAATAAAAAACAAGAGAGCACATTGACAACGAAAACGGTAACCGTCTCTATCGCTGGCAGGGCGTGCAAACGTGCTGCGAGAGGAAAGTCCGGGCAACTCGAGCCACCATACTTCCTAACGGGAAGGCGGCAGGAAGGAAAGCGTCCTGCCGACAGCAAGTGCCACAGAAAGACAAACCGCCTACGGGCAAGGGTGCAAGCGCGAGGTAAGAGCTCACGACAGGTGGCAGTGATGCCGCCCGATGGCAAACCTTATGGGTTGAAAGACCAAATATATCGGCAGTTAAGGGCTGGCTCGCCCGTTGCCGAGGGGTAGGTCGATAGAGGCCGGCGGCGACGTCGGCAGTAGATTGATGATAGAGGCTGTCGCATTGCGACAGGACAGAACCCGGCTTACGTGGTTGCCGTTTTCTTTGTTTTTTATAAACAACTTATAACGTCTATCGTAAACAAGAATGAAGAAAGTTATCATCACGTTATTGTTACCATGCTGTATGTTGGCTGCCTGCTATAACGAGGGGAGACTGGTGGTCAACCCCGCCCCCTTGGCGCAATATCAGTTCAAGCCCACCGAAGCACGCATGCTGGAGACCGCCAAGGCCTATGCTGAGGCCATCAACCAAAACCTAAAGCAGGGAGCCATCCACCCTGGGTTGTATGCCGACTATGGCGTGGCGCTGGCACGACTAGGTTGTTTGGAACAAGCCAACACCATGTTCAATAACGAGAAAGCGTTTTTTCCCAACAGCACCACCTACGTTGATTACCTCATAAGCACTTTCACCCCTAACCAGGCAAGTGACAAACACATCGACACTACGAAAATCGACCTTAAGACCCTCGACACCATCCGCATCACCCTCACCCCTGAGGAGGCTTCAATCCAGCGACAGCTGGAAAACGACCCCGAATATCAGCGGCAGTTGAAGCAACAGTTAAAGGAAGAGAAGGAGCAGAAGGCTTTGGCTACCAAGAAGGCCAAAAAGGAACTTGCCAAGGCCAAGGAGAAGGAGCGTAAGGCAAAGGCCGCTGCCAAGGCCAAAGCTCAGAAGGAGAAAGAGTCTGCAAAGAAAGCAGCCGATAAGGCCAAGAAGCAAGAAGCTAAGGAGGCCGAAAAGGCTAGACGTGAAGCTGAGAAGGCTAAGAAACAGGAAAACCGTTCAACCAAGAAGACTAAGAACCAATCGGAGCAAGAGTAGGATCCATCCTATTGGTAACCGCACCAACCTAGTCTACATTTAATAATAACCAACTCGAATGAAGTCAAAACACATATTATTCGCCACAGCGTTGTTGCTCCTTTGCTCGTGTAAGAGCGAGAAGCGAATCGCCACATACGAAGATCTATATAAAGAACAACCCTTCGTCATCCTGATGGCTCCCGTCCAGGACAATGCCCCCCGCAACTTGCCTAAGACCTCTCAGGACCAAGTGTTGAACGATGAACTAAGCATCGCCGCACAGTTTGTGCGCCAAACTGCTGCCAAGCCATTGGTCGACCAAGGGTATTACCCAATTGCCCCATTGGCAACAGATGCCTTGATGGACACACTCAAGATGGGGTACTACCAACTGGCCAACGGCGATATCAAAAGCCTCTCCACCAACTACGGCATCGATGCCGTGCTGTTGGTAGCCATACACAAATGGCTTGAGCCCGAAGTGAACGAGGTGGTGGTGTATGCCGAATATTCAATGCGTTCCACCAAGACAGGCATGGAGCTTATGCACACCTGGGTACGGGGCTGTAAGATGCAGCCTGTCGATGTCAAAGGCGCACCTGTAGAGTTGAGCACCGACTTGGAGTTTATCAACCACACAGGTTTTTCCAACCGCCTAGCCCACCGCTGTATACTTCTAGAGGCAATGGGCGACTTTGTGCTTCGCGGACTGCCCACCAGCGCCAGCCGCTGGTACTTCCAACACGATCAATACGTGTCTGCCAACCCCCAGTATTATAGTTTCACCATCCAACCTGACGGTAGTATCGCCCGGTCGGAATATAGCCAGGAGGCCTTCGGAAATGAAAGTGCATCAAATTGAGTTGTCGCTTACGCCGGCATTATACCCCTTCCGAGGCATTCGTGAACACCATACCACTTTGGCTGTCGACATCTTGCGTGCCACCACCTCTATCTGCGCCGCCTTCCAGGCAGGAGCAGAAGTAGTAGTGCCGTTGGATAGTCTCGGCGACCTCGAACGCTACCGCTCGTTGGGATTCATACGCGCTGCAGAAAGGGGAGGCAAGAAGGTAGAAGGAGCCGAATGGGGCAACTCACCTACCGAATATATGGCCTCGGACCTGCATGGCAAACGGCTGGCATACAGCACTACGAACGGGACGGTGAGCATTCTCAAAGGCAGTGATGCCGAACGCACGTTGGTAGGTGCATTTGCCAATATATCGGCATTAACCCAGCGGCTGGTCGACCAACCGCAGGACTTAGTCATCCTCTGCAGTGGCTGGAAAAACGATTTTAGTATCGAGGACACCCTGTTTGCAGGTGCTTTGTGCCAACGACTTATCGACAGCGGCATTTACAGCACAAACCACGACGCCGTCTTCATGGCCATCAGCCTATGGCGACAGTGCGAGGGCGATCCCTACGGCTACTCCCTCCGCTACGCTAGCCACGTGCAGAGACTCATCGGATTCGGTGCCGAGAGCGACATTGAGTTTGCCTTCCGACCCGATACCTGCCCTTTGGTACCTCAATTATTAGACGGCAGACTTGTAGCAACAACCTAATCGCATGAAACCATTGGCACATATTCCATTTCGCATACCTCTGCTAGGTCTGGTACTCTACATGGCAATTGGGAATTGTGCTACTGCTCAGCATACCGACTCTCTCTCCCTATTTGGGTCGGCAAAGCCTGGTAGCCATATCTTCACTTGGCAGCAGTCAGTCGTCCCATCGGCACTAATCGCCACAGGCACCGCCATCTCATTCTCGCCCCTACACAAGAGTTTTGATGTGGACATTCGCGACTGGCTACAGCGCGATGGACACTCCCGTTTTGAAATAGAGAACACAATCCAATACACCCCACTGGCATCCGTATTATTACTGAAAGCATGTGGGATAGAAAGCAAGCACAAATGGCCAGACCTCGTCGGCATCGAAGTGGGAGCCTCACTTATGGCATTCTTCTTTAACACTGGCCTCAAACACGCACTTGATGTGGAACGTCCCTATCCTGGGGTCTATACCAGCTTTCCCTCGGGACACACAGTCACTGCCTTCGTCGGTGCAGAGATTCTGCGCCGCGAATATGGTGAGAAATACCCAGCGATTGCCATTGCCGGCTACACCGTAGCCACAGGCGTTGGCATCATGCGCATGTACAACAACCGCCATTGGGCAAGCGATGTGCTAGCAGGTGCAGGGGTAGGAATCCTCAGCGCCAGCCTCATGTATTGGCTCGCACCTTACCTAACCTTCTAGTATCTCAATACTACTAGTTACACAAAACGATATGCATCCTATCGCACATATTGAGACCTGTTTCCCTACAAAGTTCGGCATCCCTCGTCAGGCTGGAATTGTCAACACCCCGGGACGTATCGTTTTCGAGCCTCCCTACCGAGTGGCAGAAGCCGTGCGCGGACTGGAAGGGTTCGACTACATCTGGCTCATCTGGCAGTTTAGCGAGGCGGTACGCACAGATTGGTCGCCCACCGTGCGCCCTCCACGACTAGGTGGCAACGAGCGAATGGGAGTATTCGCCACCCGTAGCCCTTTCCGTCCAAACCCGATTGGCCTTTCCTCCGTAAAACTGATAAGCGTGGAGCAAGATTCACAACTTGGTCCCTTGCTATATATCAGCGGCGCCGACCTCATGGACGGCACCCCTATATATGACATCAAGCCTTACCTACCCTATACCGACAGCCATCCCGAGGCACGAAGTGGCTTTGCCACCCGCCCCGCCGACCAATTGTTGCAGGTCGACTGCCCCTCAGCTCTGCTTGACAAACTGCCCGACAACTTGCGGCAGCCCCTCCTCGACCTCTTAGCTCACGACCCGCGACCACAATACCAACACGACCCCTCCAGAATTTACGGCATGGCATTTGCAGGTTGCGAAATCCACTTTCGCGTCAACGGTAACATTTTGCTTGTCACAGAAATCGAACCGACACCATTTCTGTGTTCATCAAAGTAAGTAAAATAGTGAAATGATAATTGTAAAAACGAAATTTCGGTTTAGAACCTCCGAAACTAAATTTATAGTAGAAAATGCCATCTAATTGGATATAAGACACTTTTTTTTCTAGGTTTCTTTTATTTAGAAGAATATTTAGCTTAGCGTAAAATAATTCTTTGCCATTTATAAAAAAAGTCGTAATTTTGCATTTTGTATATTCTTTTCCCTTAAAGAAAAAAAATAGAACAATAGGTAAACAAAATAGTAAAATGGACGAAAAAATTCATTGGGCAGAGACAATAGCCCAGCAGATTATCAATAAAAGGCCTAACAAGGATGAATATGTATGTGCCGCAGGCATAAGCCCTTCTGGATCAGTTCATATTGGCAATTTTAGAGATGTGGCTACCAGTTTTTTTGTTGCTAAAGCAATAGAGAAAAGGGGGAAAAAAGTACGTTTGCTTTTCTCTTGGGATGAATTGGACAGGCTCCGCAAGGTTCCTAGCAATGTTGCTGCAATAACTGAAAACTTTGAAACAAATATTGGTCGTGCATATGTTGATATAGAAAACCCATTTAAGGACGATCTTGAATGTAAAACGTATGCTGAACATTTTGAAAAGGAGTTCGAGGACTCTATTCGGCCATTTGGTATAAAGCTCGACGTGCGCCACCAGGCAGAAATGTACCGAAGTGGGAAATATGCAGAGAACGTGATTTATGCTCTGAAAAAACGCAAGGATATTTTTGATATTCTTGATCGCTATAAAACACAAGATTCGACTCAAGAAGAACGTGATAACTATTATCCTGTTGGAATATATTGTCCGCATTGTGGAAAAGACACCACAAAGATAACTAGTCTTTCTGATGATTGTACCAAGGCGCATTACGAGTGTAAGTGTGGCCATATTGGGGAATTTGACTTTACAAAAGATTTCAATTGCAAACTCCAATGGAAAGTAGATTGGGCTATGCGATGGAAATACGAACAAGTTGACTTTGAACCAGGTGGAATAGACCATGCCTCTCCTAATGGCAGTTATGCAGCAGGCAAGGATATATCAAAAGAAATTTTTAAATATGAGGCTCCCATTTTCCAAGGTTATGGTTTTATTGGTTTGAAAGGACTTGCTGGAAAAATGTCCAGTTCGTCAGGACTAAACCTTACTCCAAAGACGCTTCTTCGTATTTATCAACCCGAGGTTCTTTTATGGCTATATGCAAGAACCGAACCAAACAAGGAATTTGATTTTTGCTTTGATGATGGCATACTACGACAATATTTCGAATTCGATAAGATGTTGACCGAAGTAGATAGTGGTAAGGCAACTGAATGGGCAAAAACAACAATGAATCTTATCCAAATAGAGGGAAGAAGAGTATACCCCATTCCATTCAATCTTTTAGTTCAACTAGGTTCGGTTGTTGATTTTAATGAAGAGTTATTACAACTGGTTCTTGCAAAGATCGGACAATGCTATTCGAAAGAAGAAATGTCCGAAAGGCTCGGGTTAGCAAAATGCTGGCTCGAAGAGTGCTCACCTGAGAACATTAACCGAATTAGGGCCTCTCGTAACTGGGAGGTATTTGATACATTTTCTCCTAAAGAAAAAAATGAAATCGAGCTATTGTACAACTACTTGGCTAAAGGAGGCTATTCGCTTGAAGAGCTGCAAACCGAGTTGTATGCTATTCCAAGACAGGTGAGAGGCATTACACGAGAAGACAAGGCGTTGAAAGCTGTGCAAGGTCAATTTTTCTCCAATGTTTACAAACTTTTAATTGACAAAGAAAAGGGTCCAAGGCTCTACTTGTTCCTATATGCCATTTCGCCTAACAGTTATCTGCACTTGCTAGATTTCTCCTACCCCAAGACTGAAGATGAAGTCCAAATAGAGACTCAGATAGAGGTAGTTGAAACCAAACAAGAAAAAAAGGAAAATGAAGATAATATTACCATTGAAATCAAGGATATTAAGCCAGGCATTATCATCGACGATTTTTCCAAAATGGATATTCGAGTTTGTGAAGTGCTGAAGTGTCAGGAGATACGCAAATCGCAAAATTGCTACAAGATTACCGTTAACGATGGCAAGCAGCAACGTACAATTGTGTCGAGCATCAAGAGCTACTACAATCCTGAGCATCTTATCGGGAAAAAGATTTTGGTGTTGGTGAATTTGGCTCCGACTCGCATTGCAGGTGTTACCAGCGAAGGAATGCTGCTCGCAGCCTCCTTCAACAAATATTGCAAAGTCATTTTTGCTGACGATATTATTCCGTCAGGCTGCGAAGTGAAGTAATATAGTTATATATATAAAGACTACATTAGATGAATAGTTGCATCAAGAGTCCCGTGCTTTCTTTTACGGTCACAAGGTTGTGTAACTTGAATTGCGTTTATTGCTATTTCCCAAACAAAGGTAACAAGTCCATCACCAAGGAAATTGTGGATTCCGTCATTCTTGAATACTTCAAGTTCTTCACTAAAGGAATTGATCATGTACGTTTCTTATTGAGTGGCGGAGAGCCATTGCTCGAAAAAGATCTAGTGTTCTACATCATGGAACAAGGGCAAGCTTTCGCTAAAAAGTATGGAAAAAGCATTTCCTACACACTCGATTCCAATGGAGTTTTACTTACTAAACAGATTGTGGACAAATTGATGCCTTACGATGTCTATCTGATGTCAAGTATTGATGGGGATTCCAAGATACATGACACCCAGAGACCATTCTTGCATTCGGGTGAAGGCTCTCATAGAGTTGTTGTCCAGAATGTCGCGTATGCATTGAAAGTTTTAGGCACTGAAAATGTCGCCGTGAGATTCACCGTGCTGCCTTCAGGAATCCATCGTCTTTATGAAACCTTCAGGTATTTCTATGATTTTGGATTCAAGATTATAGATTTTGCTCCGAATTATGAAATAGAGTGGTCGGATGGGGACATGCAAACCTTTGCATCGGAAATATATAAGACAGCCTCATTTGTTATCAAAGCAAAAATAGATAACAAGTTGATCAACAATTATATTAATTGGATTTTAAACAACAATGAATGCATTTCTGCATATGGCCATCCTTGCGGTATCATCCCTACAGTTGATACGAATGGGGATATTTATTCATGTCACCGATTTATAGACAATCCGAATTTTTATCTTGGCAACTATACGAACTTTTGTCAGGTTATAGGTTCAATTCGTTCGCTAAGCAAGGTATATCTTAATTATTGGAATCGTTATGGCGCCTATGGTAAGGGAAGTTGCCCAGCAAACAATGTATGCCATGGGTGCCATCCATTTGAATTCACAGATTTTTTCAAGCAATTTATTAGTGTTATGAGGGAACAGGTACGACTCGCACTTTTTGAGAATACTCAATCTATATGTATCAAGAGAACTATGAATTATTCGGTTGATGAAGGATTGAATAATAATGAGCATGTATTAATTAATATGGCTAACGGAGAATACCTTTTATTGAATGAAACAGGGGATGTCATTGTACGGATATTAAGCCAAGTGGAAACCATTAGCTTTGACGAATTGCTGAATAAATTTTTCGATTTCATTAATGATAGTGAAAACATTGACAAAAAGCAGATAAAAGAGGATATCTTGTTATTTTTAATAAACCTCAACAAAGAAAATATTGTTTCGTTATCCATATGAACGCTGTCGAAATAGGCCAATTGTCAGTTGTATTGACCTACAATTGTAATCTGAAATGCAAATATTGTTTCGTTTCAGACAAAGGTATATATGATACGATAGATGTTTCAACTGTAAAGCTTGGTGTTGAAATGTGGAAGAAAGTTTTTTCTGGAGGCAAAAACAAATTAGGCATTCTGTTTACAGGAGGCGAACCGTTGCTCAAGAAAAGAACGCTCTTTTCAATAATAGATGAATTAGAAAGACACTTTCCTGAAATCCAATTTGAGTTTCATATTACCACGAATGGCACTTTGTTGACAGAAGATTTTTTATCAGAAATAGAACATAGAAATGTCTTTCTATGTGTTAGTATTGACGGCGACGAGGGGAGTAATGAGGAAAGGCTGAACGGTGCGAATGCCCTATATGATATAATTGAGCAAAACATAATCATATATGCAAAAAGATTGGATGCAAAAAGATTCAGGGTACGCATGACTATCACTCCAAATAATGTTGGTCATTTTTACGAAAACATCAAACATCTAGTCAAACTCGGCGTGAAAAATGTTCACTATTCTCCAAATTATGAAGAGTGCTGGAATGATAATAATATTGAAGCATTTTTTGAGGCTCATCAACAATTGGGAAATTTTTGCTGCGAGGGAATCATTTTAGAACCATTTCAAAGTTTCAAAAAAAATGGCTTAAAAAAACAAGGGCCTTATGAACATGATTGTTCATTTATGCCAACAATCAATACAACTGGCGATGTTTACTATTGCCCTCGTTATGCAGGAAAACGGCTTGAAAAACTAGGACACGTTAGCAATCCGCAAGGAATATTATTGAATTTTAGAAAGTTGGTTAGTAAGGGACAAGGTATTTCCCTAAAAGAAGGTTTCTCCTTTATCTGTCCATCTAATTATTTGGAAAACAAAAATGTAATATTGAATTTTCGAAGATTCTATAACATGTATAAATTGTTTTATTTATAGAATTAAAGAATAATGGATGTTAATGAGTTCTGCCATTATTCCTGATAATAGGACTCTATAATCACAAAAACAAAACCATTATGGACCAAGTACAAATCAGCAAGATTAATTATGTTGCTCCGACCGTTTTGCAAGAATCCATACCCGTTGACAAAGCGGTTATTAAGACTCTCTGTAAAGATTAACAACTTGAAGTGGTGTGCCGAATTCATTTATCGTTCTTATTGTGATAGCTGGTTTTTAGCACACCACTTGTTTACATCTGAATTCTAAAACAATCACTATTCTTTTATGATTTATGTGTACATTCTAATTATATTTTTCCTCAACATATTGTTCATAGTAACACGCAAAAGAACAAATGTTTATAGATTATAATAATTTGTAACTAAAGTTTGACAAGCAAAATCAGACGCGCACTCTGAGGCAGTTAGAGTTTAGGATTTTCATAAGTAAGTCTTTATCAGATAGGAATTTCTGTACAAGTTCCTTGTTCGGGAATCCGATGAATTCGGTAAATTCCTCAAGGAGGTCCTTCAGCACAAGGAGGATGCGTTCGTACAGGGTCACCTCAAGGACAT
>JAEEGL014862256.1_pt1 | contig 20627 bp, 22 predicted proteins | sample 9134231 | NCBI WGS metagenome assembly JAEEGL01 (sample SAMN16246548, study PRJNA631951) | gut metagenome | biome: gut microbiome; feature: rumen; material: fiber-attached | host: Bos | place: Iran: Karaj | collected 2018-10
CTGCCCATCGGCGGCCTGCGGGAGAAGACCATGGCGGCGCTGCGCGCGGGGGTGCATACGGTCATCCTTCCCGCGGACAACGAGGCGGATCTCGCGAAGATCGACCAGAGCGTACGCGCGAAGCTCCGCTTCGTACCCACCGACCACGTCGACAAGATCCTGGATCTTGCGCTGATCCGGCGGGAGAGCGAGAGGAAGAGCGCTTCCGCGGCGCCCCTTCCGCCGCCGGCGAAGGAACGCAGCGGCGTGAGACAGTAGGTGCGCCATGGCAGGTTTGAATGTTAACCGCGCGGAATTTATCCGCTCGGCGGCAAGCCCGAAGCAGTTTATCCGCACTCCGCTGCCGACCGTGGTGTTTGCGGGCAAATCGAACGTCGGCAAGTCCTCGGTCATTAACCGCATGCTCAACCGGAAAAATTTCGCCCGCGTGGGCGCGTCTCCCGGGAAGACCGTGCACGTCAACTACTTCTTCATCGACGAGAAGCTCTACTTTGTCGACCTGCCGGGCTACGGCTACGCCAAGGTCTCGCAGAGCGAGCGCGATCGCTGGGGGAAACTCATGGAGGACTTCTTCGCGGAGCCTTCGCTGATGAGCCTCGGCGTCATGATCGTGGACGCGCGGCACAAGCCTACGGCGGACGACGTGACGATGGCGGAGTACTTCAAAAACAGCGGCTGCCGGCTCGTCGTTGTGGCCAACAAGCTCGACAAGCTCAAAAAAAGCGAGATCGAGCCGAATCTTGCACTCATCCGCGAGACGCTGAAGCTGCCCGGGGACGTGCTGCTGATCCCGTTTTCCGCGGAAAAGGGGCAGGGCAGGGAAGCCCTGCTCGCAGAGATCCTGAAGCTGCTGTGATCCCATTTCCGACAGACGCAAAAAGCGGGGCAGGAATTCTTGCCCCGCTCTTGTAATTTATCCTTTTCTTTGATAAAATGAACACTAAAGCAATGCCGCAGAGTCCGGTAAATCCGGATTACGACCGAATCCAAGTTGTGATGACGGCGCTTTTTCGCTGGAATCCTTTTCGAATTTCAAGAAAAAAGTGACGAAATCCGGACGCGTTTTCCGATAGACTTTGAAGGCGGATTGTGCGGTGCTGCTTTCCTTGGGAGGTGAACGACATCGGCATCTGGGAGGATATCAAGGGCGGGTTTGACTTCAGCTATCTCCTGGACATCCTGCTGGGCGTGATCCCATCCCTGCTGTGCATTACGCTCCATGAGCTGAGCCACGGCCTCGCGGCCTACAAGCTGGGCGATACCACGGCGAAGGACGCCGGCCGCCTCACGCTCAACCCCCTCAGGCATCTCGACCCGATGGGGCTTCTGATGATGCTGGTGTTTCATGTCGGCTGGGCAAAGCCCGTGCCGGTGAACATGTTCTGTTTCCGCCGCCCGAAGCGCGACATGGCGATCACCGCGCTGGCCGGCCCCGCGAGCAACGTAATCATTACCGTGGTTTTTCTCGCCCTGTACGGGGCGCTCTTCCTCCCGCTCAGGCAGAGCGCGGTGGGGCAGTATGTTCTGGAAATGATCCAGCTTACCGCCCGGATCAGCCTGGGTCTTGCGATCTTCAACCTGATCCCGGTGCCGCCGCTGGACGGCTCGAAGATCCTGCTGTCGCTCCTGCCGGACAGGGGATACCTTACCGTGCTCCGCTACGAGCGCTACGGCTCGCTGCTTCTTTTTGCGCTGATGGCGCTCGGCGTTCTGGGAACGCCGCTCACCGCCGCGATCAATGCCGTCTACCAGACGCTGATGCCCGTGGCGCAGGAGAGCCTGAATCTTATCGTAAAGCTGTTTTACCGCTGATGGAAAATCCGAATTTTTATCTGGAAGGCGTCGTGCGCGACAAAAGCGAGATGCAGGATTTTGAAGGGCCGCTGAGCCTGATCCTGATGCTGCTTTCCAAAAACAAGATCGAGATCCGCGACATCGTTATTTCCGATATCCTGGATCAGTACCTTGCGTATCTGGACGAGATGCAAAGCATGGATCTGGAGATCGCGAGTGAATTCGTGCAGATGGCCTCCCATTTGCTGTATATCAAGACCCGGATGCTGCTGACGCAGGAGGAAGAGGTCTCCGAGCTGGAGATCCTGCTCCAGTCCCTCGAGCAGCTCAAGGCCAAGGACAGCTTCGCTGCCGTCCAGAAGGTCACGCCGGCGCTCAGGAAGGCCTCGGAGCTGGGCGTGCTCTATTATGCCAAGCTGCCCGAGCCGCTGCCGAGGACGAACCGGGAATACGAATACCGCCATGAGCCGGTGGATCTGCTGCGCGCTCTCTACCGGGTCTTCTCCCGCGGCGCCAAGACGCCGGAGGGCGAGGCCGCCATCAGCGCGGCCATTCCGAGGCGCATCGTTTACAGCGTGCGCAGCAAGAGCCGCCAGATCCTCGAGCGCCTGCGCGAAGGCGAGGGGACGCTGGAGGAGCTTTACCGCGGCTGCGGCTCGCGGTCGGAGGTGGTCGCCACCTTCGTGAGCGTCCTTGAGCTTGTGAGCATGGGGAGCGTGCAGATCGACCGGGAGGAAGACGCGTATCGCCTCCGCTTCACGGGCGGCGACCTGGACGAGATCCTGGAAAAGATCGAAGAATAGGAAGCGGGAAGCAATGGATATTTTTTCTGCCCTTGAGGCAATACTCTTTGCGGCGGGGGAACCGGTGAAGCTCGCGCGGCTCAGCCTGATTTTGGAGACGGACGAGGACGAGCTTGCCTCCGTCGCGGCGCAGCTTGCCGACCGTTATGAGCGGGAGGGGCGCGGCATGCGTATCCTGCGCCTTGCGGACAAGCTGCAGATGTGCTCCGCGCCGGAATACGCGCCGCTCATCACCAAAGCGCTTGAGCAGCGCAAGCCCCCGATGCTCTCCCAGCCCGCGCTGGAGACGCTGGCCATCACCGCGTATTTCCAGCCCGTTACCCGCGCCTATATCGACCGGGTGCGCGGCGTGGACAGCTCCTATACCGTAAGCGTCCTTGCCGAGCGCGGCCTCATTGAGGTCTGCGGGCATCTGGAAGCGCCCGGCCGTCCCGCGCTTTTCCGCACGACGGACGTCTTCTTGCGCACCATGGGCATTTCCGAGCTCTCACAGCTCCCGCCGCTGCCGGACATGACGAACGGCGAGGGCGTGGAAAAGCTGCAGAAGGCCATCGACGAATTGCAGAACGCCGTGACCCCCGGGCAGATCGTCATGGAGGATCTGGACGGGGAAGCGGCAAAGGAGGGATGACCCTTGGTTTTCCTGATTATCCTCGGCGTGATCGTGCTGATCATAACGGCGGTCCTGCTCGTCCCCATTGGTGCGGATCTCGGCTATGAGCAGGGGAAGATCCACGTCTCGGCCAAGGTCGCGGGGGTACGGATCCGGCTCTTCCCGCGGAAAAAGAAGCCGGAATCGGATGAGCCGAAGCCCCCGAAAAAGAAGAAGGAAAAGAAAGCCAAAAAGCCGAAGGAAGAGGACGGCGAGCAGCAGAAGGAGAAGAAAAACCTCGACATCACGCTTGACGAGATCCTGGCGCTGCTGAAGGCTGTGGTGGACGGGTTCGCCTGTTTCGGCGGCAGGATCAAGGTGGACCGCTTCGTGCTGCACCTTGTGGTCGCCGGCTACGATCCCTACCGTGTCGCCATGACCTACGGCAAGCTGAACGCGTGGCTCTCGGCGCTCGCGCCCGCCTGCAAAAAGCTTAACGCCGGCAACAGCGACGTATGGACGGCGGTGGACTTTACGGAGGACTTCCCGCAGCTCGAGTTTGCGATCGCCATGTCCTTCCGGATCGGGCAGATCTTCGGGATGGTCTTCCGCATCGGTTTCGGCGCGCTGAAGGTGCTTCTGCGGCGCCGGAAACGCATCAAACGGGAAGCAAAGGCCGCGGCGCTGCAGCCGACGGCCGAACAGAAAGAGAATAACGAACAAACGATACAGGACGAGGAAAGGATGGCAGCAAATGGATAACTACAACCCCATCGGCGAACTCATGCAGACCACCATGGACAACGTAAGGAACATCCTCAAGGTGGACACCGTTGTCGGAGATCCCATCTACACGCCGGACGGCATCACGCTTGTGCCGATCTCCCGCATCAGCGTCGGCTTCGGCGGCGGCGGCATCGAGCTGAACATGAAGAACGCGAACGGCAACCGCCCCTTCGGCGGCGGCAACGCTACCGGCGTGAAGATCGAGCCCATCGGTTTTCTCGTCATCAAGGACGGCAGCATCCGCATGGTCAACGTGACGCCTCCCGCGAGCAATACCGTGGACAGGCTGATCGACATGGTGCCTCAGGTGATGGACCGCGTGGACGAATTTATCGCCCGCCAGAAGGAAGATCTCTGATTATTTACTAAATAACGGCAGATAATAAGCACTACCTTGTAGTTACGGGTGGTGCTTATTATCCGAAAGCTGATCTCTCTTCTGGTTTGCGCGGCGTTCCTGACCGCGCTGCATCCCGCTGCCCATGCGCGGGAGTTTCCCGCAATCGCGGCGAAGAGTGCCGTCGTGATGAATACGGACGGCCGCATCCTCTACGGCGTGAATGAAAATGAGCCGCTCCCCATGGCGAGCACGACCAAGCTGATGACGGCGCTGATCGCGGCCGAGCGCTGCGACCTTGACGAAACGGTGGAGATCCGCGCGGACTGCTGCGGTCTGGAGGGCTCCTCCATGTATTGCAAGCCGGGGGATCGCTATACGGTGCGTCAGCTTCTCTGCGGGCTGCTGCTCGTGTCCGGGAACGACGCGGCGATGAGCCTTGCCGTCCACGCCGCGGGGAGCGAGACACTTTTTGTGGACTGGATGAACGACAGGGCGCGCAAGCTCGGCATGACGAATACCCACTTTGCCAATCCCCACGGTCTGAGCGCGCCGGGGCATTGTGCCTCCGCCGCGGATCTCGGGCTGCTGATGGCCGCCTTCCAGCGAGAGGACGCGCTGATGCAGATCGCGGGGACACGCAGCACCGTTATCGGGGAACAGACGCTCGTCAACCACAACAAGCTGTTGACGCGCTGTCCCGGCTGCCTCGCCGGCAAGACCGGCTATACGGAGGAGGCGGGGCGCTGTCTCGTGAGCTGCTGCGAGCGGGACGGGACGCGGCTCCTCTGCGTGACCCTCTGCGACAGCGAGGACTGGGATGACCACTGCGCCCTTTACGACTGGGCGTTCAGCCGCTTTTCCCTACGCGACCTGACCGGGACGCTATGTTATTCGGTGCCGGTCGTTTCCGGCGACCGGACGATCGTGACGGTCCGGGCGGAGCCGCTGTCCGTTTTTCTCCCGCGGGACGTGGAGATCAGCGCCGCAGCCGAGCTGCCGCGCTTTGTCTTTGCGCCGGTCAGCGAGGGCGAGACGGCGGGCGTCGTGCGTTTCCTGCTGGGCGGCGAGCTCGTAGGGGAGAGCAGACTGTATTATACCGAGACCGTGCAGACGGAATCGAGGGAGCCGATCTGGAGGCGGAGAGCATGACCGAAAGGGTACAAAAGATCATAGCCGCCTCCGGGCTCCTGTCCCGCCGGGCGGCGGAGGAAAAGATCGCGCAGGGCAGGGTGACCGTTAACGGGCGGGTGATCGCCCTGGGCGAGCGGGCGGACGCGGGATCGGACGAGATCCGCGTGGAGGGCAGGGCGCTCCCTCAGCCCGGGAAGAAGCGCTATGTGATGCTGCACAAGCCCCGCGGCTACGTCACCACCCTGAAGGACGAGCGCGGCCGCCGGGACGTGACGGAGCTCCTAAAAGACATCCCCGAACGGCTCTACCCTGTGGGACGGCTGGACATGGACTCCGAGGGCCTGCTGCTGATGACGAACGACGGGGACTTTGCCAATCGGCTCATGCATCCTTCCCATGAGGTGGAGAAATGCTACCGCACCTGGGTGCTGGGCGACGATGCCGAGCAGCGCGCGGAGCGGCTGCGGGGGCCGATGGAGATCGACGGCCATCGGATCGCTCCGGCCGGCGTTGAACTCCACGCGCAGATTCCCGGCGGCGCCGTGCTGGACATCACGATCCACGAGGGACGCAACCGCCAGGTGAGGAAGATGTGCGAGCAGGCGGGGCTGAAGGTCACGCGGCTTGTACGCATCCGGGAAGGCGCGCTTACGCTCGGCTCGCTTCCGCGCGGCAAATGGCGGGAGCTTCGGCCGGAGGAAGTACATAAATTGATGGAATGAGCATGGACACAATGAAAGCCTGCGACCTTGCCGTGATCGGCGGCGGTCCGGCCGGGATGATGTGCGCGATCACGGCGGCGGAACGCGGCCTGTCCGTCGTGCTGCTTGAGCCGAACCAGAAGCTGGGGCGGAAGCTCCGCATCACGGGCAAGGGGCGCTGCAATCTGACCAACAACTGCGATATCCGGACCTTTATGGCCAACATCCCCGGCGACGGGCGCTTTCTTTACAGCGCTGTGAACCGCTTCGGGATGCGGGAGGCCATGGCCTTTTTTGAAGAGCGCGGACTGCCGCTCAAGACCGAACGCGGCGGCCGGGTCTTTCCCGTCTCCGACAACGCAAACGACGTGGCGGGGCTGCTGACGAAGCTGGTGACCCAAAGCGGCGTGCGCGTGCTGCACACGGCGGCGAAGGAGATCCTCAGCTCCGACGGGGCGGTGATCGGCGTCGTGACGGGGGAGGGACAGCTCTCCTGCCGGGCGGCCGCGGTCTGCACCGGCGGGCTGAGCTATCCGCTCACCGGCTCCACAGGCGCGGGCTACCGCTTTGCCCAGCGGCTCGGCCATACCGTCACGCCGCGCAGGCCGTCCCTCGTCCCGCTGGAATCCTCGGATGATTACTGCGGCGAGATGCAGGGCTTCGCGCTGAAAAACGTGACCCTCTCCGCCTATGAGGACGACAGGCTCATCTACCGGGAGCTGGGGGAGATGCTGTTTACCCACTTCGGCGTTTCCGGCCCGCTGGTACTCTCGGCGAGCGCCAAGATGCGGCATATCGGCGAGAAGGCCTACCGGCTGACAATTGATTTGAAGCCCGGGCTCGAGGAAAAGAAGCTCGACGCGCGGATCCTCCGGGATTTCGAGAAATACGCGAACAAGGAGTTCAAGAACGCGCTGGGCGAGCTGGCGGGACGGACGATGATCCCTGTGCTGGTACGACTCTCCGGCATCCCGGAGGATACGAAGGTCAACGCGATCACCCGCGAGCAGCGGCAGCGGCTTCTGCGGCTCTTTAAGGCCTTTCCCGTCTCCGTGAGCGGTACTCGGCCCATCAATGAGGCCATCGTCACCGCGGGAGGCGTTAGTACGAAAGAGATCAATCCCCGCACGATGGAGTCCAAACTCGTGCAGGGACTGTATTTTGCCGGCGAGGTGCTGGATCTGGACGCCTATACGGGCGGCTTCAATCTGCAGATCGCCTGGTCGACCGGCTACGTGGCCGGAGCGTCTGTGTTGAAGGATGAATTCAATCCATAGCCTTGCTTTAAGAGGAAAACGGAAGAAACGGATAGGGAGCGTTCGCCGTATGGCGGAAGCGGAATGAACTGACTTTCGTTTGACGACGGCGCGAGGGCCCGCTTTGCTCGCCTCAGGGGATTTCCAAGGCGGCAAAGCCGCCTTAAAACGATGAGATTCCCTTCGGGGTTTCCAATTCAAGTCTGCGTGCGTCATTCGCAGACGGTAAAAAAGGATGAATACGAATGAACGGACAGTATGCCATTGCCATTGACGGCCCCTCCGGCGCGGGAAAGAGCAGCCTTGCCCGCCGCTGCGCCTCACGCTTCGGCTTCTTGTATGTGGACACCGGCGCCATTTACCGCACGGTTGGCCTCGCCGCCTTTCGGCGGGGGATCGACCGCCGGGACGAGGCTGCCGTCTCAGCCATGCTGCCGGAGCTGGAGATCCGGATGGCTTACAACGAGCAGGGAGAACAGCGCATGTACCTCAACGGCGAGGACGTTTCCGCTGCGATCCGCATGCCGGAGATCTCCCTCTGCGCTTCCGACGTTTCCGCCCTGCCCGCCGTGCGCGCCTATCTGCTGGAGATGCAGCGGAAAATGGCGCGTGAGCACAACGTCATCATGGACGGGCGTGACATCGGCACCGTCGTCCTGCCGGACGCAGAGCTGAAGATCTTCCTCACCGCCAGTGCGGAAGCCAGGGCCGAGCGGCGCCTGAAGGAGCTTGCGGCCAAAGGCATGGAGGCTGATTTTGTATCCGTGCTGCGGGATATCCGCTACCGCGACGAGCAGGACTCCAGCCGCGCCGCGGCACCCCTTAGGCCCGCGCGGGACTCGGTCACGGTGGATACCACGGAGATCGATTTTGCCGGGAGCGAGGAGCTTCTCTGCCGGCTGATCCGTGAAAAGCTCGGCGTGGAGGAGATCGGATGAGGGAGCTGCGCGTGGCTGAAAGCGCCGGCTTCTGCTTCGGCGTACGGCGCTCGGTGGAGATGGCGGAGCGGCTTCTCGCCGAGCACGGAAAATGCGCGAGCCTCGGCGAACTGATCCACAACGAGGACGTGGTGTGCGCGCTCGGCGGGAAAGGCATGCGTGTGATCGCGGACCCGGCGCAGGCGCGGCCGGGGGAGCAGGTGCTCATCCGCGCCCACGGCGTCTCTCCGGAGCGCATCCGCGCGCTGGAAGAGGCCGGCGCCGTCGTGACTGACGCCACCTGCCCCAAGGTCAAGGCCATCCACAAAATCGTCAGCCGCGCAAGCGCGGAGGGGCGCTTCGTCGTGATCGTCGGCATGAAGCAGCACCCGGAAGTGGAGGCCATCTGCGGCTGGTGCGGGGAGCATCTGGTTGTGGAGAATGTCTCGGAATTGGCGCAAAAGTGGGAAGAAAATGCCATAAACTGGGAAAAACCGCTAACGCTTGTGGTGCAAACGACCCAAACTCGCAATAATTTTACCGAATGTTGTGAATTTATAAAAAAAAGATGTACAAATCTAAATATTAGTGATACAATATGTCTTGCTACGTTTACGCGGCAGGAAGAGGCAGCCCGCCTCGCTGCCGACTGTGATGCGATGGTCGTCATTGGCGGAAAGCACAGCGCCAACAGTATTCACCTGGCTCAGATCTGCAGGGAGTACTGTGACAATGTGCAGTTTATCGAGCGGACGGACGAGCTTGATATCAGCAGGCTCCGTCATGCCGACCGTGTCGGACTCACAGCCGGTGCATCCACGCCTGCGTGGATAATTAAGGAGGTAAGAAACAAAATGAGTGACGAAATCAAAATCGAGGAATCCGCAGCCGAAAAGGAAATGTCTTTTGATGAAATGCTGGAGGAGACCCTCAAACCTATATATAACGGAGATAAGGTCAGCGGTGTCGTTGTTGCGATCACCGGTACCGAGATCAGCGTGGATCTGGGCGCCAAGCAGACCGGCGTGATCCCCACCGAGGAGTTCACCGAAGGCGGCGCGAAGCTGGAAGACGTCGTCAAGGTCGGCGATACCGTTGAGGCTGTCGTGGTTCGCGTGAATGACGTCGAGGGCGTTGCCACCCTGTCCAAGAAGCGTCTGGACGCTGCCAAGGTCTGGAACGAGGTCGAGGCCGCCGTGGAAGACGGCACGGTGCTCGAAGGCGTTGTCACCGAGGACAACAAGGGCGGCGTCGTCGTTTCCGTCAAGGGCGTGCGCGTGTTCGTTCCCGCTTCTCAGACCGATCTTCCCCGTGACGCCTCCATGGCCGAGCTGCTCAAGAAGACCGTCCGCCTCAAGATCACCGAGGTCAACAAGGCCCGCAAGCGCGTCGTCGGCTCCATCCGCCGTGTCGCTCAGGCCGAGCGCCGTGAGCGCACCGAGGCGATCTGGAACGAGATCGAGGTCGGCAAGAAGTACCATGGCGTGGTCAAGTCCCTGACCAGCTACGGCGCTTTCGTTGACATCGGCGGCATTGACGGCATGGTCCACGTCTCCGAGCTGAGCTGGGGCCGCATCCACCAGCCCTCCGAAGTCCTCTCCGTCGGCGATGAGGTCGACGTTTATGTCATCAGCTTCGACAAGGAGAAGCGCAAGATCTCCCTGGGCTACAAGGATCCCGACGCCAACCCCTGGAAGATGTTCACCGACAAGTACGCCGTGGGCGACGTCGCTTCCGTCAAGGTCGTCAAGCTTATGCCCTTCGGCGCTTTTGCCGAGGTTCTGCCCGGTGTGGACGGTCTGATCCACATCAGCCAGATCGCCAACCGCCGCATTGGCAAGCCCGAGGACGTGTTGACCGTCGGCGACGTGGTCGAGGCGAAGGTCACCGCCATTGACGATGAGAAGCACAAGATCTCCCTCTCCATCCGCGCTCTGGGCGAGCCTGCTCCCGTTGCGGTCGAGGAGGAAGTGGTCGACGAAGAGCCCGCGGACGACGCTCTCGTCTATGAGGTCTCCGAGTCCGGCGAAGCTTCCGGCATCGCTCCCGAGACGGAGGAATAATTGCAAACGATCGGCAAGCCCGCTGTTTTGACGGCGGGCTTGTTCTTTTTATCCTGCCGAGGTATTTGGGGCGTTCGCGCCGCCCAGCGGGGGGAACCTTTTTTCCCGGAAACCGTCAGACCCGAAGGAGGGCAGAGTCTCTGCCTTTTTTCGGAGAATTTACACATTGTTCTGTTTTTTTCTCGGTTTTCTGTTATACTGAAAAGGCGAAAGAAGGAGGTAGGTCTCTATGAGCAATCTGAAGAATATGCCCGCGGGCGGTTTCGTGGTCATCGTCATCATCGGGGTCCTTTTTGTTCTGGGCGTGATCCTGCTGTTCCATGTGTTCCTTCGGTATAAGGTTCTCGCAGGGAAAGCGAACGGGGACGATCAGAACGCGAAGGGCTTCAAGGCGGCGCTTCTCAGCGCCTACATAGACGGTTACAGAAAATACGGCCAGGACGTGAATACCCCCGCGATCATCACCGACGTGATCGCCTCCCGGCTGGGCGGCCTGCTGTTGTGCGAACGCTTCCTCAACAATGCGGTCTCCCTGTTTGTCACGCTGGGCCTGTTCGGCACCTTCCTCGGCCTGAGCATGGCCGTTTCCTCCCTCACGCAGCTCATCAGTTACAGCAACACCGAGGAGTGGCTGAGCGTGCTTGACAGCGTGGGCGGCGGCCTGATGTCCGCGCTGGGCGGCATGGGCGTCGCGTTCTATACCTCGCTTGCCGGCGCAGGCTGCTCGATCGTACTCACCATCCTGCGCACGATCTTCAATCCGCAGGCGGAGCGCGAACGGCTGGAGACCCGGCTGGAGCTCTGGCTGGATACGGAGATCGCCCCCACGCTCAAGACCGAGAAGCCCAAAGATGACGCGGCGATGGTCCGCCAGCTCATCGACGGAATGAAAGAGACCTCCGACCAGGTGCGCCAGACGATGTACAACGCAGGCGAAGCCTATGTTTCCGCGACACGCGCCTCCGCGGTGAGCTTTGCCAAGGCTATGGAGAGCGGCAGGGAATCCGTCGCCTCCTTCGATAAGACGGTCACGACCTTCAACGAGGGCGTCCATGACTTCTCCGAGGTGGATTATAACCTGCGCGGCAGCGTGGAGCGTATGGATCTTGCCGTACGCGACCTCGCCTCCGCTCTGCGCGAGATCAACCGCAGGGTACAGGGAGGTCAGAAATGAGAAGACAGTTTCGAGGACGCAGCGACGCTATGGTGCGCTCACATGAGGGGGAGCAGGGTTTCTGGCCCTCCTATGCGGACATGATGTCGGCTGTGGCTCTGATCCTGTTCTTCCTCATGCTGCTGAGCTATATCCAGAACCTGATCACCGGCAACAATCTGCAGAACACGCAGGAGGTGCTGGCCAGCACACAGGAGGAGCTGCAGAGCACGCAGCTTGTGCTCTCTGATACCCGCCTCGAGCTGACCGATACGCAGGAGCGGCTGGTGCTCACACTCAGCAAGGTCGAAGAGGCAGAAGACGAGCTGAGCAAGATCACGATCGATCTCGACGAAGCAAAGCTCCCCCTGAGCCAGCAGCCGGAGACGCTGGATCAGCAGCAGAAGGATCTGGCCTCGCAGAACAAGCTCCTGGCCGATCAGAAGGCGCTGATCGGCCAGCAGGACGACTATCTCAAGGCCGCCACGGAGGAGCTGCTCGCCATGCGCAGCCAGATGCAGACGATCGCCGTGCTGCGCCTGTCGATCCTGGAGCAGATCCGCGACAGCGTGATCAAGGTCATGGGCGACGCATCCAAGGTCTCCATCGGCGAAAACGGCAGCATTGTTCTGAGTGAAGGCGTGTTCTTCGACGTCGGCTCGTCCACGATCAAGCCGGAAGCGCAGCCGACCCTGAATCAGCTCATCGACGTATTTTCCGCGTTCCTCGCCAACGAGGAAAACGTCAAATACGTTGACAGCATTGTGATCTCCGGCCACACGGACAGCACCGGTACGGACGAGGCGAACCGCATCCTTTCGACGGACCGCGCCAACGCCGTCCTCGGCTACCTGCTGGAGCAGCAGGGGGGCAGGCTCAACCGGTACGCCAGCTATTTCTGCGCGGCGGGCTACGGTGAAACGCGCCCCGTCCAGTCCAACAACACCGACGCCGGCCGCGCCGCCAACCGCCGCATCGAGATCTCCATTATCCTCAAGGATGACACGGTGCTCGACATCGTGGAAAGCTATCTGGAAAGGGACGTTCCCGGCGCATCATAAACATACAGGATTTCCCGCCGGGCGCTTTCACAGCGCCCGGCAATTCTATTCTGAAATGTGACGTGACGCGCCGCCGCCAAACGGAGAAAACAGGACCGAATCAGACTTCCTTTTTCCTTAAAAAGGTGTATAATAAATAGAAAACCAAAACAATGCTTCAAAGGGGAGTACTATGTCGGATTTGATTCAGGTGACACGCTCTTCGATGCCCGAGTATGAGGAATACTGCGAAGAGATCCGGTCGATGTGGGACAGCCACTGGCTGACCAACATGGGGGAAAAGCATCAGCAGCTCCAGCGGGAGCTGGAGGCGTATCTGGACTGCCCGCATGTAGTGCTTTATACCAACGGCCATCTTGCGCTGGAGAACGTGATCGCGGCCATGCAGTTTCCCGCGGGAAGCGAGATCATTACGACCCCGTTTACCTTTGCCTCCACGACCCACGCCATCGTGCGCAACGGGCTGACGCCGGTGTTTTGCGACGTAAAGCCCGACGATTATACGATCGACGAGGAGAAGATCGAGGCGCTGATTACGGAGAAGACCGCCGCGATCCTGCCTGTACACGTTTACGGCAATATGTGCCGCACCGAGCGGATCGCTCAGATCGCACAAAAGCACGCGCTTAAGGTCATCTATGACGCTGCGCATGCTTTCGGGGTCAGGTACAGGGGCGTATCCTCCGCCAATTTCGGCGATGCGTCCATGTTCTCGTTCCACGCCACGAAGGTTTTCAACACCATTGAGGGCGGCGCGGTATGCTTCCGGGCCGATGCGCTGGTGGAAGTCATGAACGACATGAAGAATTTCGGCATTCGCGGCCCCGAGCAGGTTGTTTTTGTCGGCGGGAACGCCAAGATGAACGAGTTCCAGGCGGCGATGGGGATCTGCAACCTGCGGCATCTGGGCGGGGAGATCGCCAGGCGGAAGCTTGTCGCGGAGCGCTACCGGGAGCGTCTGCAGGGCGTCGCGGGGCTCAGGCTCTGCACCGTGCAGAAGGATGTAGAGCCGAATTACGCTTATTTCCCGGTGGTCTTTGAGGATACCTTCGGCGCTTCCCGCGACGAGGTTTTCACCGCGCTCGGCGCGCAGGGGATCATCGCGCGCAAATATTTCTACCCGATCACCAACAGCTTTGCTTGCTATGCCGATCTGCCGACCGCAGGGCCGGAGAAAACGCCGATTGCCGCTTATCTGGCCGCACGTGTGCTGACCCTGCCGCTCTATGCGGATCTTGCGCTTCGGGACGTTGACCGCATCTGCGATATCGTCCTTGCCTGCGGAAAAACATCAGGATAAGGAGCAGAATACACAGAATAGAAAAGGGCGCCCCCTGTACGACGGGGGCGCTTACTCCTGAAAAAAGAGGCTGCCGGACGGCAGCCTCTTTTTATGGGGATTCGTTTTGTTGGCGATCAGCCTTCCGCGCCGACGGCTACGATACGGCCCTGCCCGTAGGGATTCTCGTAACCGGCGTTGACGGAACCGCCGAGCGTATCGACGATGTAGTCGATGAGCACCTGGTTGTCCAGCTTGACGGACTCCTGCAGAACGTTGCAGCCCTTAAACATGGTGTAACCGTCGCCCTCGTTCAGAAGCTGGTAATCATGGGAAGCCAGCTTGTAGGTCTTGGCGGGATCGATGGGCTCGTCGCCGACCATAACGTTGCTGACGCGGCGAGGCATGCTCTCGTCGACGTGATCGAAGAAGCCCTTCTCATCCTGGACGCAGGGGCTGTCGATGCTGGTGTCGACCTCAAAGGTGAGGCCGGCCACATGGTCAAAGCCGCCGAACTCGCCGGGCAGGGAGTGCACGGACCACTCCAGCGCGTCCAGCACCTGCTGGCCGGAGACTTCGATGACGGTCAGGCTGTTGCCGAAGGGATGGACCTTCAGAATGTTGCCGAGCGTGATATCGCCCGCTTTGAGCGTGACGCGGATGCCGCCGCCGTTGACAAAGGCGATGTCGGCGTCGCCGGCCTGATCCAGATAAGCGTCGGCGCAGAGGTCACCGAGGTTCGTCTCCGTGTTGCGGATGATACGGACGGGCTTACCCTCGGAGGTGCGGGCCTCGGGGTCTTCGATGATCAGATCCACAGCGGTGTTGGCAACGACCTCGCTGAGCTTCTCGTTGAGCTCGTCCGTCTCGGCGGCGATCACCTTGCTTGCTTCGTTGTCAAGGCCGAGCAGCTTGGGAGCGGCGGTGCTGCTGTCCCAGCTGAGGAGCTCGGCGGAGATCTTGCCGTCGCGCGTGATGGTCAGCATGCCGATATTTTGCATCTTGGTTCCGCAGGCGGCGCGGATCACTTCGTCGCCGTCTTTGTTCTTCATGGGAACAATATCGGTGTCATGGCTGTGGCCGTCGAGGAAGGCGTCGATGCCGTTCGTGGCGGAAACCACCTCGCTGTAGGTCCAAGGGGAGCACTCCGCCTCGTTGCCCATGTGTCCCATCACGATCACGTACTCGGCGCCGGCGGCGCGTACGTCGTCAACGGCCTTCTGCACGGCGTCGTAAACGAGCTTGCCGCTTTCATCCTGGAGGAAACCGTAGATGAACTCGCCGTTCTCGTCCATGAAGTAACGCGGCGTGGAGCTGCGCAGGGTGTAGGGGGTGGAAACGCCGACGAAGCCGATCTTCATGCCGCCGACTTCTTTGATGACCCACGGGTCAAGGACAAGCTCGCCGCCCTTGTTGAAGTTGCAGCTGATGTAGGGGAACTCCGCTCTCTCGACGAGCTCGAAGAAACGGTCCATACCGTAATCGAACTCATGGTTGCCGGGGATCGCGAGATCGTATCCGACGGCGTTCATGATGTCGATCAGGCTTTCGCCCTTGGTCATGGTGCCGATGGGTTCGCCCTGGATGGCGTCGCCGTCGTCGACCAGGAGCACGTTGTAATTCTTGGCCAGGTTTTCTTTTACCTGATACAGTCCGACATAGCCCCAACCGCTGTCAACGGCGCAGTGGACGTCGCTCGTGAAGAGGATCGCCAGATCCCGCTCCTCGGCAGGCGTCTCACCCTCGGCAAACGCGCTTGCGCCGCCAAAGCCGACGAACAGCGATACGAGGAGGCAGAGCGCGAGAGTCAGAGACAGTGCTTTTTTCATATTGTATCCTCCTGTATAAAATTAGGTTTTCGCTCCGGAAAAGCACCGATCCCGCCGTCTTCGCGCGGTTTTTTCTTTCGCGGCTCGACCTGCGGACCGACGGTTTTTCCTTTGCCTCATTGTACTATGAGGCGGGAACTATGTCAATAAAAAAACAATTTCCGACCCTTTGCGCAGGAAAGGGAGATCGGCTTTTTCCAGAGGAAAAAGGAATGGTAAGAAAGGAAGACGCGGGCGAAAAAACGGATCCGCACCGGGACAGGGGGCGGATCCGCTGAAAATGACGGGGATGATAAAACGGGCGAGGGAGTTCAGAAGGGGAGCGACGCGATCCAGCTCCGCAGCTCAGCCTCGGAGGCGCGGGAGGAAAAACGCCGGCCGGGAAGCACCTGGGCGCCCTCCGCCAGCAGCTTGATGCGCGTCTGCCCTTCGCCGAGCTAACTCTCGCCGGCGGAAAAGAAGGCTGTGAGCAGTTGCGCCATGATCGTATGACCGCCTTATCCGCGCTTGTTGCGGCCCCAGAAGACGTTGTACCGGTCGGGCCGCCAGCCGGGACGGACGTCTTTGACCGCCTCCGCCGCGGTGATGACCGCGTCGTCGTTGTCAACGTCGATGAGCACGTATCGGTCGTTGCCCATGCCGAGCTCCTTCATGCAGCTCAGCTGCCGCAGGCCGTGGCGGGTTTCCACGCGCCGGATGAGCTCCTTTCCGCCGCCGTCCGGCAGATGGTAGAGCAGGTCGATGCAGGCGTTGTCGACCGCCAGAACGTCCAGGGAGGCGAGGAGGCCCACGTCGGGCGTGACCACAGGCTCCGCCTCGGGACCGGCGCAGTCGCAGTCCACGGACATATTGCGCATGATGTTGATAAAGCAGACGTGGGGCGCAAAATGATCGACGGTGGCCTTGGTGCTCTCGGAGATGCGCTCCATCAGCTCCTCCTCCGCGATGCTCCACATGTTGTCGGAGCCGAGCGCCGTGTGGATCTCTTTTTTGCCGATCCGCCCGTCGGCGCAGCCGATGCCGATGTTCTTGTTGCTGCCGCCGAAGCCGCCCATGGTATGGCCCTTGAAATGGGTCAGCACCAGCAGGGAGTCGTAGTCCGGCAGGCTCTTGCCGACGTGCATCTCCTCAAACCATTTGCCGCCGACGACCGGAAGCGTGGTCACGCCCTCGCTGTCGGTAATATCTACCGGACAGAAGGTCCAGCCGTTGATCTCCAGCGTGCGGCGGTGCTCCTCGGTGGTGTAGCGGCTGCCCTCGTAATAGGTGTTGGTCTCTACGATCACGGCCTCCGGCAGACGGGAGGCGAGCAGCTCCTTCACCCAGGGGCGGGGGAGGATGTTCGGCCCTTCGGCCTCGCCGGTGTGGAGCTTGACGGCGACTTTACCGGTCAGCACGGAGCCGACCCTGTCATAGACCTTCTTCAGCCCTTCTTCGGAGAGATCGCGGGTAAAGTATACCACGGAGCTCTCGCCGGTGCGCTCCTCAAAGGGAACATACCGGCTGCCGTCTTTCCCGGGGACTTGTTTCCTGCGCATGGAGATTCCTCCTTGTTTGAAAATCAGTGTTATTTCAGTACAGACCGTTCAGCAACGTTTTGATCCCGTCGTAGGCAAGCTCGTAGGCGCTCGGGTACGAATACGGGACTCCGGCGGCCTGCATGGCCTCCCGCTGCTTCTCCGTCACCGAGGCATAGGGGTAAAGGCCGAAGACAAAGGGGAGAAAGGCGTACAGGAAGCGTCGGCGCTTCCCGGCGTCGAGCTCGGGGCAGAATTTGCACAGACAGCGCTCCAGCGCGTCGCGGGAAGCCCCGTAGGCGGTCTTGAATTCGACCAGCCGCTCCATCCGGACGTTCTCCTCCATGTCGTACAGATTCATGCTCTGGAGCTTCAGGAGCAGCTGCCGCTTTTCCAGCGCCCGTGCCAGCGCGCCGGCCAGCCCGTCGAGCGAGAGCGCCTCGTTTTCCGCACAGATCCGGTCCAGATCCGCGGCGTGCTCCTCGTACTCCTTTTGGAAAGCGCGAGGAAGATCTCTTCCTTCGTCTCAAAATAATTGTAAATCGACGGGCGGGTGAAAGAGGTCTCCTCGGCGATCTCCCCAAGGGTGATCTCCCGGTAACGCATCGTCTTGTACAGCTTCCGGCAGGCGGCGACGATCTCTTTCTTCCGGGCGTTTGACAGTTCGGCGGAGCTGTTTGGCATGCCGTACACCTCCTGAAGGCCGATCGGACGGGATCTTTATACTGACACGGTGTCAGTACTTATAGTGTAACCTGCCTCTGACAGCGTGTCAATACCGGCGGTTTTCATGCTCGAAGCGCCTGTCGGCAAAAAAGATGGAATCTTTGCGAAAATACGGTATAATAGGGACAAGATCAAAAATGGCTTTTACGGAGAATGTGGAGGGACAGGATGCGGATCACGATGAACTACCGCTCGCCGCTCGGGGAGCTGACGCTCGTCGGCACGGAGAACGAAGTCACTGCGGCGGTGTTTGCCGGGCAGAAGTACGGGAAGCAGTATCTTCCCGCGGAGGCGGAGGAAGGGGAGAGCGCCGCGCTGCTTCGGGTACGCGACTGGCTTGACGATTATTTCGCGCTGCGGCGCCCGGCGCTGACGGATCTGCCTCTCGCCCCCGAAGGGACGGATTTCCAGCGGCGCGTCTGGCGGGAACTGCTCACGATCCCGTACGGCGGGACGGTCAGCTACGGAGAGCTTGCCGCGCGGCTGCAAAGCTCTGCCCGCGCCATCGGCGGAGCGGTCGGGCGCAACCCGCTGAGTATCCTGATCCCCTGCCATCGCGTGCTGGGGAGCGACGGGAGTCTGACCGGCTATGACGGCGGACTGGAGCGAAAGAAATACTTGCTGGCGCTCGAGCGCGAAACCGCCGCGCCGGGACCGGACGGACAGGGGGCGGAATAGCGAATGGGGAGCAGGGGAGAAGCACAGGCGCTTGACCGGGCGATCTGCGCGCTGATCTGCCGCTCGGACGGGATCAAAGCGCGGGAGATCGCGGCGGAGCTCGGCCTTGAGCGGAAGCTTGTCAACAGCGAGCTTTACCGTTCGCCGCTGATGAGGGAGCTGTGCTGGCAGGATCGGGACTGCCGCTGGCACGGGATCGTCCGGCAGGCGAGGCCGCATATGGGCCTGCAGGAGTTTGCGGGCTATTACGGCAGGGTTCGGGAATTTGCCGCCCTGTCCGGGGAAGAATGGATGACCCGCATGACGGAGGGCTGCGGCAATATCGGCAGGAGCCTGAACGATACACGCGGCCTGCTCCATTCCTTCCGCGACTGCCGGGAACAGATGCTCCGGCTGTTTGACGACCTGAGCGACATGGCCGGAGAACGCTGCCTTGACTGGGAGATCGCGTTCGAGCTGCGCCTGAAACGATCGCGCGCGGTGCGGCTCTATGCGGACGTGCTGGTCGTGACCGAGGACCGGGTGTTTTCGCTGGAATTCAAGATGAAGGACCGCGTCGATCCGGACGAGGTGTGCCAGGCGGCCAAGTACTGCCCGTATCTGGAGATCCTGTTCGGCCCGGATTATGAGGTGATTCCGGTGCTCGTGCTGACGAAGGCAAAGGAGCTGTTTGCTTTCGTTCCGATCGGAGGGACGAAGATGCTGCTCCCGGTCTGCTCGGGTGATATGCTCTTCAACGCCTTTGACGAGTATCTGGTTTTTTTGAAAAACTGACGGCATCCTGTATGCACAGGATGCCGTTTTTTTTTTGCTGTTTTGCGTGGGCCCGCGCCCCGGAGGCTCAGAGCCTGTCCTGCGGCGCATCGGCGTTCGCTTTCTTTTTCTTCGGCGCGGGAAGCTCGTCGACCATCGCCTCCAGCAGATCCCGCAAAAACTGTCTGTCGTCGACCGCGTCGACCAGAAGCATCTCCTTCGCGCCCTCGTAGGGGCGTTCCCGGGCGGCGTCCGGCATTCTCGCTGCGGCGGAAGGCGTGGGCTTTACGAGAAGGCGGTCGTCGTAGATGCCGCCGATCACTTTGCCGCGATAATAAAGGATGAATTCCCCCATCATCGCCCGGTACGAGATCTCATCCAGCTCGGAAAACTGTTCCAAAACGAAATCCAGATACGCTTTTCCGGATGCCATGTTTTTTCCTCCTTACCGTCGTCTGTTCCATACTGCGCGGGGATCTGCCGCTGCTCCATGTGCCTGAAGCAGGGACGTGATCGTTCCCTCGTAATCGGAATCGGAATCCATGAGCGCGACCGTTTCCCCGCAGCGCCCGAAGCCCTCGATAACGGCCCGATTGTCTGCCTTCAGACGGGAAAGGGTACAGTCCGAATCATCCAGCCGGGCTTCCACGTCGGAGGCGTGTTCTCTGATTTGGTCGAAACGGGTTTCGAGATAGGCGTCCGACATGGCGAGGCAGACAAAGCGGATCTCAGACTGGCAGCGCGGATCGAAGTCCTTTCGCCAGTCAAACGGAACGTAGCAGCCCTCTACGATCAGGCTCTGCCGGTTCTCGATCACGGTTTTGACCATTTCCCGCACGATCGGCCAGAGATACGCGGTCAGCGCGCCGTCGTCCTGCGGACGCAGAGGGGTATTCCCGCTGCGGATGAGGCCCATCTTCAGATGGTCGAGGGAGAGATACGGATAGCGGTACCGTTCAAGCATCTTCTGCGCCAGAAGTGTTTTCCCGGTATGGGACGCACCGGTGATCAGTATGACCATGGCTTCTTCTTTTCCCTTTCTTTCAATCCCAGGGCTTGTTTCTGTTCAGCTTCTTGTAGGCCTTGGCCAGCCTGGAGATCTCTTTCTTCCGCGCCTGATTGCGCGAGTTTTCCGCTCCGAGGTTTTTATACAGTCCATACCTCTCCCGGGACAGCTCTCCGCTCGCGATCGCCGCTTTGATCGCGCAGCCGGGCTCGGTCTCATGCCTGCAGTTGCAGAATCTGCAC
>JAEEGL016310538.1_pt1 | contig 20626 bp, 18 predicted proteins | sample 9134231 | NCBI WGS metagenome assembly JAEEGL01 (sample SAMN16246548, study PRJNA631951) | gut metagenome | biome: gut microbiome; feature: rumen; material: fiber-attached | host: Bos | place: Iran: Karaj | collected 2018-10
TGTCTTAAATACCGATCCAGGTTCAAGCAGGTCGCTGACGGCATGGTTCTTGATCTCACGGTATTCACCGTCGGCACATTTCTCCATATTGACAATAGCCTTGATGTCACCCGTCTTTACCTCCATGACTATCGCTACACCAACGTTGCCATTGATAAGTTTCAACTCGTCGATAACGGCACGTTCACAGAGATCCTGGATGCCTACATCGATTGTAGTTACGATATCGGCGCCATCCACGGGCGGCGTATCCATGATGTCGAGCCACTTGTTCAGAATCTTACGACGGTGAATGATTCCATTCTTTCCGCGAAGGATGCTATCGTAGCTCAGTTCGAGTCCGAAGCGAGCCGAGTCCTTACCCAAATACATATCGCCCACCGTACGGCCTGCTGCCGAACCGAAGGGGCGCTGACGCGAGTTGTACTCCTCCACACTGAAACCGCTACGGTAAGATGCCCGCACGATACAGTCATCGGTGGCAGTTTCCTTATTGAATGGCATGTTGAAGATGGGCAGCGAACGAACCTCTGAGAAAGTGTTGAAGTCGATACGCTGACGCCAGACGGGCCAGTGACGACTCATCTTGGCACGTCCTTCTTCGAGGTCAGCCTTGAAGGCTGCGGCAGTCTTCTCGGGGAATATCTGCGAGAGCTGCAGGCAGATGGTATCGAGGTTGGCATCCCAAAGCGAATCGTTCTTAGCATCACTCAGCGCCTTGAAGTCCATGTAGATACGGAATTTAGGCAGCGACGATGCCATCAGCTGTCCGTCGCACGAGAGGATGTTGCCTCGGTTGGGCTTTACGCTGACGCTGTCCTTCTTCTGTCTGGCGGCCACCTCCATCCAATAGTCGTGCTTGGCCGTCATTATATATAATGTCTTGCCCACTACACCAGTTGCCACCAGTGCCATCACGATGGCGATGAAACTGTAGCGGGGCATGATCTTCTTATGTTCAAACTTACTCATAACTCTTTACTTCTTGCTTCAAACTAGTACTTAACACTCAACACTAAACGCTAAACATTCAACACTCAACCCAAACCTACTCCTGCACCTGAATGACATATGGCGGCTGACTGGGTATCTTCAATACGCTGTCCTTGTTGACTTGCAGCAGTTCAAGGACTCGGCTTTCGCGCGTTTTTTCCGTCAGTTGGCTACTGCTGGAAAGGGCTTTGTACTTGGCATCCTTCAGCTCCTTTTGCAATTTGTCAATCTCGATGAGGTTCTGCTGGCAACTGTAGCGATTGGAGATGTAGATGATGACGAAGAACGTGATGAGCAGAAACAGCCAAATCTGTCGGCGCATGACCTGAGTCGTCAATATGTCGCCACCAAGAATCTTGCGCAAAGTAAAGCTCTTCGACATGGGTGCCTCGTCCTCAGTAGCCTGCTCGCGGATGATTTCCTGCAAGGATGGCGTGGCTTCGGATTCGTCGTCCTCGCTGTCTCGTGCCGACTTGCCATTGTCTTGATGGGGACGTTGTTGAGCGTTGGCAGCTATCTTGGGCTCGGGTTTCGCGGCCGTTTCCTTTTTAATCTTGCCTTCAGCGTTAGCCCTGGTCTTCGTCAAAGCCTCCTTCAGCACATTAGTCCCTTCAGACTGCTGCGACGACTGAGCGGTAGCGTCAGCCATTCCAACCACCTGAGCTTGCTCAATGGTCAACTTTGGACCCTTCTCTATTTCGTTCTTCTCGTTCATCTCATTCACACTATACTCTCAACTCTAAACTTTCTCCGCCACTCTCAGCTTGGCACTGCGGCTGCGGGGATTGCGTTCCTGCTCATCGGCATCAGGAGTAATCACTTTGTTATTCACCAACACGAATGGACTGTTGACTCTGCCGAAGAAGTCTTGTTCCAAACGTCCCTCAACGTTGCCTGCCTTCATCACGTTCTTCACAATACGGTCCTCCAACGAATGGTAGGTGATGACCGACAGCCGCCCACCTTCGCAAAGAAGGGATGTGGCAGCCAGCAACATTTCGCGCAGGGCATCCATCTCGTGGTTTACCTCAATGCGAAGGGCCTGGAAGAGCTTTGCCATATCTTTCTTCAAGCCTCGATCGTCACCGCGGTTGCCATGGCTGAGCAGAGGCTCGGCCAACGTCATGAGATCACCCGTTGTGAGCAAAGGCTGTGAAGCACGTGCCTTTACAACGACCGAAGCCAGACGGCGTGCAGGCTTCAGTTCGCCGAAGAGGTAGAACACGTCGGCCAACTGTTGCTCGCCATAGCTGTTAAGCACATCGGCAGCAGTCTGTCCTGCCCGTTTGTTCATCCGCATGTCCAGAGGAGCATCGAAGCGGAATGAGAAACCTCGCGTCGCGTCGTCGAAATGATGACTTGAAACGCCAAGGTCGGCCAGCAGACCATCGATGTGATCCACACCATAGTAACGCATCCAGTTCTTCAGATAGCGGAAGTTCGAGCGCACAAAGGTCAACCGCTCGTCGCCAATGATATTTTGCTCGGCATCGGCATCTTGGTCGAAACTGAACAAACGACCGTTGCTCCCAAGACGGCGAAGGATTTCGCTTGAATGACCACCACCGCCAAAGGTGACGTCCACATAGATGCCATCGGGCTGAACGTTCAGCCCGTCGACACTCTCTTTCAGTAGTACTGGCACGTGGTAGCTATCCATACGCTTTCAACTTAATGATTAACTCTAAACTCTTTTTTCCCAAACTGACCGCAGGCCTTTGAGCCTCTTGAGCTGCCCGCAGTGCATTTCAGCCACTATTCCAAACTCCCCATAACACTCTGCAAGGCAGCGCCGAACTCTTCCTTCGACAGCTTTGCCGCCTCCACCTTCTCCGACGCCCAGATCTCAATGGTGTCGCCATTGCCTATAAAACGAATCGATTGTTGGATGGAAGCCATTTGCAGGTAGCGCTTCGGAAGCAGGAAGCGGCCGTTGCCGTCGAGCGTCAGCAACTCCACCTCCGACACGAACTGCCGCCAGAGTCGCTGATGCTGGGCGTTGTAGCGATTCAAACGCGAGCGAAGCAGATCGGTCTGCTCGTTCCAGATGCTTTCTGGATAGAGCACCAAGCAATCCTCGAACACATCCTTACGCAACACAAGGTTCTCCTCGCCCGACGTCTGCAACACTTTGCGGAAGACGGAAGGAAGGAAAGCACGCCCTTTGGCATCGATTTTAGCCTCTATGTTACCTATTAAACGCATACGCAATTCTTCTATATATAGAAAACGACTACAAAATTAAAACATTTTTCCCCACTTTCCTCCACTTTTCCCCACATTTTTTAGAATTTAACATAAATTATCGATTGGAGCACCTTTTGCAAACCCACCCCTAAGACCTTTTCATCACTTTTATGAAAGTTTTTTGAGGAAAATGCATGCAGTTTACAATAATTTTGTTATTTTTGCAGATTGTAAGTACAAAATCATCATGAGCGAAACCTTTCAGAAAACAATCGACATCGACAAAGTGTTGCACGACAAAATGGGCGATAAGGCCAAATGGGTACCCAAACCTGCCGTGTCATGGCTGAAGAAGGTCATCCATCAAGACCAGGTTAACGCATTCCTCTGGGACAGTCGTGAACTGACAGGAACACCTTGGCTCAAGGCATGCGTCGACTACCTTGAGATGACGCTGAAGGTGGAAGGCGTCGAAAACCTGCCTTCCAAGGACGACGGACGGCTCTATACCTTCGTCAGCAACCATCCGCTTGGAGGTATCGACGGCGTTGCTCTCGGCAGCATCATAGGCGAACACTACGATAGTAACTTCCGCTACCTTGTCAATGACCTGCTCATGAATCTGCCCGGTCTGGCTCCACTCTGCATCCCCATCAACAAGACTGGCAAGCAGAGCCGCGACTTCCCCGCTATGGTAGAGGCAGGATTCAAGTCCGACCATCACATGCTCATGTTCCCAGCAGGGCTCTGCTCGCGCAAACATCCAGACGGTCAAATACGCGACCTCGACTGGAAGAAGACCTTCATCAGCAAGAGCGTTGAGACACAACGCGACGTAGTACCCATCCACTTCGGCGGACAGAACTCCGAACGGTTCTACAACATTGCCAACTGGTGCAAGCGACTCAACCTGAAGTTCAATGTGGCTATGCTTTTCCTTGTCGATGAAATGTATAAGAACGTGGGCAAATCCTTCCGCGTTGCCATCGGCAAACCCATTCCCTGGCAGACCTTCGACAAGTCGAAGACACCCGTACAATGGGCACAATGGGTGAAGGAAGAAGCCTACAAACTCTGAACCCATTCGGACTATTCGAACAATCCCCAACCAATCAGAACCATTCTCAACCAATCTGAACTATTCTGAACATCTCCATATGGAACAACCCATCATTGCACCCATCGACAAGCAGCTACTGAAAGCTGAACTCACACGCGAGCGACAGCTCCGCATGACCAACAAGAGCAACAACGAGATCTACGTCATCACAGCCCACGAGGCACCCAACGTGATGCGCGAAATTGGTCGTTTGCGCGAAATCGCCTTCCGAGAGGCTGGCGGAGGTACGGGCATGGAGGTCGACATCGACGAGTTCGACACCTGTGAGAACTGCTATAAGCAGCTCATCGTCTGGAATCCCGAGGCTGAAGAAATCATCGGCGGCTATCGCTACATCTTCGGTACCGACTGGGAACTCGATGCCAACGGCCAACCCATCCTGGCTACGAGCCACATGTTCCATTTCTCCGAAAAATTCCTGCGCGACTACATGCCCTATACCGTTGAGTTGGGACGTTCCTTCGTTTCGCCCGACTACCAAAACGTACGCAAGAACACCAAGAGCATCTTCGCCCTCGACAACCTTTGGGATGGACTGGGTGCACTAACCGTGCTCAACAAGAATGTGAAATACTTCTTCGGAAAAGTCACCATGTACCCATCGTATGTCCGACGCGGACGCGACATGATTCTCTATTTCCTGAACAAGCACTTTGGCGACAAGGAAGGGCTCATAACACCGATGAAACCGTTGAAAATTGAAGCTGATCCAGCTGAAATGGAAGCACTTTTCTGCGAAGATAGCTTCAAGAAAGACTACCGAATTCTCAACTCTGAGGTACGCCGGTTGGGCTATAACATCCCACCATTAGTGAATGCATACATGAGTCTCTCGCCCACGATGAAACTGTTTGGTACCGCTATCAACTACGGATTTGGTGATGTTGAGGAGACTGGCATCCTTATTGCCGTCGACGAGATACTCGAGGAGAAGCGCATACGCCACGTCGACTCCTTCCTTAACGACCATCCCGATGCCCTTCAGATTGCCACCGAGGCACAGAAGCTCATCGCTAACCACAACATAAAGAGGCAATAAGCCCATTGCTTTACTTTCCTCGTCATTTCCATAGCATTGCTTCGTCATAAAAGAAGCAATGCTTTTTTGTTTATAATGCTTTGCTTTTTTACTTACAAAGCATAGCTTTGCCTGTTATATCTTATTGCTTTGACAGTTACAGAGCAATGCTTTTATGGTTCTAAAGCATAGCTCTATACCCCTATAAAGCAATGCTTTATATCGCACGAAGCAAACTGTCATAGCATATAAAGCAATGCTTTGGAATCAAAATTTGTCTGTCCACCCAACGTCTGAGCTATCCATCCAATCGGTAACTACGCCCACGGTCGGCACTGATAGTCAAGGTGCTACATGTGGCTAGCACTGTTTTGAGTCGACGCACTAGGGTGTGGAGAGTCTCCGTGGCATCGGGCTTCTTAGGCCAGAGAGCTTCGGTAATGGTCAGGCGAGATAACTCATGGGAGGGTGTCGTAAAAAACATGGTAAGCAACTGATGTTGCATGGGTGTAAGATGGACAGCGCGTCCGCAGGCATCATAGAAATGACTATCGGCTGAAGAATAACGAAGGCCACCCAAAGTCAGTGCTTCAGGATCATCTACTGGCATTTCCATCATCGTTAGAAGCGGTAGCTGTTTCACCTTTCTGCGGAACCAAAACACCGATGAAATCGCCCAAAATGCAGCCAAAAGCGACAGAACAGCTGACAGACGCTGGTCGCTGATGTGCCAGATGGCAGCCATAGAACAACGCCCTTCTATCTCCCCTCGCAGTGAATAGCTGAGGTAGGCAGAATCACGCAATGCGATGATGCTTAGGTTTGCGCGGTAATTGGCAATGGTATCAGGCGTGATAACGTCGCATTGCTGCATGGACATCGTCTGCACAAGTGCGTGATGCAAGTCAGTATCGGCTAATTGGCGAGCGTCGTCATAGCTCTTCATACCTGCAAGTGCCGATGAAATGGCGAAAAACAGGAATACAAGTATTGAATGATAAGGGCGCATAATCTTCAGTCTTGAATGGTGAACAGTGTATAGAGAACCGCAAATAGTTTATGATCTCCTAGGAATTCTAGACGATGGGCAACGAGATGCCGTTGATTTTTTGATATACGTCGAGAGCAAACACATCGGTCATGCCACAAAGGTAATCGAGAACAGCCATAATACGCGTTTCGGCCTGCTCCGAACGGATGTCGTACTGAGGACTGACAAGGTCAAGAAGTTGTCGCGAATGGAATCGGTATGGGTGCATGGCGGCTTCGATGAAGGCATGGAGCAGCGTTTCTATGATTTTGTAGCCGCTGAGTTCAACGTCGAGAACGGGCTTACTGCGATAGATGCGCTCTACCGACCACTGTGCGCATTGCTCATAGGCCGTGCGAATAGGTTCCACAGTATGCTTGACGAGACTACCTTCGAAGGTTCCATCGAGAATCTCGCGTTCATGTTCCACGAATACATCTGCACAAGCATGTTCAAGAAGTCCAATGGCACATGCCCGCATATAGACAACACGTTCATTGATGTCGCTGACGTCCTCCTCTTCCAAGCGCTGTAAGATGCGATTTTTGGCGGTTTCATCGAAGAATCCGAGCAACAGACGCTCCGTTTCCTCATAGGAAATAAGCTTCAGTTTGTGGGCATCCTCAATGTCCATAATCTCATAGCAGATGTCATCGGCAGCCTCCACGAGGTAGACCAATGGATGACGAGCATATGCAGCACCCTGTTCATCACCCGATGGGACTTGTGGGATTCCCAACTCATCGGCAATGCGCCGATAGGCCTCAGCCTCGGTGGCGAAGAAGCCGAACTTTCCCTTCTTACTGGCATGATCTGAGGCATAAGGATACTTGATGATGCTGGCCAGCGTGGCATAAGTCATCACGAAACCACCTTTGCGACGGCCAAGGAAGCTATGGGTGAGCAAGCGAAAAGCATAGGCATTGCCCTCGAAATGCGTGATGTCCGACCAGAACAACGGCGTGACCATCGACTTCAACTCTTGTCCAGGTCCCTCCGAGAAATAGGTTTGGATGGCCTTCTCGCCACTATGACCAAAGGGAGGATTGCCCATGTCGTGCGCCAGGCAAGCTGCTGAGACGATGGTGCCAATCTCCTCGAAGAGAGTTCCAGTCAGTTCGGGGTGAATAGCCTTCAGCCTGTGGACGACATCGTTACCAAGCGACATGCCCACACTGGCCACCTCCAAAGAGTGTGTGAGCCGGTTGTGCACGAAGATGCTGCCAGGCAGGGGGAATACCTGTGTCTTGTTCTGCAGTCGGCGGAAAGGAGCCGAGAAGATGAGCCGGTCGTAATCGCGCTTAAACTCCGAGCGATCGTCGTGGCGATCGGGATGCCGGTGCTCCTGACCGAGACGTTTGTTGGAAATAAGTTGTTGCCAATTCATAGGCGCAAAGTTACAAAAAAGTTTAGAGTTGAACGTTGGGAGTTGAGAGTTTTTGCCACGAATATATAAAAAAATAGGTGTCGTTGACTTTCTTTAACTCAGAAACTTGACACACAAAACAAGAAACTCAAAAAAAAGATGTACCTTTGCACATTATTTACTGATAAGCGACTCAATATGGTAAAAGTGAAAGTCATCAACCGCGGGCACCAGCCCCTGCCTCAATATGCCACACCGCAGAGTGCCGGCATGGATTTGCATGCAAACCTCAGTGAACCCATCGTACTGAAGCCGTTGCAGCGTTGTCTGGTCCCAACCGGACTTTACATTTCCCTGCCCGAAGGCTTTGAGGCTCAGGTGCGTCCCCGCAGTGGGCTTGCCCTGAAGAAAGGAATTACCGTGCTGAATGCTCCCGGCACCATCGATGCCGACTATCGTGGCGAAGTAGGAGTCATTCTGTGCAACTTGTCGAACGAAGAGTTTATCGTCAACGATGGTGAACGCATAGCCCAAATGGTGATTGCCCGTCACGAAACAGCCGATTTCATCGAGGTTGAAGAACTGGACGAGACCGAGCGCGGTGCAGGAGGATACGGTCACACGGGCGTGAAGTAATCCATTTTGACGACGATCTAATCAACTGTAAACTGGTTCTTTTAAGGTAAACCGCAAACTGTGATCAATCATAAATATAGTATGGCACTGATAATGGCAGCATTCGTGACGATTGCAGCCATGAGTTCGTGTGGGGCAGCGATAGCACCGATGCTCATGGGAGGTTTGACTGGTGCTTCAAGCGTTGCAACAACATCCATGTACTCATCTGGAAAGAATGTCAACGTGAAGACGAAATCGAAGAAAACCGCCGCCAACGATAAGAACCAAAAGAAAGTGTTGGCGGATGCATTGCTCTCTCACGACGACTCACTACGCTACAACTACTACTTTCTAGAGGCCATCCGCCAGCAAAACGCAGGCCATTACGATGCTGCTTACGACCTGTTGCGCCGCAGTCTTGACATTAACCCGCAGGGAGCAGAGGCATGGTACTATCTGTCGATGTACCAAAGCGAGATGGATCAGGACTCGTTGGCGCGCCAAAGCCTTGAGCATGCGGCATCGCTGAGTCCGAAAAACAGTACTTACCAAGAGCGCCTTGGGCAGTACTTCCTGCACACCCGCGACTACGCAAGTGCAAAGGCCGTCTACGAACAACTGGCCGACGACCATCACACCCGTACAGATGTGCTTCGCATCCTGCTGCAACTCTATCAGCAAGACAAAGACTATCGAGGCATGCTGAGTGCCATCGAGCGCATTGAACGCGTCGAAGGAAAGGGCGAGGAGTTCACCCTCGCCAAGATGCACGTCTACGAACTTATGGGCGACAAGAAGTCGGCATGGCAGGCATTGAAGTCTCTGAGCGACGAGCATCCCAGCGACCTGAACTACCGAGTAATGATGGGCAATTGGCTAATGCAGAACGAACGGCAGAAGGAAGCATTGAAACTGTTCACCGCAGCCCTACGCGAAGAACCCGACAATGCCTATGCCCAGTCGTCAATGTACGACTACTATCGCGCCACAGGCCAGGATTCGCTGGCTCGTCAGACCATGCGTGCCATCGTGTTGAGCCCGAAGTCAACCACCGAAAGCAAGAGTTCGATGATACGACAGGCTGTGAAGGAGAATGAAGAAGCCAATGGCGACAGCACGGAAATCCTGCAGTTGTTTGACGATATCATGGCTGTCAATCCCAACGACTCCGACATGATGGAGATGAAGGTGGCCTACATGAATCTGAAGAAAATGCCAGAAGACAGTATAGCGACAGCTTTGCGACAGCTACTTGCCATTATGCCCGAAAACGCCGGGGCACGCTTGCAACTCTTAGGCACACATCTTCGTCGTCAGCAGTATAGCGACGTGGCCAGTCTCTGTCATGAAGGCACGTTGTACAACCCCGATGAGATGGTGTTTTATTACTATGAGGGATTGGCATACTATAACGAAGACCGACGCGACGATGCCCTTGCCACCTTCCAAAGGGGCGTCAGCCAGATCAATAGCGAAAGCAATGCTGAACTGGTGGGTGACCTCTACTATTTCATGGGCGACCTTCTCCACCAACGTGACCGTGACAAGGAAGCCTTTGCGGCCTACGACAGCTGTCTGCAATGGGTACCTGAACACATGGCATGCCTCAACAACTATGCCTACTACCTCTGTCTGCAAGGCGGCGACTTGGAACGTGCTGAGCAGATGAGCTATAAGACCGTGAAGGCCGATCCCAAAAACACCAATGCATTGGACACCTATGCATGGATCCTGTTCCGACAGGAACGCTACGCAGAAGCTAAAATCTACATCGACCAGGCTTTGACCTTGGAACTGGCCAAGGTGGACTCCACAATATTAAGCGACGAATTGACAAAAGCTATCACACCACAGACTGATGTCAAGCCTCAGGAACAAAAGACCGAAGAGGCAAAAAATACCGATGAAATCGACGATTTTGAAGCAGAACTCTTAGGTGAATCCAAACACGATGAGCAGGAAACAACCAAAACTCCCATCGCCGTGGTAGACGTCAGCGAAGCAAAGACCGGCATCGAAGAGACAGACATTGAAGAGGCCGACACAGTCGATGTCGATGAAATAACGCCCAGTTCTGTGGTGTTGGAACATGCAGGCGACATCTATGCGATGACAGGCGAGACGGATCGTGCCGTGGAACTTTGGAATCTAGCTTTGGATTACACCCCAGATCGTCAGGCCATCATCGAAAAGAAGATACGCCTTCGCAAATACATGGATGACTAAACCCTGTAGAAAGAGTCGCTAAAGGGGCTCATTTCAAAAGAGAAAAGACTTAAAAAAATACAAAAACTCAATAGAATTACGAACATGAAGAAACTGAATATGATGATAGCGGCAACAGGTATCGTGCTGTTTTTCAATGCCTGTGCATCGAAGAAGGCCATCGTCGACACGCAGACAGTTGCCACACCCACCACGGGAACCACAACAACCAGCAAGGCAACACAGACACAGAATGCATCGGCAGCCTTCGTAAAGAAAGTTGCCGACACTCAGGTGTATGCCAAGAACGTCGTCAGCGACCTGTCGTTCAACGTTAAGATGGGTTCGAAAGACATCACCGTGCCCGGCTCTCTGCACATGCGCCGCAACGAAGTCATCCGTCTGCAACTCTTCATCCCCCTTCTGGGAACGGAGGTAGCACGGTTGGAGTTCACGCCCAACGGTGTTCTCATCATCGACCGCATGCATAAAGAATACATAGAAGGCGATTACACGCAACTTGACTTTCTTAAAAAGAACGGTCTGAACTTCTATAGCCTACAGGCATTGTTCTGGAACCAACTCTTAGTGCCAGGCGAAACGTCTGTGACCGACAAGGATCTTACCCGTTTCGAGGTGGGAAGTGGTCAGCAAAACGTAAAGTTGGAGAACGGCAACATGACCTATAATTGGACAACGCAGCCCCAGACGGGACAAATCGTTATGACCAACGTGGCCTATGCCAGTGCAAAGAACGGTGCATCGTCATTGCTTTGGCAGTACTCCGACTTCAAACCGATGGGCACGAAGTACTTCCCCGCACGACAGGAGTTTCAGTTCAGCACCACAGCCACCAAACAAATGAAGACCGTCAAGGTGGTTCTCAGTATGGACGACCCGAAAGACAAGGCCGACTGGGATGCAAAAACAACGGTTTCATCGAGATATAAGAAGGTGGAAGCTGCCGATGTGCTGGGCAAGTTACTTAATTTCTAATTGAAACATGAGAAGATTATTCCATATACTTCTGGCTTTGCTTTTGGCCATGCCTATGACGGCACAGACCAAGAAGGCAACCACAACGACCAAAAGGACTACTACGGCGACGCAGAAGAAAACCACCTCTGCGACGACGCAGAAGAAGGCTGCCACAACCACTAAGAAGAAGACTTCCACAGCATCATCAAAAAACCAAAAGAAGAAACAACAGACCTACACCAATGCCGACATTAAGAACCTGCAGAACCAACGTCAGCAAATCCAGAAGCAGATTCGACAGCAGGAACAGGCTTTGAAAGCCAATCAGGCCGACGTAAAGGAACGCTTGCAGAACCTGATTGCCCTGAACACAGCCATCGGCGAACGTCAGAAGAGCATCGATAACATCCAGAAAGATATCACAGGACTCGATGGGGACATCAATATCCTGAACGCCCAGCTCACCACCCTTGAAGAACAACTTGCCGACCGCAAGCAGAAATTCATCAAGTCCATGCAGTATCTGGCACGTCACCGCAACGTGCAAGACAAACTTATGTTTGTTTTCTCAGCCGACAACTTTGCACAAATGTTCCGTCGCATGCGCTTTGTGCGGCAATATGGCGACTATCAACGTGCCCAAGGCGAAGCTGTCAAGGAGAAACAGCAGCAGGTAATGGAAAAGAAACAGCAAATTGAGAAGGCCCGTGGACAGAAGAATGCCCTGCTTTCGAAGGACAAACGTGAACGCGAAGCACTCCAAGGTCAGCAGGACGAACAGCAGAAAATGGTCAATTCGCTGCAGAAACAGCAAAAGACCATTCAAGGCATCATTACCCAACAGAAGCAGAAAGACGCTGCCCTCAACGCGCAAATTGACCGACTCATCGCTATCGAAGTGGAAAAGGCACGTCTGCGTGCAGAGGCAGAGGCCAAGAAGAAGGCCGCTACAGAAGCCGCTGCTAAGAAAAGACGTGAGGAAGAACTGGCTCGTAAGAAGGCTGCCGCCGAAGCAGCAGCCCGTGAGAACGAACGCCGCATAGCAGAAGCCAAGCAACGCGAGGCTGAAGCAAAGGCTGCAGCGCGTGAAGCACAGCGTTCGAAGGACGAAGCTGCACGTGCACGTGCCAACCAGCGTGCCCGTGAAGCCGAGGCTGACCGAGAGGCTGCAGAACGTAAAGCCAAAGTCGATGCCGACCGCAACAAGAAGGAACTGGCCGAAGCCAAGAAAGAAGCAGAAGAAAGTACTTCGCTGAGCAAGGCCGACCGTATGATCAGTGGTGGACTGGAACTTAACAAAGGTCGTCTGCCCATGCCCATTACCGGTTCGTATCGCATCGTGAGCCATTTCGGGCAACATAACGTCGAGGGACTTAAGAATGTCGTTCTCGACAACAAGGGTATCAACATTCAAGGCAATGCCGGAGCTATGGCACGTTGCGTCTACGACGGCGAAGTGAGTGCCATCTATCAGTATTCAGGTATCTGGGTGGTCATTGTACGCCATGGTGCCTACTTCTCAGTATACTGTAATCTGCGCTCCGTCAGCGTCGGCAAAGGCCAGAAGGTATCGCCCCGACAAACCATCGGTGCCGTCGGCCCTGACAACATCTTGCAATTCCAACTCCGAAAAGGCACTGCCAAACTGAATCCTGAAGCTTGGCTGGGCCGATAATGACGCTTTTATATCCTATCAGCAAAGTATTCCGATGCCATGCTGACAATCAGTCCCTGCCAAGCAATTGCTGGTAGGAGGCAATGGCATCATTTATCTCACTCATACAAATATACTCGTCAGCAGTATGCGAACGGGCACTGTCGCCAGGACCTAGCTTCAGCGAGGGGAACGGCATCAGTGCCTGATCGCTCAGTGTGGGTGAGCCGAACGGTTGCTTACCCATGGCCACCAGACGGCTGACAAGCGGATGATCAGAAGCGATGGACGACGACGAGAGTCGCGTGCTCCGAGCCATGACACGACTATTCAGGTGCGAGCTAATGATGTCCAACACTTCCTGATTGGTGTAGAGTTCGTTGGTTCGTACATCAACTACGGCATGACAAACATCGGGCACTACATTGTGTTGCGTACCCGCATTGACTTGAGTAACCTGCATGAGCGTAGGCCCAAGCAGAGGACTGATGCGCGGAAAGCGGTAACTGCGCAGCCAAAGCAGGTCGTCGAGCATCAAGTTAATGGCGTTAATGCCCTCGCCACGTGCGGCATGACCTGAACGACCACGCGCTTCAACGTCGAGAACCATAAGTCCTTTCTCCGCAATAGCAGGTTGCATGCCTGTAGGTTCGCCAACGATAGCTACGTCGATGGGCGGCAATAAAGGCAGCACCCGACTGATACCATCGGCACCAGACACCTCTTCCTCGGCCGAAGCCAGAAACAACAGGTTGGCTTTCTGCCTGCCATCGATGGTGGCACCCACATGGTAAAGCAGGCGAAAGACCGCCAATAGGCTCACCAAACCACCCCCACAGTCGTTGGAACCCAGTCCATAAAGCCGGTCATCCTCCTGCGTTGGCACGTAGGGATCATGCTTCCACGATGCCACAGGCTTCACCGTATCGATGTGGGCATTCAGCAAAATGGTGGGAAACTGTGCGTCATAACCTTCGGAAACAGCCCACACGTTATTAGCCTCGCGTTGAGGTTGCAATCCCCATTGCCGCATACGGTCCTCCAAAATATCGGCAGCGGCCCGCTCTTGACGACTCGTACTGGGCGTGCCAATAAGGTCTTTGAGCAATTGGATAGCGTCGTTTGTCATCATTCTTCCACTCATATCTGCCGCAAAGTTAGCTAAAACCGCGTGCAAAGCAAAATAATTTTCAAAATATTTTGCACTTTGCCGTTTTTGGCGTATCTTTGCACTTAGCAAACAAGTAGCACCTTAGCGTATGCAAAACAATTGCCATCTTTCGACGCTCATCCATGAGCAGGCCAAGAAATACGGTTCGAAACCCGCGCTGAACTTCCGCAAGTTCGGTTCGCTCGAATGGATTTCCGTTTCGTGGAAACAGTTCTCGCTTCGCGTGAAGCAGGTCTCTAACGCCATGCTCAACCTCGGAATGCAACCCCAGGAGAACGTTGCAGTGTTCTCGCAGAACTGCGTTCAGTACTTGTACACAGACTTTGGAGCCTATGGAATCCGTGTGGTAACGATTCCTATCTACGCCACTTCCAGCGAACAACAGATCCAATACGTCATCAACGATGCCCACGTGCGCTTCCTCTTTGTAGGCGAACAGGAGCAGTACGACAAGGCTCACCGCGTGTTCCCGCTCTGTCCCTCGTTGGAACGCATCATCATTTTCGACCGTTCCGTGCGCATTTCAAGCCACGATCCCAATGCTCTTTATTTCGAAGACTTCATCGCCTTGGGCGAAAACCTGCCTCGTCAGTCGCAAGTCGAGCAGCTCTGGAACCAGGCATCCATGGACGATGTCTGCAATATCATCTATACCAGCGGCACAACAGGCGACTCGAAGGGTGTCGTGCTGAAGTACAGCCAATACTACGCAGCCATGGAAGCCAACGATCAGTGTGTACCCGTCGGCGAGAAGGACCGTGTGATGTGCTTCCTGCCACTCGCCCACATCTTCGAACGCGGATGGTCCTATCTGTGTCTGACCGAAGGTGCCCAGCTGATCCTCAACACCTATCCGAAGGAAATTCAGCAATCGATGCGCGAGACACATCCTACCTGTATGTCGAGTGTTCCCCGCTTCTGGGAAAAGGTGTTCATTGGAGTGAAGGAAAAGATCGAAAGCTCATCGTCAACCAGCCAGAAACTGTTCCGCCACGCATTGTCCGTTGGCCGGAAGCACAACATTGAGTACCTGAGCCGTGGCAAGCGCCCGCCTCTTGGGTTAGCCTTGGAATACAAAGCCCTCAACAGTACAGTGCTCAGCCTTGTGCGCAAGCAGCTCGGATTAGAGAATGCCCACTTCTTCCCCACAGCAGGCGCCTACGTGTCGCCCGAGGTTGAGGAGTTCGTCCACTCCATTGGCATCTGGATGATGGTGGGTTATGGTCTCACCGAGAGCCTTGCCACCGTGTCATGCGACCACATGGACAAACCTTACACCATCGGTTCAGTAGGACGACCCATCAACGGCATCGACGTAAAGATCAGCGACGACGGCGAAATCCTGCTGAAAGGCCCGACCATCACCTGTGGTTACTACAAGCGCGACGACGTCAACGCCACAGCTTTCGATGCTGACGGCTACTTCCATACCGGCGATGCAGGCTACCTGCGCGATGGCGAATTGTTCCTGACCGAGCGCATTAAGGACCTCTACAAGACCTCAAACGGCAAGTACATTGCCCCGCAGATGGTGGAAGCCATGCTGCTGGTCGACAAATACATCGACCAAGTGGCCGTCATTGCCGACCAACGCAAGTTCGTATCGGCACTCGTCGTACCCGAATTCCGCCTCGTTGAGGAGTGGGCACGCGACCGAGGAATACCTTTCGACTCGCGTGAGGAGCTCTGTCAGAACCCCGATGTGCACGAAATGGTCATGGAACGCATAGACACATTGCAGCAAAGGCTTGCCGGTTACGAGAAGATCAAGCGCATAACGCTCATCCCCCACCACTTCTCGATGGAGAGTGGCGAGCTAACCAATACGTTGAAGATGAAGCGCTCGGTCATCAACAAGAACTATAAGGATCTCATCGACAAGATGTACGAGGAATAAAGAATGATTACGCAAGATCAACTCAAAGACATACTCAACCGAACCGAGAAGCTACACCACTATCTGAACATACCACAGAAGCAGATAGAGTTCGAAGAAGAACAGCTGCGCACACAGGCACCCGACTTCTGGGACGATGTAAAGCGGGCCCAGGAACAGATGAAAAAGGTGAAAGGCATTGAGAAATGGCTGAAAGACTATAAGGCCGTGCGCATGGCTGCCGACGAGTTACAGTTGGCTTTCGACTTCTATCACGACGAGATGGTGACCGAACAGGAGGTGGATGCCGACTACGAACAAGCCCTGAAACTCATTGAAGACCTGGAACTGAAGAACATGCTTCGCCAGAAAGAAGATCCTATGGACTGTGTTCTGAAGATCAACTCTGGCGCCGGAGGCACCGAAAGTCAGGACTGGGCACAGATGCTCATGCGCATGTATATGCGGTGGGCTGAGGCTCATGGCCACAAAGTGACCATTTCCAACCTGCAGGAAGGCGACGAAGCGGGCATCAAGAGTGTCACTATGGAGATAGAAGGCGGTGAGTTTGCCTACGGATTTCTCAAGAGCGAGAACGGAGTGCACCGCCTTGTGCGCGTATCACCGTTCAATGCACAGGGCAAACGAATGACCTCGTTCGCATCGGTCTTCGTTTCGCCACTTGTCGATGACACCATCGAAGTCTACGTCGACCCCGCCAAACTGTCGTGGGACACGTTCCGTTCGAGCGGCGCTGGTGGTCAGAACGTTAACAAGGTGGAATCGGGTGTGCGTCTGCGCTACTGGTACACCGATCCCGACACGGGCGAGGAAGAAGAGATTCTCATTGAGAACACGGAAACGCGCGATCAGCCCAAGAACAAGGAACGTGCGCTGACCTTACTGCGTTCGCAACTCTACGATCGCGCCATGAAGAAGCGTCTGGAGGCACAGGCTAAGATTGAAGCAGGCAAGAAAAAGATTGAATGGGGCTCACAGATACGCTCCTATGTCTTCGACGACCGCCGCGTGAAAGACCACCGCACCAACTACCAGACCACTGATGTCGATGCGGTAATGGACGGCAAAATAGATGGTTTCATCAAAGCCTACCTCATGGAATTCCCTGTGAACGAGGAGTAAAAGCACTGCTCTAACTCTCCCAAAGGGGGTAAAAAGTGCTGACAAGGCGATGCCGGGTAATTCTCTCTTACTGAAAGAGAGGGTTCAACACTGAGAAACAGAGGCTTCAACACAGAGAATGAGAGGGTTCAACACAGAGAAAGAGAGGCTTCCAACATAGAGTAACCAAAGAACAATCAACAATAACCGCCTGCAACTCCCCACTAAATGCAGGCCAACCCTTAGCATAAAGGGTCGGGGGAGATTACTATCCTATGAGCAAAAAGAACAATGCCAAGCGTCAGGCCTATCAGAAGAAGCAAGCAGAGCAGGGACGCAACGTCGTTATGTGGATCATTGGAGCACTCATTGTACTCGCTGTCGTGTTCCTCTTCTGGACAACTTACAACTCCTGATGAGCGGATTCGAAATCGAAAGGAAATTCCTTGTCAGGAAAGGCGGCAACTATCGCAGTGCCGCCTTTTCGTGTAGCCACATCCAACAGGGGTATATACCTGCCGAAGGAGCCACTGTTCGCATCCGTCTACGCGACGACGAGGCATTCCTAACCATCAAGGGAAAGTCGGCAGATGGCGGCCTTTCGCGCTATGAGTTCGAGAAATCCATCTCCGTGGACGAGGCTCAGCACCTGCTTCAGCTGTGTCGGGGCGGTTTAATCGACAAACATCGCTATCTGGTCAAGAGCCCCGACGGGCGCCACACGTTCGAAGTCGATGAGTTTCACGGACAGAACGATGGTCTGGTCATGGCCGAAGTGGAGCTTTCCAGTGCCGACGAACCATTCGAAAAGCCCGATTTCATCGGTCGAGAGGTCACAGGTGACCGCCGTTTCTACAACAAACACATGCTCCGCTATCCCTTCTGCCTCTGGCGCGACACCATCGAAGAGGAGTAGTAGGTACCGAGCAGGTGTGCCAACCATACAAGAACACCTTGAAAGCAGCCGCTCTGTTGCTTCAAGGTGTTCTTTGTTTTGTAAAAGACCATTGACTTTTCGCTGCTATAGCTTAGACTTGATGCTGCTATAGCAATGACTTACAACCTCCAAAGCAATGCTTTACAACATCAAAAGCATTGACTTACCACCTCTAAAGCATTGACTTACCACCTCTAAAGCATAGCTTTATACCCCTGCAAAGCATAGCTTCATAGCGTATAGAGCATTGCCCCGTAGCCTATAGAGCAATGCTTTGTCAACCCAAAAGTAATAATGTTTACAAAAAGAGGATGCGAACAAGGGGGATGAAACGCCGTTTTCCTAGTTCTATCGCTTCACTCTCCAACACAGGAACAGGCCGATGAGCACGCCCAGACATACGCCTAGCGAATTGGCAAGGAAGTCGAGCCATTCGCCGCTGCGCCTTCCGCCCGTGCAATAGGCCTGTGCCAGTTCCACAAGACCACCCATTGCGATGGGTGCAAGGAATGCAAAAAGGAAGAGCCGCCAACCGTTGCGCACGGTGTGTTGCCGCAGATATTCCCACCAAATCGTTGCCGTCAGCGTGCCATACATGACCAAATGCGTCCACTTGTCAATAAGCCGGACGTTGTTCAACGGACTATCCGGTATCCAGGGCGTCAGGCATAGCACCCAGATGACAACGATGAGCACACAAGAGAGCGGGTAGCGCTGCAAGAGGTTCTTCTGTTTTTCCTTTTTCATAGGTCTTATGTTACTTCTCGGATGCAAAGTTAGCAATTATTTCCTACATTTTGTGCTGTCAACCACGTTTTTGCTTTCGAATAAGAACATTTTCTCGTTGTTTTTTTATAAATTTGCATCCACAAACTGAGTACATCAACGAAACAAAGACAATGGCGCATTCATCAGAGAGAGCAAACTTCGGTAGCAAACTGGGCGTGATACTGGCCACGGCAGGCTCGGCTGTGGGGTTAGGCAACGTCTGGCGCTTCCCCTATATGACAGGCGAGAACGGCGGTGCCGCCTTTATCCTTATCTATATCGCATGCGTGGTGCTGCTGGGCATCCCTTGTATGCTGAGCGAATTTATCATTGGCCGCCATGGAGCGGCCAATACCAGCCGCGTCTATGCCAAGGTTGCAGCCGAAGGACTTGCCGATGCCAACAGCAAAAAGGCCCGTTGGCAACTGCTATTCCCCAAGTTTATTGGTTTTCTGGGCATCACCACGGGTTTCCTCATCACCAGTTACTACGCGGTAGTGAGTGGTTGGTGCCTGCAATACATCTACGCCTCGGCCGCAGGCCACCTGAAAGGCGATGCCAACTTCGTGAGCAGCTACTTCCAGGACTTCTCCTCATCGCCCTTGAGGCCTGTTTTCTGGACCGTAGCCATCCTCTTCATCACCCATTTCGTCATCTGTAGGGGTGTGCGTGGCGGCATTGAGAAGGCTTCCAAGCTGCTCATGCCCACGCTGTTCATCCTGCTTTTGGTCATCGTAGTGGCATCGTGCATGCTCCCAGGAGCCACGGCAGGCATTGAGTTCCTGCTGAAACCCGACTTCACACGACTCAATTCGGGTGTTTTTCTTGGTGCCCTGGGCCAGTCGTTCTACTCGTTGAGCATCGGCATGGGCTGTCTGGCCACCTACGCCAGCTACTTCAACCGGCAGACCAACCTGCTTTCGTCTGCCGTTCAGATTTCGTTTGTCGATTCATTCATCGCCATTCTTGCCGGACTGATGATCTTCCCGGCCGCTTTTTCAGTCGGTGTAAGCCCCGATAGCGGTCCCTCGCTGGTGTTCATCACGCTGCCCAACGTGTTCAACCAAGCCTTCTCAGCCATGCCAGTGGTAGGCTATGTGGTGGCATTCCTCTTCTATGCGCTGCTCTCCCTGGCTGCCCTGACGTCGCTCATCTCCCTTCATGAAGTGTCGACGGCCTTCTTCCACGAGGAATTCCGCCTTCCCAGAGGGCGTGCAGCACTCATCGTGACGGTGCTTTGCAGCATCATCGGTGCCTTCTGTTCGCTGTCGCTGGGTGCCGTCGAGGGCATCAGCATTGCCGGAAGGTCACTCTTCGACGTGTTCGACTTCGTAACCGGGCAGATTTTCCTGCCCATCGGAGGCTTCCTTACCTGTCTGTTCCTGGGCTGGTTCGTGCCGCGTAAGCTCATCCACGACGAATTTACCAATGGCGGAACGGCCTGGCAACGCAGCGGAAGGTGGCTCTTTGCGGCATTCCTATTCCTCATTCGCTTTGTCTGTCCGCTGTGTATCCTGGCCATCTTCCTGAACCAGCTGGGCCTCATTCACTTCTGAAACCACCATTCCACCCCATGACACCAA
>JAEEGL013703733.1_pt1 | contig 20624 bp, 16 predicted proteins | sample 9134231 | NCBI WGS metagenome assembly JAEEGL01 (sample SAMN16246548, study PRJNA631951) | gut metagenome | biome: gut microbiome; feature: rumen; material: fiber-attached | host: Bos | place: Iran: Karaj | collected 2018-10
CCCGGTATTATTCCTGGTATAGCTTCCTTATTAATTTGGAAGACTGGTATCTATGGAGATTATGGATTAATCAATTTAATTGTGAAAGGTTTCGGGGGAGAGCCGGTCATGTTTTTCGTCCCCGATGATTACACGAATATGTTCTGGCTCATATTGATGGGATTCCCCTTTGTCGGTAGTTATCTCATCTTCTATGGGGCGATGATGAATATACCTTCTTCATATTATGAAGCCGCAGAATTAGATGGCATCTCTGTCTTTAAACGTTTCTATAAGATTGATTTACCATTATGTATCCCGCAAATCAAATATGTGGTCATTATGACCATTATTGCTTCTATTCAAAACTTCTCTCGCGTTTATATTACGATGGGAAGAACTAATAATGTCGTATCCACGCCTATTGTGGAAATGTATATGCTGATGAATGGTTCCGAGAGAAACTATGGTCTCGCGAGTGCATACGCGACTATCTTATTTGTCATTCTCTTTGGTTTAACTTATATCAGCTTGAAAGATAGGATTAAGGAAAAATGATGGGAAAGAAACATATTAAGTATTCATATAATCATCGCGGTTTCCAAATCTTTATCGCCATTTACCTCATCATATGCACACTCTTTTCGCTGTTATCTTTATTCATCACTATTCTCAATGCTTGCAAAACACATGCAAATATTATCTCTAATGGTATCTTTGGTTTATTAGAAGGAAATGTTTTCCAAATTATCGGTGATAACTTCTCGGCCGCTTGGGGACAAATTGGTAAAACATTCTGGACTTCTATTCTCTTCTCCTTTGTCGGTGCCTTATTAGATTGCTTAGTAGGTGCGATATTAGCGTATGTCTTTACTTATAAAGAATTCCCCTTTAAGAAGTTTATTTTCACTTTATATATTTCCGTCATGTTACTCCCCTCTATCATGGGTATGCCCATTTTAGTGCCTTTCATGCAACAAACCTTAGGATGGAATAACACAATTTATGGTTATCTCTCTCCGATGTTAGCAGGAGGTCAGGTTTCGGCATTGTTCTTATTTAAAACATTCTTCTCACAACAACCATTATCCATATATGAATCGGCGAAGGTGGAAGGAAGTAATGACGCTCATATGTTCTTTAAAATCACCATTCCTTTAGCGTTACCGATTATTCTCTTCCATTTTATCGGTTCCTTCTCTGGCATTTATAACGACTATTTATGGGCTTCTTTGATTATGGAACCCGGAACATTAATGATGCCCACATTACAATCTGTCACCCAAAATTTCCAAAATACACAAATGGGAGCGATGTATATGTTATATGTCATCTCTTCATTCCCATTAATTATTACTACCGCAATATCGATGAAATTCTTCTCCAGCGGTGACTTCGCCGCCGGAATGAAATTATAGGAGGCTTTTTATGGCAAATTTAGCTCTAAGACACATTTATAAGGTATATCCCAATGGTGTAAAAGCTGTGAACGATTTCAATATGGAAATTAAAGATGAAGAATTTATCGTCTTTGTAGGCCCCTCAGGCTGTGGTAAATCCACCACTTTAAGAATGATCGCGGGAGTAGAAGAAATCTCCGCTGGTGAATTATATATTGATAATCGTTTTGTTAATTACACTGAACCAAAAAATAGGGATATTGCTATGGTTTTCCAAAATTACGCACTATATCCACATTTAAATGTTTATGAGAACATTGCCTTCGGTCTAAGATTAAGACGTCTCCCGAAGGCGGAAATCGATAAAAAAGTCCATAAAGCCGCGGAGATGCTCGGTCTCACTGATTATTTAAAGACCAAACCCGGCGCTTTATCGGGTGGTCAAAGACAAAGAGTGGCCCTAGGTCGCGCTTTAGTGAGAGAACCAAAAGTTTTCTTGCTCGATGAACCTCTTTCTAATTTAGATGCTAAATTAAGAGGCTTTATGAGAGGAGAAATCACCAAATTACATTCCAAATTAAAAACCACTTTTATCTATGTTACCCATGACCAAGTGGAAGCCATGACAATGGGCGATCGCATCGTCGTTATGAAAGATGGTTTTATTCAGCAAATTGATACACCGAAGAATTTATATAGATATCCCGTTAATAAATTTGTCGCGAACTTTATCGGTACTCCACAGATGAACTTCTCCGATGTCACTTTAGTGAAAGAAAAAGATAAAATTCGTCTGAAAGTAACAAACACCGATACTTCTTTCTTGTTACCAAGAGAATATTTCTTAAAAGTGGATCCTAAATATTTTAATGGTCAAACCTCCCTCTCTTTAGCGCTTCGTTCCGAATATGTTTCTATTAATACCAAACAATTCCCTTATACCTGCGATGTAAAGATTGTCGGTGTTGAAGAATTAGGAACGGAAACGCAATTATTAACTGATTTTGATATTAATAGAGATGTTCTAACTTTAGATACTGGAGATGGGGAAGTTATCAAGACCTCTTTAGCAGTTAGAACGGACGCGGATTATGAAGGAAAAATTAATGATGTCATCAAAGTGTCATTAGATTTAAAACATCTTCATGTCTTTGATAATGAAACCGAAGAAGTTATCAATCCTCTTTTACCATCACACTCAAGAATTCACACAGATGTGCATAAAAATATCTTAAATATCATGGGCAAAAAGGTGGAATTACCTAAGGCTATGCCTTTAGAAGATAACGAATATGATGTGGTTATCCCTATTAACGCGATAAAGATTAATAAGGATAAAAAAGAATTAGAAATATATGAAGTAGAAAAGATTAATGATCAATATTTAATTTGTTTCTTTAAAGATGGAGAAGCTTTATTTGCCTTAAGTGAAGAAGAACTAAAGAAAGGTGACAAAGTCGGAATCGATATCTCATTAACAGAACTCGACTTCTATAAAGATAATGAATTGTTCTTTGGTCATCTTAATTCTATAAATGAATTAGAAGGTATGGTTTATTACCACAAAGAAAAGAATGAAGAAGGCAAGAAAGTTAAAGTCTTAGATTATTTAATCGATGACTTAGAACTCCCTTGCCATAACGAATTAGCTTACCGCAGTTTTATTACTGTTAATGACCGTTCTATCTATGACCAAGATATGATTTATAGATTTACTCCCGAAGATATCTTTTTAGATAAAGAAGGTGTCTTCACTCTAGTGGTTAAAGACATCTTAGATTATGGCGATAAGAAATACGCCTTATGCCTATATAACGAAAAAGAAATCATCGTGCTTTTAAAAGAAAATGAAGAAATCGAAATAGGCACGACAATAAAAGCATCAATAAACGCAGACAACATGCAAGTCTACGATAAAAATAAAGGTATTAGATTGGTATAGGAGGGACTTTTATGAAAAAGAAATTATTAACTATTCTCCCAGTTTTATTACTCTCATTAAGCGGTTGCAACACCACGGCAACTCAGCCCCATACGCATGCATACGATTTAGAAAATATCAGTTGGTATTGGCAAGAAACTTCCACTGGTTATAAAGCAAGCGCAACTTTTACTTGCCCCACTTGTGATGAAGAACAAGAAGGCCATGAAGTGACAGTTGATGCATCTGTTACCAGTAGAGTGGAAAAAAATCCCACTTGTCAAGAAGATGGAACTTTAAGATATACCGCGAAAGTTAGTTTTCAAGAACAAGAATTTACTAGTTATCGCGATAAAACCATTCATGATGAAACCGCTCACCACTTTATTCAAGTCGCAGACGAGCAATATTTAGCTACACCCGCGACCTGTGAAGAAAATGCCACTTATTACTATAGTTGTGAATATTGTCACAAAAAGAGTGAAGAAACATTTGAAAAAGAAAATAGCAAAATATCCCATCAATTAAGCCATATCCCCGAAAAAGAAGCCACTTGTAGCGAGCCAGGTAATATTGAATATTGGGTTTGTGATGTCTGTCATCAATATTTTTCCGATAATCAAGGCACTAATAAAATAAATGAGCAAGATGTCATTATTCCTAAAAATAATAATCACACCTTAACTCATCACGAAGCGACTACTTCCACTTGCTCAGTCCATGGAAATATCGAGTATTGGACATGTGATGTCTGTCATAAATACTTCTCTAATGAAGAAGGCACTACCGAAATAAGTGCATCAGAAACAGAATTACCACTTTCTCATAATATGACTTATCACCAAGGTAGTCCCGCGACCTGTGAAAGTGATGGTCAAAAAGATTATTACACCTGCTCATATGAGCCAGGAGTCTTATATAAAGATGAAGCTGGTACAGAAAAATATAATGATGAAAGCGAATTAATCATTCCGCAATTGGTTCATGAATATGATGAAAATTTAAATTGTATTCATTGCCAAAAATCTTTAATGGAAACCTATGAATTAGAATCCGCTGGTTATTTAGATAGTGTTCCTTCTATTACAGCGAGTGATTTAGGATTACAATCCGAAACACTCATCACTCCTGAAGAAGGACAAAGCGATAAACAAGTTTATACAAGATACAATTTTAATAATGTTAAGGCTATTGATTTATGGTTGGAATATGAATATGAACTAAAAAATACCGATAGTTATTTCTTGATTTATCTATTCAACCAATATGACGAATCAGGAGCGACATTAAGATTACAAAATAACCGCACGGAAGACGATGGTATTGTTTCCACTTATATTTACACAATGAATGCATATGGAGATGCCACTACCTTTGTGCAAGGTCCTGGTAATCCTGGTACATACTTCTATTTCCCAAGAATAACAGGTGTTAAATCCTCAACACAAAATGTGATTCACATCACCGCTGATTGCATTAATGAAGCAAATAATACATATGAGATTTCTTATACTCTCGGTGTTAAAGGAGGCACTTTATGCTATCCTTCCACTAATCCAGAAGCTAAAAATAACCAAAAATTAACATTTATTATCGAATTAGGGGAAAATTACTTTAATAATGGACTCCATAATCTCATTCGTTTTTCTTCCATTAAAGATGCTAAAGTAACCATCAAAGATATGGAAGCGCAAGTTTCCACTCCATCAGTAACTTATTTAAATGCAAATAATATCGCAGTTGGTAAGAAAAATTCGACAGCATTAGAACTCCCCGCTATAAAAGTGGAAAATAAGACTTTAGTGGGATGGTTTGACTTAGAAGGTAATAAAGTGAATGCTGGACAAGAAATCACTTCTAAATTAGTGATTGCCCCACTTTTAACTGATACGAAAGAGAACATGCTTAGTTTAACTAATCTCGGTTTTGAGCCTTTAATTGAAATTTCTCAAAGTAGTCAAGAGACACAAAGCCCCAATGATTATTCTCTTTCTTCCGGAAATAGAATTGATTTATATTTCATCTATCAATTTGTCGAAAGAACAAACACCGACAATTATTTTATTTGCGGTATGAATTATGACTTCGTTGATGCAGAAACGAGAATTATGATACGTATTGATAACGGTGTCAATGATCATAGAATATGTGGTTTCATTTATGGTAAGGTCTTAGGTGGTGACGCTGGTGCAGCCGGAACTAGATTTGAATCTCCTGATGGCTTAAGACCTAATGAAAAGACCCCACTTTTAGTGCATATCACTTTAATTGATAATGGCGATAATTCCGCTTCCTTTACCTTGGAATTCACTAATTTAGCGACAAAAGCTACTTATTCCACTTCTCGAGAGGCATCATATTCCATCGATTGGAATCTCACATCCACTTATAGTGCGAGAAATAGATTTGGCTATACTAGACCTATCAATTGTGCCGCTACCCTCAGTAATGTCTTTTAAATAATAGAAGGTAACTATTATGGAACAAATAAAAGCTGTTGTTATCGGCTATGGAGATAGAGGAAGCATCTACTCCAATTATGCCCTTTTAGAGCCCGCAAAATTAAAAATTGTGGGGGTTGTGGATAATAATCCCTATCGTTTAGAACTAGCTAAAAAAGACCTTTCTCTTGATGATAAAGAATTATTCACTGGTTTAGATGATTTTTTAGCGGCACATATAGATGCTGATTTATATATCAACGCCACAATGGATCAAATCCATTATGAAATCTTAAAAAAGGTTATTACGAGTGGTAAAGCTGTCCTAACAGAAAAACCAATCGTTAATAATAAAAGTCAATTGTTAGAACTAGAGCAATTGGCGAATCAATACCATACGCAAGTATTCGTCGGACACGTATTGCGTTACACCCCATTTTATAAGAGAATAAAAGAATTAATTCTCAAAGGTGAAATCGGGGAGATACGCTCTATCGAAATGGCGGAACATGTCGGCTTTGGTCACTTTGCTGGATCTTATATTAGAGGAAGATGGAAAAGTGAAAAAGAATGCGGTTCTACCACTCTTTTAGCGAAATCTTGCCATGATATTGATATTATGTGCTGGCTCAATAATAGCACCGAGCCAGAAGAAGTATCTAGTTTTGGAGGAAGATTCTATTTCTTAGAGGAAAACGCTCCTAAAGGGGCGACAGAGTTTTGCTATAACTGTCCTCATGAAAAGAATTGCTACTACTCCGCTATCAAAATGTATGTGGATGGAAACTTATCTAGTGAACAAACCTTCCCAAATATGGTTCGTGAAAAAATGACTAGAGAAGAAAGAATTGAATTCTTGAAACACGATAGCTTTGGTAGATGCGTCTACAAAGTACCAGGCGCCGATATGGTGGATAGACAAGTCGTCGCTATCAAATTCAAGAATAATTCCGTCGGTTCATTTACATTAGTGGGTGGAACTCCAAACTACTCGAGGCCAATTACTGTTATTGGTACCACAGGCGATATCAAAGGTTCTTTAGAGACAGGCATTATCCGCTTAAGGAAAGCCATCTCCCCTACCGAAGAACCTAGCGAAGAAGTGATTGATATCAATAATGAATTATTCTCGGGTCAAAGTATGAGTGGTCATAATGGTGGTGATTACGCCATAATGAAATCAATTGTTGAATTTCTTAATGGCAGAAGAGACATGGTGACCATTACCAAATTATCCGATTCAATTAACGGACATCTTTGCGTTTATGCCGCTGATGAATCGCGATTATTTAACAAAAATATCACCATCAAAAGATAAAATCCATTAAAGGAGGTAAACAATGGACAAGAAAAAACAATTGTAGCAACGCTTTTTGTCACCAGCGCAATAGCAATTGCTATCGGTGCCTATGCTGTCAATTCATCCGCTTTGAGAAATAGTATTTCTAAAGGCGCAAAAGCGGTTGATAATTGGAACGAAAAAGCCTATGTAGCACCAACAGAAAATTCCGTCGGATATAAGCACTATTATTTAGGCTGTCCGGGAAATTATCGTACAAGTGATGCCGAACATTTAAACCCAGTTAGTTTAGAAGACATCACCATCCCCAAGCTCAATGTTATCAATCGAAGCGCAATTGATAGCAGTGACGCTATTCTTAATGTCAACGAAGACAAAATCAAATGGCTTGACCAAACCACCACTTTAGGACAAGAGCCTGGTACTGCTGTCTTCGTTTCTGATGCTGGCCATAACGCCATATTCTTCTCAAGAAGTAACCAATTAGGCGATGACAATTATTCGGAATTTAGATTTAATACGAATTCCAGCAATCTCACATCAGTGACATTTGATTATCGTTATCTCGATTATAACGAAAGTCATGTTAACTCAGGACATCACTTATTCTTTGAATTCAAAACTAGCAGCTATAAGCAAGTTTATTTGGATTTGATAAATGATGACCAATGGCATTCCATCACTATTCCTGTTAGAGAAGACGACCGCAACAATGTCACCGCTTTCTTATTCAACATCTATGAATTCCAAGGACATTGCTATGTTAGCAATTTCCATTTCAATGGCTTCGATAATTTAGCGTTAGAAACCGCCTCACCATTAGATATAGTTGATCCAATCACCATTTCTGATATCGGTTTAACAAGTGGTTTCACTATTCCATCTAACCATCAATTTGGAACATATGATGTTGATGGTCATAAAGCGATTGATTTATGGTTTGAATATAATTACACATTAAATACCGCTGATAGCTATATTTTAATTTACTTATTTAATCAATTTGATGAAGCTGGTGCCACATTAAGATTACAAACTAACCGCACAGAAGACGATGGTATTGTTCCCGCTTACATTTACACGATGAATGCATATGGTGATGCTTCCACAATTGTGCAAGGTCCAAGTACTCCAGGTGCATTCTTCTATTTCCCAAGAGCATGTGGCGTGAAATCCACAACACAAAATGTTGTTCACATGACTGCTTATTGTATTGATGAAACAAATAACACCTATGAAATGTCATTCATGATTGGTGTTAAAGGTGGAGACTTATATTATCCTTCTACTAATCCAGAAGCTTTAGATAATCAAAAAGTAACATTTACTATTGAATTAGGCGCTGGTTATTTTGATGCAGCTTATCATCAAAGAATTCGTTTCTCTTCCATTAATAATGATGATTGTACAGCTTCCGACTATTTACCAGAAGCAACTCCAGAAGTCGTCTATTATGACCACCTTGGAAATCTTGTTGGTAAGAAAGCCACAGGAACATTAGAATTACCAACTTACTCTGTTGAAGGCAAAAAATTAGCAGGTTGGTTCGATCAAGATGGTAACAAATTAGAAAATGGCCAAACCATCACTAAGAGAATTATCGCTAGACCAGTTTTCGTTAATGCACAAGATCATATGTTCTCATTACCGGATGTTGGTTTTGCATCCACTGTCGCGTTAACACCAAGCGATCCAGCGGCACAAAGCCCAGGCAATTATTCCATTACTTCTGGCAATAGAGTTGATTTCTATTTTATCTATCAATTTGATGGAAGAGTAGCTACTGATAGCTATTTCATCTTTGCAATGAATTTTGACTACATCGATGCTAAGACCAGAATCATGATTCGTCTTGATAATGGTGTGGGAGATGCTAGAGTTTGTGGATACATTTATGGTTCATCTTTAGGCGATGCTGGTCCAGGTACAAAATTTGAATCTTCTAATGTTGTAAGACCTAACGAAAACACTCCATTATTAGTGCACATAACCTTAATCGATAATGGTAGCAATAGCGCATCTGTCAATGTTGACTTCACTAACTTAGCCAATAGCGCTAATTACTCATTATCTAGAGATGTTTCATTCGAAACTGATTGGAACCTCTCACCAACTTATAATGCGAGAAACAAATTTGGTTATGTGGGACCAATAGGTTGTAACGCCACAATTAGAAGCGTCTTCTAATTAAGAGTTTCTAGTTAAAACACAAAAAGCCACCGGCCTAACCGGTGGTTTTCTTATTTTATTGAATATTAACATTTTATAACGCAACACAAACCTTTTTTATTCTGTTTTGCACAAGTTCGTCCATAAATGATTATATCGCGTAAAGCTTGTTTTGCGAGCCGGCGAAACAATCTTTTTTTGCTGTGGCCAGAAGTTGTCGTCTTAGGCAGCGGTTTTATTTTTTTATAAATTGATTTGTGCAGTTCAAGATAAGTTGGTCTGAACAATTACAATTTGGTTTGGGCAATTATAGAAGCGACAAAAGAGTAACCACTTCTGTTCCAGATGTCATTGGGAACATATCAATAGGTTGGCAATACTTTAATTCATAAGATTTAGATAAATATTTAATATCTCTAGCAAGTGTCTCAGGGTTACAAGAAATATAAATAATTTTTTTAATTTTGTTTTCTACTAAGGTTGATAGGAATTTTTCATCACTTCCTTTTCTAGGAGGATCCATAATAACGATATCTAATTCTCCATCAAAAGAAGAAATATATTCACCAGCATCTGCGCATGCAAATTCGATATTATCAACATTATTTCTTTTAGCGTTTTCAATAGCGTCTTTGTGAGCTTCTTTATTAATTTCTACAGAATAGACTTTTTTAGCGTTTTTACTCGCTATTAAACCGATAGTGCCCACACCAGAATAAGCATCTAATACTACTTCTTTTTTATTGAAATCAATTAAATCCAAGGCGGTTTTGTATAGGATTTCAACTTGTTTTGGATTAACTTGATAAAAACTAGAAACGGAAATATTAAAAGTTAAACCAAGGATAGAATCTTTGATATACCCTTTGCCATATAAGATCTTTTCTTTATTTCCTAATATGACATTTGTGTGCCTGCTATTAACGTTTTCCACGATTGTGGTTATTTCGGGATGTTTCTTAATAAGAGCGTCAACAAAATTTCTTTGTCCTTTGAAATTCATTTCTGTGGTCACAAGAACCACCATGAGTTCATCAAAATGTAACGATGTTCTTATAAGAACATATCTTAGTAAACCTTTACCACTATCTTCGTTATAGATAGGGATTTTCATTTCTTTAACTAATTCTTTAATATCCCATAAGATAGAAGCGGCTCTTTTGTCTTCAATATAACAATTCTTTACAGGAATGATCTCATGGCTATTCTCTTTATAGAATCCATAGACAACATTTCCTTTTTTATCTTTACCAAAAGGAACTTGTATTTTATTACGATAATTATATGGTTCTTCCATGCCTAAACACGGCAAAACCTCAATATTTTTAATATGAGCAATTCTTTCTAAAGCTTCTTTTACTCTTTTGGTTTTATATATTAATTGAGCTTTATAATCTAGTTGTTGATATTGGCAACCGCCACATATGGAACAGACCTTACATTTAGGTTCAATTCTATCTTTGGATAAGTTATATAACTTTCTAACCTTACCAAAATATACACCGGCGCGATGATATAAGATTTCTATGTCCGCAGTTTCACCAGGGAATAAGCCATCACAAAAGATAACGTCTTTTCTGTATTTAACAACGCCTTTACCTTCGCTTGATATATCCGAACAAGTGCTTTTAATTATTTTTCCCATAATATGCAATTTACATTATAATGTATGGAGCGAGGAAATGATTATGAAAAGTAATTTATTCTTACTAATAGCCACCTCTCTCCTTTTAGTGGGATGTACTACCGCAAGAGCGGAAAGTATTAGCGATAGCCAAAAAGAAGAATCACAAAGTGGAGACACTAGTTCCACCACTGATGGCAGTCAAAGCGAAGAATCATCCACTACTTCTGAAGGTAGTGAAGATAATTCAGAAATAGAAGGCACTCAAACTTTTAAAGCACAATTCTATACACCTAGTGGAAACGCTTCTAAAACTAATTCTGATTCCAGTAATTTCACTACCAAGATGCAGGATTATTTTTTAGAAGATAATGACCAGCAATTATTAAAGAATGCTTCTGCTCCTAATGGATATGCACAAATCAATGAAATTGATGATGCTAAGAATTGCACAATGATATTAGGATCAAAAAATAACGATGGTATTCTTAAATTAGATTTCTATTGTTACATCGTTAGTATCAAGGTAGAGGCTCAAGCCTATTGCAAATATGTTTCGTATACCGATACTTGGAATATAGACGCAGATTGTTCCTTATCGGTGGATGGTCAAGAAGGAGTGTGGTCGCTTCCATCTGGAGAAGGAGAAGCCTCACCAATACAAACTAAATCTTATAGTTTTGATACAGCAGTAAATACATTAAAATTCACAAATGGTGGAACAAACAAAAGAGTGTTCATTCACTCATTAGAAATCACCTACTGTATTTATTAAGAGTTTAAAGAAAATAGCCACGAATCAATCGCGGCTATTTTTTATTTATTTCCTGCCATTAAGTCTTGAATGAATGGCACTTCAATATTAGGATCTAATCTTGGGAATAATGGTTCACCTTTATTAACGGTTTGGCCACCAATACAACCAAAGTTATAGACATTTTCATATTTGAGTAAATCACCATCAATACCAAGTTGTGCAAATGCTTTATCACAACTTTTTACCAACACTGGTTTTAACAACATCGCAGCAGTATAAATAGCGTTGGCTAAATGATTCATGACACTGGCCAAATCCTGGACTTTTGCAGGGTCTTTTGCTAAAGCCCATGGCATTGTTTCATCAATATATTTATTGGCGCGGTAGACAATTTCCATCGCTGTAGAAATGGCTTCCGTAATTTTTAAATCATCAAAGAGGTGTTCATAATTCTTGACCGCCATATTGACTGTGGATTCTAAATCACCATCAAATTCCGTAACTTTACCTTGGTAGGTAGGAATAACACCTTGGAAATATTTATTAATCATAGAAACTGTTCTGTTTAATAAATTGCCAAAAGAGTTAGCTAAGTCAGCATTGATTCTTTCCACGAATTGTTCAGGAGTAAAACTTCCATCTTGGCCAAATGTGATTTCTCTTGCTAAATAATATCTCACCGCATCCACTCCATAACGTTCCACAAGAGGATATGGATCGACGACATTACCTTTTGATTTAGACATTTTGCTGTCTTTCATCATTAATAAACCATGGATGAATTCTCTATCAGGTTTTCTTAAACCTAATGATTCAAGAAACATTGGCCAATAGATAGCGTGGAATCTTGTAATGTCGGCACCCAAAATATGAATAATTTCACTTTCGGGATCTTCCCAATATTTATTAAATAATTCAGGATGGTCACTATCATAACCTAACGCGGTGATGTAATTAGTTAAAGCGTCTAACCAAACATATATAACGTGTTTAGGATTTTCTCTAATAGGAATACCCCATGAGAAAGATGTTCGAGAAACACATAAATCATCTAACCCCGGTTTAATAAATGTGTTAACCATTTCATTTTTACGAGATTCAGGAGTTAAGAATTGAGGATTTTCATCATAGAATTTCAATAAAGCATCAACATATTTGCTGGTTTTGAAAAAATAAGATTCTTCTTCCGCAAGTTGTACTGGTCGGCCACAATCGGGACAAACGCGATCTGGACCCACTTGTGTATCAGTCCAGAAAGATTCACACGGTGTACAATACCAACCTTTATATTTGCCAAGATAAATATCACCTTTGTTATACATTTTAGTGAAAATATCTTGCACCACTTTAGTATGTCTTTCTTGAGTAGTTCTAATGAAATCATCATTGGTTATTTCTAATAATTTCCATAAAGAGTGGAAGCCTTCTACGATTTCATCGACGAATTGTTGTGGTGTTTTACCTGCTGCTGCCGCATTCTTTTCTATCTTCATGCCGTGTTCATCAGCACCAGTGAGAAAATAACATTCAAATCCTCTTAAGCGTTTATAGCGCGCAAAAACATCACTTAATGTTGTGCAATAAGCATGACCAATATGTAATTTTGCGCTTGGGTAGTAAATAGGGGTGGTAATATAGAATCTTTTCTTTTCCATGGCGAATGGGCCTCCTTGTTAACTTATTTATTATATCAATAATTTATAAAATTATTTAAGCCAAAAATCAATTGCGGAATCAATCCAACCTTCAGCAGGTGTTCCAATACCCAAACCCACTCCATGACCAACGTTTTGATATTTAATGAATTGGTGCTCAACACCATGCTTTTCTAATTGTTCAAGCATGATATCACTATTGATAGGGGGAACTGATTTATCTTTATCTCCACACCACATAAATGTGCGTGGAAAAACATTTGTAACATGAGTATATATACTCTTGTCTAATATTTCATCTTCTTTAGCAAATCTACCGATAAGGTATTTTTTAGTTCCTTTATGTGTATGCTTGCCTAAGGTAGTAACTGGATAAACAAGAACAAGTGTGTGTGGTTTAGGAAGATTATATTTTTTATATTCATAACCCAATGTCCCGCACAAATGACCACCAGCAGAAAAGCCCCATAATGATAATTTAGAAATATCAATATGCCATTTATCTTGGTTGTCTATTAATTCTTTTATCGCTCTAGCTAAATCATCTTGCGGAGCGGGATAATGGGCTCTTTTTCTAAATGCATAGCGCAAAACAAAAGCATTAATCCCTTTTGAATTAAGATATTCTGCGATAGGTTTTCCTTCTATAGAATCGCAGATCATTTTATATCCACCACCAGGACAAATAATGGCGCATGGATGAATATTGTTATCATTAATCAAATAAGGGGTTAACACATAAGTGTTTTCCACATGACATTCTTTAATGTATCTCGCCCAGACTTTACACATACAATACAAAAAATCTCGTTATTCACGAGATCTAATGCTTTCTTATTTCTTTTCGTTCAAACCGTATTTACGATTGAATTTGGCGACGCGGCCATCAGATTGCACATATCTTTGTTTGCCAGTGTAGAAAGTGTGGCAATTGGAACATGTATCAACTTTAATTTCTTTTAAGATTGATCCTGTTTCGAATGTGCTTCCACAAGAGATGCATGTAACGGTGCAACGGTTGTATTGTGGATGAATACCTTTTTTCATAGTTTGATTCTCCTTCCGCCTTGGAAATTACTTTATCCAAAGAAAGTTTTGCGAGTTAGATATTAACATAATACAATTATGAATAGCAAATAATTTTTGAGGGAATTATGAAAAAAACCATAATTAAGAACATCATAACCTCTATTGTGTCACTTTTTATAGGAATCAGTACACTGATTGTGACTTGTCTTTTTGTGTTCCAAAAGTTAGATCCCGGAATACCAGCATCAGCTTCTGCAGCGGGTATCTATTTCTTCCGCTATTACACTTCTGATAGCAATTTCTTAGTGGCTATTGTCAGTTTCATAATTTTAGGTTTTTGTATTAAAAATATCGTGCAAAAACGCGATGAAATGCCAATATGGCTTGTTGTTTTGTTTCTTATTGTCACGACTGGAACCACAGTTACTTTCCTAACGACTGCACTCTTTTTAGCACCCACCTACGCTATGAATGGAAATAGTTATTTCTTTATGTTTGAAGGCAAGTTATTCTTCTTGCACTTTTTAACCCCTATTCTTGCTATCTTTATGGTGATTTTCTTATTAGATTATTATCGTTTGAATTGGAAGCACGCTCTTCTATGCGTCTTAACAGTAGCTATTTATTCATGCTTCTATGTTCCTTTTGTATTAAGTGGATATTGGCCTGACTTCTATGGGTTCACATTTGGTGGCAATTTATGGGTCGCACCATTATCTTTAATTGTGATGCTCGGGGTGGCAATAGGCATTGGATTCATGCTTGTTCTTTTTCACAATTTATTTTTCAAAAAACTCCATAAAAATACTTAAAAAGGGCATAAAACCAGTAAATGCAACCGAAAGTTGCGTAAATTCTAACCAGAGTTGGTGGCGCAACTGCTATAATTATTGATAGATTGATTGTGTCGAAAGAGAGGACACAAATTATGAATATCGAAATCGCCAACAAATTAGTCAAATTAAGAAAACAAGCCGGTTTATCACAAGAAGAACTCGCGGATAAATTAGGATTATCACGCCAGGCTGTAAGTAAGTGGGAACGCGCAGAAGCGTCACCAGATACTGATAATTTAATATGCCTCGCGAAATTATATGGTGTTTCTCTAGATGAATTATTATCAACAGAAGATGATCCAGAAACCATCATTAGAGAACAAGTGAAAAAAGATGATGAACCAGAAAAGAGTAAAGAATCAGTTCACATCACTGAAGAAGGTATCCATATTGTTGATGACGAAGGTGAAAAGGTCACAATTAACGATGAGGGAATTAAAATAGTAGATGAGAACGGCAAGAAAGTTCGTATTAACGACCATTGTCACAAAAAAGAGAAAACAATTTATTGGGCAATCAGCGGTATCTTATATGTCTGCGCTACAGTCGCATATATCGTATTAGGAATTATTTTAGGTACATGGCCCACTATGTGGATATTATTCTTTGTACCAGACATTATTATGTCTTTAGTGGAAGCTATTGGTAGAAAGAAACCACAACGTTTCAATATGGCTTTCTTAGCAACATTTACATTCTTCTTGGTGTGCTGGGTATTATTTCCAGAACAAAACCTCTGGCATCCAATGTGGGTAGTATTCCTTGCTATTCCCGTGTATCACATAATTGTGAATCGAATAAAATACATTGTGAGAATTAGAAAAGCCAAAAAAGAAGAAAATGTAGTAATAGATCAAGAAGACGACGATGATTAATCGTCTTCTTTTTTTGTTATTTGTTAGTGTATACTAATAGCATGCAAGTACTAGAATCAGCGGAAGATTATTTAGAGAGAATTCTCATCCTTTCGGAAAAACAAGAAAAAGTCAGAGCAATTGATATTGTTAACGATATGGGTTTTTCTAAACCATCTGTTTCGATTGCCATGAAAAAACTAAAAGAAAATGGCTATATCAATATCAAAAACGGGGCGATTACTTTAACACCTTCTGGTTTAGAAATAGCGGAAAGAATCTATGAGAGGCATAGAATCTTAACAAAGGCTTTTGTTTTATTAGGTGTTGATAAAGAAACCGCGGCAAAAGATGCCTGTAAAATTGAACACGATATATCCGAACAATCTTTTTTAAAGATTAAAGAGAGGGTAGAAAAAGATGGCTAAAATACGAATTAATATGTTGTCCCAAGCTACATCGGTTGATGGACAAGGTGTTGGCTCAGCATATGTCGAAATGGTTGCACTAGTGAAAGAGTGCGACGATATTTTTGAAGTCGCCACAAATTCCAACAGCAGTAAATTTGATATTTATCATATGCATACAGTAAATCCCACATATCGTATGAGATTTACCAAAAAGCATGTCAATGTTGCTTATGTGCATTTCATTCCATCCACATTAGATGGGTCTTTAAAGATGCCAAAACTCATTTTTAAGATTTTCAAAAAATATGTTATTAGCACTTATCGCAAAGCGGATGAAATAGTCGTCGTTAATCCTTCCTTTATTCCTCCTCTTGTGGAATTAGGAGTAAAAAGAGAAAACATTACTTATATTCCCAACTTTGTGGATCATGAAAAGTTCCATCGTATTAGCGAAGAAGAAAGAAATGCTTTAAGAGATAAGTATGGCATTCCACATGACAAATTTGTCATTATGGGATGTGGCCAAGTGCAAACTAGAAAAGGCGTTTTAGATTACGTCGAGGTAGCGAAAAGAAATCCCGATAAAATATTCGTCTGGGCGGGTGGTTTTTCCTTTGGAAAAATGACTGATGGATATAAGGAATTAAAAGCTATCATGGATAATCCACCAGAGAATGTCAAATTCATCGGTATTATTCCCAGAACCGAGATGAATGGAATCTTCAATTTGTGTGATATTTTGTTCATGCCATCTTTAAGTGAACTATTCCCCATGTCCATCTTAGAAGCCGTTAATAGCCAAAAACCTGTTTTGTTAAGAGATTTGGAATTATATGAAGAAATCTTATTCAAAGATAAAGATTGTTATGCTGTCGGTTCTAACGTTGATGAATTTGATCAGCAAGTGAAGAAATTAGCAAGTGATAAAGAATACTACGCCCACTACTCAAAGGGCAGCCAAGTGATTTCTGATTTCTATAGTAAAGAGCACGTGAAAAATATTTGGAGAGAATATTATCCACGTATTTTAGAAAAGTGGAGACCACTAAAGAAAATCAAACCAGCGAAAGAATAAAATAGTCGCGTTTTGCGGCTCTTTTTTCATTAATTATGCCAAGACAAAAGTTTTATAATTTATCCCTATATCGATTAATTGCGACGATTTGTGTATTACAATTCCATGTCTTTTATATTCTATATAATAGGGCTATTCCTTTTGAAACTTTATTAAGTAAGGGCGTTCAAGGTTTAACAGCAATGTCAGGGTTTTTATATTCCCAAAAACTCATCACCGACTGTAAAGGTTTTTATCTTAAGAGCTTAAAGAAATTGTTGGTGCCCGCATTGGTTTGTATTTCCATCATGGCTTTATGGAATCTTGTTTATATGTTAATCACGAAGAATTACGATTATGTATCTTTATTCTTTGGCCATAGGGTGTGGAATAATGGATTATTGTTCCAGCCTGCAAACTTCTATTATTTAGCATATATTTTTGGTTGCTATTTAATTACTCCACTATTACAAAAGGGAAAGACTGCAAAAGTTATTACTGTTTCCACACTTTCTGTTGCGGAAATTGTCTTAGCGTTTTTCTTAGGACAGCCTATTATTGTTATTCCTTATTTGATTGGCTATTTGATTGGCGAATGGAGATTCAAAAAATATACTTCTATAGAAGAAAAAGCGCCAGTTGATTTGGTGATATACATATTAATAACTATGTTGATGCTGGGATTATACGCTTTAGGCGTAACGGTGTTTTCTTCTGACCAATACTGGGTTATCAAATTAATTCAATTAGGGAACAATATGACTTCCGCATTATTTGGTGTAGGAACATTCTTCGTCTTAGCGATAGCGTTTAGAATTCTTAATAAAGCTAAACACATTTATACTTTAGAATTCACAGACAAGATTTGTTTATTTGTTTATCTCCTTAACCAAACCTTTATGTGCGGAGCAATGAATGTTGCTGTTTGGGTTGATCATATGGCGAGCAAAACTATATTGGTTTATGTATTTACAATAGCGTTTGCCTGTGGCTGTTATTTCTTATCTAATTTGCTGTTGAATATAAAATTCAAAAAGAAAGAAGTTCAAGAGAATCGACAATAGTCGATTTTTTTATCAAATAGTAGTTGTTTATTAAAAAACGATTTTATTTATCGTTATTTTTAAGATTTTTAATGTGGTTATGATATAATCAACACATTAACGGAGGTAAAAATATGATTAGTAAACAATTAGCCTTATTAGTCATTAACGAAGCCCTCGCCACTGGTGCGGATTATGCAGAAATCTTCTATGAAGACTCCACTGCTTATTCTCTCAGTATTGAAAATGGTAAGGTTAGAACCAGCTCTTCTAACTCTTTATGTGGTGTGGGATTACGCTTACTCAAAGAAAATCAATGTGTTTATGGATACACAAATGATTTGAGTAAAAAAGGATTATTAGCGTTAGCAAATTCCTTAAATAAATCTTTCCATGATAAAAGATTATTAACTGTCGAAAAATTCGACATGATTAAATGCAAAAATAGAAATCCTGTCAACAATAGTTATAACTCCATTTCTCGTGAAGAAAAAATCGCTTTAGTGAGAGAAGGTGTCAATGAGATTGAAAGCATGAAAGATCCACGTATTGTTAGATATATTGGTTCTTTTGCTAATAATCACAGATTTGTGGCAGTTTTCAATTCCAAAGGAAAATGGTTCAAACGTGATAGTGAATTTGGTAGATTAGCTTACGTTGTTGTGGCCGCGGATGGTAATGGATTTGAAACCGGTTTTGAAGGTCCTGGTGCGCAACAAGATATTAGTTATTTTAAAACCGATAAAGTTAATCCTAGAAAAGCCGCTAGAAAAGCCGCTGAACAAGCTCTTAAAAATTTAACTGCGAAAGAATGCCCAAGTGGCAAAATGCCAGTTGTTATTGGTAATGGTTGGGGCGGTGTTTTATTCCATGAATCTTGTGGCCATCCATTAGAAGCCAGTGCTATTGCAAAAGGATTATCTTGTTTCAATGGTAAAGATGGCGAAATGATTGCTTCACCACTCGTTAGTGCAGTTGATGATAGTACAATTCCACAAGCATGGGGTTCTATCGATATTGATGACGAAGGTAATTTAGGTACTAAACGTCAATTAATCAAAAATGGTAAATTAACTAACTACATGATTGATGACTTAAATGGTCGTCGTATGGGTAAAGAAGGTAATGGTGCTTGTCGTAGACAAAACTATAGATGGTGTCCCACTTCTCGTATGAGTAACACCTATATTGAAAATGGCAAATCCACACCTGAAGAAATCATCAAAGCCACAAAATTAGGTTTATATGCTGTTGGCTTTGCTGGTGGATCTGTTGATCCCACTACTGGCGAATTTAACTTCGGTTGTAGCGAAGCTTATATCATTAGAGACGGCAAAGTCTGTGAACCAGTTAAAGGCGCTACTTTGATTGGTAAAGGTTTTGAAATCTTAAAGAATATCGATATGGTTGGTAATGATTTAGATTTAGGCCAAGGAATGTGTGGTGCTTCATCTGGTTCTATTAGAACTAATGTTGGTCAGCCCACTTTGAGAATTAGCGAAGTCACCGTTGGTGGCCGCGGAGGAGAATTAAAGTAATATGAAGTACGATAAATTTTTCGCCCTTGCTAAAGAAGCAGGAATTCAAGAAGCCGAATTATATATTGGCTGTTCTAAAAGCTTATCCATTAGTTTATTCCATGGTGAAGTAGATAATTATAGCGATAATACCGGTTATACTATTCTCGCTAGAGGTTTAATTAATGGTAAATGTGGCACCGCGACATGTGATGTTTGGAACAACGAAAAAGCTAAATACTTAGTGGATGAAATTGCCGCTAATGCGAAAGTCATTGAAAATGACGACCCAATTTTCATCTTTGAAGGTTCACCTAAATATAAGAGAGTTAGTACTTATAACAAAGAACTCCCAAATATTAGCATTGATAAGAAACTAGATTTATTACATCAATTAGAACAAAAGATTAGAAAATCCGATCCACGTATTATCGAAGTCGGTGGTGTCGAATATAGTGAATCTGAATCTAGCGTAGTTATTATCAACACCAAAGGATTAAAACTCTCTGGAAAGAGTAATTATTTCGTTTATGTTGGTTCTGCCGTTGCTAGAGAAGGTGAACAAACTAAATCTGGTTATGAAATCTTTTTAGATAACGATTTCAATAAGTTTGATGTCGATAAATTAGCGGAAA
>JAEEGL014120161.1_pt1 | contig 20624 bp, 20 predicted proteins | sample 9134231 | NCBI WGS metagenome assembly JAEEGL01 (sample SAMN16246548, study PRJNA631951) | gut metagenome | biome: gut microbiome; feature: rumen; material: fiber-attached | host: Bos | place: Iran: Karaj | collected 2018-10
ATCTCCGCATGCTCAAGGCCGGGAATCGTGTGCAGCATCTCCACCTGCACCTCTTCCGGCATGGAAGAGGAGAAGCCCTGAATATACAACTCCTCTGTATGCAGACCCATGGGTTCGACAAACAGCTGGTGCATGGTCTTGTCGGCAAAGGTCATCACCTTGGTCTCGATGCTGGGGCAGTAGCGCGGCCCCACGCCTTCAATGACCCCTGCGTAAATGGGGCTGCGGTCCAGATGCTCCCGGATGATGGCGTGGGTACGCTCGTTGGTATAGGTAAGGTAGCAGACGGCGCGGTTTTCCGGTGGATGAACCGTAGAGAAGGAGAAGGCCTCCGGCTCCTCGTCGCCCGGCTGCAGCTCCATTTTGGAAAAGTCCACTGTGCGGGCGTTTACCCGCGGGGGCGTCCCGGTCTTGAAGCGCCGCATCCCCAAGCCCAGGGCCCGCAGCCGCTCCGCCAGGGGAACCGCGGCCGCCAGACCATCCGGCCCGGAGGAGCGCAGCACCTCGCCCACAATGGTGCGGCCATCCAGATAGGTCCCGGAGGCGATCACCACCGCCCGGCAGGCATAGGTGGCCCCGGTGTGGGTCGTGACCGAGCAGACCCGTCCGTCCTCCACGCCGATGTCCACCACCTCCGCCTGTTTGACATGGAGGTTTTCCTGCTGCTCCAGTGTTTGCTTCATTACTTCCTGATAGCGCCGCCGATCCGCCTGGGCGCGCAGGGAGTGTACCGCCGGGCCTTTCCCCCGATTCAGCATCCGATACTGGATGCAGGCCTTGTCCGCGGCCTTTGCCATTTCGCCGCCCAGGGCGTCCAGCTCTCGCACCAGGTGCCCCTTTCCTGTCCCGCCGATGGCCGGGTTGCAGGGCATGTTGCCCACGCTGTCCAGGTTCACCGTAAAGCACAGGGTGTCCATCCCCAGGCGCGCTGCCGCCAGGGCCGCCTCAATTCCGGCATGCCCGGCGCCGATCACCGCTATATCGCATGTTCCCGCATTGTATCGTATCACGTCTCTCTGCTCCTGCCCTTTGGACTTCACAATCCGCATGGTATGCGGTCCTCATCCCCATGGCACTTCGCCATTGTCGCCATTGTAATGTATTATAACAGAACTGTGCAATCGTGAAAAGCCGCTGCAGGGCCAGCGGTAATAATTTTTCTTGACCAGCTTATTGAAAAAGCATATAATTTGACTGGGATTGTATATCCTTGTCATCTTTTCTCGGAGGTGAGGGCCAAAATGAGGATCCCCTCGAAACGTCTGCTCACATTGGGATTGATCCTTTGCATCTGCCTGTCCCTGCTGCGCTTTTCTCCTGTGAAGGCCAATGCCGACAATGAGCTGAAGAAAGCGATCGTCACCGTTGAATACGGAGACCCCGTGGTGATGATGGATGTGTCGGCAAACGCTGTCCGCGCCTCGGGCAGCGGATACAAGCTGGTCAGCGCCTCCTGGATCAACAGCGAAGGCAAGACGGAAACCGGTTCCTTCAAAAAGGGCAGCTACCGTCTGGAAATCGTGCTGGCCGCCGATAAAGGCAATGTTTTCGCTTCCAACGCCGTCGGTTACATTAACAACAGCAACAACGGCGTGACTACCACCTGCAGCGGCGACGGAAGCCGTCTGACCCTGACGAAAAACTACTCCGCCACCATCTGGACCCCTGTTACGATCAAGCACCCCGGCCCCGAGACCGTCAAGGAGGGCGGCTGGTGTTCCTTTGTGGTCTCCGGCATGTATATCGGCAGCTATGAGTGGGTTCTGGAGTCTCCCGACGGGAAAACCGTGCCGGCCAGCAAGCTCTCCGAGACCTTTCCCACTCTGCGCCAGGAAGGTGACGGCACCGGTAAAATCAAGTTCTATGACATCCCCTATGAGATGAACGGCTGGAAGATCTACTGCACGCTGTGGAGCGTGGATCATCTCAACTTTACCAATACCAAGAGCACTACCCTCACTGTGACCACGGATCGGCCGCAGCCTACGCCGGAGCCCAGCGCGGCCCCCACAGAGACGCCCGCTCCGGAGGCAAGCGCCGCCCCCGCCGATGCGGCCGGAACCGACCAGGCGGAGGCCGGGACGGATCAGGCGGACGCCGGATCGGAACCGGCAGACGGGGAAAGCTCGCCGGCGGAAGAGGAGGAACACCACTTCTCCGAGAGCTGGTCTTACGACCAGCAGACCCACTGGCATGCCTGTGAGGACGAGGGCTGTGACGAGCTGCAGGATCAGGCGCCGCACAGCATGACCTGGACGGAAAGCCGTGCCGCCTCCCGCACAGAACCCGGTGAAGAGAAAGGCGTATGCAGCGTCTGCGGTTACAAAACCGTCCGGGAACTGCCCTTCGACGAAGAGGCCGCCGCAAGTGAGCAGAACATCTTCCTGATCATTCTTTTCGGGCTGTTGGCCATTCTGCTCCTCAGCATTGTCATCCTGATCATTCAGGCGATTCGCCGCGCCGCTCGCCGCCGGTAAGGGCTTGCCGCTGAAAACACAAAAAGGACTCCGGGAATCTCCACGATTCCCGGAGTCCTTTTTGGGAATAAGCGGACTGCGCTTACTGGATGGGGACAATGCCCGCACCGGTAGCCTCGTTATAGGCCTCCACAACGCCATCCTGGAGCGCCGCAACCAGGGCAAGGATCTCGGGCCGCGACTCGTCGCCCCGGCGAACCGCGACGATGTTGGCGTAGGTCTGGGCCGCATCGCCGGAGGCGTCTTCAATGGCCAGCGCGTCGGACGTGTTGAACCCGGCGCCCAGGGCATAGTTGTAGTTGATGACCGCGATGGTGCCCGGATCGCTGTTCCCCAGCAGGGACGGCACGGCGTCTGCCTGAGCCGCCTGGATCTTGTAGCCATTGTCGTTGACAACATCCAGCAGAGTCACGCCGTTTTCCACCGAGGCGTCCGCCGGGAGTTCAATCAGCTTTTCCTGCCGGAGCAAAAGCAGCGCGCGGGTCTGGTTGGAGTCGTCGTCGGGAATAAGAATGGTTGCGCCCTCTGCCAGCTCTCCCAGATCGCTGACCGTCTGGCTGTAAATCCCAAAGGGCTCGTAGTGAACCAGTCCGGCAGACACCAGATCCGTTCCGTTGGATTCATTAAAGCTGTTCAGGTAGGGCACATGCTGGAAGTAGTTGGCGTCCAGCGTGCCGTCCTGCAGGGCGGTGTTGGGGAGCACATAATCGTTATAGACGACGATGTCCAGATCAATCCCCTGCTCGGCCAGAACGGGCTTGACCAGCTCCAGCAGTTCCGCATGGGGGGTGGAGCTGGCGCCGACCGTAAGGGTAACAGCCTCGGCAGCGGGTGCCTCGGTGGCTGCAGGCGCAGCAGGTGCGGACGCGGCAGAGCCGCAGGCGGTAAGGGTCAGTACGGCGAAGATGACAGCCAGAAGAATTGCAAAGGTCCTTTTCATTTTATTATCCTCCAAATTATTATAATTCAATGTCTGATTCGTTTGTCAGATCTGGTCGCGATGCAGGTGCCCAGCTCCTGGATAATCTGCACGATAATCACGGTCAGAAACACGCAGATCCAGGTGATGTCGGGATTGAAGCGCTGATGCCCGTAACTGATGGCGATCTGGCCGAGGCCGGTTCCGCCGATCGTGGCCGCCATGGCCGAGTAGCCCAGGATCGTCACCATGGAGATCACCGCCCCCAGGATCAGCGCGGGTTTCGCCTCCGGCAGCAGCACCTTTGTGATGATCTGAAAGTTATTGGTGCCCATGGACTGGGCCGCTTCGATCACCCCGGCGTCCACCTCTTTCAGAGAGCTCTCCACCATTCGGGCGATATAGGGAGCTGCGGCAATCACCAGCATGACGATCATGGCCCTGTTCCCCAGAGAGGTCCCCACGACGGCTTTCGCCACGGGAAGCATGGCGACCATCAGAATAACAAACGGGATGCTGCGGAAAAAGTTTACCAAAATGCCCAACAGACGGTTGAGCCAGGGGATGGGATGGATTCCCTGCTTGTCGGTCACGACCAGAACCACACCCAAGGGAAGCCCGAGCAGGTAGGCGATGGCCGAGGAGAGCACCGTCATATATACCGTCTCCCATATTCCCAACTGGATCAGGTGGTTATCCCACAGCTTGTAGAACATTTCAGACAGCATTTTTACACCTCCTCCGTCCAATCCACCGGGCTGTTTTTCAGCCAGGCGATGATTTTTTCAGCTTGCCGCTCATCGCTGGGCAGTTCTATAATCATGTGGCCATAGATACTGCCTTCGAACTCCTTGGTGTCGGCAAACAGGATATTGACCGGCGCCTGGCACTCCAGAACCATATCGGAAATAACCGGCGCCCGGGACCAGTTGTCATTAAAGGTAAGCCGCAGCCGGCGGCCGCCGGTGGTGTCCAGCGCCTTGCGGTCGCCCGGCAGGATCAGCTCCCGGGCAATGGCGGACCGGGGATTGGTAAAGACCTCGCTGACCTTTCCCTCCTCCGCGATGTGGCTCTGGTCGATGACCGCGACACGGTCGCAGATCTGGTCGATGACCTTCATCTCATGGGTGATGACCACGATGGTCACGCCCAGACTCTCGTTGATCTGCCGCAGCAGCTCCAGAATGGAGCGGGTGGTGTTGGGGTCCAGTGCTGAAGTCGCCTCGTCACACAGCAGGTACTTGGGTCTGGTGGCCAGCGCGCGGGCGATGGCCACGCGCTGCTTCTGGCCGCCGGAGAGCTGCGAGGGATAGGATCCGGCCCGGTCGCTGAGCCCCACCAGCTCCAACAGCTCGCGGGCCCTGTTTCTGGCCTCTTCCCGCCCGACGTTGGCAACCTCCAAGGGGAATGTGACGTTTCGCAGGACATTGCGCTGCTCCAGCAGATTGAAGCCCTGGAAAATCATGCCGATTGACTGTCGAAGCTTCAGCAGTTCCTTTCTGGGCAGCTTCGTGATGTCCCGCCCGTCGATCCGAACCTCTCCCGAGGTGGGCGTCTCCAGCAGGTTGATGCAGCGCACCAGCGTACTTTTGCCCGCGCCGGACAGCCCGATGATGCCGAAGATCTCACCGTCCTGAATGGTGATGTTGATATCCTCCAGGGCGACAATATCTTTTTCCGCCGTGGTATAGGTCTTGCAGAGGTGGCTGAGCTCAATCATGCGTTTTAACAACTCCCATATGCTTTGATCTTTTTATCGTAAAACAAAAAAAGGACTTGAGCGCGCTCTTGCGCTCAAGTCCTTGTATTTCCAAAACGCGGAAATTCAAATGGCTGTGAAGCGAGGCGGAGCGGCATTCTGGGCGCGCGTCATCATGCACATGCGGCACATGTGCATCATCATAGCCATCATGGACAGGTTCTGATTGGCCTTGCGCATTCCCGGTTTCGCTCCTTCCTTTCAGCTTGAAGTCAGTATACGACCAGGCGCTGTGTTTGTCAAATCCCAAACGAAAAAACGGCAAATTGTTATATGTGCACCAAATCCATTCTTATTATTTGTGCGAATTTACGAATGTCTCCGTCCTTCCGCGCAGATTTCCCCTCTCAGGAATCCCGTTCTCCCCTCATCGGGAAAAACATTCCCGGGTCAACGCCGGTCAACTGCTTGATAAGCAGAAGGAAAAACAGCAGCACCAGAATCGGAATAATGCAGGAGGTGACGATCATAACGGCGAGGGTCTCCACGAAGCGGTTGAGGGTATTGGCCGCCTTGCTTGTAAGGCTGTCTGTCGTCTCCGAGAGTCTGTTCAGAATCGCCGCAATCATTCCCTTATCCTCGGCCGCCTCCGTCAGCTCCGAGGTCTTCTCCGTCAGCTGCTCTGCCGAGGTAATTGTATTGTCAATTGACTGCCGGAAGGAATTGTAGATCAGATCGGAGGCCCGGATGCTCAGCGGGATGAGCACCAGAACCGCCAGCGTGATCACCGCGAGCTTCTTGGCCAGGCGCTTCATCAGCCCCGGCTTCCAGAACTGCCCGACAATCAGCAGCCCGCAGAAAATCGGGAGCAGCCAGCGGAAGGTCCCCGCTCCGATGATCGTGAGCAGATACTTCTCGGTATAGAGAACGCAGAGGATCAAAAGAAAGTATTCCGAAAAATCCGCGAGTTTGTCCGCGATTGGGGTTGCCGTATCGCCCGGTATCGCCGAAATGCCGGCGGAAGCCAGGGTAGACGACGCCGCCAGCTTCAGTACGGTCTCCGCCTTTTCGTCAATGGAACTGGTATACTGAACATACCGCTCCGGTTCAGCCATTTTATCCGCGATAAAAAGGCAGGAGAGAACCGCCAGCAAAACCAGCATCAAAGATACCGCCACTTTTTTCAATGTCTTGTCCATAGCTCCTCCTTACTGCCTCTCATCAGTTTTCAGCCGGCATGCTGAAACACCAGCGTGTACGCCGAAAGATCGAGCAGGCCGCCGACAAACTGCTGGATTACCCGCTCCGCGTTGTCATTTGCCCTGTCGAGCACGCCCCGCTCTTCCGCCTTTCTGCGCGCCTCATTTTCCAGTTCAATCAGTGAATTGTTGTATTCCGCCACGGAAATCCGGTTGCCGAGGCCCTCTTTTTCGGAGTACAGCACAAAACTGTTCGGGTCGATATCCGTGTTTTTGATCTCCGCCTGCGGCAGCGTCACACGAATGACGGCATTCTCATTGTCCTTCTCAACTTTGATTTTTGTGAAATCCATTCCCGCCGTAACCATGCCGTCATAGCTTGCCAGAAAGCTGGACTCTGTGAATTTCAGTTCAATTTTCCAGTACTTCTTCACACTGGAATAATTGACGACCTCTGTAAAATAGTACTCTTCCGTAATCAGAAAGCCCATATCGTTCAGGCCGTCTTCCACGATGTCCGCCGTGATTTCCTTCTCCATGACGACAAGCTTTTCCACTTCTTTTTCTTTCACGATCACCTCTGCGGTGGGCCTCGGCGTGACGGCCGGCAGTTCCGCCGCGGGCCTGGAGAGCCCGTAGAGTACTGCAAACGCTATCGCCGCAAGCAGCACTGCGATGATGATCAGCAGGAGTCTTGTCCTCTTCTTTTCAGTAACCATATTGAATCCTCCCACAACAAGCACCTTTGTTTTCTGTTCTCTATCCGCACAGGGGGGTGAACTCCCTGCAGCTTCCCTCACACAATCCGATCTGTCGACCGCGGTAATCTCTCTCCGATACGGAGCGGCGCTCCAAAGAGCAGCTGCCTAATCCGCCGCAGCCGGCAATCGGCACTTATTTCCGTTCGGGGTTTTACACGCTTTCTCAGACAGAGCTCCCAGGTTTTGGACGTATCGTTCTTCCGGATTGTTCCCCTCCGTTCTTCCAGATCATACCTTTTTCCCCATCATTCCGACAAGTTCCGGCTCTTTTCGCCTCTGCTCCCGCCTGGGATGCACGCCGTGTCGGTCGGGTTTTCGTTTTCATAATGAAAAGAACCTGAACTATTCGTTCAGGTTCTCATGGTGGACGATACAAGACTCGAAGTCCGAGTTTTATCGTTAATTTGGCAAAGGCTCAAATTCTTCCTACAGTTTATACTTACACACTTCTATTGTCTTTAAGTAGAAACGATAATCTCTTTTGAATCTCTTTCTCTGTTCGTTTATGAACATCACATATCAATTTGGGTTGCCACCCTTTACGATACTCAAAAATCAAGTCTTCGTCCTCTTCTTTCGACCATGGTTTTTCTGTTGGGAAAACTGATGCAACAAATTTATAATAACCTTTATCTCCAATTCCTTCCGTCGGAATACTAACAGCTAGTATGGCACTGTATAACTCCTTTTCGAAACCATTTGGCAGGCGATATTTTGAGTAAAGAGGATCCGTGACGCTCATATTTTCAAAAGACCTATCCATATATATAAATGAGCATTTTACACTTCCATTATCGCATCTAATTGTCAAATCCGACACTTGAATCAGTTCAAGAGAATGAAAATATGGTGAAATATCCATCAGTTTATTTAATCCATCAAGCATAAAGCTTGAATCGCCATATTCTATGCTTTGAAAGCGCTCATAGATATCTTGAATACTGCCATCGTACTTTTTGAGATAATTGAAATGTTTATAATCTGCCAACACATTCTCGGTCTGACATTTTAAAGGGCAGTATTCATTAATAACTATATCATGAATCTCAAGAGGCTGATAGTTATCACAGTAAGGAGGTTCTATCGGAGCACCTTCTTTGTTTTGAACAAAACGAAGTACTCTATTTTGTGCTAAATCAAATGCTGTAATGCATTTACCCGAATACTCCCTGCCCTGTATTGTTTTCTTCATTGTCGATGCAGTTAGTATAACTACTTTCATAGATGTATAACCTCCACCTGGTTCGGAAAGACCCCCCGTATTTTTTCGGCTACAAGTCTTCTATGGCATTTTTCAGCTGTTGGCTCACTGCAAAGAAGACAAACTCTATTATAGCCTCCAAACCGAGTTAAAAACTTCTTATATGCGCCGCGTTGTTCCAATATTAAATCAAATGCTTTTTCATACTCACTCCATGAAACACTGCCTTTCTGATAATTAGAGAGCAGTTCTTTTGTGGGGGCGAACTCTTCACAATGAACATATTTTGTGTCGCAAATCTCCTTCAGGAAATAAGCTAAATCTGTGCCTTTTGAGAACCCTGCAAGCTGAGATTTATTGTTCAGCCGTACATCAATAAGCAATTCTATTTTATTTGCTTTGATTAGTTCAAAAAACTGTTCAGCAGATTTCTGCGTGAATCCAATAGTGTAAATAATCATGGGCGAAGGTCCTCCAACCTAAAGCCAATTTCATCGTTACGCAGTTTGTATGCTTTAGCGATGTATCCTTCCTCGTTTATATTGGATTCTTCAAATAATGATTCCTGTCCCCGATTAGGAAAGTATTCCTTGAGAAGTTCTTGTTCAATATCTCTCTGCGTAATTGATTCTCCAGCTGACATGATGTGAGTAATCTCATACCCTCTGTCACTAAATGCTCTTGTTACCAAAATCGCTCTGTGGCATGTGCTTGGCTTCTTCTCGGCGCACATAAAAGCAATGACTGCATTTGACTTTTCAACGTTGTTTATCCCTTCAAGGAATTGATCTGACTTGGAAAACGTTTCGAAATCCAGCCGCCCATTCTTGTAGAAAGCCTTGTTATCCTGCCTTGCGCCAAACTGTCGTGCATAATTGACATAATAGATTCCATTATCTTTCAGCAATCGACATAGATTATCCTTGTTATAGATACTATGAAAAGCTGAATACGGAGTGCTACGAACATCAATCAATATTTGGATCTCATTTTCCTTTAGCGCATGCAGGAAATCGTTGATATCAGGAAATCCTGCATAACCAATTGAATACAATCGTTTTGCCACAAACATCACCACCGTCGTAGAAAAGGAATAATATGTATATATTATATCACGCAAGCCATCGAGAGGAAACAGATATTCTTATTTTTCCTAGCTCTTTTTGTAAAGAGGAAATCTCAATTGGAGAGTGCACTTCCGCTCTTGATTTTCTTGTCGCTTCTTATTCTTTCCTTACTCCTAGTGAGCAGGTTCTGTATTGGCCAAGAGTATAAAATGACGGCAAAAGCCTTAATTAGTCGATAGTACTTCCGCGCGTTGTTCTTGTATTATCATCACTTCGGTGCTATTCTTTAACTGTAAAACCAAAGCAAAATGAGAGGAGAAGTATTGTAATGGATGAAAAGGGGCGCCTAATTGATTTGAATCTTTTGCTCGATAGAGGGACAGTTGAACTCTTCGAAAAAGCTGCTACGGCCAACAACACCACCGCCAAAGATATTCTTACTGATTTCATGAAGGATTACATTGTTAGCAATGGACACCCTGAGCTGGTCGTCAACAGATGGCCTTGGAATAAGCAAGAATAGCTCTAAGAGGTATGTCATGAATTCAGAACGCTTTTGGGAAAACGATTATGCCGTTGAATGGTACAACTATGGCATCGAGTCTGGTAACGATAAAATCATCAAATTTATGATGCATTGGATTGCTTTCAATTGGCTTTATCGGGAGCATGTTAAAGAATATGAGTATCAATGTATCATCGCATACTGCAAAGAGCACTTCGATGAGCTTTCTACTTATGATCCATTTAGTACCCCTGAGATTCAAGTGTTTTTAGAAGAACCTGTGCGTGATATGAAATTCAAGAATGACCGTGAAGACCGCTGGGAATCATTGAAGCATGGTACTCGAAAACAGAAGCTGATAAGCCTCTTTCTATCCATGTATCAGGTCAGATGTAATTTGTTTCACGGAGACAAAAGCCTTAGAATCGAACGAGATGTAAGACTAATAGAATCCTCTTCTGTCATCCTGGAAAACTATCTAAAAACCGTATTAGGTGCGCGAATAAAAAGAATGAGAGCATTGCAACATAACGAACTCTAGATGAAATGATGTGCCATAATTTGAGATCACAAGTTCGAGACCGACATTTTCAGCAAAAACAAAACGGCCATCCCGTTGGGATGACCGTTTGTTTTTGGTGGACGATACAAGACTCGAACTTGTGACCTCCCGCACGTCAAGCGGATGCGCTACCAGCTGCGCCAATCGTCCGTCTCCTTATCGGCAAGGGGTATTTTACTGCATGGCAGCGCGCTTGTCAAGTTTTTTCCTCGCACTTGCACAAAAAATCTGCGCCGGCAAAGGCGCCCGAAGACCGCCGGGCAAAAAAAGAAGAGCCTGCAGATTGCAGGCTCTTCTTTTTTTCGTTAATTCACCAGATACACGGTTAGCGTCAAATCCGTACCGTTGCAGCTGACAGTCAGGGTGGCGCCGCCGTTGCGCGTGCCGAGAATCTCGCACTTGCACTCGGCGCTGTTCTCTCCCACGGTCACCTTCAGCAGCGAGGGATCACTGCTCTTCCATGTGAACTTGGCGTCGGTGAACTGCTCAACCGGGTAGGCCGTCGCCTTCAGCGATACCGGAGCTTCGCCCATATGCATGGTGAAGTCCGTCTTGATCTCGTTGTTGAAGTTAAAGACCTTGATGGACTCAACCGTCGGCGTGGGCGTCGGGCTCGGCGTGGGCGGCATATCGATGGTGGGCGGCGCCTCCGAAACCACAGGCGGCGTCGTGGTCTTGGCATTGGTTTTGCCGTTATCCAAGCCGTTGAGGCTCGAGGACACCATGACAATGACCGCGAGAATCACCGCGACGACCAGAATCAAGCCAAATATAATCTGCCATTTTGTATTTGTCTCTGCCCGCTCATAGGAAGCTGTGCCCTTGACAGTCGACGGCGTTGCACCGGGCGTACGCGTGCTCTGCGTTACCCTGCGTGTTCCGCAGTTCGGGCAGCGGCTGCGCAGCGCGGAGAAACTCTCCCCACAGCGGCGGCACTTCACTTCGGGAATAACACTCATTCTTGTTCCTCCATTCTCTATGGATTGCAAATGGATATAGCTACGAGTAGATAATACATCTTCTTTGCCCTTTCGTCAAGAGTTGAGCCCGTCCAAAGGTGCAAAAACCACAGGGTTTTGGACGAAATATCCCCACTCCGCCCCCCATTTTTTCGCATTTTTTCGGTTCCTGCGCAAAAGGGACGTCACTCTTCCCGGCGGCCGCTGTCCTCCCAGGTGCGCTCGCTGATGATATAGCGGGGTCTCTGTTTGGTCTCCATATAGATCTTTCCGATGTATTCCCCTATGATTCCCAGGCTGATCAGCTGCACGCCGCTGACGAAGCAGACTATGCAGGTCATGCTGGCCCAGCCGGCCACCGTTTTGCCGCAGAGCGCCGCGATCAGCGCCCAGAGCACACCGATAAAGCTCAGCAGCGCCACCGCCAGGCCAAAGCCGGTAATCAGACGCAGCGGCTTCACCGAAAGGCTGGTAATGCCGTCAACCGCCAGGGCGATCATTTTCCGCAGCGGGTAGTGGCTCTCCCCCGCCAGGCGCTCCGCACGGGAATAACTCACCGTGGTGCTCTTGAAGCCCACCAGAGGGATCAGCCCGCGCAGAAACAGATTCACTTCCTTGAAGTTTGCAAACTCCTTCAGCACCCGGGCGCTGATCAGCCGGTAGTCGGCGTGATTGTAGACCACCTCCGCGCCCATGGCCGCCAGAAACTTGTAAAAGCTCTGGGCTGTGAACCGCTTGAAGAAGGTATCTGTCCGGCGGCTCACCCGCACCCCGTAAACCACTTCGCAGCCGTCCAGATAGGCGTCCACCATGGCGTCCATCGCGTCGATGTCGTCCTGCCCGTCGCAGTCGATGGAGATAGTGATGTCGCATTTGTCCCTGGCCTCCATCAGGCCGGCCAGCACCGTGTTCTGGTGGCCGCGGTTGCGGCTCTGGCTGATGCCGATATAGTGCGGGTCGCTGTCTGCCAGCTGGCAAATGATCTCCCAGGTCCGATCCCGGCTGCCATCGTTGACAAACAGTACCCGGCTGTCATCACTGATTTTGCCCTGCACCGCCAGGCTGTTCACCTTTTCCAGGAACATGGGCGCCGTGATCGGCAGCACTTCCTCTTCGTTGTAGCAGGGGATAACGATATACAAAACAGGGTTCATGCTTTACCTCCTGTCGGGTTCCGGCTCTTCCAGGAACCGGGCGAAGTCCTCAACTGTTTTGAAATACAGGCTGCAGTTGGCCCGCATAAAGCTCTCAATCGCCGGGATGTCGTTGGCCCATCCCACGCCGGCAAAGGCCACGCCGCAGGCGGCGGCCATATCGTAGCCCGGCTTCAGGTCGTCGACCATCAGCAGCTCTTCCGGCGCCAACGAAAACCGGCGCATAATCTCCTCCAGCGGCCAGGGGTTGGGCTTGCGCCGCTCGGGCGGCTGCTCCCAGCCGAAAATCGCATCCGGCTGCGGCAGCGCGTTTGCCGCATAATCCCTGCGGATATTGTCGTCAAACGAATGCGAAATGACGCACAGCAGACCGCCGGCGGCCCGGTGCCGCTCCATGATCTCCCGGATGCCGGGATACGCGTCGGGAATGTGCCGCTGTACATAGCCCCGCCAGAACTCCGCTTCTGCCTCCAGATCCTCATCGCTCATCCCGTATTCGGTTTTGCACATGGGAATAAAACCGGGATCAAAGTTCTTGAGGAAATAGTCCTCCAGCGTGCAGCTCCGGCCCGGGTAATACAGGCGTAAATACTCCTCAAAGCAGGGGTGATGTATGGTGGCGGTGCTGTTGACGACGGTGTCGTCGTGGTCAAAAACGAGGCATTTGTATCGCATTGGGTATCCTTTTGCAAAAGCCCCAAGACTTCCCGGGGCTTTTGTATCAATAGAATGTGGCCACATCCTGGGCAGGCGGCTCACAGGGCGTGCCCTCCAGATAACTCAGCACAGGCCCCTTTTTGCCGTAAGCGCGGTTAAACTTGAAGTTGACGCGTGCCGTCAGAAGCATCCAGGTGTCGTCCCGTACGGTGTCCGCCTTTTCCCACTGGCAGACCAGCGCGGCAAACTGGATATCCTCCACGCAGCAGGTCATCACATGTCTGCCGATCACGAAGGTCTGGGCGGGCAACTTGCTGCGCACCAGTGCGCGGCCCTTGAAGCGAACCGTCTTCCCCTCGTATTTCTTCGGCTCTTCAGACAGATCCCGATACCACAGGGCAAAGTCCTCATCCTTGATTTCCACAACGGGGGCGTTGATGTCAAAGGGCAGCGGGTCTTCGATGTCGTCGTACTCCACCTGTCCGCCGGGGTATTCGTAGGCGATATCCGCTCTGCGGGATGCGCCGCGGACAATCTTGTGAAAGTCCATTTTGTTCATGCGCCTGCTGAAGCGGTTGAACACGACCAGCTCGCAGCTTTTCAGCTTGTCGTAGACCAGCTGGCGCATATTGCTGTTGTAGCTGAGGAAGCTGCCCGCATCGGCAAACAGGAACTCCTGATACACCATCCAGTTGGCGGGCATGGCGTTGTAAAGCACATCCAGCATCCACATGCCGTTGTACTCAATGACCACGCGCTCAGCCCCGGTCTCCGCCAGAAACTTCTGCAGATTGACCTCGGTCAGCTCGCTCTGCTCCTCAATCACGCGGATCTGCACAGTGTCGCTTGCGAACTGTTCGGGCGCGTATTCCTCCTCGCCCTCCTCACAGACCAGAAGCAGCGTCTTTTCCCCGTTGCAGAACCGCTTGTCCTCCAGGGTCTCCTGGATAAACTTCGTCTTCCCCGCTTCCAGAAAGCCGGTAAAGAGATAAACCGGAATGTCCTGATTGTTACGCAACGTGAAACAGCTCCTTCAGCGCCTGCTCATTGATTTTGGATCCGATCACACAGAAGCGGCCGGTCACTGCGGCGCCGCCCCGGCGCAGGTCGATTTCACCGGGCACATAGTCGAAGTACAGCCACTCCCCGTCGCTGGCGTCTACGATGCCCTTGGCACGCAGAATGAGCCCGTACTTCTCTTCATCCTCCAGCGCACCCAGAACGGCGCGCAGCTCCTCCTCGCTGAACTTGCGCGGCGTCTCCATGCCCCAGCTGGTAAAGATTTCGTCGGCATGGTGATGATGGTGATGGTGCCCGTGTTCATCATCGTCGTGGTGGTGATGGCACTCGCACTCCGGATCGTCGCACTCCTCGCCGTCCTCGTGATGGTGGTGATGATGGTGCTCGTGTTCCTCGTCCTCATCGTCGTCGTGGTGACGGTGGCACTCGCACTCCGGATCGTCGCACTCCTCGCCGTCCTCGTGATGGTGGTGGTGATGGTGGTGTTCGTGCTCCTCGTCCTCATCGTCATCGTGGTGATGGTGGCATTCGCACTCCGGATCGTCGCACTCCTCGTCATCGTCGTGGTGATGGTGATGCTCGTGCTCCAGCTTTTCCATTTCAGCGCGCAGGCCGTTAGCCTCCATCGCTTCCCGGATCTGCTCTCCGCTGAGGTGATCCCAGGGAGTGGTAATCAGACCGGCGTGGTCGTTCAGTTCCTTCAGCTGCTCAGCCGCAGCCAGGATCTTGGCCTCGGCGGCGGTGTCCGTGCGGCTCATAACAATCAAATCCGCATGAGCCACCTGGTCGTTGAAGAACTCGCCGAAGTTGCGCATGTACATCCGGCACTTGCCGGCATCCACCACCGTGACTTTGGCGCCGATCTGCGCGCCTTCCACCCGCTCCACAGCGGCAGCCACATCGGACAGCTTGCCCACGCCGGATGGCTCAATCAAAATGCGGTCGGGAGCGAAATCCTCCATGACCTTTTTCAGCGCCTTGGTAAAATCGCCGACCAGCGTGCAGCAGATGCAGCCGGAATTCATCTCCGTGATCTCGACGCCCGCGTCCTTCAGAAATCCCCCGTCGATGGCGATCTCGCCAAATTCGTTCTCAATCAGCACCAGCTTCTGACCCTGATAGCCCTCCGCGATCAGCTTGCGGATCAGCGTCGTCTTGCCCGCGCCCAGAAAACCGGAAAAAATATCAATCTTTGTCATCGTGATAATCTCCTTGCCTTATTATCCATCAGTCAATCCAAACGGCCGCTGCGGCGGCGTCCATGCCGCCGCTGCGGCCGCAGAAAACTGTTTATGCTCAGCAGAGCTGCGCTCCGGCCGGAACGCTGTCATCCAGAATGATCAGATGCAGCTCCTCTTTGCCGTCCACCTCGCGCACGGCCGACAGCAGCATGCCGTTGGAATCCTGCCCCATCATCTTGCGGCTGGGCAGATTCAGGATGGCAACCACGGTTTTTCCTACCAGATCTTCCGGCTCATAGAACTTGTGGATGCCGGAAAGAATCTGCCGCGGGGTGCCGCTGCCGTCGTCCAGCATAAACTTCAGCAGCTTTTCCGATTTTTTTACCGCTTCGCAGCTGAGAATCTTGCACACGCGCATATCGCATCTGGCAAATTCGTCAATGCTCACATCGGGCAGCACAGGCTTGACCGCCGGCGCAGGCTTCCCCTGCTTCTGCTCCAGCTCCTGAAGCATCTTGTTCATATCGATGCGCGGGAAGAGCGTCTCCCCCTTGTGGACAGCGACCTGTGCAGGCAGAACGCCGTAGACATTGGCGCTCTCCCAGGCGATGGCTTCGCCCTCGGCGCCGATCTGCGCAAAGGCCTTGGCGCAGCTCTCCGGGATGAAGGGCAGCAGCAGGATTAGGGAAACCCGCAGGGCCTCCAGCAGGTTGTACATGACGGAAGCCAGGCGCGCCTTTTTGCCCTCGTCCTTGGCCAGAATCCAAGGCGCCGTCTCGTCGATATACTTGTTGGCACGCTGAATGAGCTTGAAGACCTCCTCCAGCGCCGCATGGAGCTGGAAGTCATCCATCTGCGCCTGATACTTCTCCCGGGTGGAGCGGATCAGGGAAATCAGCTCATCGTCCAGTGCGTCCGGTTCCCGCTCGGCCGGCAGGACGCCGCCGAAGTACTTCTCCACCATGGCAGTGGTGCGGGAGACCAGATTGCCCAGGTCGTTGGCCAGGTCTGTGTTGATGGTGGAGATCAGCAGTTCATTGGAGAAGTTGCCGTCGGAGCCGAAGGGGAAGGTGCGCAGCAGGAAGAAGCGCAGCGCATCTACGCCGAATTTCTCCGCCAGCACATAGGGGTCCACCACATTCCCCTTGGATTTGGACATCTTGCCGCCGTCGATGATCAGCCAGCCGTGACCGTAGACCTTTTGGGGTACGGGCAGGCCCAGGCTCATCAGCATGGCTGGCCAGATGATGGAGTGAAAACGGACAATTTCCTTGCCCACGATGTGATGGGCCACAGGCCAGAACTTGTCGAAATCGTCATACCGGTCGTTCAGGTAGCCCAGAGCCGTGATGTAGTTGGACAGCGCGTCCACCCAGACATAGACCACATGGCCCGGGTCAAAATCCACCGGAATCCCCCAACTGAAGCTGGTGCGGGAGACGCACAGGTCCTCCAGACCGGGCTTGATGAAGTTGTTGATCATCTCGTTGACGCGGCTGGCCGGCTGCAGGAAGGTGCCCGACTCCAGCAGCTCCTGCACGGGCTTTGCGTACTTGGAAAGCCGGAAGAAATAGGCCTCCTCCTCAGCATATTTCACGGGGCGGCCGCAGTCCGGGCAGCAGCCGTTGACCAGCTGGCTCTCCGTCCAGAAGCTCTCGCAGGGCGTGCAGTACATGCCCTTATAGGCGCCCTTATAGATGTCCCCATTTTCATACATTTTCCTGAAAATGCGCTGGATAGACTGAACATGGTAGTCATCTGTGGTGCGGATAAAACGGTCGTTGGAGATGTTCATCAGCTTCCACAGATCCAGAATGCCGCCCTTTCCGGTGACAATGCGGTCCACGAATTCCTGGGGCGTGACGCCGGCTTCCTTCGCCTTTTCCTCGATCTTCTGGCCGTGCTCATCGGTTCCGGTCAGAAACATCACGTCATAGCCGCAGAGCCTTTTATAGCGGGCAAGGGCGTCGGTGGCCACGGTACAGTAGGTGTGGCCGATGTGCAGCTTATCCGAAGGATAATAAATCGGGGTGGTGATATAAAACCTCTTCTCTTCCATACTCTCTTTCCTCCAACTGTATATAAAAACTTCTTGTTTCTCCTGTCAGCGTTCAATGTCTTCCTCGTGCTTGTGGTACATGCTGTCCGGCTCCTCCACGACTTCTATGAGGTTGCCGTCCTTGTCATAAACATTTCTGTGGCCGTACACATGCCAGCCGATAATCACTTCGCTGTTATCTTCCGTGAAGTAATAGCGGTCATAGGTCAGTTCCACATAGCTGCCGTCCACGTCAGTTCCCCAGATCTCGATATGCAGGGTGAGATCATCCATATCCGCCCAGGCCACGATCTTTACCGGATAGTCCCGGCTGTTGCGGAACTTATAGTCCGGACTCGGCCAACTGACCGTGGCGTCATGGGCCCAGGGCAGGTAATTGACCATGAAGTAGTGGGCCTCCCGCTCCACTGTCTCCAGATTCGCCAGAAGCGCCGCACAGTACAGCGTGGAAGACACCTGACAGACGCCGCCGCCGAGCTCCTGAACCACTTCGCCGTCCTGATAGGCGGCAGCGATCATGAATCCGGCTTCCTGGGTTCGTTTCCCTACCGTGGCGTTGTAAGAAAAGACTTCGCCGGGAAATACGATCTGTCCGTTGATCTTGGAGGCCGCCAGCTGAATGTTGTTGATGCGTTCCGGCGTGCTGCCGCCGAACAGTGTGGTTTGGGCTCCCAGCTTATCCCGGTAAAGCATGCTCCGGAGCGATTCCGCTGTGACCTCGGGATAGGTGATCTTCATTGGAATCATCACTGTCTCCGCAGGTGCCGCAGCCTCCCAGAGGGAAAGGGCCTGTTCCACATCAAAGGTGCAGCCGACCACTTCGTCGATCACATCAAAGCCGTCCTCCGTAAAAGTGGCGTCCACGGGCGGCACATGCAGTTCTTGATAGATCGTCTCAAAATCAGGCGCTGTCAGTTCATTGTCGATGTGCTGGTGATCCAACTCCTTCTGCTCGTTGCGCAGGGCCATCGCGATTTCCCCGTACAGCCGATCCCCGTCAATCTGCATCTGGCCGGCGCCCTTCAGCAGGCGCAGCTCATTGTCCTCTCTGTCGACCTCATAGCCCTCGTCCACAGTCTTTTCCTGGAACTCGGCAATCGCTTTTTCCATCTCCCCGCGGACATAGTCCTCGTTGATCACAATGCTTTCCTGACCCACATCCGTGGGCAGCACCAGTCCCTTCAGATACAGCAGCAGATTTTCATAGATGCTTCCGCTGCGCCCATAGCGATAGGCTTTTTCCACCGCATCCTCCCGGGGCTGCATCGCGCCGGACTTGTATATATCCAGCTGAAAGCTCACGCCTGCCGGCAGCTTCACCGTAAGCGGGATTTTCGCGTTTTCATCCCAGCCGGAGGCGGCCAGCTTATCCATCGCTTCCGCCCGCGTCAGGCCGCCGACGTCTATCCCGTCCAGGAACACCCTGGGAAGGTTTTTCTCGCTCTTGGTCACAAAGTAACCGCCTGCAGTGGCGCCGCCTGCGGCTATGGCCGTTATGATCACCAGCACGATGAGAAACACCTTCAGCCCGTGCAAAAACTTCTTCCACCTGGCACGGCGAATTCTTGCGCGTCTCTCCCGTTCCGCCCGTTTGAGGGCACGCGCCTCTTCTTTGGCGGCTTCTGCCTCCTGCCGGGCCCGCTCCGCCCGCTCTTTTTCCGCTGCGCGGGCAGCCGCTTTGGCCTCGCGTTCGGCGTCCTTCTCCTGCCGCGCCCGGCGCGCCTGATGCTCTTTCTGTTCCCGCTCCGCGCGTTCAGCGGCCTCCCGGCGCTCCCGGCGGCTCATCTCACGGCCGTTCTCCTGTCCCGGGCTCTCGTGAGACCCTTTTGTTCTTTTATCGTCCTCTGCCATGCCTGTTTTCCTCAATTTCCGGTCTTTTGTTCATACAGCTCTTTGAACAGCTCATCTTCGCCCTTTGGCAGGCTGATTTGTTTCTCCCTGCGGTCAGCCCGTTCCAACCAGGGCGTGCCCTCCTCCAGGCCCTCCGCCTGGGCCTCCAGCATAATGCCGATCAGCGTATTGGAGATGAGAAAGCCCGGCACCGTGAAGTGCCAGCGCCCCCCGGTCTGCTCCGCCCAGCCCTTTTCCGCAAAGGCCCGCAGCACACGGCTGATGGGGCGCCAGTCGCACTGGCAGCGAACGCGATAGTCGTCCTCGGAGATGCCGCGGGAGGTGCGCATGCCCAGCATAATATACTCCACCGCCCGCTCCAGCGGGTCCACCCGCTCATACTCGTCCACAATGCTGATCTTACGGCCGACGCCGTAAATGTATTTCTTCAGATCCCGCACGAAACTGTAACGCAGGCTCCCCACGCAGGAAGCCGCGCCGGGCCCAAAGCCCATGTAGTCGTCCAGGTTCCAGTATTTCAGGTTGTGCCGGGATTCAAAGCCCGGCGCGCAGAAATTGGAAATCTCGTACTGCCGGTAGCCATAGCGATCCAGCATCTCCGCGCAGTAGGAGTACATATCCGCCTGCTCGTCCTCGTTCGGCAGGATCGGGGAGCCGTTATAGTCCGCATACATCTGGGTTCCCGGCTCCAGCTTCAGCCCATAGCAGCTCAGATGCTCCGGATGGAGCTCCACCGTCTTGGCCAGGGTATCTGCCCAATCGCTCTTGGTCTGGCTGGGCAGGCCGTACATCAGATCCAGGCTCAGATTGTCAAAGCCCGCCTTCCGCGCGTCTTCCACCGCACGCACCGCCTGCTGGAAGTTGTGCCGCCGGCCGATGAGCTTGAGCAGGTCGTTGTCGGTGGCCTGCAGGCCCAGGGACAGCCGGTTGACGCCCTCCTGCCGCAGCAGCTTCAGATCGTTGAGGCTTACGCTGTCCGGATTGCACTCCACCGTGACCTCCGCGTCCATACGCACGTTGCCGTTGGCCTTGAGCGCGTCGAAGATCTCCGCCAGATGCTCCGCCCCGTAATAGCTGGGCGTGCCGCCGCCGAAGTAGATGCTGTCTACCTCGTAATTCTTGATGGCATGGGCGGACTCCGCCAGATGTGCCAGCAGCGCCTTGTGATACTCCGGCATCAGATTGTCACAGCCAGCCAAGGAGTAGAAATCGCAGTAGCTGCATTTACTGGCGCAAAACGGTATGTGGATGTAGATGCCAAGCCGTGGTTTCATGCAATATCCTTTCCTTGCCTGCTCCTGGGGGATTCAGAACAATTCGGCGACCATGCCGGCAAAGTCCGCCGGATCTTCC
>JAEEGL011012913.1_pt1 | contig 20623 bp, 35 predicted proteins | sample 9134231 | NCBI WGS metagenome assembly JAEEGL01 (sample SAMN16246548, study PRJNA631951) | gut metagenome | biome: gut microbiome; feature: rumen; material: fiber-attached | host: Bos | place: Iran: Karaj | collected 2018-10
TAGTCCGGAACCGTTTTTTCGACGTTCCAGTACCTGTTGTATGAAACGGGAGCGACAGGGTAAACATACTGGCCTTCGTTGTATTTGCCTGAACCGGGAGCTTTTTTCTCACGTGGCACGTCATTCGCTTCCGTTTCTGAGGTTTGCCCGGCGCCGTTTGCCGGATTTATAGGCTCATCGGATTTGTTCGGCATCTGACACCCGCCAAAAGCTGTCAGCAAAGCGATAAGTAAAACTGTTGCAATTATTTTTTTCATTTTTTTATCCTTTCGTAAATGATATTTCGAAAGCCTTTAAAACCCGTTTTGCCGGATTCAGTGAAACGATATGGCCTGTGCTCTAATGCTCTTCTCCGGTTTTTGCCCCCTTTACGGGTCTCTCCTTCCTTTCTGTCTGGAGTTTGCTCTTTTGCACAGTTAATATTATACCACTTGTATTTAGACTTGTCAACTTTGATGAATAAAAAAATTGGCAGAACACGGCTTTTTCAAGCTTTCACCTATTAGACGATAAAAACACAAAAAAATTAGCGGTTTTTCGGTATTTTTTTGGGAAAATACGATTATTTACAGATTGTTCATAAATTAATGCAAGAAAAACAGAAACCTCCGCTTTTCATACGGAGATTTCTACTGTTTCCGCCGACTTTTTTTCCGCGCTGCGGCGCGTCGGCGATTTTTTCTTATGTTGATCTGACGTACAATATAGAGAACGAGAACAATCACCGCGATGGCGGTCACGAAGACAAGGAGCACGCGCGAAACAGTTTCTCCCCTGTCCGGAGTCAGCTCCCCGCCTGTCAGCACGTCAGTTATGTCCGCTGACGTGACAACCCGCGAACTTTGCGCGCTGTCCGGAATGTATGTGTCGGCAGGCGTCGTTTCCGTTTCGGCCGTCTGCGGGCGTGCCTCGGGATGAAGATAAAGATACGTAAGCTCGGAAAGCGAATACTTCGCGTTCTCCGGCTGGCCGTTGTTTGCCGGAAATTCACGTTTGTTATACGCCTCAGTATACGCGTACGCGATGCCGAGCAAAGTTCGGTCGCTCCCGGTCGCCCCGAGTATCTCCATACCGATTCCGGGCCCGCGGGAATGATACCCTATCGTAACTCCCATTTCGGGACATCCCGTTGGAGGAGATACGTAAATCGTGTTGTTCAGCCAATCCTGCGAGTCGATCTTTCTTGTTCCGTCGCTCTCATATCCCGTCTCCTGCGGCGTATTGAGATACGTCGGAAAGATCAGCGCGGACAGGCCGTTGTTCTTCAGAGTGCTTTCGACTGTTGACCGGTATTTTTTTACGTTTGAGCTGCTGTCGTCCTTTGCGTTGTTGTAAAGAGTGAAAAGATTGGGAATCGAGACCGTTACGATCTCCGCTCCGAGGCTCTTCATTTCCTCTACTGTTTTCGCGAAGGTATCCTGAACCTCGCCGTCAAGATGAGACTTCGTCCGCCCGCCGATAAGCGTCGTGGCGTAGGTCAGCTCCTTCAGTATGCCGATCCTGATCCCCTTCAGCGCGTCACCGTCCAGAGCGCCCGCAAAATCCTCCGATCCGTCGGTAATAACGTCAAGCATTACCGCAAGGTCATCCACGTTCCGCGTTATCGCTCCGGGAGTGTCGCGGTATTTGTTGAGAAGCACTATTCCGTCATTGCTTATGAGCCCCCTGCTTGCGCGGAGGGTAACGCACCCGTTAAGGACTGCGGGGATCCTGAGCGACGAGCCGGTATCCGTCCCGAGTCCCGCCGCGGCGAAGTTGAGCGAGACCGCAACTGCGCTGCCTCCCGACGAACCGCCAGAGGCCATTTTCGGGTCATAGGCGTTGAAGGTCTCGCCGACCTCCCAGCCGTACGTTATTCTTGCCGCCTCGGCGCCTGCGCTCATGTTCGCCTTGCCTATGATTATCGCGCCCTCGTCTATCATTCTCTGAACTATATAGGCATTTTCCTTTGCCGTATACGTCGATGACGATTTCAGCGCGTAGCCGTTGGTGGTCGGCAGGCCCTTGACGTCAATATTGTCCTTGACAACTACGGGAATGCCGAAAAGCGCCCCTTCGGCACTGCCGTTTCTGATCTTCTCCTCCTTTTCGCGGGCGGCGGCAAGCGCGTCTTCCTTCGAGAGCGTCACGAAGCAGTTCCACGTTTCGTTGTACATCTCTATACGGTCGAAATAATACTCCGTCAGCGTCACGGGAGACAAAAAGCCGCACATGACGGCCTCCTTCAGTTCCGCGATCCCGGCGTCGTATAGAGCGTCGTACAGCTCCTGTCCGGTGTAAAACGGCTCGTCCGTCCGCGAGGCTGCAGGCACGGAGAAAAGACCGGTCAGACACGCCAGCGCAAGCAGCAAAGCCACCGGTAAAAACGGCCGGGTTATTCTGTTGTCTGAAGGTCTTTCGTTTCTCATTTTTATATCCGGTGATTTTTCAGCCTCAACCGCACGGTCTGCATACCGTTCAGAGGCTTTTTTCATTATTCTTTAAAAGAAGGGTGGAAAACCACATCTAATTCACCGATGTCTCTTCAAAACTGGTTTTGATATCGGCCCTTGCCGCGAAGAAGAACAGAATGACCGACACAAGCAGGCAGAGGTGATATATTCCGTTGTGATCGAGCTCGACAATGAGCCTGACGCTTCCCTTCCTTAAGAGCTGAAACGGGAGCCCGACAAGTTGAGGCACCAGCGCAAGCAGGACAAAATAACCGCTTTTCCATCTCCGCTTTATGCCGCATGCGCATACCGCGACAAGCGACGGAAGGTCGATAAGCGCGGCGTATACGACAAAGATCCTGATGTCGCCGACCGTAAAAAAGCCCGTGACCGTAGAAACAATGCAAAGTATCGCGGACGACAGATACATGGCTGTCTTAAGCCCCGCGCCCGGAAGCCGCCCCTTTGTCACGTAGATCAGCGCATGTACGGCAAAAGACACGGCAACGCCGTACATGAACGGATAGATGAATATCCATATAACGTCGAAGACCGTCTCCGTCCACCTGAAAGCGTGTGCCGCAAAGCCGAGAATATTGCCGAAAGACAGCATAATCAGCACACAAAGCCAGCTTTTCCCGAGTTTTTTCTCTCTCCAGTCTTTTCCGTAAAGCCCTGCGGCCGTAAGAGCAAGCAGGATCAGCCCTGTTGCGAGATCTATTACCGCGGTGGCAAATTCCGCTCCTGTTTTTAAAATCATGTCAATCCAAAAACTTCCGGAACAGGCACGGTTGCAAAGTCAGCCGCACACCGGCGGATCCCGTGCCTGTTAAAATAACGTCAATCCAAAAAATCCCCCTCGTTCGAGGGGGACGGGTATTTTAAGCGTTTTCCTCCGCGGCGGTTTCAGCAGCGGCAACGGTCTCCTCGACCTTCTCCTCGGCATTCTCGGCCGCGGCTTCGGCAGCCTTGACCGTTTCAGCCGCAGTCTCGGCCTTGGCCTCGACTGCTTTGCCGGCTCTTCTTCTGGCCGGCTTCTTATCGGATTTCTTTGCCTTTTCGGCCTTTTCGACCTCGGACAGAAGCACTATCCTTGCCATTTCGGCACCGTCTCCGCGACGGGGCCCGAGCCTGTAGACTGCAGTATAGCCGCCGTTTCTCGCGGCGTTTTCGGGAGCCGTAACGTCAAAAAGCTTTTTGACGACATCTTCCTTTGTGATAAACGCAAGCGCCTGACGGCGGGAAGCAAGAGTATTCTTCTTGCCCAGTGTGATCATTTTTTCGGCCAGACTGCGGACTTCCTTTGCCCTGGTGACAGTCGTATCAACTTTGCCTGTCTCCAGCAGAAGGGTAACCATCCCGCGGAGCATAGCCATGCGGTTGTCTGTTGTTCTGCCGAGCTTTCTTGTTCCTGGCATAATTAAACCTTGCCTTTCTAAAAATTAATTGGGATAGGAAGTTCAAGCCTCGTTATCGTTGCGAAGCTCCAGCCCGAGGGAATGGATCTTGTTGATAACTTCTTCCAGTGACTTCTTTCCGAGGTTGCGGACCTTGCTCAGTTCCTCCTCGGTCTTCTGCGACAGGTCACCGACCGTATCGATATTGGCGCGCTTGAGACAATTGAACGAGCGCACCGAAAGGTCAAGTTCCTCAATGGTCATCTTAAGTGTCTTTTCCGTCTGCGACGGATCAACGGGAATGATCGGAATAGTAAACGAATCATCCTGAGACAGCGCCGATATAATCTTGTTAAGGTGCTCGTTGAGTAAATTGGCTGCGGTGGAAACTGCCTGCGAAGCGTTCATCGTTCCGTCTGTCAGAACGTTCATCGTCAGCTTGTCATAGTCGGTATCTCCGCCGACGCGGGTGTTTTCAACCGTATAACTGACGCTCAGAACAGGCGTGTATATGGAGTCGGTTGAAATGACTCCCACAGACAGTCCGTTGATAAGCTTGTTCTTATCCTGTGAAACATATCCTCTGCCGTGAGTGAACGTGAGCTCCATGTACAGTCTCGCCTTGTCGCCGAGCGTGGCGATGTGATGGTTACCGTTCAGAATCTCGATGTCGGCATCGGGGAAAATATCTCCGGCCTTAACCTCGCACGGGCCTGTCTTGTCGATGGCAACGGTTTTGGGGCCGTCGCAGTTGAGCCTGGCGGTAATGCCCTTGACATTCAGTACGATTTCGGTTACATCCTCTTTGACTCCGGGCACCGTCGACATTTCGTGCAGGACTCCGTCAATCTTGATGGAGCTGACGGCGACGCCGGGAAGCGAGCTGAGCAGAACTCTTCTCAGAGAATTGCCGAGCGTGGTGCCGTAGCCCCTTTCGAGAGGCTCGATGACGAACACACCTCTTGCGCCGTTTTCAGTAAGTTCGGATGTAATTTTCGGATCGTTTATATAAATACTGTTCATTAATATCCTCCTGTTTATTCGATTAGACAAACCGAACCGTACGCACCGTTTTTAACGTTAATCAGCGGAAAAACGGCTTTCAGAGCGTATGGTTTCCGGGAGTTATTACTTGGAATAAAGCTCGACGATAAGATGCTCCTCAAACGGGAAATCAACGTCGTCTCTTGCGGGAAGAGCCGTGATTTTAGCGACCGCCTGAGCCTTGTCAAGCTCGATCCACTTGGGAGCGACCTGCGTCTCAAGTCCCTCGATAAGAGCCTTGAACTTCTCGGACGAACGGCTTTCCTCGCGAAGCGTGAGCACATCGCCGGCCTTGACTACCATGGACGGGATTGTAACCTTCTGTCCGTTGAGTCTGAAGTGTCCGTGAGCAATGAGCTGACGGGCTTCCTTGCGGCTGCTCGCAAGTCCGGTCTTGTAAACGACGTTGTCGAGACGTCTCTCAAGCAGGCTGAGCAGATTGTCGCCCGTTACGCCGTCCATCTTCGTGGATCTGACATATAAGCCCTTGAACTGATTTTCAAGAACTCCGTAGTATCTCTTTGCCTTCTGCTTTTCGCGAAGCTGAAGTCCGTACTCCTTCACGTTGCGTCTGCCTGCGCCGTGGGCGCCGGGCGCGACGTTCTTCTTCCCTTCAAGAGGGCATTTTCCGTTTACGCAGCGCTCGCCCTTAAGGAACATCTTGGTTCCCTCTCTGCGGCAGAGTCTGCACACGGGGCCTGTATATCTTGCCATAATTTTTAATCCTCCTAAATAACCGTCAGACTCTTCTGCGTTTCGGAGGTCTGCAACCGTTGTGAGGAATAGGAGTTACATCCTTGATCATCTCAACCTGGAGGCCTGCAGTTGCAAGCGCACGGATTGCGGACTCTCTTCCCGAGCCGGGGCCTTTGACATAAACTTCAACCGTTTTCATACCGTGATCGACGGCGATTTTCGCCGCGGTCTCGCTTGCGCTCTGAGCAGCGAACGGCGTGGACTTGCGGGAACCCTTGAAGCCGAGCTCTCCGGCCGACGCCCACGAGATTGCGTTTCCGGCCATGTCAGTGATGGTTACGATAGTGTTATTAAAAGTCGCCTGGATGTGAGCCTGTCCCTTTTCGACGTTTTTGCGCTCGCGGCGTTTCTTAATAACCTTTTTAGCATTGTTTGCCATTTGTTATAATCACCCCTTACTTCTTCTTGTTTGCGATGGTCTTTGCCGGACCTTTGCGGGTTCTGGCGTTGGTCTTTGTTCTCTGTCCTCTGACAGGAAGACCCTTTCTGTGTCTGATCCCGCGGTAGCAGTTAATCTCGACCATTCTCTTGATGTCCATACCGACCTCGCGGCGCAGATCGCCCTCAACATGATAGTTGGTTTCGATCTCGTCACGGATCCTGGAAATCTCGTCCTCGGTCAGATCCTTTGCTCTTTTGTCGGGGTCAACGCCCGTGGCGGCAAGAATCTTGTTGGAAGTGGTTCTGCCTATTCCGTAGATATAGGTAAGAGCGATCTCCATTCTTTTTGCGTTGGGTATATCAACACCTGCTATACGTGCCATATGGTATTTCCCCTTTCTCAGCCCTGTCTCTGCTTGTGCTTGGGATTCTCACAGATGACCATGATTCTTCCCTTGCGCTTGATTATTTTGCACTTTTCGCAAATCTTTTTAACGGATGGTTTAACCTTCATAAATTTATACCATTCCTTTCTTATTTGGCGCGCCAGGTAATACGGCCCTTGGTAAGGTCGTAAACGGATACCTCGACAGTAACTTTGTCGCCCGGCAGTATCCATATGTAATTCATTCTGAGTTTTCCTGAAAGATGGGCATTTATGATATGCCCGTTTGCAAGCTGGACCCTGAACTGCGCGTTCGGCAGCGATTCAAGGACCTTGCCTTCAAACTCTACAACGTCATCCTTTGACAATTTCTACCTCCGAAATAATGTATGATTCAAAGCGTGCTGTCGACGCGCGTGAGGAACTCGACGCCGTTTTCTGTCAGCGCGCAGGTATGCTCGTAATGAGCGGCAAGCGATCCGTCGCAGGTGACGACCGTCCATTCGTCGTTCAGCCGCCTGACGTGATAATCGCCGAGCGTTATCATCGGCTCGATCGCTAAAGTCATTCCCTCGACCAGGCGCGGACCTCTTCCGGGAAGTCCGTAGTTGCGAACCTCCGGATCCTCGTGCATCTCGCTTCCGACTCCGTGACCTACGTAATCGCGCACGACCCCGTAGCCGAAGCTTTCCGCCGTTGTCTGGACCGCGTGTCCTATGTCACCGAGCCGGTTTCCCGCCGCAAACATTGCGGCGCCCGCGTAAAACGATTTTTTCGTCCCGTCGATAAGGGCCCGGGCCTCCTCCGAAATTTTTCCAACCCCGAAGGTGTTTGCGGAGTCTCCCACGTATCCCCTGAAGGTGGCGCCGACGTCTATCTTGACGATGTCGCCCTCCTTAAGAATGACTCCGGGGGACGGAATGCCGTGAATGACCTGTTCGTTGACCGATATGCAGGCAGAAGCCGGGAACCCTCCGTAGCCCAGAAAGGTGGGTCTTGCACCGCATTTTTCAATGTAGTGACGGATAAGCGTATCGAGATGCTTTGTTGAAACGCCCTCCCTGACTGCCTCTGCCGCAACCAGTATTGCCTCGCCGGTGATTCTGCCGGCTTCTCTCATCAGCGCAATCTGCGCTTTGCTTTTTATTTTAATCATACTTACCGGAGGCCATGCTGTCAATGGCCTCGAACGTCAGACGCGTCGTATCGGCAACCTTTATCTGCCCTATGACGGTTTTCAGAATTCCGAGCTCCTCATAGTAAGCCTTGAGCGGCTCGGTGACCTCGTGATAATTTGCAAGACGTTTGAGCACGACCTCGGGGTCGTCGTCTTTGCGGACGATAAGCTCCGCTCCGCAGCTGTCACAGGTTTTTCCGTCATTTGAAGGTTTGTAAACGGTATGGTACGAAGCGCCGCAATCGGGACAAACCCGCCTGCCGCACATTCTCTCGGCTATGTCGCTGTCAGAGACCTCTATGGAAATCACGAGGTCAATTTTAACGCCCATAGCGTCAAGAGCCTTTGCCTGGGGCACGGTTCTGGGAAAACCGTCAAGGATGAAGCCGTTTGCGCAGTCGGGCTGCGCAAGGCGATCCTTTATTATCCCGATCACAACCTCGTCTGGCACCAGGGCGCCCGCCTCGGCATAAGCCTTGGCGGCCTTACCCATTTCGGTGCCTTCCTTGATTGCTTCTCTGATTATTACTCCGGTGGAAATCGCGGGGATGGAATACTTTTCGCTGACCAGTTCAGACTGGGTACCCTTGCCGGCTCCCGGAGCACCGAGAAAAATTAAATTCATTGATTTCACCCTTTTCACTCAAGGAAACCCTTGTAGTGACGCATTGCCATCTGGGATTCGAGCTCGCGGGCAGTCTCGAGAGCGACGCCGACAACGATGAGCATTGACGAGCCGCCGAAGGCGAGAATCCCGAGCTTGTCGCTCAGACACATATTGACCAGCAGCGGAAGTCCCGCGATGAACGCAAGGAAGATGGCGCCGATCAGCGTGACCTTGTTAAGGACCTTCTTTATGTAGTCCGAGGTCGGTTTCCCGGGGCGGATGCCCGGTACGAATCCGCCGTTTTTCTTCAGATCGTTGGCAACCTCAACAGGATTGAAGCTGATCTCGACGTAGAAGTAGGCGAACGCGAAGATAAGGATGATGTAAAGGATCAGATACACAGGACTCGTTGTTTTGAAAAGGTTTACAAAACCGGCCCAGAAGGTGCCTTCCTTTGTTCCCGTAAAGAGCGAGATGGTCTGCGGGAGCGAAACTATCGAGCTTGCGAATATGATAGGCATAACGCCGGTCATATTGAGCTTGAGGGGAAGGTTTGAGGCCTGACCGCCGTACATTTTTCTTCCGACGACACGCTTTGCGTACTGTACGGGTATCCTGCGCTCTGAATTTGTGACGAAAACGATAAGCGTGATGACGCCGATCATGATTATGATCGACAGTATCGCGAAGAGGATATCCCATCCGCCGCTCTGGAACTGTCCGATAAGGGTGGACAGAATCGTCCAGCCGCTTGAAAGGATGTTCACGAAAAGCATCATGGAGATACCGTTGCCGATACCCTTTTCGTCTATTTTATCTGCAAGCCACATGATAAGTCCCGCGCCGCCGCAGTAGCAGGCGATTATAACTATCGCCGCGAACCATCCGTTTCCGTCGGTTGTAAGTGCGCCGATGGACTTTATGTAGCGGTAGTAACCGAACGCTGTTACCAGCGCAAGGCCGACGGTTACGAATCTTGTGATCTTGTCTATCTTCTTGCGGCCCTCCTCGCCGTCCTTGGAAAGTCTTTCAAGGGCGGGAATCGCGATCGCGAGAAGCTGCATAACGATCTGTGCGGTGATGTACGGCGAGACCGACAGGGCGAACAGCGTCGCCTGCGAGAATGCCTGACCGGACAGGATGTTAAGGTATCCGAACATTGAGCCGGAATATGCCGCGATGGTGGATCTGAGCACGTCCGAACTTATGTACGGAACCGGGATCTGGCATCCGAGACGGTAAAGCAGAAGAATTATCATCGTGAATACCATCTTTTTGCGCAGATCCGGTATTTTCCAGGCGTTGACCAGAGTCTTTATCATTCCGTTACTTCAGCCATCCCGCCGACTGCCTCGATTTTTTCTTTAGCGGCTGCGGTAAATGCTGCGGCACGAACTGTCAGTTTCTTTTCAACGTTTCCGTTGCCGAGAATCTTTAATCCGTCTGCGGCTTTGCCTGTAAGACCGGCGGCGATAAGCGCTGCATGATCCACTACGGCTCCGTCCTCGAAACGGTTAAGAGCCGAAACATTTACGGTAGCGTACTCTTTTGCAAACCTGTTTTTGAATCCTCTTTTCGGGAGTTTCCTGTAGAGAGGGATCTGACCGCCTTCAAATCCGGGACGTACACCGCCGCCGGAACGGGCGTTCTGGCCTTTGTGACCTCTGCCGGCTGTTTTGCCGTTGCCGGATCCGGTGCCTCTGCCCTTGCGCCACGCGGGGCTGACCGAGCCTTCAGCAGGTCTGAGTTCATGGAGCTTCATTGCTTTTTCCTCCTTTTTAAATTGCTCAGCCCTCGGTCTTCTCTACTCTGACGAGGTGAGAGATGACCTTGACCTTACCGGCGAGGACAGCGTTGTCCTCATGAACGATGGAGTCTCCGATCTTTCTGAGCCCGAGGGATTCGGCTGTCGCGATCTGATTCGGTTTTGCGCATATAGTGCTTTTTACGAGAGTTACTTTTACGTTTGCCATATTTTCACCCCTGTTCAGACCGATTCGACGTCGATGCCGCGTGTTTTCGCCACTTCCTCGGCGGTACGGAGATTTCTCAGGCCGTCGAATGTTGCTTTGACAACGTTGACGGGGTTGTTGGAACGAAGGCACTTCGCTCTTACGTCGCGGATTCCCGCGGCCTCAAGGACCTTCCTTGCGGTGCCGCCGGCGATAAGTCCGGTTCCTTCAGACGCGGGCTTGAGCATAACTCTGCCGGCGCCGTATTCTCCGATTATCTCGTGAGGGATCGTGGTGCCCTTGATGGAGACCGTGATCATGTTCTTCTTGGCGTCTTCCGTAGCCTTGCGGATGGCCTCCGGGACTTCGGCGGCTTTGCCGAGCCCGTAGCCTACCTTGCCGTTTCCGTCGCCTATTACCATAAGCGCGGCGAATCTTGCGATACGTCCGCCCTTGACGGTTTTGGAAACACGGTTGACAACGACGAGCTTTTCAATGTACTCGCTGACCTGATTAAATCTGTTTTCTGCCATGATGTTATCCTCCGTTTTCCTCAGAATTTAAGACCGCCTTCGCGCGCGCCTTCTGCGAGTTCGAGCACTCTGCCCTGATACTGGTATCCTCCGCGGTCGAAAACCACGTTCTCGATTCCCTTGTCAAGGGCAGTCTTTGCCAGCTCTTTGCCTACTTCGCGGGCGGCCTGCTTGTTGCCGCCGTAGCTTTCCTTGCCGTAGGTTGAAGCCGAGCAGAGCGTGACGCCGTTCACGTCGTCGATGATCTGTGCCGAAATATTGCTGAGAGAGCGGTAAACGCAGAGACGGGGACACTCCGGAGTACCGGAAATCTTCGCTCTGATTCTCTTATGTCTTTTAAGACGCTGAGTATTTGCATCTTTTCTGCTAACCATTTACATCCGCTCCTTTCATTACTTACCGGTCTTTCCGGCCTTGCGGCGGATATGTTCACCGGAGTATTTGACGCCCTTGCCGAGGTACGGCTCCGGAGGACGCTTCTCTCTGATCTGAGCGGCGACCTGTCCGACGAGCTGTTTTTCAATGCCCTTGACAATGACGGTATTGGAATCAGGCACCTCGAAAGTGATGCCGTCCTTCTCCTCGAAGGTGATCGAGTGCGAATGGCCGAGGTTCAGAACAAGGTTTTTCCCGTTCTTCTGAGCTCTGTAGCCTACGCCGACGATCTCCAGCTTCTTGGAGTAGCCCTCAGTCACGCCGACAACCATATTGTTTATCAGCGTTCTTGACAGGCCGTGAAGTGATTTGTCGATTTTTTCTTCCGAAGAACGCTCGACATTCACCACCGGGCCGTCGACCCTGACGGTGATCCTGGGCGAAATCTTTTCGCTGAGCGTTCCCTTTGCACCCTTGACCGTAACGACGTTGTTCTCCGACACGTCGACGGTAACTCCGGCGGGCAAGGCAATGGGATGTCTACCAATTCTTGACATGCAGCACCTCCGTTACCATACAAAGGCGAGAATCTCGCCGCCCACGTTGAGTCTGCGTGCTTCCTTGTCGGTCATAACGCCCCTGGACGTCGAAACGATGGCGATCCCGAGTCCGTTCATGACCTTGGGCATATCCTCACAGGACGAATAAATACGGAGGCCGGGCTTGGAAACTCTGCGGAGTCCCTTGATGACCTTTTCTTTTCCGTTGTATTTAAGCGTCACGCGGATCACGCCCTGATTCCCGTTTTCCACTATCTCGTATTTTTTGACGTAACCCTCTTTCACAAGGATTTCGGCAATGGATTTCTTGAGATTGGAGGCGGGAATATCAACCGTTTCATGCTTTGCGTTGCTCGCGTTTCTGATTCTTGTGAGCATATCCGCAATTACATCTGACATCTGCATTATAAAATCCTCCTTTGTAAACCAGCTTTACATTTCCGTGGTTGCCGGAAATGCAGTTCTGCTTACCACGATGCCTTTCTTACTCCGGGGATCTGACCCTTGTAGGCCAGTTCTCTGAAGCAGATACGGCAGATACCGAATTTACGAAGATAAGCGTGCGGACGTCCGCAGATCTTGCAGCGGTTATATTCTCTTGTCGAATACTTCTGCGGCGCCTGCTGCTTGAGTATCATAGATTTCTTAGCCATATTATCTCCTTACCTTGCGAAGGGAGCGCCCATCAGTTTAAGCAGCTCTCTTGCCTCTTCATCGGTGTTTGCCGTAGTTACGAACACAATATCCATTCCTCTGATTTTGTCGACCTTGTCGTACTCAATTTCGGGGAAGATCAGCTGCTCTTTAAGTCCGAGGGAGTAGTTGCCGCGACCGTCGAAAGCGTTCGGGTTGATTCCCTTGAAGTCGCGGACACGCGGAAGCGCGAGATTGAACAGTCTGTCCATGAACTCGTACATTCTGTCGCCGCGGAGAGTGACCTTCGCACCGATCTTCGAACCTGCGCGGAGCTTGAAGTTGGCAACCGATTTCTTTGCAGTCGTCGGAACCGCCTTCTGTCCGGTGATGATCGAAAGATCGCTGATTATCGTGTCGATAACCTTGGAGTTGTCCTTTGCATCGCCCGCGCCGACGTTGACGACGATCTTGTCGAGCTTGGGTATCTGCATGGGGCTCTTGTAGCCGAATTTGCTCATGAGAGCGGGAGCGGCTTCCTTTACATAGTAGTCTTTAAGTCTTGCCATGTTGTTTTACCTCCCGTCACAGCTTTGAATGACATTTGGGGCATTCTCTGTATTTGACGCCCTTGTCATCAACCAGTGTTTTGTACTTGACGCCCTTGTCGCATTTTTCGCAATAGAGCATAACCTTGCAGGCGCGCATCGGTCCCTCGACCTTTACGATTCCGCCTTCCTCACCCTGACGGCGGGGCTTGACGTGACGGGTAACGATGTTTATACCCTTCACGATCACCATTCCCTCGGAGGGGCTGGTCTCGAGGACCTTCCCCTTCTTGCCGCGGTCGTCGCCCGAAACCACGATGACGGTATCATCTTTTTTAACGTGAAGCTTGTTCATTTACGATACCTCCATGTCACAGTACTTCGGGAGCGAGCGAGAGTATCTTGATAAAATCCTTATCGCGGAGCTCTCTTGCTACCGGCCCGAAAATACGGGTCCCGACGGGGTTTTTGTCTTCCTTTACGATAACGGCAGCGTTATCGTCGAATCTTATGTACGAACCGTCCTGACGGCGGAGCCCCTTGCTGGAGCGGACGACGACAGCCTTGACGACGTCGCCTTTTTTGACGGTCCCGCCCGGCTGAGCCTTTTTGACGGCGCAGACGATTATATCGCCGATGTTGGCGTAGCGTCTTCTTGTTCCGCCCAGAACACGGATGCACATAAGCTCTTTGGCGCCTGTATTATCGGCGACCTTCAAATATGTCTGTGTCTGTATCAATTTGCAAATCCTCCTGTGAGTCGAACCTTGGCCGGCATGTTGCCACCCGGCTGTTTCCGGCTGTTATTTTGCTTTCTCGATAATGTTTACCAAACGCCACCTGACGGTTTTCGAAAGGGGACGGGTTTCCATAACCTCGACTCTGTCGCCTACGCCGCACTCGCTGTTCTCGTCGCGAACGTGGAGCTTGACCGTGCGCTTGATGACCTTGCCGTACTTGGGATGCTTGACATTGTCAATGATGGCAACCACAACGGTTTTGTCCATTTTGTCGCTGACAACAGTGCCGACGCGTGTTTTTCTGAGATTTCTTTCTTCCATGTCAGTTTCTCCTTATGCGTTCTTCTCTCTGAGAACCGTCATAACTCTTGCTATATCCCGCTTTACCTCAGTTATTCTGTGGGGGTTGTCAAGCTGGTTAATAGCGAGCTGGAAACGGAGATTGAAAAGCTCGTTCTTGAGCTCGCCGAGTTTTTTGCCGAGCTCTTCCGAAGACATCTCTCTGATTTCTTTGGCTTTCATGGCTTAATCCTCCTCAGTTTCCGTCTGCCTGGAAATGAACTTGCATTTGATGGGGAGTTTGTGCGACGCAAGACGCATGGCCTCGCGGGCGTCCTCTTCGGATACTCCGCTCATTTCGAACATGACGCGACCCGGTTTTACCACGGCGACCCAGTATTCGGGCGAACCCTTACCGGATCCCATACGGGTTTCGGCGGGCTTTTCGGTAACGGGCTTATCCGGGAATATTTTGATCCAGACCTGTCCGGAACGCTTGGTGAAACGCGTCATGGCGATACGCGCAGCCTCTATCTGGTTGCTTGTGATCCACGCCGGCTGGGTAGCGACGAGGCCGAACTCTCCGTATGTGAGAGTATTGCCGCGATGAGCCTGTCCCTTCATTCTTCCGCGCTGGACGCGTCTGTATTTAGATCTTTTAGGCATTAACATCAGTTTTCGCCTCCCTCTTTAGCGGCGGGCCTGGGAGCGCCCTCGGTTCTGGGCTGACCCTGACGGTTTCCGCGGAAACCGCTGTTTCTGCGTTCGCCGTTCTGACTGCCGTTGCGGTTGTCGCGGCTGCCTCTGTATCCGCCGTGGCGGTCGTTGTTGCCGCGCTTGTCGTTGTCGCGACGGTCAAATCTTCTGTCTCTGCGCTTGTCGTGCTTGGGCGCCTCGATCTTTGCGCCGGCAAAATGCTGTTTCTTGCCGCTGTCGCGGAGAACCTCGCCCTTGTACAGCCAGACCTTGATTCCGATCTTGCCGTAGGTCGTGTTTGCCTCAGCAAAGCCGTAGTCGATGTCGGCGCGGAGCGTCTGAAGCGGGATGGAACCCTCATGGTAATGCTCTGTGCGCGCGATCTCAGCGCCTGCAAGACGTCCGGAGCAGGTAACCTTTATACCTTTTGCCCCAAGCTTCATGGCGCGGCTGATCGCCATCTTCATGCAGCGGCGGAACGAGGAACGTCCCTCGAGCTGCTTGGCTATGTTCTCGGCGATGAGCTGAGCGTCAACGTCGGGATTTCTGACCTCGACGACCGTGATCCTGACCGGCTTGCCGACCATTTTTTCAAGCGTAGGCTTGATTTTCTTGATTTCCTCGCCCTGATGGCCGACAACCATTCCGGGTTTGGAGCAGTGCAGGAAGATACTGACCTGCGCGTTGTTGCGCTCGATCTCTATTTTAGGCACGCCTGCTTCCCTGTATTTTTTCTTCAGGAACTCTCTGATCTTGAAATCGGACACGAGAGTATCGCCGAATTCCTCGTCCTTGACGAACCATCTGGAGTCCCAGTTCTGGATAACGCCTACACGGAAACCGTGGGGATTGACTTTCTGACCCATTTTATCTTCCTCCTTCTTCAGCCTTTCTCGCTGACGACAACTGTGATATGGCTTGTTCTCTTAAGAAGTCTGTCGCCGCTTCCGCGTGCTCTGGGAAGCAGTCTCTTAAGTGTCGGTCCGGGACATACGAAGCACTGTGACACGTAAAGCTTCTCCGGATCCATACTGAAGTTGTGTTCTGCGTTTGCAGCTGCGCTCTTGACGAGCTTGTTGACGTACTCTGACGCTGCGTTCGGAGTAAGTCTGAGAATTGCCTGCGCCTCGGCGACGCTCTTGCCTCTGACGAGGTCAAGCACGATTTTCACCTTCCTGGGAGTAATTCTCACATAATTGACTTTTGCAATTGCTTCCATTACCGTTACCCCCGTCACTTCGTGTTGGACGTTTTCGAGCCGGAATGTCCGCGGAAGGTGCGCGTGGGAGCAAACTCGCCGAGTTTGTGCCCTACCATGTCCTCGGTAACGTACACGGGGACGTGGGTCTTTCCGTTATGGACTCCGATCGTGTGTCCTACAAATTCAGGAAATATCGTGGAAGCACGAGACCATGTTTTTATAACCTGCTTGTTTCCGGAAGCGTTCATTGCCTCAATGCGGCTGAACAGCTTCTCTTCAACAAAAGGACCTTTTTTAAGGCTTCTGCTCATAATTCTTTTGCCTCCTGATTATTTACCGTTTCTGCGTTTTACGATGAATTTATCGGTCTTGGCCTTCTTGGAGCGCGTCTTGTATCCGAGCGCGGGCTTGCCCCACGGGGTTACAGGTCCGGGTCTGCCGACGGGCGAGCGGCCTTCGCCGCCGCCGTGGGGGTGATCCACCGGGTTCATGACTGAACCGCGGACTGTCGGGCGGATTCCCATGTGGCGCTTCTTGCCGGCCTTGCCGATCTTGATTGTTTCGTGCTCTATGTTGCTGAGCTGGCCGACCGTTGCCTTGCAGTCGAGGCGGACGAGACGGACTTCGCCGGAGGGAAGTCTTATCTGCGCCATGCCGTTTTCCTTGGCGATCAGCTGAGCGGCAACGCCGGCCGAACGAACCAGCTGTCCGCCCTTTCCGGGATAGAGCTCAATGTTGTGGATGAGAGTACCCACGGGTATTCTGGCAATGGGAAGAGTGTTGCCCGACTTGATGTCGGCGTTCTCGCCCGAATACAGCTTGTCGCCGTCGGTGACTCCCACGGGAGCGAGAATATAGCTCTTTCTGCCTTCTTCGTTTTCTACAAGAGCGATGTAGGCGGTTCTGTTGGGGTCGTACTCGACGCCGATAACGGTTGAGGCGCCCTCGGCAGCCGCTCTCTTGAAGTCAACTATTCTGTATTTCAGCTTGTTTCCGCCGCCCTGATGGCGAACGGTTATCCTTCCGTAGCTGTTGCGGCCCGAATGTTTTTTCTTTATAACAACAAGGCTCTTCTCGGGTGTGCTCTTGGTAACCTCGGAGAAGGAAGGAACGGTCATGTGTCTTCTGGCCGGAGTTGTGGGCTTGAATGATTTAACTGCCATTTTGTTCCTCCTTATCAATACATGCCGTCGAAGAACTCGATGGTCTTGGAGTCGGCGGTAAGGGTCACGATGGCCTTTTTCCACTCGGAGGTGTATCCGCTGTGAACTCCCATTCTCTTCGGCTTCTTCTTCATGTTGATCGTGTTTACTGAAGCGACCTTTACGCCGAACGCCGTCTCGACGGCCGCCTGAATGTCGGCCTTGGTAGCGTCTTTCGCCACTTCAAAGGTGTACTTTTTGCCAGCAGTGCTTGCCATGGAGGCCTCGGTGATCACCGGGCGGCGGATAATGTCGTATGCGCTTTTCATTTTGCGTAAACCTCCTGGATCTTTTCCGCGGCAGCCTGAGCGATAACGAGCGTATCGGCATTCAGAATGTCGTAAACGTTGATGGTGTTCGACTGGGCGGTCTTGACGCCTTCGATGTTCGCGAGGCTCTTTATCGTCTTTTCGTCGTTGTCGGCGAGGACGACGAGCGCCTTCTTCTTGGCTCCTACCGCAGCGAGCATATCGGCCATGGGTCTGGTCTTGTACTCGTTTGCCGCAATGGCGTCGATCACGACGAACTCGTTATCGGCAACCTTGGCCGAAAGAGCGCTCTTTATTGCGAGCTGTCTTGTTTTCTTGTTGATTGTTACCCTGTAGGATCTGGGCTTGGGAGCGAAAACGATTCCGCCGTGTTTCCACTGGGGCGAACGCGACGAACCCTGTCTTGCGCGTCCTAATCCCTTTTGTCTCCAGGGCTTTTTCCCGCCGCCGGAAACCTCCGAGCGGGTAAGGGTCGACTGTGTGCCCTGTCTCTGGTTCATAAGGTACGCTCTGACTGCGGTGTGAAGGACTGTCTCGTTGACCTCGACACCGAAAACGCTGTCGGAAAGGCTCATTTCGCCGACTTCGGCGCCCTGCATATTAACAACTTTTACATTTGGCATAGTCTGTTATCTCCTTCCGATCAGCCTTTGACGGCGTTGCGGACAAAAACGATGCCGCCGCGGGAACCGGGAACGGCGCCCTTGACTGCGATAATGTTTCTGCCGGCGTCAACCTTGGCTACTGTAAGATTGAGTACCGTGACCTGCTCGTTTCCGTACTGTCCCGGCATGATCTTGTTTTTGAAGATCCTGGAGGGGTCGGAGTTGGCGCCCATGGAGCCGGGCTCGCGGTGAACGGGGCCCGTGCCGTGGGTCATCTTGAGGATGTGAGCGTTCCAGCGTTTGACGACACCGGAGTATCCGTGGCCCTTGGTTATTCCGGTAACGTCGACCTTTTCACCTGCTTCAAAGATATCGGCGGTGACGGTATCGCCCGTGTTGAATCCGGAAATGTCCTCGAGACGGAATTCCTTCAGATGCTTCTTGCTGGAGCCCGCCTTCTTCTGGTGGCCGGCCTCGGCTTTGGTGAGTTTCTTTTCGGCTACGTCCATGAATCCAAGCTGGATCGCGTCGTAACCGTCTGTTTCGACGGTCTTTTTCTGGGTGACCGTGCAGGGTCCCGCCTCTATGAGAGTTACGGGGATCACGTTGCCCGTGGCGTCGAAGATCTGCGTCATGCCTATCTTCTTGCCGATAATGCCTTTTTTCATTGGAATTTTCCTCCTGATTTTAGTTATTGGTCGGTCCGCGGCAGGCAACCGCTTCCGACATGACATAAAACCTTCGGGGTTTCAGCAGACTGCGACCGGATTATTTGATCTCGATCATCACGCCTGCGGGAAGCTCCAGGCTCATAAGCGCGTCAACAACCTTTGCCGACGGCTTGATTATGTCGATGAGCCTTTTGTGTGTTCTCAGTTCGAACTGTTCGCGGGAATCCTTGTTTACATGAACCGATCTGAGTATCGTTATGATCTCTTTATCCGTCGGAAGCGGGATGGGACCGGAAACCGTCGCGCCGTTGCGCTTTGCGGTATCGACAACCTTTTCCGCCGCCTGGTCGATAAGGAAATGATCATAGCTCTTCAGTTTGATTCTGAGAGTCTCCTTGACTGCCACTGTTTTTCCTCCTTAAATAGTATTGGCCTGATCTCAATATTTTGAGGATGAAAATCCGAACACTCGTCCGGGTGTTTCCTGCCCGTACGCAAATTTAAACCGAAATTTCCATGACGGAAATCTCGGAAGTGCGATGACATCACCGCGGTTCTGATTCTCTTTTCGCCCGTTTCAGCGCACAGTTCGCCCGGGCGGCCTGTGGACAGCCGCGCACGGGAGCGTACGCATCGGACATACTCCACGAAAATTACCCCGGAAAGCCTGAATCAGCGGCAAAACCGGGCAACCTTTCGCTTCAACGCACATCAAGCGACAATATTATACACATACTTTTGCCGTTTGTCAAGACTTTTTCGAAAGTTTACAAATTATTAACATTTTTTTCGCAAAAAAAAAGCGCTCCCCTTTATGAGGGAGCGCGGCACACTGTTCGTCAGTCACCTTCGTGCAATAAACGGTGCGTGTGTGCGAATTGACTGTTTGTCCGGTTATTTGATAGTGCAGTACATGAAGTACTTGTATCCGAGCGGGTTCGAGAAGAATCCGGAAACGGAGTCGTCGATCATGTAGACATCAGTATAGTAGTAAAGCGGAACGATGCATCCGGTCGCCATAAGCATATTCTCGGCGACGTGCATCATCTGCATGCGCTTTGCGTTGTCGGTGCAGCCCTTGATCCTGCTGATCAGCACGTCATAGGTCTCTGCCCAGGTTCCGTTTTCCACCTTTACGTCGTATCCGTACGCGGTCAGATCAAGATTGTACATCTTCAGATCGGCGCTTGCGCCCTTGCCGAACTGTACGTCGTTGTTGCCCGAGCCCGTCGTCCACATATCGAGGAAGCAGATAGGATCGTTGTAATCAGCGAGCCATCCATTGCGCGCGATACCGTAGTCACCGTTTTTACGGGTGTTGAGGAAGGTGTTCCACTCCTGGTTGGTGAGGTTCATCTTGATTCCGAGCTTGTCGAGAGCGGCAGCGAGATATTCGCCTATTGCCTTGTGTCCCTCGCTTGTGTTGTAGAGATACTCAAGCGTCGGGAAGTCGGTGTACTTGCCGTCGTCGCCCTTTGCATAATACTTGTCAAGCACGGCTTTTGCGGCGGCAACGTTGGATTCCATTGCTGAAGCGTCAACGTTATAGTATCCGATGTAGCTGTTGCCCGCAGCTTTGTTGGCGTTCTTGTAGAATTCCGTCTTTCCGTCCGCCTCTGTCATGCCCATTGCGACAAACGAGGAAGCGGGGACCTGGTCAGCCTGACCTATTTCTTTAACGATGTAATTGCGGTCGAACACAAGGCTGAGGGCGTTGCGGATCTCCTGCCTTGCCTTTTCGTCAGCCACCTTGTCGCCGGTGATCTTGCCTTCGGGAAGAATCTCGAAGTTTATATTCCAGCAGACGTAATAGGTACCGATCTGTCCGGCGACGACATATTCGTTAGGATAGTCCTTTTTCAGGGTAGCCATCTCGTTTGTCGGAACGTCGTCGATAAGCTGCCACGAGCCGTTTTTGAAGTTCGCAAGCATGTTGTTGGCGTCGTCGGAGAGATAGAAGTTGATGACGTCCATCTTGATCTGGTCGGCATCGACAAAGTTGGCGTTCTTTTCAAGGACGATCACGCTGTCGTGATTCCACTTTGTGATTGTGTACGGTCCGTTGCAGACGTATGTGGCTGCTTCGGTCGCCCATGCTTCATCCTTAACGACATCCTCGCGTACCGGGAAGTACGTCGGGAAGGCGAGAAGCTCGTTCCAGTATGAAACCGGGCTTGAAA
>JAEEGL011221622.1_pt1 | contig 20623 bp, 15 predicted proteins | sample 9134231 | NCBI WGS metagenome assembly JAEEGL01 (sample SAMN16246548, study PRJNA631951) | gut metagenome | biome: gut microbiome; feature: rumen; material: fiber-attached | host: Bos | place: Iran: Karaj | collected 2018-10
CATCTTCATTTTCAGTATTTACAGGAGACGGTACAAAAACTTTTATGCCGCCCAAAATATCTGTTAAAGTAGAAAAATCCCTGACAGACAATTCAACACTGAAAGGAATTGTTTTATCCGTTAATTTTTCGATTTGGGATTTATACGCCTCAATTCCATGCTCTTTATAAATAGCATCAATTCTGTCTGTTCTCTTTAAAACTTCGTAAACGTCACCAATGTTTCCAACTATATCTAAAATTGCACCTTTGTTGGAATCGACATAATAAATTACAACATCCGTAGAAAGCACATTTTTTTCTTCATCATGAACAACAAATAAAACCTCAACGATACTGTCTTTTTTTACAGTCGCAGAAAATGATTCCTCTTTCATCGAAACAACAAGATATATTGTAATTCCGATTAAAACAAAAAGAATTATGAACAAATAAAAAAAACTTTTATTGATTTGAGACTTTTCCATATCAATTTTCCACCGTTTCCAAAAGTGCCTGCTTTAAATCTTCAGCAAAATCCAGGCTTTCCTGTGCTATAATTTTGCCTTTTTTCTGAAGATATTCAAGATTTTCTTCTATGACACGGCGAGCCCCGTTATCTACACTCATAGCATATAAATTATTTCTGTATTCGTCTGTTGATTGAGGGCGCCCCGGTTCAATTTTATCGGAAACGAAAAGGATTTTAGCAAGCGCACAGATATGCGCATTTCCGAAAGTATGATTTGCAATTGCCTCTAAAATTTCCTCATCATCAAATAAAAACTTTTCCTTGAGCAAAACAGCTGCTGCCCTTCCGTGCAAAAGTGAAGGCTTTGAAAGCTCCAGATCACTTATTGCTTTATTATCTTTAGATGCATATTTTATTAAATCTTCATCGCAAAATTTCTTGCACATATCATGAGCAATGCCTGCCAGATATCCGCGCTTAGGATTTATACCGTGCAGGGAACAAATATGAGCGCAGGTTTCTGCAACTCTTACACTATGATTAAAGCGTTTTTCATCAACATTTTCTTTTGCAAAGGTTTTAACTTTTTCTATTAAACTATCGTAATCAAAATCATTCATAAAGTTTTCCGTCAATAATATACTTAAAAACTTCAGGCGGTACAAGATATTTAAATGCACGCTTCTGATTGCAGCGGGTACGGATATCTGTTGAACTTATGTGAAGCAAAACATTTTCTAAAGAAACAGCATCAGCAAAAAGCGGCTCAGACTTTATATCAAACAGAACTTCACCGTGACTTACATCAGCATACAGGCCTTTGTCAACATTTGCATATTTTGGATCAGTATGAAGTGTCGGACGTCGTGCCAGAATCAACTGACATTTTCTGGCAAGTTCTTCTGCGCTGTTCCATAAATGAAAACCGGCAAATAAATCATCTCCAATAATAAGCCCTATTTTATCTGTTAAAACATGGGCATATTTTTTCTCAAGATAATTGATTGTATCGATTGTATATGAAATTCCACCGCGCACAATTTCGCAGTCTTCGGCTTCAAATCTTGAGTCATTCATACAGGCTTTCTGAACCATTTCCAGCCTCATTTGTGCACTCACAGGATTTGCCATCACTTTATGAAGAGGATTCATTGTAGGAACAAATAAAACCTTATCATAACCGAGAGTCGTACAAACTTCATCTGCAAGCGCTAAATGTGCATTGTGAATAGGATTAAAACTTCCGCCTAAAACTGCTATTTTCAATTTTCACTTCCCGGAAACTGTTCTTCCATTGATGTATCAACAGAGCGTCCTTCTAAGAATTTGTTTGTCTTTGGAGCTTCACCTTGATTTTCACCATTGTTTCTGCTTTGATTAACTCCCGGTGTATGAGTTGCATTCATTTTTTCTACAAGCTGGATGATTGCAAGCCGTGCTTCATCTACATTCATACGGGCAGCAACAGAAATCGGAATAACCTGCACAGAAGGATCTGTTTTCTGAATTTTTTCTCTGATGATTTTTGCATTGTCCATTGCACCGTCTAAATCAATTTTATTACAAAGAATAATCCTGTGTTTATCAGTTAACCCTGCACCGAAAGATTCCAGTTCGTTCAGCAAAAGCTCGTAGGCATTCAAACAGTTTTCATCAGAGCAGTCAATCATAAATAAAAGTGCCTGAGTTCTCGAAATATGTTTTAAGAAGCGGGTACCAAGCCCTGCCCCGTCAGAAGCGCCTTCTATAATTCCAGGGATATCTGCGATTATAAAATCTTTTTCTTCATCAACATGCAGTACGCCAAGATTAGGAACTTTTGTTGTAAACGGATAAGGTGCAATTTTTGGTCTGGCGTTTGTGAATAAATCCAAAAGACTTGATTTACCGGCATTAGGGAATCCTACAAGGCCAACATCTGCCATAATTGAAAGCTCAACCTTTAACTCTCTTTCTTCACCTGGAGCACCTTTGTGGGCATAACGGGGAGCCTGATTTGTACTCGATTTAAAGTGAACATTTCCCCAGCCTCCTTTACCACCAGTTAAAAATTTAAAAGTTTCATTTTCAGCTTCTGTTGTAAAGTCGTAAATTACTTCGCCAGTTACATTATCTTTTATAGTAGTTCCTGGAGGCACACAAACAACTACATCGTCTCCATCCCTGCCATGCCTGTTCCATCCCATTCCGTCACCACCATTCTGTGCCTTAAAAACCGGATGAAAACGAAGGTGCGCCAGAGTTCTTAAATTGAGTTTTACCTGAAATATTACATCGCCGCCACGTCCACCGTCGCCACCATTAGGACCACCATTTGGAATATATTTTTCACGGCGGAATGAAATACAACCATTTCCACCTTTACCGGAGCGAACTATAATTACGGCTTCATCTGCAAACTGAATCATTTATTTTCCTATCGATAAAATCTTAACTAAAAAAAATACCCAGTAAAGTACTCTTTACCGGGCATTATCTAAAAACACAGTTTAATTAGTTATTTTCTGCAACTGCTTCTACAGAAACAACTTTGCGGTTCATTCTTTCACCATATTTAACTACACCGTCTGCTGTAGCAAATAAAGTGTCGTCTCCACCCTTTTTAACATTGTTACCCGGATGGATTCTTGTACCACGCTGTCTAACAAGAATTGATCCTGCTGAAACAACTTCTCCACTGTATCTTTTTACGCCCAAATGTTTTGGATTTGAGTCGCGGCCATTTTTAGCACCGCTACCGCCTTTACTTCTTCCCATTTTAATCCTCCACTGAATAAATCAGTTATTGTTCAGATAATTCTTCAAACTGTATATTTTCAGGATACTCAGTCTGTAAGGAACTAAGTCCCTCACGGATAAAATCCGCCGTAAATCTTAACCTCTGTTCAACACAGCCATAAGATTCACTCTTACAGTTTATATCTTCCACCTGGAATGAAAACTTTCCTCTGGAAGAACTGTCAGCTACTACAACAAGTCCTTCAGTTTTTTCAAGAACCTGAAACGCCGTACGCAACAAAAACGATTCTGCCGCACAGACAATATCAAATCCTTTAGTGGAAAACGAAGCATGTCCTTCAGCCTTTACGCTCTTAAACTGCCCGTCTTTACCACAAACTAAAAGAATCTTAGTCATTACTTATGCAAGTACAATGTCCTTTACAGTAACTTTTGTGTACTGCTCGCGATGACCAATAAATCTGTGATAATCTTTCTTTGACTTATACTTCAAAACAAGAACTTTCTTATCTTTGAAAGTTTCGCCAACTTGTACAGTAACTTTAGCACCCTTAACATATGGAGAACCAACAGATACTTTATCACCGTCGCTTACGAGAAGAACAGTATCAATTGTAACAGTATCGCCTTCTTTGGCATCATTGATTTTTGAAACCTCAAGAACGGCATCCTTTTCTGCTTTGTACTGATTGCCTTTATACTCAACAATTGCGTACATTTTAAAACCTCTAAAACATTATTTTGTCGTAAGGAGTAACGGGTTCCTTACAACTATACACAGTAAATGATAATAACAAATTTCTTTAGTAAAGGTCAATGGAAAATAGTATTTTTTTCAAAGAAAACGCAAAGAACGCCACTACCCGGCATTGTAATACCAGGCAGTGATGTTGGGTTACTTTTGTTTTACTTCTGTCATTACTGCAGTTCTGTCTGCAAAGTGGAATACAGTCACATAAGAAAAGCCTGCAGGAATTTTATCGAACGGAGTATAATAATAACTGGTTTTTGTAGAAAAATCGTTATTAAGAATTTTTAAACCGTATTCTTTTCCCACTGCTTCCCATACCTTGTAATCATCTGTAAGTACAGCAGGATGTTCATTCTTTAATTGCTCTAAATAATCCAGTTTATTTGTTGGATAGACCATTGTATGTGCAAAACATGGAGCATCAGAATAAACTTGATACGAACCACCAAGTCCTGGAATAATAGCTTTATCCTGACATACTCCATCCAAGGCATTTCCACCCTGATTTCTTTTAATTTCCCAATCAGGACAAATATAAATAATGTCAGAACGATAATCAGATTGCCATACAGAGCCAGATTGTGTTTTACCTAATTGTAAAGAGAGAAATAAGCTTTCAGGTAAAACTACTTTATCTCTGGTTTTTAGTGTACCTGAATCCTCAACCAATGGAGAAGAAGTTAGAGAATCTTGATATTGTAAATTTGAATCGATGGCATAATAATTCCATTCATCATCTTTTAAACCATAGGATACAAAACTATAACCTAAACCTGTTTGAGTAAAATAAACTCTAAATCCATCGGGACCTCCTGGGTTCCCTGCAATTACAGTTTCAGTTTTATTAAAAAATTTAGATTTATCAGTTCCTGTTATCGCTATTAAATTCATAATATTTTTTTCAAATAAATTTTCACGTTTTATATGTAAATTCTCAACAGATATATTTCCATTTGAATCTTCAAATTTAAGAGTAAGCAAATAGTTTTTTTCAAAAGAATCAAAACTATTATATTCAATCAAAGCTGTATTAGAATCTCTCTTAAAAATAGACTTCTGAAGCTGCCTGTTTTGCAAATCTGAAGCAGTTAAGTTTTGTGCTATTCCATAAGCACCCTCTTCTGTAAAACAATATTCAAACTCAACATAATCTGAACTATATCCCTCAGCTTGTTTTAATCCAAATAAATCTGTTGGCATTAATTGTGTATTAAAGTAGAGTTTATTGATATCCGGATATTTTAAATACTGGTCACTCTTATTTTCAGGTTTAAATTTTTGAATCAAGGTTACAGGAGGATTATTATCACAATCTTCTGTAGTTATATCGAATACTTTATAATTTGATGTTAAATTTATTTCATTAGACTGATTCTTTTCAAATAAATAAATAGTATACTTATGTCCAGTTTCTAATTTAAAATCTAATCCATCATAATTATACTTTATACTACCAAGCATGTCTTTTTCATTATCTTTGTTATATTTTACACCATACTCACTATTTGGATTAGATGTAAACTGATTATTAAATCCTATATGAGCTGTTAGTGTTCCGGCACTTTTTATAAGCGGTTGATCATAATTTATAGACCAGTCACTGGTAGAAGCAGGTAGCGTTATATCCGGTGAATTGGTTTCTAAAGAAACATTATGATATACATAACCGCTGGCTACCGTTCCATAATAAAACTCATCATCATCAAATAAAAAAACAGGTAGAACATAAATAGGATATTTTCCGTTCGGAATGTTTATTCGTCCTACAAAATATGGATCAGAACTTTGATCTCTATTATAATATCTAAGATCTTTATAAAAACGTGGTGCTGTCCAAGATTTTTCTGCATTACTACCATTATAGATATGATAATTTGGCGATACTGTATAATAAATTATTTTCATGCCAGGATATAAATTTGGTAAAGGAGTAATTGAACTGTCAGTTATATTAAACATTTCATAATTTCCGATATTATCATTAGCATTAGAACGCCAATTACCTATTATAGAAATTTGGCAGGGAAATACACGATATTCTGTTCTTGAATTACCTAAAATATCTGTAGCTGTTATTTCTATAATACAATTTTGTGTCAAATCCCTTGTAAAAGTATATTTTTCATAGTCTGATGTCTGTTCTGATATATTTAGCTGTGTCAAACTGTTCTTTGAATATCCGTATTTTACAGTCAAAGAAATTTTTGTATTTATATAATTATCATAAGCTTTATCATTTACTGTATCATAATTAAAAGTAAGGGTTTCAGTTCTTGTTGTAGAATTTTCTGGTACCTTATATTTATCAAAATCTGCATTATCATGAATTTTTTTTATATTTACAAAATTATCAGCTTCCATTGTCAAAGGAATTTTTTCAGTCTGTAATCGATGATAATCAAGGGTAAGTTTTTTACTTTCAACGGTCTTAAAAGAATTCATATTTATTGTAGTATCTTTTAGAACATAATAGGTTTTAGCATCACTTTCATTTCCTGCATTATCTATAAACTGACAATCAAGTTTTATAATTCCATCATTTACTGTTTTTAGTGTATGATATGCATAAAACCACGAATTAATATCTTCAAAATCTGTAATAATTTTTTCTCCAGTACCGCTTGAACCAGAGGGAGTTTTAATATGAGTTTCAGTTACTCTAAAGCTTTTAAGTCCAGAATGTTCATCATAGCCTGCCATTACAAAAAATAAAGTATCTTTAATATAATTCTGCTCAAAAGTTTCACTTGTCCATTCATCAAAAGGACTATCTGAAAGCATCCGATGATTATCATCGGAAGTAAAAAAAACTAAATCAAAAGAAAGAAATACGGGCTTAACAGTTTCTTTTTCACCGTTAATTGTATAAGGAATTTCAAATGAATAATGAATAACAGAGTTTATTTCCAAATCATTTCCTAAGGTATCTTTTATAGTTTGATTATTAGCATTTAGTTTTATTACTAAATCTAAAGTATCAGAAACCTCAGGTACTTTATCTTTTATTGATGAAAGAGGAATAAGAATCAACTGTTTTGAATCCTCTGACCATTCCGGTTTATAATATTCTTCATAGTGCTGAGTTGAAACTGCTGCATTTGTAATATTAATAGAACCATATCTAGAAAGATCTACAGAAGAAGTATCCATTTCTTTATTAAAATCAATGTATATTTTTGAATATGACAAATTACTTGTAGTGCTATATATATCTCTTTGATTATTTACCTTTATACTCTGTATAACAGGTACAATAGAAGCATTAGCCGTAACTGTAACACCTGGTACAGCTTCGTAGATAATCATTTTGGTTGAGAGGGCGTTCTTATCTTCAATTTTAATCTTTGATTCTGGGACTTCTTCGCTGCCACAGGTTACTGTCCAGCCGTTAAACTTCCAGCCTGTTTGCGGTTCGAATGCTATTGCTACTTCCTGACCAATTGAATAGTTATTTGTTCCTGAAGCACTTGTAAAGGTACCAGAGTTTGCAGGGGACGAAAATGTTACTTCTGCTTTATCAAGAGTAGTTTCATCAATTTTATAGTCGAAAGAAATACCGTTTCCGCCGTAAGTTACTTTAGTTCCATCTTCAAGTAAATAATAAAAATCAGCCGGAATCATTACCGAAACAGTTTTCTTCTGACCTGAAGGAACATCCAGCATATTTGAATTGTCTGCAACAAAGGTTATTGTATTTGCATTTACAACTGGAGTAAGGAAGCTTGAGAGTATTGGAGTACCACCAATTGCAATTGAAATCTTATTAAGCTGCTCAAGATTCTCCTGCTCTGATGGAATATCTTTATTAAAAGTAATTATTATAGAAGAGTTTTTGCTTACTGATGGATTTAAGCTGTCATTTACCGGTGCAAAGGTTGTTACTCTTAGTCTAGGTGCACAGACTGCCTTAATTTGAGTTGGATTTTCTTCTGCAGTTTTTTCAAGAACAGTTGCTGTTGTATTAACGCTTGAAGGATCTTCAATATAAATAACCTCGCTGTCATAATCCCATTTTATAAACTGATAGTCTGCACTTTCTGTAAAGCTAAGAGTAATTTTCTGGTCTATAGAATAATCCTTTGTGCCTGAAAGATTAACAGAACCTTCAACTGCGGTGCTGGAAATAGTTATAGTTGCTTTTTCATCTGTTGTATTTGTAACCTGATAGTTCCAGCTTTTTACAGTATTCATTTTAATATTGCTGGTATCTGTAATATCTTTTGATAAAGTAACTTTTACAGTTTTAAAAACTTCTCCTGCATTTAATGTAATTGGATTTGTTTTATCTACAGCTATTGTTAAAAGCTTGCCTTCTAGTTGAGGTTTTGTAAAATGATCTGCAATTGAAAAATCATCAGCATTTGTAATTGTAATATTTTTAAAGTATGTCTGATTTTCGAAAATATATGCCCAGATATTTCCATTTTCGTCTTTTTTTGTTACTGCACCGGAAGGAATTTCATTTTCTTCAAAAATAAAACTTGATTTTGCAGGCTCTTTTGTAAAGCTTACACTGATTGAACGGTCGCGGCTTACTCCTAATGTAGAATATTCAGGGCTTGCCTTAACTACTGCCAGTCTGTCAGAACACAAAGGAATGATTCGTATATCATTTGAATCAACTGTAATTTTTGCATTTGTTTTTAATGAATATGCGTCATCAAAAACAACACCTTCTACTTCTTTATAATTGTCTTTATCAAAGTTTTCTGTACTTGAAACTGCAATCCACTTTATAAAACTCCAGTCAGAAGCTTCTGAAAAAGTTATAGGAAAAGAATATCCCAGTTTTACAGAGCGGGTTCCGGCCGGGTCTGTAGAACCTGTTCCTTCTATTGGAAAAACCTGCACTGAAATATTTTTTGCCAAAAGATAATCTATATTAAAGTCGAGCTGATCCTTTAAGTTGCCACCGTTTAAAAAATTTTCACACGAAAAAAATGTTATACATAATAAGCCTGCAAGGACTTTTGTAAAGGTGTGATTTAAAATGGAAAACTTTTTCATTACTTTGACTCCAATGTTTTTATTATGAACTTCGGGTTTCGTATCATTTGAAACTAGATATTCTACATAATAATATATTGCAATTATGGTGATTTTCAAGAAGGAGTTAAATGAAAATGAAAAAGGGTGGTTTCGATACGGCTATGCCTACTCAACCACCACAGATATTGACCCAATTAAAACTTGTATTTATTTGTTGAAATTGTGTGACCTTCGCGATATACATCGAACCAGAGTTCTTTTTTGTCGGTTGTATAAATTGCGCTGTAGAACTCCTCAAGTGAAGTAATTTTTTTATCGTTAACGGCAGTAATTATGTCACCCGGTTGAATCATTAATGCTGCAGCTGGTGTTTTTTCCTGTACATTAACGACAGCAATTCCTTTTATCTTTTTATCTTTGATTTCGAGTTTATCGCGCATAATGTCTGTTAACGGACTTGCAATAAAGCCCGGCCAGAGTTTTGAATTATCAGAGGCAACATCTTCTGTTCGTGCTTCAATTGTTACTGTAAAGTTTAAAGACTGACTTCCTCGCTGAACTGTAAATTCTGTTTTTGAACCAGCTGTTAAGTTTCCAACCTCGCGAACAACCTGATCCACACTCTTAACATTATGACCATCAATTGCAGTAATAAAGTCTCCTGCCTGAACACCAGCTTTAATTGCCGGAGAATTCATGAATATTTCTGAAACGAAAGCGCCAGTTGTTTTTTCATCGATTCCTAAATCTTTTTTGAACTCAGGAGTAACTTCTGTTAAGCTTACACCAAGCCAGCCGTATGAAATTTTTCCATTACTGATAAACTGACTGATTGCAGGCTTAATATTGTTGATTGGAATAGAAAAGCCTAACCCCTGAGAACCTCCTGACTGAGAAGCAATCCAAGTGTTAATTCCAATAATTTCACCATAAATGTTTACGAGTGGGCCGCCAGAGTTTCCCTGATTTATAGCAGCATCTGTCTGAATAAAATCACTTATAGAACCAATCTGACCGCCGCTTCTTCCTGTAGCACTAACAATTCCCTGTGTTACAGAAGCAAAATATCCCAAAGGACTTCCAAGAGCCAAAACAATATCACCCTGATATACATCATCAGAATTTCCAAGCTTAGCAACAGCAATGGAATTATCATCAGATTCAAATGAAACAAGAGCAATATCCATTCTTTCATCGGCACCAACTAATTTGCCTTCGAATTCGCGTTCATCGTTTAACTTTATTTTTATGCTTGTAGCCTTTCCTGCAACGTGATTATTTGTAAGTACATAATACTTTTTATCAGAATGCTGAACAATTACACCGCTGCCAAGGCCTGTAGTTTTTCTTTCCTGCATACGGTCTTCTTTATCATTGTTTTCATCAGGGAAACCAAAAAAGAAAGGAAGGTCTTTAAATGGATTAAAGGTCTGTACCTTTGTTGTTTCAACTACATCAACTTCTACTACAGCAGGAAGAACAGTTGAACTGATATTTCTAAATGTCGACTGTAAAGCCTGTGTTACTTCCAAAGCATTTTCAGGAAGCTTCTGTTTTACTGAACTCTCAGCAAAAGCAACATTTGCACTGCCCTGATTTGCCTTACAAGCAACCGAAAAAATTCCAAATGATACTGCAGCTGCACCAAGTACCGATAAGATTTTTTTTGAAATTTCTTTCATTTATTTTTTCCTCCACCTTAATTGATTAAATTAACAATTGAGTAATTTAATTTTAATGATTGCACTTATTACAAATATAATAAATTTCTTTGCAGATTGTTACATAAATTTTACAGGATTTTATAATCGCTTATTCCGTTTTTGATAAAGATTTTTACGCGCTGATTTTCCATTGTAACATTTTCCACAAAAGAAACAAGGTCGCAGATTGCAGGAGAAAAAATATCGTCTGCAGAATATGAAGTTTCTATAATGCACTCCTCGCCTTCACTTTCTGCCCTGCTTAACGCCCCGTTTAACTGCACTAAATCTTTAACTGCATTGAATAAAAATGACTTATGCTTTTCATTGAATTTTTCTTCAAGGAACAAAAGCTGCATCTTTTCTATTTGAATATGAGGAGTATTCAACGGATTAAAGTCAGTTTCAAATGCACAGTTATTGCAAAGCTGCCATTCTTCGAAATCAGCAAAAAACGATGAAGCATTTATTTTCAGTGCTTTCAATACATAATTGAACCAGGGAACTGCCCTTCCACAGGTGTAAAAAGTGTAACACGCAAAAGCCATTCCCCTCGAAAAGTCTAAATCTTTTGAAGAATAAACTGCAGTAGATTTCGGATCTTCATATTTCTGTAAATCCGCAAACTGTTCAAAATCAATGTGATTCGGATAAAGGCTTACGGCAAAATCAAGTCTTTCGCGGAAAAGTTTAAAGGTATCGTTTTTAAGTAAGCCCCAGTCAAGATTAAACCCGAATACAATGCCCGCATTATTCAGTAAAGCTATTCTTTTGTCATAGTATTTTTTATCAAGAAGAAGATTTCCGTTTTTTTCGTTATACTCGATTTTTAATTCCAGAGACACATATAATTCAGGCAGTTGTTTTACAAGATTAAAATCAAGTACAGAAACTTTCACCGGCAGTGTCAGGAAAAGTTCCGGACAAAATGATTTAACGGCAGCGATGATTTTTAAAACCTGAGATTGACTTGCAAACTCACAGGAATTATGAAAAGCAAATTCCGTGATATTCTGTTTTTGAAAATCCTTTACTTTAACAAAAAAATCTTCCAGAGAAATTTCTTTTTTATCACTCATAAAAAATTATAGAAGCGGAATATTATTCTTAGAACAAGTCTTTACCATTTCTTCCGGCCACATAGAAACCTGAGTTTCACCAATATGAGCCTTGCGTAAAAAGTACATGCAGAGTCTTGACTGACCAATTCCACCGCCTAAAGTCTGACTCAGTTTTCCTTTCAAAAGCTTTTTATGGAAATTAAACTTAGCGCGTTCAGGGCAGCCTCTTTCTTCGAGCTGGAGCTTTAAGCTTTCAGGACTAACTCGAATACCCATTGAAGACAATTCCATTGCACTGTTAAGAACCGGATTCCATACCATTAAGTCGCCGTTCAAACCAATGTGGCCGTCAGGATTCTTTGTAATCCAGTCGTCATAGTCAGGAGCGCGTCCATCGTGGATTGTTCCATCGCTTAATTTACCGCCAATACCCATTAAGAAAATAGCACCATATTTTTTGCAGGCTTTTGTTTCCCTCTGTTTCGGGCTAAGGGTTGGATATTCTTTCAATAAATCATCTGCCCAAATAAAAGTAATGTTTTCTGGAAGGATTGGCTTAATCTGCGGATATCTGTCGTAAACATAGAATTCTGTCTGCTTAAAGCATCTGTAGATTTTCTTTACAACATCTTTTAAGTAATCAACATTTCTGTCTTCTTTATTTATGCACATGCACCAGTCCCACTGGTCTACATAAAGTGAATGTAAATTATCAAGTTCTTCATCTGCACGGATTGCATTCATATCAGTGTAAATGCCAAAACCCGGTTTAAAGCCCATTTCTGTAACTTTCATTCGCTTCCACTTAGCAAGAGAGTGTACGATTTCAAGTTTTTTATCATCCATATCTTTAACTAAGAAATTTACCGGACGCTCTACACCATTCAAATCATCATTTATACCGATTCCAGACTCAACAAAAAGAGGAGCTGTAATTCTGGTTAAATTTAATTCAGTTGATAAGGAAAGCTGAAAAAAATCCTTAAGTAAAATAATTGCTTTTTCTGTTTCTCTGACAGTAAGTAATGGTTTATAACCTTTTGGTAACTGAAGTTTTGACATAATTCACCTCGATTTTTTCTATATATACAATATTTATTTCTAAAACTAAATCATTCCCTGTACTTTTAAATCTTCTATTTGAGTAGACAAAGATATAGTAGTTTTAGTCTGCCTGCTTAATCTCTGTGCAAGAAGCTTTGAAAGGAAAATTCCATAATGCGGATTTTCACGAATCAGATTTAAAAATGCAACTTTTGGAATGCAGATTAATTTTCCTTCTCCGGCACTCATAATTGTAGCAGAACGTCTGTCGTTAAGAAGGAATGCCATTTCACCAATGAACATATCGTTTGGTGTAAGAACACTTACCAGCTTTCCGTTAACATAAACGCCGTATCTTCCGCTGACAATAAAGTATAAGTCGTTAGAAGGCTCATTCTGTCTGCAGACAACTTCGTGCTTTTTGTATGAAACAACAGAGAACGGAATCATAATGCTTGGAACCGAGTTTGATTTAAGTGTCTGGTTTTTAATCATAAACTTAACGGCATTTCCCTTTTCATTATAAACCATCTTTGTAACAAGATTTTTTGAAAGGCTCATTCCCCTTCCGTGAGTTTCTTCTGTCATTTTTGCATCCAGGTGCTTTTTCCAGTCAAAGCCTTTTCCTTCATCAGCAATAGAGAACAGGGATTTTTCAGAAGTGATTACATAATTCAACCTTATTTTTTTTGCAGCAATTGCAGGATCCTTTGTTTTAGAACGAATCAAATCGAGCATATTTTTTCCGCTTTCAAGCCATTTAGTTTTTTCATCATAAGTGATTGCGCAGTTACCGTGTTCAAGGGCATTTGTTAAAAGTTCCATAAGTGTTGTCTGAAGAGCATAGCGGTTATCTTCATCAAGACGGTTTGTGCAGTAAAGATAATTTACTAAAAGATTTGTATAAAGTTTTATGTCAATCGGATCATTTCCACAGATAAAGCCCCCCTTTTCTTCGCCGACAAAACGCTCATGCATTCCGCGGTTAAACAAAAAGTTCGGGTTAGTGATAAGAATTTTCAAAAGACGTGTAAAATTTTCCCTGAATGAATATAAAGTCTGTACAATGAGAATATTCGGGTCTCTTCTTTCTTCAATTTCTTCCTGTGTTTTTGCATCAGGAACAACACAAATTACACCACCGTTATGAAACCATGGGTCTGCGTGAATTGCTGAAATAATTTTGTTACCGTCAATTTTTGTAGAAGTAAAATCAATTACTTTAATTTCAGGTAACTCATAATCCATAAAACTCAGGGCCTGCTCTGTATTAATGCACAGTTCAAAATCAAAATCGTTTTTCCATGTATTACAGGCAGCTCTGATTGTTTTTACAATTTCATCACTTGATGAACAAACTAAAATCTTTTTCATTTTATACTGACTCCAAAGCCTGCTTTAAATCAGAAATTATATCTTCAACATTTTCAATTCCTACACTAAAGCGGATTAAATCCGGGCCTACTCCACAGGCAATAAGTTCTTCATCTGTAAGCTGGCGGTGTGTTGAACTTGCAGGATGTAATACACATGATCTAGCGTCTGCAACATGGGTCGCAATCATAGCAAGCTTCAAGTGCTTCATAAAGTTTTCAGCAGCTTTTCTTCCGCCCTTTACACCAAACGAAACTACACCACAAGTACCGTTCGGCATATATTTTTTGGCAAGTTCATAATATTTGTTTCCTTCAAGACCAGGATACTGAACCCATGAAACTTTCTCAGAAGAAGCTAAAAACTGAGCTACTTTAAGTCCGTTTTCACAATGGCGTTTTACTCTTAATGGTAAAGACTCAAGACCAAGATTTAAAATGTATGCATTGAAAGGAGCCTGTATAGAACCAAAGTCTCTCATTAACTGAGCTGTTGCTTTTGTAATGAATGCTCCTTCTTTGCCGAATTTTTCAGCATAAGTAATTCCGTGATAAGATTCATCTGGAGTACAAAGTCCAGGGAATTTATCTTTATGAGCGAGCCAGTCAAATTTTCCTGAATCTACAATACAGCCGCCTACAGTTGCATCATGGCCGTCCATATATTTTGTTGTTGAGTGAGTTACAATGTCACAGCACGATTCAATAGGTCTGCAGTTTATTGGAGTTGCAAAAGTGTTGTCTACAATAAGAGGAACACCGTTTTTATGTGCAATGTTTGCCCAGCGTTCAATATCAAAAACTACCAGGGAAGGATTTGCTAAAGTCTCTCCGAAAACACATTTTGTATTTGGCTTAAATGCTTTCTGGATTTCTTCATCAGTTGCATCTGGATCTAAGAATGTAAACTCGATTCCCATTTTGCGCATTGTTACATTAAACAGATTAAAGGTTCCGCCATAAATTGAAGAAGAAGAAATTACATGATCGCCGGCAGATGCTAAATTGAATACAGCGAAAAAGTTTGCAGCCTGACCAGAAGATGTAAGCATTCCTGCAGTTCCACCTTCGAGTGAAGCAATTTTTGCGGCAACAAAATCGTTTGTAGGATTCTGTAAGCGTGTATAGAAATATCCGGAAGCTTCAAGGTCAAAAAGTTTTCCCATATCTTCGCTTGTGTCATATTTAAATGTTGTACTCTGTACAATAGGTATCATTCTTGATTCACCGTTTTTTGGTGTATAGCCTGAGTGAATGCATTTTGTTTCCTGTTTCATAATAACCTCACTTATTTTTAATAAAAGCAATTTTATTGAATTTAAGAAAAATAGTTAAGATGAATAAAAAGACTTATGATTTTTTTTATGTGTTTTTTATCATATGAATTTTATTGTAAAAATTTCAGTTTTAGAGTTTTTGGAGTTTTTTTAGTATTTTAGAATAAAAAATATTGATAAATTAAAATAATTGATTTAGAATTCTAATATGCAATCAAAACTTGCTTAAGAAAAAAGCAGTTTTATTACAAATACTTAAATTAAAGGAGATTTTCGAATGAAAATTACAAACAAACTTTTATTAGCTGGTGTAGCACTTATTGCTTCTTTATCTTTGGCAAGTTGTGCTGCTGTTATCGGTGGAAATGACATGATTAAAATGGGTCTTAACAAAGCTACAATTGAATATGAAAACACTGATACAGAATCAAACAAACGTGAATTTAAGATGTTTAATCAAAAACACTCTGGTGCTGTATGTACAATAGCAATTGATACTGAGAATTCTACTTACACATCAAACAACACAACAGGTGTTATGGGATTCGGATTTGGAATTACGAAAAATGAAAACGGTACAGTAAATTTTGGTATTGCCAGTGCTCGTTACAATAAAAGCACAAAAAAGCTTCAGTATTATGTTTCATGGATGCTTAATGTAAGTGAAGCTGATATTGATGTCGGTTCAAATTTCGTAGGTCTTAACGGACAGAACTCAAAAACAGTTACAAATTTTGCTGCAGCATCAGATCCTGAACAAGCTTATGAAATTGTAGTTGAAACAACATGGTGTGAAGTAGCTGCTGAACCAGTTGAAGGAATTGTTACATTTGTTGTAGATGTAAAAGTTGATGCTTCTAATGTTTATACTGTAAAACTTGCAAAAGAAACAGAAGAAGTTGAAGGAAAAGTTGTTGCAAAGTCTCCATTTAAGACATCTACAATTTCTACTGCTGTAACTGGTATTACATATGATAAAGCTAAAGCTGATGATGAAACAACATGGTATCAGGCTGATGTAAGTTACTATGCTAGTGTTTATACAGGTGTAACATTAATTGGTGAATGGAAAGTTGTTGACAAGCAGAACAACCCAATCGTTGCTCAGTAAGTTGAGTAATTTATAATAATTACCAATTGATTTTTAAGGCTGCCATTAACTGGTGGCCTTTTTTTGTTTTAGAAAAGAAAACAATAAATTAGAAAGCGAACAAAATACCGAATGAAATTGAAAATATTTTTGTCTGGGTTCCGCATTTATTGAACACAGATTTATAATAAAAACCGTCATCATATAAGTCAAATATCGAGCCCTTTGTTTCAGGCGTATATAAAAAGCAGCAATTAGTATATAAAGAAAAATTATTTATTTTATAGCTGGCATTTAAATCAAAATAAAAAGATGAAGCAAAATGCTGCATTTTCATTTTATAAGACTCATCTCTGTCATTGTTGTTTTCATCAGAGTGATAATCAAAGCCTAAGAAATAACTTACGGGACTTAAAGCAGCTTTAGAAGAAAGTGATAATTTTTTTGTGAGAAGGAAATCAAAAGAAAGCGCAAGAAATGAAAAAATACTGTGCCGTGTAAAATAAATTCTACTGGGAGTAAATCGTTTAGCATTTTCATCGTCCCAGGAAACATTGTGGTCAAGCCCTGTGTATTGGGAATCACCTGTATAAAGATCACCGCCATAAGAAGAAGTATTATCATAGCGATACATAAAAAATACTGAAGGAATGAGATTTATTTTTTTAGAAATAGAAAAACTGTAAGAAAAAGACAAAACTGAATCAAAAGAAGGCTGTGACTTAATGCTGGTCTTTGCAAAATACCACTCAAGGCCCGAAGAAAGAAAATCTGAATCTAAAAAAATGCCGCCTTGTAAAGGAATTGCGAACGATGAAGAAAGATCTATTTGAAAATCATCAAAACAAAGTGAATCAGACAGGCCGTATTTATAGAAAGGAGTTACATTCCAGTGCAAAACACTTCTTGTATGTTCTTTTTCATACAGAAAATGTGAAAGCTGAGCAAATTCATATTTGTTAAACACAGAAACTTTATTCTCAAAAGAAAATGCCTTAAAGCAAATAAAAATTAAAAGCAGAACAAGTATTTTTTTTCTGGATAAGAATTTCATAAAAAATCAATCAATAAAATATTCTTCGTTTAAGATTTCAATCATAACTTCAGCAATAATCGGATCAAATTGAATGCCTTTATTCTCTTTTATTTCCTTTATTGCATCAATAATATCAATTTTGGTTTTATAACATCTGGTAGAAGTCATTACATCAAAGGCATCAGCAATACAAATAATTCGTGCTACTAACGGTATTTCATCGCCTTTTAAGCCTTCAGGATAGCCGGAACCGTCATAATGCTCGTGATGGTACAAAACCCCTTCCCTTATATTCGGGATAGAATTGAAATCCTGTAAAATTTTTGCACCAATTGTTGTATGTGTTTTAATAATCTCTTTTTCTTCCTCAGTAAGCTTGCCCGGCTTTTTTAATATAGAATCAGGAATTCCAATTTTTCCACAGTCATGCATAAGTGCAATATAAAAAACATCCCTGCAGTCATCTTTTGAAAACCCAAGTTTCTCGGCAATCAATTTTGAATAATTTGCAACTCTCATTGAATGACCTTTTGTTCCGGAATCTTTGGCATCTATGAAGCCCATAAATGCTGAAATAGACTGTTCTACAATTTCAGAATATCTGTGAACGGTATCTACAAGATTAATAGTTCTTAGAGATGAGAGTAATGTTGTTAAAAAAGAAATAATCCATGTAAGAAAAAATACAAGCAGAATATAAAAAACTGGAGATTTAAATAAAACGTATCCTAACTTATAAGTAAAAGTTAAATTGTTAAATTTATTAAGATCAATAAAGCCTTCATCGGGATCATCAATTTTACAATAACAAACCAAAGAAAACTTTGAAGAATTATCCGGTAAAATTTTATCTTCCCTGTATACAGGATTAGGTAAATAATCAATATAATCACCCTGATTTAATAAAATATAAAAATCATCACTGTATGAACGGCCGGTAAATCCCAGTAAATCTTTTTCTCTTAGTAAATTATTGAAATTAATCTTTATAAGATTATCTTTTTTGTTAACAAAATGATGGATTTCAGCAGAACCTATTAAAACATTATTTAAATAAACATCATCTAAAACATTAAGTCTTATCTTCCAGTCTTTAATTACAGATTTAGTATGATTTTTAATGATTAAATTATAAACAAGCCTTATATAAGAATCAGATTCTTTATCAGATATGTTCTTTTTTAAAATAATTGAACTGACTTCTTCACATTTAATCTGGAAATTATTATTTTTAGATGTATAAGGACAATTATTAAAAACTTCAAATCTATCATCAGAGTATTGTTTTGAATTAAATAAAAAAACATAAATCCAAAAGAAAACAGAAAACAGAAGTAAAATTATGAAAGACACGAGAAATACTATCTTTTTTCCTTTCGATAAAATTATCTTCAAAACTTAAGTAAATCCTTATTCTAAATGGTAGTTGCGGGCGTTGCCCCGACAAGCGGCTTGAAGCATTCGCTGCCAGAACAAGCACCACAACTCTTTGATTAACCACTACATATAGCACGAAGGGTGGTTTCGATACGGCGTTACCTACTCAACCACCGCAACTCTTAGCAAATATTTTAATATACAGAAAGAATTTTTAACAGTCTTTCTTTGCCTATAATCTTCATAAAACTTGCAAGACGAGGTCCCTGGTCTTTTCTAATCAGAACCTGATACATTGCAGTAAATAAAGACTTTGCTTCAATTCCCATTCCTGTTGCAATATCATACATTGCCTGCTGAAGTTCTTTATCAACAGCGTATTTTTCCATTTCAGGAATTACAGTATCTCTGATTTTCTGAATACATTCTAAAAGCTTTTCGTCCAGCTCAATTTTAGAACCATCATCAACTAAAGCAAACTTGAACTCTTCCGGGGCACAGAATTTTACCCAGTACCAGGCACAGGCACATCTTCTTTTGAGGCATTCAATCTGGCTTTCTTTAACATCACCTAATTTTGCAATAACGGCATCAACATCACCAGAATATGTCTGAAGTAAAGTTGTTAACTGTCTGAATGGAATCTGATATGGCATTTCAGCAGGCATACCGTTTTCAATTTGTGAAAGCTCATAAACTCTTTTCTCTTTAAGGAAAACATCATCAGACTTAGCTTTATCAATGCCCCAGGCAATTCTTTCAGTTCTGTCATAAGCTTCGTACATTGTAATAACATCAAGGTCAAAGCTGATTGCAAACTCATGATCAACTTTATTAACGGCAAAGATGTAACGCAAAAGTTCAGGCTGATAAACTTCAAGTGCATCTGGAAGTGCAATAACTTTTCCCTTAGAAGAAGACATTTTTCCAGGAATTCCTTTTAATGTAACGAAATCATACTTCATTGTTACAGGAGCATCCCAGTTATAAATTCTTTTTGAAACTAATTTTGCTGTATCGTAGCTTCCACCAGGACTGATGTGATCCTTTCCGCCCGGCTCAAAAATAACTTTTTCTTCATTCCATCTCATTGGCCAGTCAACACGCCAGCCGAGTTTAAACTCTTTTGAAGTTCTTAAATCACCCTTTTCTTCGTGACCACAGCTTGTACATTTATAAGAAACACCATATTCACCGTCATAGTTAGTGATTTCTGTCGTATCCTTATTGCATTTACTGCAGAAAGCAGCAACCGGCCAGTATACATCTTCAGGCTTCATTTTATGTGCATCATCACGGTACTCATTTAAGCACGCTTTGATTTCTTCTCTATTCTGTAAAGCTTTTTTCATTCCCTCAGCGTATCGGTTTGCCTGATAGCGGCTTGCCTGGTACAAAAATTCAGGATGAATACCAACGCGGGGAAGTTCCTGTTCAATATCCACTTCATGATGGCGGGCATAGTTTTCATTTCGTCCGGTTGTATCAGGAACACTTGTTATAGGAAAGCGAAGATAATTTTCCAGGACTTCAGGATTAGGCATATTCGCAGGGACTTTTCTAAATACATCATAATCATCCCATGAATAAATAAAGCGTACGTTCTTGCCTCTGTCTTTTAAGGCACGCACAACTAAATCAACAGTCATAATTTCACGGAAGTTTCCAATGTGCACAGTTCCAGAAGGTGTAATTCCAGAAGCACATGTATAAAGCGGGAGGTCACCGCGTTC
>JAEEGL012571242.1_pt1 | contig 20623 bp, 9 predicted proteins | sample 9134231 | NCBI WGS metagenome assembly JAEEGL01 (sample SAMN16246548, study PRJNA631951) | gut metagenome | biome: gut microbiome; feature: rumen; material: fiber-attached | host: Bos | place: Iran: Karaj | collected 2018-10
GCACCAATTTGGAGATGGCCTTGTCAAGCGACTCGGAAGGTTCAATGATATTGTAATCTTTCCAAAACTCGGGGTCTCTGAAATAGTCCACCTTGTCATAGAACGAGTCTTTTGAGTCAAAGGAACTACGGCCGGAAATGGGGTGCGGGTCTTCATCGTTGCGGTCGGTCACCACCATCTCGCAGAAGGCAGCGAAGGAGGTAGAGAAGAGGCGTCGTTTCCAATCGCAGTTGAACCGGAATGTGTTGCGAATGTAACTGATGGTGGTGAGACCATCCTCATACTTATAGTCGATGAGGCACGACATCTCCTTCGGTCTGAACCTCACGCCGTTGGGTTTGCGCACCAACATATAGTGAGTGGCTTTATCCTTGTTGCTCATGTCAAGCTCAAGTTCTGCCCTTGAGAAAGCCAATGTCTCCCGGTCTATGTAGAGTTTGCCATAGTAGAGCGCATAGGGCACCTCTACTCCCGGCTCTATTTTTACTACATATTGTATGCGGTCGTTGATGAAGGTCATGGGCAACTGGCTGAACCGATAGTTGTCCAATTCATCGGGATTGAGGAGGAAATCGAGATTTTTCACGATATCGAGTTGTATGGGCTGCACAGGTCCTCCCATCACTTTCACGGTGAGTGTGTCATTCTGCTTTGGACTGAGCAACCTCCTGCCCTTGATGATGGCCACGCGGTCGCGATAGTTGTTTTTGTTGTAGGCAGTCTTGTACATATCCACCACTCCTTCTGCCACATACACATAATGGTTGCGCTTCATGGCAGTTTCCCGGTAGAAGCAGTTGTAGAGTTGCGGTGTCTTGCTGTAATTATCGGGGATCTTCGATATGGCGATATTCACCAAGTCACGAGGGTTTTCCGTCCACACCACCAATTCATTCAGATTGATGGCGGTGGGCTGCAGTTTCACAGTGAGTACGTCAGTTTGTTTTCCGGTAATCTTCACTCTCCTTGACTTGTAGCCGATGTGCGACACTACCACGGCCTCGGGCACTTCATCCAGTTTGAGGGAGAAGAAACCGTCGTCGTTGGTGACGATTGTAATGCCGGAACGGGGTTCTGAGACACTGGCCTGTGCAATGAGTTCACCGTTCTCAGCATTGGTCACGGTGCCGCTTATCACCACTTTCTGAGCCTGGGCTACAAGAGCCAGCAGAAGCAGGAAAAGCGAAAGTATGGATTTTGCTATGCTGCTCATATCATGGGGTGTTAAGTTAACTGTCTTCTTCGCAAAAATAAACAAAATATTCTGAAAACTATTACACAAAGAAATAAAAATTATAAGTCTCTGCTTATCTTTTCATTTTTTAAAAGAATAGTTTACAAAACATTCTGTCTGAAGATGATTTTATTATCTCACCTCAGGCTTTTACCCCACTCCACTCCCAGACATTGAAGCATGGCAGCGGTGTGGGTGCAATCAAAAGTATTGAATTTATTGACACGGGCCATTTGCAGATGGGCCATGGCAGGCAACAGCCTGCGTTCATTTCCTCCTTTTTCGGCCAAATCCTCCACCATATTCCGGAAGGTCGTATAGTCTACCGTCTTCACGGGAGTTGCATGGCGGGAGAGCAATGTGCTCATTGTCATGAAGCAGGGGTTGCCCACATGAGCCACCGGCGGTAGTTTCTCGACAGATGCCAATCTGACGATGGCTGTTGCCACGACATCCACGGGCGAGAGGTCTATGCGCACATCGGCCATGCTTTCTGGCACAGCTCCCAACTGTCCGCACAGTTCTTTTACCATTAGGAGTCCATTTTCCATCGTATTATACCGAGAGTGCCCGTCACTTGACCTTTGGTCAAGGTTGCCCACACGCACCACACAGGCATCAAGACCTTTCTGCTCCATGCTCTCCAGCACCAATCGCTCGGCCTCGAATTTGGACAGACTGTAGGGCTCTCCAAAATACTGACCAATATAGAAATCTTGTTCTGTCAGCACTTCTATCTTTTCCAGACCACCAACATGCAGCCCCGCCACGCCAAGTGTAGAGACATGAAGAAGACGGGCATGATGTTGCCGGCAAAAGTCAATGACGGGAACCAAAGCATCCGTATTCACAGCCCGCAGCGCCTCGGGTCTTGCAAAATGCCGCACCTCCGCAGCACAATTAATTACGTTGCGGATGCCACAATCAGTGAAGGGAGCCATGAAACAATGGGCGGTCATATCTCCTTGAATCACAACGATGCGGTCAAGCCAGGCCACAACAGTTTCTTCACCGAAATAAAATCGGAGCCTGTCATGCAGACGCTGCGAAGCCTGCTCCTGAGAGTCGGCCCTCACCAGACAATAAGCCGTACCTTCACATTCTGAGAGGAAAGCCTGCAACACATGTGCGCCCAGAAAGCCGGTGGCGCCTAAAACCAGCGCATTCCCCTCGAGTACGCCCTTTTTCAGGGAAGCAGCCACAGGAGCCGATTGCAGGAAGCGGTTTTGCCGACTGCAATCGGACGCTATCCTGTACTGCATTTCATTGGCAGACTGACCCAAATGGGCAGCCAAGCCACGTGGTGTGGGATAACTGAAAACAAGGCCATATTCCACCGCACACGGTCCACGTTGCAACTGAGCCATCAAGGCCATGACGGACAGCGAGGTTCCTCCTAATTCAAAGAAATCATCGTCTATGCCCACCTGAGCCATGCCGAGTATCCCAGCGAAGGCTGAGCACAACAGTTGCTCGTTTTCGTTACGAGGTGCTGTATAGGTTTGCCGAGGCAAGTCATGGGGCGAAGGCAAGCGGCTACGGTCGACCTTGCCGTTTACGGTCGACGGCATCTCATCCAAAAGCATCCAATGAGACGGAATCATATAGGAAGGCAGCCGCTGGCGCAAGCCATCCGACAAGTTTTTGACAGGTATGGCACTGTCGGCTGTATAATAGGCACACAGGCGGCCATTGGAGCCTTGCCGATAAGACATGACACATACCGCTGTGATGTGAGGGAGCAGAGCAATTTGGTGTTCCACTTCCTCCAGACTGACCCGGTAGCCATTGACCTTTACCAATTGGTCGGCACGCCCTATATATTCAAGCAAGCCGTCATTGTTCCACCGCACCAAATCACCCGTACGGAAAACCACCTTATTGGTGAAACTGCACCGCACGAACCGTTCGGCTGTAAACTGGGACGACTGCCAATAGCCCAAAGCGGTCTGAGGCCCACCGATCCACAATTCGCCCACAGCGCCCTGCGGGAGCAGGCATCCAAAGGGGTCGGTCACATAAGCGGTCAGGTTGTCAAGGGGTCTTCCGATGGGCACCGAGTCATAGGGATAGCCGGGAATCAGTTTACAATAAGTGGCATCGACACAGCACTCCGTAGGACCGTATGTGTTGAAGACTGTGCAAGAGGCCTGCGGAGCCTTGTCCATCCTCTCACCTCCCAGACAGAGATACTGCAGTGTGTCATGCCTCCGCTGTGCGATGAGCATGCCCAAGGAGGTGGTGTAGCAGCCACCGGTGATATGGTAGGTGTCGATAAAAAGGTGTATCTGCTCCACATCGTGGCGCACCTCATCGGGCATAAGGTACAAGGTTCCCCCAACGGTGAGTACTGGGAAGAGATCTTCGATAGAAGCATCGAAAGCCAAGGAGGAATGGCAACTGATGCGGCTATGGTCATCGAGAGGCCAATGACGCACCAGAAAATGTATCAGATTGGTCAACGCCTTATGAGGCACCATAACGCCTTTGGCCTGCCCTGTGGTGCCCGAGGTATAAATCATATAGGCCACCGCAGAGGGCGATGCGGCATTCACCGCAGGTCGGTCTTGGGATTCGGTCAGTAAAGGCAATTTGTCGGGATGGAGTATCGCCACCGGCGTCAGTTCCTCCAAAATGCTCTTCCGATAGGCTGCGGGCCATGAAGGCTCAATGGGCACATAGGCAGCCCCCGTTCTCATCACGGCGATAGCAGCCACAACAAAACCGCACACAGGTTTACCCTCAATGGCTGCAAAAGTGCCTTCTCTGGCACCCTTGTCCATGAGCCAGCAAGCAAGACGTTGTGAGGCCATTGCCAATTGGGCATAGGTGAGATGCTCACTACCATCGCTCACAGCAACTGCCTCGGGAGTCCGGGAGGCTTGACACAAGAAAAGGTCTATGAAGGTCTGTCGCTCATCATAATCAAGTATCTCGCCTTGGGATAGGCTCAACAACGCCTTTTCTTCCTGTTCATCCACTAGTGCCACTTTGCCTATCCTGACATGGGGATTGCACATCATGCTGCGGAGGCACACCTCCATGGCATGAGCCACCATCTTCACCGTGTCTGTGTCCAAATGGCCAATGCCGGAATCCACCCGAATCTCATAGTCGGCATTGTGGCAGTACACCAGACAGTTCAATTCATTATCAGCGCCCTCTTTGGGCAGTTGCCTGCCTTTTGCTGTCTCTCTGCCAAGCGACACCTCTTCCATAATATCTCCACCTTGGAAGGCGAAAGTGATGGAAGCCGCCTTGTGCAGGTCGCTGCAGAAATGGGTATAGGGATAGGCGGCTTTTCTCACGGAGTCCATCAAGGGTCTTCGGAGCCGCCTTACAAAGTCAAGGGTCTCTTCCTCGGCTACGACATCCACCACAAAGGGCACGGTACGCACGAACATGCCATAGGCATCGCGCAATTTCCGTTCGTAACGCCCATGGCTCAAGGTGGCAAAGGCTACCTGCGTGTGATGACTCAACTTGGCCATTACGATGCAGAAAGCGGCCATGAAGAGCCAGTTGGACTGAACCTGTTGTTCCCGGCACCAATCGTCCACATCATTGCTTGGCAGCCAAAAAGAAGTGGTGACAGCGGCATCAGGCGATGGCGGCGCGATGGAAGACAGCGTGGTAAAAGTCACATCACGGAACATTTGCCTATAATAGTCGCGGGCGACACTATAAGCAGTAGTATTAACCTGTTGGGATTCATTTTCAGCCGCAGTATAGAGTGTGCAAGGCTCCTCGTTCACGTTTTCCCCGGCAAAGGCGGCTGGCAGGTCCTTTCCCATCAGGTTGCGGGCAATCGTAAAGCCGTCGGCGATGATGTGGTGAAAGTCCATCAGCAACCAGACGTGCTGCTCCGTCTCCACAATCTCAAAACGACAGAGGGGTCCTCCATCGAAAAGACGAAATGGCTGCACAAAACCATGCTGCTGATAGGCAAGCACATCTTGCTCTTCCATGGTGAGTCGCGCAATATCTATCCTCAAATCAGTATCGGGATATTGCCGCACATTGCCCTCATCGTCTATGACAAGCCTGGTGCGCAGAGCCGGTCGACTGTCCACCACTCTGCGCAGTGCCTCTTCCAGCCGTCCTGCCTCCACTTCTTTGGGAAAAGGGATAGCCGACGGGAGGTTGTAGCGGGTGCTCTGTGGCTGTTTGCGGCAAGCCATCAGGATACCCGTCTGTGCGTGCAGGAGTGGATAGGTTTTCTTCAAGGACAAATATAAAAAGTTTGAATTACTCTTAGATGGTATAGATAAGCTGACACCGAGCAATGTTCATCGTTACTGCGAGGAAACACAGCCTCCGCATTTCACACCCGCTGATGGGCGTGAAAACTGCGGAGGCGGTTATGTAGAAGAAGCAATGAGCCGATACAAATAAATCCTCAATTGGGAATCAAAAACCGTGGCTCTGCAACTGTGAATTATTCGTAATACTCGATAGTACGCTGTTCCACTATTTCCTGACCCATCATTGAAGTCTTACGGCTAATCCAATTGCCCTTGGCGTCAAATTTGTAGTCAGTGTAAGGCGTTTCCATCTCCTGTCCACCCATGTCCATCTGGGTCTTTACAACAACGCCGTTTTCGTCATAAACATTAGTGGTCTTGATTGACCCCATTTGAGTTTCCATCGTCTGACTTTTCACTCTTCCATTCTCCCATTCGTATTTAATGGTGAATTCCATTGCCATTCCTTGGAAATCAACCTTCACCTTGGCAGATTTGATGAAACCGTCAGCATCATAGACAACATCGGAAATGCCTTCTTGTTGCATCTTTCCATCTTGGGTGAAGGTGGTGGTTACAGGATTTCCCATCATGGAAGAAATTAGCGTCTTAACAGCACCTTTGGCGTCGTTTGCCTCAACGTCGTGAAACTTGGTCTGTGCCTGCAATGCGAATGGTACAACGAAAAGTACCAACATCAAAAAAGCTTTTTTCATTTCAAGAAACTGTTTAGTTGATAATTAATTTGGTCATGTAAGAATCTCTTTTCCTTGTTGAGGGATGAGAGACAGGTTGTTTCTAATGTATAACGTAAATTTTCCCAAATAATTTTATTGTTTTTGGGTTTTTATAGATAAAAAATCGATGCCCATGCTTTCCTTTTTCTGTGATGCTCTATTCTTCTTGCCGAAACTTGTTCTTGACAACATAAAAGGCAGCCACAACCGTAGAACCCAGCATGGCCAAGGCCATGTCTTTTTGGGCATCCCAGATATCACCTTGCTGGCCGTTGTAGCAGTCTGCCTGTTCCGGTGACATGACGATAGTGAGCAACCACTCGAAAAGTTCATATACCATGCTGCCTGTCTGTATCATCAGCCAGGCCATGAATACCGCGGAGAGAGGTTTCAGGCTGAACCACCGTCTGCACGCATATTGAAGATAGGGAAACAACAATACGCCGAAGCAGAAATGGACCAACCTGTCATATTGGTTTCGGGAGTCATGCAAGAAACTATCGTCAACAACGCCCAATGAGACCGCCCATTCCTTATAGGGAACATATGAGTAAATGTAGCGGGCACCAATGACGTGGAGAATAGCGAACAATAGTATACTCACGAATGCTGACAGGGACATCTTATCCTTCACCACATCGGTGATGAGCGGTATGAGCAGGAGTACGGTTCCTGCATGTTGCAGGAACTGCTCATGTGGATATATGGGATGAATGAAGGTGACAGCCGTAAACATCAAGAATGCTACAAGGAGTATGAGTTTTGTCTTGTTCATTTTTCCACAAAGTTTAATAAGCTCATTTCACTGATAAAGATTCCTTGAACAGCAGTCTCTTTCGTTGTGAATAAAAATCATGTGCAAAGATAGCATTATCCCTGAAAAGCACAAATTAATGTGATATTGAAAGTGAAAACACCGTCTCATTTTTGGTGAAGATGTCTTTCCACATCCTAGTTTTTCTGTCATCCTTCACCATATTACCTTTTTTTGATTACCTTTGGAAAAGGTAAGATGCATCCGGGCATAAGAAATGGATGGATTCATTTTGTTTTGCACTCGTTTTTCATTACCTTTGCAACATCAACTGAAAAAACACCTAAACAATTTGAGTGCCATAGCTTTTGTATCGTAGCACATTGGTACAAAGTTCTATAATCATGCGAAAGACATTTGTCAACACCATCCCGTACCGCCTTGCCCTGCTCATTTGCTTTATGAGCATCGGCATTTGTCTGCCTGCTCAAATAGCAGTGATGCCTGGGGTTAGCCAACAGTTAGCCGTCCTACGCAAGGCTCAAGTGACAGATGTGACTTATACGCTGCATTTCCAACTGCCTCTTGAGCGGAAAGAAGCCGTGAGAGGGTCAGTTGTGATAGACTTTATTTGGAATGGTGGCCGGGAAGACTTGCAAATAGATTTCCAAGGCAAGGTTGAGGGCACCACCATCACGGTGAACGGCAAAAAACGGCCATGTGACTACCGCGAGGAGCACATTGTTGTGAGCCGCAAGTGGTTGAGGGCAGGCAAGAGCAACCATATAGGCATGGAATTTGTAAGCGGTGACAAGGCACTGAACCGCAATGACGACTACCTATACTCTCTCTTCGTGCCCGACCATGCCCGGTCTGTGTTTCCTTGCCTTGACCAGCCCGACATCAAAGCATGTTTCGCCCTGTCGCTCACCCTTCCCAGACAATGGACCGCCATCAGCAATGCCGATATGCTGAAATGCGACATCATCGGTACCGACACACAACAGATGGTGTTCGCCACCTCCGACCCGCTGCCCACCTACCTCTTTTCTTTCACCGCCGGACGCTTTCAGACCAAGACTGCTGTGCGTGATGGCCGTAGTCTTACGGCATTGTACCGGGAGACCGACCCTAAAAAGGTGGCGCAGCTGGAAACGGTGTTCGACCAGATAGCACTCTCCCTGAACTGGTTGGAAAAGTACACAGGCATCCGGCAGCCCTTCCAAAAGTACGGAGTAGCCATCTTGCCCGGCTATCAGTTTGGCGGAATGGAACATCCGGGCTGCATACAATTGCGCGACCAGACCGTGTTTCTTGGCGAACATCCCACCCCCGACGAACTGCTGAACAGGCTCAACCTGCTAGCCCATGAAACTTCGCACCTGTGGTTCGGTGATCTCGTCACCATGCGGTGGTTCAACGATGTCTGGACCAAGGAGGTGTTCGCCAATTTCATGGCCGACAAGATTTCGCGTGAGCAGTATCCTCAGGTAAACCACGACCTCAACTTCCTCAAGGCGCACTATGTGACGGCACTGGCCACCGACCGTACCGACGGAACACATCCCATACAACAAGCGCTCGACAACCTACACGACGCAGGCCTGCTCTATGGTAATATCATCTATCACAAGGCACCCATTATGATGCGCAAACTGGAGGAGAGAATGGGGGCTGCTTCCTTCCAAAGGGCATTGAGAGGCTACCTGAGTAAGTACGCTTTCGGCAATGCCACCTGGGACGACTTGATTGCCATTCTCGACGAGGAGAATCCCACAGCTGGAATCAAGGCCTTCGACACGGAATGGGTAAAGGAAAAGGGTGCCAAGCCTCTTCGCATAGACGTACGTGAGGGGATGTTCGATCCCTTTGTCTACGGCCGTTTTTCTCTCTCCGACAATGACCTGCAATGGCTTTTCTCCCACTGGTTCTTGCTACCCGAGACCCGCCGTTATGCAGCCATGATGTATCTCTATGAGAGTTGGTTAAATCATCGTATCGACCACGGAAGGGCTTTCGAGACACTTTTCCGTGGTCTTCAGAACCAAGACAACCCACTCGTGGCCTCCACCTGCATTAACTATCTGCTCAGCATCATGGCCGAGACAGCTGGTACAGAACGTTTCGCCATGGAACAGCGTCTATACCAACTGGGAAGAGCCGCTACCGTCAAGGCCCTGAGACGACAAGTTATGCAGGGTATCACCCGAACGGTTCTTTCACCCCAATTAGCCAACAGTATCTATGCCATCTGGCAGGAAGAGAGCGAACCGCTCTTCAACGAGCGCGATTATATGCGCATGGCCTATCATCTGGCCATCCTCAAGCCCAAAGCCTGGACAAGTATCCTTTCCACACAGCGCAGCCGGTTAGAGAATGCCGACCAACTGCGCGAGTTTGATTTCGTGAGCCGTGCCTGCACACCCGACACAGCAGAACAGCACCGTCTCTTTGAATCGTTGCTCCTAAGGGAGAACCGACGGGTGGAACCTCATGCATCAGCCTTGATGAGCCTGCTCAACCACCCGCTGCGTGAACCCATGAGCAACTGCTATATCCTGCCCGCACTTGAGGCTCTTGAGGAGATTCAGCGCACGGGCGACATCTTCTTCCCACTCGACTGGTGTCAGGCGCTCTTGGGAGGACACCACAGTAGGGAGGCTTGCCAGTTGGTGAAACAGTTTGAATCCACTCATTCCGAAATGCAGCAACCGCTGCTCAACAAACTCCGACAGGCTGCTTTCCGCCTTAAAAACAGTTGGCAACTACCTTGAAAGCGTCTTTTTACCTCTATATGGCATCCACCATTTTTTAACCGTTCAATATTCGCATCTCACTGATTTTAAATCTTTTATTACAATTGTATAGGGGTTTGAAATCCACTTTTCAGTTATTCACGCATCTGAACAGCCACATTTCTTTATACTTTTGTGTCAGAAAAACCTGAATCCACACATTCGTATTTATTATTCTGATTTAAACATAAAACACATGAAAAAAGTAAGGTTACTATTTCTGTTGTCGGCATTCATCATGTCGATAACTGCCTATGCCCAATCATCGGGCACAGTGACTGACGAGAATGGAGAGCCCATCATCGGAGCCTCCATCATCGAGAGTGGAAATGCCAAAAACGGCACCGTCACCGATCTCGACGGCCATTTCACTATCGATGTCCGTGACGGAAAGATTCTCATCATATCTTATATAGGATATGAGACGCAGGAAGTGCCGGCACGTCGCAACATGACCATAGTGCTGAAAGAAGACCAGCAGACCCTCAATGACGTGGTGGTCATCGGCTACGGTGTTCAGAAGAAAAGCGTAGTGACAGCCTCCATCGCCAAGGTTGCCGCAGAAGACCTGGAGGGTAAGACCCCCGTACGTGTGGACAATGCACTGAAAGGTCTGGCAGCCGGTGTCAACGTGACCTCAAGTTCCGGACAACCGGGCGCAGCACCTAAGGTTCGTATCCGTGGTGCGGGCACCATCAACGACAGCGACCCGCTCTACATCGTCGACGGCATGCCGATGGGTCAAGGGGGTATAGACTACCTGAATCCCAACGACATTGAGTCGATTGAAGTGCTCAAGGATGCCGCCTCCGGCGCCATCTACGGTTCACGTGCCGCCAACGGTGTGATTCTCGTCACCACCAAGAAGGGTAAGAAGGGTAAGGCCAACATCAGCTATAACTTCTCACAGGGCTGGCAGAGCAGCTGGCGCAAGCGCGACGTGACCAGCGCCACCGATTATGCCATTCTGCAAAACGAGATGTACGTGAACGGCGGCAGTGCTCCTCTCTATGCCGACCCCTACCACCTGACCGATGCCAACGGCGAGCCCATCAAAGGTTTCGGCACCGACTGGCAGGACCTCGTTTTCAACGACAATGCCCCCGTGCAGAATCATGACGTGAGCGTAAGCGGCGCCACCGAAAAGCTCAACTACTTCCTCTCATTGGGTTACTACACCCAGGAAGGTATCGTAGGCGGCAACTACGGCAAGTCGAACTATGACCGTATGTCGCTTCGTTCCAACAATATATATAATGTGTTTGATGCCTCAAGCGAGCGCAACTTCCTCAACAAGATTGACCTTACCGTGAATCTCTCCTACTCACGCATCAAGGCCACCGGTATCTCGGAGAACTCTGAGTGGGGCACCATCCTGGGCTCCGCCCTATACATGTCGCCCCTGCTGCCTGTCACCCTGAAAGGCGATATCGCCCAGCGCCAGATCGACAACTACGGCAGCTATGACCTGCTGCGTGACGCCAACGGTGACCCCTACACCATACCCAACTACATTGGTTCCTATCAGGAGATGAACAACCCCGTGGCCATGCTCTCCGTGCCCGAGACCAAGAACTGGACCCATAAGTTCGTGCCGCAGTTTGTCATCGACCTGCAACTATGGGACAACCTGAAATACCATTTCAACTACAGCGCCGACCTGGCCTTCTGGGGCAGCAACGGTGCCGTGACCTCGCTCTACTACCTCTCCGGCAACAACAAGCAGGAGCACACCAGCGCCAGCGCCACCAAATATCAGAGCACCACTTGGCAGTTGGAGAACACACTCACCTACGACAAGACATTCGGTGACCACAATTTCGCAGTAGTGCTCGGACAGTCGGCCATGAAGAGCAAGGGCGACTACCTGTCGGGCAACCGCTGGAACCTGGTGAACCCCGAAAAGCCCTCCATCAACTATGCTACAGGTGATGTGGTGGACGGCATAGCACAGTTTGGCGTGGCAGGCGCACCTTGGGCAGAGCACACCCTGAGTTCTCTCTTCGGACGTCTGAGCTACAACTACGCTGAGCGCTACATGCTGCAAGCCACAGTGCGCCGCGACGGTTCAAGCCGCTTCGGTACTAACAACCGCTATGCCACCTTCCCCTCCGTATCACTGGGATGGAACCTGCGCAACGAACCCTTCATGGACGGCAAGGCCAACTGGCTCTCCACCGCCAAGGTGCGCGCCAGCTGGGGTAAGAACGGTAACGAGAGCATCGGCGACTTCCGCTACACCGTGCTTACCTCCATGGGCAACAACGTGCTCTTGGGCAAAGACGCCCTCAAGTATATCGGCTCTAAAGCCAACGGCTTGGCCAATCCTGACCTGAAATGGGAAGAGAGCGAGCAGACTGACCTCGGTATCGACCTCGGCTTCCTGAACAATGCCCTTACCTTCACTGCCGACTACTATATCAAAAAGACCAACGGCATGCTGCTCACCCAGCCTATTCCCAGCTATGTGGGTGAGACCAAGCCTATCGGCAACGTGGGTGATATGGAAAACTCCGGCTTTGAGTTTGAACTGGGCTACAAGTTCAACATCGCCGACGCACGCTTCGCCATCAAGGCCAACGCCACCTATCTGCACAACGAGCTTAAAAACTTAGGCAATGACACCGGCTATCTCGACTACGACGGTGTGCAGGGTATCTCTGGCGGCGGCACCCGCGCCATGAACGGTGAGCCCTTCCCCTTCTTCTTCGGCTACAAGACCAACGGCATCTTCCAGACCTGGGACGAGGTGAACGCCTATACCAACAGCACCGGTGCCCTCATCCAGCCCGACGCTCGCCCCGGTTTCGTACGCTTCGTGGATGTGAACGGCGACGGTGAGATTACTCCCGATGACCGCACCAATATCGGTAACGGCACACCCGCCTGGACCTTCGGCCTCAACTTCAACGCCGAATGGAAAGGCTTTGACTTCAATCTCTTCCTACAAGGTGTGAGCGGCGCTGATGTGCTCGACGGTACCTACCGCAGCGATGTTTATTCCGGCAACTATCCCACATGGATGCTGGACCGCTGGACCGGTCCTGGCACATCCAACAAGTATCCTATGCTGATGCTGGGCGATGATGTCAACTGGCGCATGAGCGACCTCTACATCCACGATGCCTCCTACTGCCGCATCAAGAACATATCACTGGGCTACACACTGCCCCGCAGCATCACCAGCAAGTTCTTCGTCGAGCGTCTCCGCTTCTTCGTAATGGCTGAGAATCTGGCCACCTGGACCAAGTACTGGGGATTTGATCCCGAGATTTCATCCGGCGGCACCTCTCTTGGCGTAGACCGCGGTGTCTATCCGCAAGCGCGCACCTACACCATCGGTTTCAACATCACCTTCTAAGGAATGTTTCTATCTTACAATATGAACATAACACATCTATTATCTGAGATTATGAAAGCAAGAAAATATATAGCCATCAGTCTGATAGCTGCCGGAGCCCTGCTTACCACAGCCTGCAGCGACGACTTCCTTGAGGTGACCAACCCCACAGGCGAGCCGCTTGAGGAATACTACACCACCGATGCCCACATCCAGGAGGCTCTCTACGCAGCCTACGACCCCATCCACTGGCCCGACTGGGGACTGGGACAATACAATGCGCTCAACATCGACGCCGAAATCATGGGCGACAATGTGTGGGTGGGCGGCGCCAACCGTGCCGATATGCACAACTGGCATCTCCTCTCCAACTATGAGGCCGACGAGAACAACACCCTCAGTTCTCTCTGGACCGTCGACTACTCTGGCGTGAAGCGTTGCAACGACGTGCTCAAGTATCTCGACTGGGCCGAACTCACCGAGAAGAACCGCGCCAGTTACGAGGCTCAGGCTCGCCTGCTCCGCGTATACTACTACAATAACCTTTGGCATTACTTCGGCAATATCCCATTCTACCTGGAAAACCTCTCCACACCTTACACGACCGCTCAGTACAAGGCTGACGACGTGTACAATGAGCTCATCGTGGAACTGGAAGCCGTCATCGACTCGAAGGCTCTGCCCATGAAGTGGGACAACGCCAACTGCGGCCGCGTATCACAGGCCATGGCCTACATGATGTATGCAGAGATGGTGATGTACCAGAATGACAACGCACGCTATTCCAAGGCCCTCGGCTATATGCAGGAACTCATCAGCGGCAACGACTATCAGCTCAATCCTGACTACGCCGCCATTTGGACCACCGCAGGCGAATGGTGTCAGGAGTCAATTTGGGAGATCAACTATGAGGATGCCAACAACGATCGCGGCTGGAGCAGTCCGCTGGCCACCGGCGGCACGGTGATGCCCACCCTGATTGGCCCTAACGGATTCCACTATTTGGGCGAGTTCGGTTTCGACGGCGACGGCTGGGGATTCATGCCCATCCGCCTGGAGACCTACAACATGTACGACCCTGCCGACAAGCGCCGTGACGCCACCTGCCTCGACGTGCGCGGCACCACTTACACCGAGCGCTATCAGGACACCCACATCTGGCTCAACAAGTACTTCCCCCGCAACGCCAACAATGCCGATGCCGGTTTTGACAGCAACCTCAACTACGACAACAACCTGCGCATGTACCGCTATGCCGAGACACTGCTCAACGCAGCTGAGCTTCTGTTGGCCACCGGCGGAAACACTGCCACCGCCACACAGTATGTGAACGAGGTACGCAAACGCGCCGGCATCAGCGAACTGTCATCCGTGACACTCGACGATATCATCCAAGAGCGCCGTCTTGAGTTCGTGGGCGAAGGAAAACGCTATTGGGACCTCGTGCGCACCGGCAAGGCAGCCACTGTGCTTGTGCCCGACAGCTACGGCTACCGCACCAACTCCTGGACACCGAAGAAGAAGTACATTCCCATCGCTCAGGCAGAGCTCGACTCTGATCCCTCATTGGTACAGAACGATTATAAGTAGGATTCATTAACAACGACCAATTCAACCGAAGATTATGAAAAAACTGTTTCAATATATAGCAGCCGCTTCGTTCGCAGGCCTTCTCTTCACCGCCTGCTCACCCGACAGTTTCGACGGGGCCGACGAAGCTGGGAAACCCACTATCGAGGGCATGGACTTTACCCTTGATGTGGACCAGACCACCAATACCGTGAAAGCCGTAGTGGCAGAGAAGACCGGACAATATCCTCTATGGTACATTCCTTCTGTGACCGAGGGACAAAACGACATCTACTCGACTCTCTCTACTCTGCAACGCACCTTTGTCTATGCCGGCGACTACCAAATCAAGCTGCGCATGGCCAACCGCAACGGTGTGAGCGATGCCGAGGTGACCAAGACGTTCCACATCAACAATTCGCTCATCAACTTCAGTTCGCAGGAGAAAGCGTTAGCTGGCTCCGAAGGGAAGACATGGCGCATCAACTATGCCGAACCCGCACACATGGGTTGCGGCCCCTCGGGCACGGCTGGCACAGAGTGGTGGTCGGCACAGCCAAATGACAAGGCCGACTGGGGTGTCTACGATGACCGTCTCACCTTCACGCCCGACGGCAAGTACACCTACAATCCGGGGGAGGGCGGCACCGTGTATGTGAATACCGGCTGCAGCGTGTTCTCACAATACAACACCAACGACGGCAATGACTTCATGGCACCCGTGAGTGCACAGGAGGCAACCTGGAAGTTTGAGGCAAAAGGCAATGACATAATGCTCACCTTGCCCGCACAGACCCTCTTCCCCTACATCTCGAACGATGACCAATGGAACAATCCTTCATTCCGTGTGGAGAGCATCGAGAACACCGCCATGACACTGATTTACGACAATGGCAGCATTACCTGGCGCTTCATGCTCACCAGCCTTGAGGACGGACAATCATCCGCTCCCGCCGGATTCCCCGGTTTCGATGCAGATGCCGACTACAACATGTTCAAGAACTGCAATTACGAAATCACTACCTATTACGCTCATGGCGGTGGATGGGAGAGCTATGGTGATCCCAGCTACAAGGCCGACGGCAACAAGTTCACCATCCAGTATCCCGGTGAGACCGACCAGCAGTGGCAGAACCAGTTCACCTTCCGCACCAACATGGTGGCAGCTGCCGACCAGCAGTATGACTTCTCCGTGGTGCTCGAGTCGTCGACCGACATTCCTGCCGCTACCGTGAAGATTTGTGAACTCGACAACGACGAGGCAGAAAAAACTCTCCTGCTCTACAATGCCAATGTGAGCTTGAAGGCCGGTGAGCCGCGCGTTATCTCAGGAGGCAACCTCACTGGTATCGATGTGAACGGTGTGAAGATTGTATTCGACTTTGGCGGCAGCCCTGCCAACACAGATATGGTGATCAGAGACATCGTGTTCAAGAACCACGCCGATGGCGGTGGTGACGCTCCGTTCAACTACGATGACCCGGCCAACGCTTGGAAAGCCGTGGATGCTGAGCAAGCCTTCAATATGAGTTTCTGGTGGGCAGATGCCGGCTGGAGCCAGATTGGAGACCCGGGCTTTGCCGTGGCAGAAAAGACATACGGCGGCAAGGTGTACACCATCACCGCGAGCGCAGCCACCGCTGCTGAGTGGCAGGCACAGAACGCCTTCAACACCACAGGACTCTCCGTGGCTGGCACCGAACTGGTGGACTTCTCCTGCGTGGTGATTCCAAGTGCCGACTCACCCAGAGCCACCATCAAACTCTGTCAGGTAGACGATGACGACAACACGCTCATCTACAAGAATGACATCAAACTGGTGAAAGACGTGCCTCAAGTGCTCCGCTTCGAGAACACTCAACTCTCCAAGGGCACTGATGCCGCTGCCGTGAAACTGATATTCGACCTTGGCGGATGTCCCGCAGACCTGGAGTTTGCCGTGACCGATATCACTCTGATTAAGAAAGCACAATAGAAAAATCATGCGCAGGCCGCCCCTGTCCCCGTCAGGGATATAGGGGCGGCCTGTCTACCAAAAGAAAGCCAACATAAGACAATGAAGAAATTCTTTTTTCTGGCTGCCCTGTTCTGCTCACTTGCCATCACGGCATGTGGCGGTGACGATGAAGACGCTCCCGCTGTGAGCGACAACATCCAATCCAGCCCGGAGGCGGTAGACCTGCCTGCCACAGGAGGCTCGGCCAGTGTCACCATCACCGCCAATCATGAATGGGGTGCCACCGTATCAGAATCATGGGTGACTCTTGACAAAACCAGTGCCACCGCACAGCAGACAACGGTACAGATTTCTGCCCCTGCCAACCCTACTACTCAGCCACGTGAGGCTCTCATCACCTTCAAGGCCGGCACGGCACGCGCCACATTAGTGGTACGGCAAGCTGCCGGTGACAGCAACACTGAACCTGTCTATCCCGCTCCTGAAGGCTACAATCTGGTTTGGCACGATGAATTTGAGAACGGCACCGAACTGAACTCCAATCATTGGACCCACGAGGTGCAAAACTCAGGTTGGGTAAACAATGAGTTGCAGAACTACGTGAACCACACCTCACCCGGCGGTAATTTGGTTACCGAAGTGCGCAATGGTACACTGCGTATCAACTGCTTCAAGGAAAATGGTAAAGTCTACTCAGGCAGAGTGTATGCCCATGTAGGGACAGGTTGGCAATACGGTTATTTCGAGGCACGTATCAAATTGCCCAAAGGCAAGGGCACCTGGCCCGCTTTCTGGATGATGCCCGTGAACAACGACTGGAGCACCAATCCCTGGCCCATGTGCGGCGAAATCGACATTATGGAAGAAGTGGGTGTAGTGCCCAACGAAGTGTCATCGTCGGTACACACCCAAGACTACAACCACACCAAGAACACGCAGAAAACCCATGCCATGACCATCAAAAACGCCGAGGGCGAGTTTCATGTCTACTCCTTGGAGTGGACCTCTACAAGCATCACCACTTATGTGGACGGACAGGTTCAATTAGCCGTTACCAAGCAGCAGCTTGGCAGCAGCCACAACCAGTGGCCTTTCCACTATGCTTTCTATCCCATCTTCAACCTGGCTTGGGGCGGCGATTGGGGCGGCATGAAAGGTGTTGACGAAAATGCCCTGCCCGTGACCATGGAGGTAGACTACCTTCGCGTCTTCCAAAAGTGATTAACATTTTCAGTTTCATACATAACCAATAGGATTCGTTTAACGTGAAAAGAATTGTTTCAGTGATACTCTTTCTGACACTTGCCATGGGCCTCACAGCAAGGCCCGGCAAGTTTGTCAGAGTAGAAGGTACCCGTCTGTTGAAGCCCGACGGCACATACCTCTACATTCAAGGCACCAATCTTGGCAACTGGCTTAACCCCGAAGGGTATATGTTTGGTTTCGGCCGTACCAACTCGGCATGGATGATCGACTTGCTCTTCAAGGAGATGGTGGGTCCAGATGTGACCGCCCAGTTCTGGAAAGACTTCAAGGACCAGTATATCACCCGTGAGGACATTCTCTTCATACGTGACCAAGGAGCCAACACCATCCGCCTGCCCTTCAACTATAAGCTCTTCACCGACGAAGACTATATGGGACTCACTTCCGCACAAGACGGTTTCAAACGTATTGACGATGTGGTGCGATGGTGCCGTGAGGCCGGACTCTACCTTATACTCGACATGCACGATTGTCCAAGTGGACAAACAGGCGACAACATCGACGACGGTCATGGCTATCCATGGCTTTTCGAGAGCGAACAGGCTCAGCAGCTTTTCTGCGACATCTGGCAACGTATCGCCCGCCGTTACAAAAACGAACCGGTCATCCTTGGCTATGAACTGATGAACGAGCCCATCGCCCACTACTTTGACAACAAGGATGAACTGAACCAACGTTTGGAGCCGCTCTACAAGCGTGCCGTGGCAGCCATACGCAAGGTAGACCGCAACCACATCATCCTGCTGGGCGGAGCACGGTGGAACAGCGACTTCTTTATGTTCTCCGACTGGACCTTCGACAACAACATCATGTATACCTGCCACCGTTATGGCGGTCCTGCCACAGCAGAGGCAATCAAAGACTACATCGACTTCCGTGACAAGACAAGCCTGCCTATGTACATGGGAGAATTCGGTCACAATAGCGACCAATGGCAGGCCGATATGGTGAAGGTCCTAAAGGACAATAACATTGGCTACACATTCTGGCCTTATAAGAAAGTGGATGGCTCATGCATGATGGGCATCAACCGCCCTGCCGAGTGGGACAGCATAGTAGTGAAATATTCCGAGCTACCCCGTGGCACCTATAAGGAATGGCGTGAGGCCCGTCCCGACCAGGCAACAGCCCGTCGGCTGCTTCAACAGTTCATCACAAACTGTCAGTTCAAAAACTGTCATCCCCAACAGAGTTATATAAAATCAATGGGAATGAAATAAATCCACATTTATCAGTCTTTTATCGGAAATCGGATTAAGAGGATGTGTAAACGAAATGTACATATCCTCTTTTTTGTTGGAGGTAAAATGACTTTAGGCGTTAATCGGTATTGTATGCACAAAAGTGGAAAAACGCCTTGTTTTTTGGGTTTGAGAAAAAACTTTATTAACTTTGCATGACCTTTCAATAAACCACTTGATTCATGCAAACCATGCGAAACATCATAGTCACTGTTCTTTTGCTCACCGCTTGCCTGCTTCATGCCCAAGAACCCACGCTGTCGGAACTATACCAGCAGATAGACGAGGCTATAGAACAGTCGCCACAATTCGTTGCCGACTTTGAGGCACAGATTGAGCACACACGTACCGACTACCAACGGGAATTGTCAGCCGAACGGAAGATGGAACAAGCACGTCAGCTCTTCCTGCTCTACCGCGCCTACAATAACGACTCGGCGCTGGTATACATTCAGCGACACATAGCACTGGCCGACAGTCTTGGCCATGGCGAAGTTGCCAACCACGGACGTGCCCTCTTAGCGTTCCAATGCTCCACGGTAGGCCTTTACACCGAGGCTCTCAACATTTTGGAGAGTATCAACAGCCGTATACTGTCCAAAGAGGGCAAGTGCGACTACTACATCGCCTGCATGCACGTATACGGCGAACTGGGCTACTACACCCGGATACCCTCTATGCAAGACCAGTTTTTCCAGCTACAAGAGCAATACCGCGACTCCATTTTCCAAGCAGCCGACCCTAATTCGGAAAATTACCTGCTGCGCAAAGAGACGAAACTCTATGCAGAGAAACGCTATGAGGAAGCACTTGCCGTGAACACGCAACGCCTGAAGATAGCCCAACCGGCCTCACGCGATTTCGCCATCGTGAGCTATTACCGCCACCTCATTTTTAGTGCGAAAGGCGACATTGAACAGGCCAAATACTGGCTGGCACAGTCGGCTCTCTGCGATATCCGCAACGCCGTGATGGACCAGGCCGCACTCATCTCGCTTGCCGAGCTCCTCAATGCCGACGGCAACTACGAACAGTCATACCGATACATACGCTTCACTTGGGACTGCAACAGCCGCTTCAACACCCGTATGCGGTCATGGCAGATCAACCCCATCCTCACAGTAATAGAGAAAAACTACGACAACGAGCTGAAGCGCAAGAGCAGCATCCTGAAAGCCACCATGACAGGCATCAGCATCCTGGCACTGCTGCTGGCCGCCGCCCTACTCTACTCATGGCGCGAACGCAAGCAACTGAAGCGGGCGAGGGCCGCACAGGAAAAGTCGAACAGCGAATTGAAGCGCCTCAATGCCCAACTGGCCACACAGGCACAGACACTCTCTGAACTGAACAGCCAGCAAACAGCCCTCAATGCGCAACTCTCTGAAGCCAACCAAGTGAAAGAGGAGTACATAGGACGGTTCATGAGTCTCTGCTCACAGTATATCAACAAGCTCGATGATTATCGCAAGATGGTGAACCGTAA
>JAEEGL010032226.1_pt1 | contig 20622 bp, 17 predicted proteins | sample 9134231 | NCBI WGS metagenome assembly JAEEGL01 (sample SAMN16246548, study PRJNA631951) | gut metagenome | biome: gut microbiome; feature: rumen; material: fiber-attached | host: Bos | place: Iran: Karaj | collected 2018-10
GTAAACAAGCGGAGCCGTGAGCATGCGGAAAAGGCAAGGCAGAATATCAAAAACAATCTGCAGCAGAAGATTGATATGGCAAATCGTGTTCAGAAGTTTATCGATTGCCGGTCGAAAGACACTTCCCGCCGAGAGATTTACATCGTAGAAGGAGATTCTGCTGCAGGCGCCTGTCGTCAGAGCCGTGATGCAGAGTTTCAGGGGGTAATGCCTGTACGGGGCAAGATTCTGAACTGCCTGAAAGCAGACTACGTGCGCATATTCAAAAGTGAGATCATCACGGATCTCCTCAAAGTTTTGGGTTGCGGTGTAGAAGTAAATGACAGACACAGCAAAGATCTTAGTACATTTGACCTTAATAATCTTCGCTGGAATAAGGTCATTATCTGTACAGATGCCGATGTTGACGGTTTTCAGATCCGCACACTGATTCTTACTATGCTTTACCGTCTTGTTCCAACTTTGATCCGCGAGGGCTATGTTTATATTGCAGAATCACCGTTGTATGAAATTGAGTGCAGGGATAAGACATACTTTGCCTATTCTGACAGGGAAAAGGCTGATATACTCGAAAAGCTGGACGGTGCAAAATGCATTATCAACAGAAGCAAAGGACTTGGTGAAAATGATCCTGATATGATGTGGATGACGACTATGAATCCGGAAACACGTCGTCTGATCAGAGTGCTTCCGGAGGATGCAGAAAAGATGACGCAAGTCTTTGACCTTTTGCTCGGAGATAATCTTGAGGGGCGAAAACAGCATATAGCTGACGTAGGCAGTCAGTATTTGGACATGCTTGATGTTTCATAATCAGTATAACAGCAAGAACCCTTCCGGCCGGAAAGATTCTTGCTGTTACTATTAATTCCATGTCTCAGCTGCACTCTGAAGCATTTCCAATACTCTTTCTTTAAGTAGCAGATGTTCGGGTAAGCTGAGATCAGGGTCTTCTTTAAAAACAATGTCAGCATCTTCTTTAGCTGTTTTCAGAACTTCGGTATCTGCACATAGATTCGCTACATGCATTTCTGGCAATCCATGCTGTCGTGATCCGAAAAAGTCACCAGGACCACGAAGCCGAAGATCCTCCTCGGCAATTTGAAAACCGTCATTAGTTTTGCATAAAATGTTGAGACGCTCCCTGCTTTCCTTGCTTTCTGAGTCTGAAACCAGCACACAAAAACTCTTGGAAGTGCCGCGGCCAACACGACCTCTTAACTGATGTAGCTGGGATAGTCCAAAACGCTCTGCATTTTCAATGATCATCAGGGTAGCATTCGGTACATCCACACCGACTTCTACTACAGTTGTAGAAACCAAAACATCTGTTTTACCGGCGGAAAAGGCAGCCATGATTTCATTTTTATCTTTCGGCTTCATTTTACCATGTACACAGGAGATACGCAAATCAGGCAAAGCAAGCTGAAGGGTTTTCGCTTGTGATTCGGCAGAATGGAGCTGAAGCATTTTTTCCTCTTCTGTGTCATCCACCATTGGACAGATTATAAAGCTTTGATGACCTTCTTCTGCTTGCTTATGAATGAAAGCATTCAGCCTTGCGCGATAACGGCTGTCAACAACAAAAGTATCAACTGCCTGCCGTCCCGGTGGCATCTCATCCAGAATGGAAACGTCAAGATCCCCATAGAGGATAAGGGCAAGTGTACGAGGAATAGGGGTGGCAGACATAACCAGTACATGAGGAGTTTTACCTTTACTGATTAGCGCAGAGCGCTGCAGGACACCAAAACGATGCTGTTCGTCTGTTATAACAAGTCCAAGCCCAGGGTATTCCACATTGTCCGTGAAAAGTGCGTGTGTACCGATAATCAGATCAATCTCTTGCCGCTTCAAAGCATCGCGGACAGCTTTTTTTTCACTTTTCAGCATGGAACCTGTCAGCAGGCAAATGCGTAAGCCGAAGGGAGAGAGCAAAGAAGTCAGCGTCTGTGCATGCTGCTGAGCAAGGATCTCGGTAGGAGCCATAAAAGCAGAGACAGCATGATTTTTGACTGCGCACCAGATAAGTGCAGCAGCAACCAGCGTCTTACCTGAACCAACATCTCCTTGTACCAGCCTGTTCATGACTTTTCCTGAGCTGAAATCGTAAAGTGCATCTTCTACAGCGCGTTTCTGTGCATTGGTAGGAAGATAGGGAAGAGCAGCATAAAACTCCCTCATATCCGGTGTAGAAAAGAAGAGCCCGGACGTTACTGTATGTGTACCGCGCTGAAATTGTACGGCGCAGGAAAAAAGGAACAGCTCTTCATATACAAGGCGCTTTCTTGAGAGTTCCAGCGCATGAAAATCAGCCGGGAAATGAATATTTTGATAGGCATACTGTACACGTGCCAGCTGCCTTTTGGCAAGAAAACGCTGCGGAATTCTCTCAGGAAGAATTGATACACAGCTGTCAAGTGCTGCACGCATGCACTGAAGAACGTTGTTTTGTGTAAGTCCGCGGCACAGCCTATATACTGGAAAGATATGCCCGGTGACAGTACCGTTTTTAGCAGCCGGCTCATACATTGGATTTGACATGGAATGGTGTTTCCCTTTAACTTCCATTTTACCGTAGAAAATGTATTCACCACCGAGGACAATATTGTTTTTCATCCAGTTCTGGTTGAAGTAGGTGATGTCAGCAATACCGGATTCATCTGCTACGCGAAACTTAACCAGCTCCATACCGTGACGTATACGAACAAGCCGCGGTTCATCCGCGGCAATTACCGATATACAGACAGTTTCCCCATCACCGCAAAGGAAAATTGGTTTTATCTTGCTCCTGTCCTCATAGCGTCTTGGGAAAAAGGACAACAGGTCATAAAGTGTGCTGACACCTAGCTTTTTAAAAGCTTTTGCACGTTTTTCTCCAATTCCGCTTATAACAGTGAGAGGGGAATTCAACGTGAACATGGACTTATTCAACATAACGGAGAGTATAGAAACTGTTACGCAGATCGAACTGCTCAAGTAGTCCTGATGTACATATTACTTCATTGTCACTGTTGATTATGACCATTTCAAATCCCTTGTATTCACGCCAGTAATTAATTGCACGGGACTGACCGAGAGCGAACATTGCTGTAGAAAGACAATCAGCATATGTACCGTCAGGACAAATTACAGTAACGGAAAGCAACCCGTTTGAAGTCGGGTATCCGGATTTTGTATTAAAAATATGATGATATTTTGGGTTGGAGGTCATATATTGTTGATAAGAACCGGTTGTAACGACAGCAGTTTCCCCGACGGACAGTATACCGAGATAACCGGTAGGATTATTTGGGTCTGTTATTCCGATGCTCCACTCAGTCCGGTCTGGCTTCATGCCGAGTGTCTGGATATTACCGGCTAGAGAGACAAGACCGCTTTCCACGCCGTTTTTGCGCATAGCATCTATCGCATAATTGGCTGCGCACCCTCTTGCGCATGAATCAAAGCTCAATGCACCATAATCGGGAAGGTTAACAGCACTGGTACCGGAGGTGGGAAATTTGGAAATAGTCAGCCTGTCCATACAGAGTCTGGCTAACACCTGGCTGATTTCCTCAGGCAAAGGAACATAATATCGACCGTCGGTAAATCCCCAAAGGTCAACGAGAGGATATACAGTAATATCATAAGCGCCGTCCGTGCGTTCATAAATCTCTTTTGCATCGGTAAGCATTTCGGCAATCTGACCCGAGACATTTACCTGTGCTCCTTCCGCGTGGTTAAGTGCATAACAGGTACTGGTTTCCACATTCGGGTCGCACATCGCGTCAATTGCGACAATGGTCGCTGCAGCGGCGTTCAGAGCATTTTTTGCTTTTTTGCCGTAAGCAGTAATTGTGAAAACTGTATTCATAGCGAAGAGCTGCTGTTGATATTCTTTAGATTCACCACAGGCAGAAAGAGATATTGAAAGGCTCAGGCAAAGAAGTAAACAAATAATCTTTTTCATTCTTCTCCTTTTATGGCTGGACGGCGTCATATTATGGATGGCTGATTCAGGATCTGATGGAAAGCAGGCGTGTTTTTTCTTTTGGATAAATATTGTTTCAGGATATAATTTTACCAGGTATCCAGGAAGGGATACCTGGTAACAAATACGGCTGACGGGATTCGAACCCACGACCTCCAGAGTCGGAGTCTGGCACTCTATCCAGCTGAGCTACAGCCGCATGACCTAATTATTATATCAAATATCCTTCAAATTGTAAATATGGGTTTTCTTCTTTTTTATTTTGTGATAAAATAGATATTATGAAAAAAATACTCATTATTTTTTTAATTCTATTGTTGCTGACTGTTTTTCTCGTGGGCTGCGAGGAATCTGCTGCACGGGTATTTGATGCAGGGCAGTATGTTCTTGCATATGCTGAAATAGACGGGCATGCTCTCGAACCTTCAGAGCTGTATCCTTCGGGGGCATATTTGCTGCTTTGTGCTGACGGTACGGGAAGGTTGATTCTTGGTGAAGATGCCTGTGAGATCAATTGGAAAAAAGAAGAGGAGAACGTCACTGTTCTGATAGATGAAATAGTAGCATCTGGAACAGACAGCAGCGGCGCTATAACACTTGCTTTCGGACAGACGGGACTCGTATATATTTTTACTGCCGGAGAGTATCTTCCGGAGGAATCTTTATCTGAAGACAGAGAGAGAAGCCTGCAAAACAGATGGAGCGGATCATGGACAGGGAGAATCTGGTTTGAAGAAGTTCAGGGGAAATGGGCAGATTTTGAGGACCGCACCATGGCTGCTGAAGTAAATGTTTCTTTGGATGCTGACGGTAAAGGCAGCTTGATTTTAAATAATTCTTTCTATTCAAAAGAGCTGCCCATGATGACACTGCATCTTTCTGCAGAAGAGGAAAAACTGAAATGTGAGTCTGGCTTTTTCATGTCTTTTCCTGTGACAGATGAAAACATCAGTTTTGAGCTTAGTAGGGAAATGGCTTCAGAAGTTGAGACTACGCAGATTATCTTCCCGAATGAATATTCTTTCGGACATATTTATTTTGATGAGAATCTGGCAGAGGATTATGAAACGGTTGTTTTTCGTATCAGAGGAAGATGCGGAGATGCTGATGGCTATTTCCGCTATAAAATCGTGCTCACACGATGAAAAGAAATGTTTTAGTTGATAACATTCGGTATTTCATTTATAATAACAAGCAATCGTCATTGTTTTAAAGAAACAAATGAATTAATAGTTTGATAACAATAGATAAAAGGAAGGTGAGCTGAATGAATATTAAGGAGAGAGCCTCCTATGCCTGGGGAAGAATTTGCAGTCTTTTCAGAAAGAAACAGCCGGAAATAGAAGTAAAGATTGAAGAGCAGAAGGGAAATGAGCCTGCGGGGAAAAATGTACAGACCTGTGTACCAGCTTCTGATGTGCCGGTTGAACCAATTGAGGAAGTTGAAAACGATGAAGAAACTGCCACGGATTTCATTGAAGACAGTTTTGAAGTTGAGCTCAGCCCGGATGACATCGAAGTTGAAATATATGAAGAAGCAGAAGAATTAACCTCTGATATATCTTCTGAAAAAGCAATTCAATATGAGTTAGAAGATGTAACAAAAATTTCTCATACGCCGGAGCAGGATACCATACCCAGCCGTATGACCGATGAGTATATTAATTGGATGAAGGCGCAGCGTGAAGTTGCTGATTCTGCAAACAACATTGCTCCTTTCGATACCGAAAGGTAGATAATAATGAAATATATAAAGACAGAGGCTGATCCTCTGTCTTTTTCTAAAAAGGAACGAAAGAAGTATGCCTTTTGAACTGAATCTGATAGAACCAAAACAGCAGATTTCCAAGGATAAAAAAATATTTACAAATGCAATGCTGAAATCTATGATCATTCCGCTGCTCATAGAGCAGCTGCTTCAGATGATCGTAGGGCTTGTAGATACGATGATGGTCAGCCACGCCGGAGAAGCCGTTGTAGCAGGCGTTGGGCTGGACACCATGATTTATACTATCTTTATCTATCTTTTTACGGCTGTTTCGGCTGGTGGTACAGTCGTAGTTGCACAGTATATAGGAAGCGGGGAACGTGAAAACAGCTGTCTTGCTGGTTCACAGATATTCCATCTTGCCGGTGTACTGTCTCTCTTCTGTATGCTGCTTATGCTCTTTTTAGGATCCGGATTACTGCATCTGATGTACCCCTCTACCGAGACAGCAACGATGATAGCTTGCGAAACCTACATGTGGATTGTAGCGCTCTCTTTCCCCGCTAATGCTATCTATAATGCTGGGGCAGGATTATACAGGACTATGGGAAAAACTTCTGCAACGATGAAGGTTTCTCTGATTTCTAATGTTATTAACGTCATCGGTAATGCTGTTGGAATATTTGTGTTGCATGCAGGAGCAGCTGGCGTAGCCTGGCCGACTACAATATCCTGGTATATTGCAGCCATAATTATGACATGCCTCTGCTTTAAAGAAAATCAGCAAGTTCGTATCAGATCAAAGTATATACTGCATCTGTATCCAGATATGGCAAAACGCATTCTGGGCGTTGCCATTCCTAATTCAGTTGAAAATACATTGTTTCAGGCTGCTAAAGTTGTCTTGGGTATGCTTGTCGCTACTTTCGGTACATCTCAGATTGCAGCAAACACTACCGGACAGACTTTCTGGTCACTGGCAGCCTGTATGGGTATGTCTATGGGCACAGTCTTTATTACCGTAATCGGGCAATGCGTTGGGGCGGGAGATACGGATGCAGCTGAATGGTATATGCGAAAACTGACTCGTCTCTCGCTTTTACTGGCAGTGATCTGGAATGCATTTGTAATGATTCTGACGCCGATTCTCCTTCCACTTTATGATCTCGGGGAGGATACAAAACGACTTATCCTGATCATTGTCGTCATTCACAATCTTTTTTCTGCTTTCGTCCAGCCTTTTTCAGGGCCGCTTTCCGCAGGCCTTCGTGCAGCGGGAGATGTAAAGTACACGATGTGGAGTTCAATTTTTGCAACGGTAGTGTGCCGTACATTATTGTCGTATATGCTGGCGCTGTGGCTGCATATGGGTGTCATCGGTATTGCACTGGCTATGGTTCTTGACTGGAGTATAAAAGCTGTACTGGATATAGCCCGGTTTCAAAGTGGAAAATGGAAAAATAAAAAGGTTATATAAACCTTTTTTTATAAACTGTAATAGCAGAGAATTCAGACAGTTGACTGAAACTAACCGGGGATTTTAATACTGATGTTGTTGAAAGCTGCACTGCAGCCATCAGTAAATACAGCAATATGCGCTCCGTCTGTCGAGTGGCTGATACGAGAGCTTAATGCTTTTGCATCATCGATATACAACACGACAATTTCATTCTCACAAACCAGCTTCACATGATGTGTCGCGGTACTGCCAAAATCAAATTTCGTAATGGCTGTTGGATCATATATACTGAGTTCGGTAATCTCATAGCCTTCATAGTGAAGAATACTCTGTTTCGCATCAAGACAGAGCGCTGTATAAGCGCTATCTTTTTCACTGCCTCCGAAAGCAAATCCTGCGCATCCGTTTTTATCCAGAGTCATATCACATTCCATTGTCATGGTTGGAAAACGTGTCCCCATATCAGCCAAAGCAAAAGAGCCGGATTCTGATGAAAGGGAAATACTGTTATCAACAATTTCCACGTCACCTTCAAGCGGCACAGCAAATACCGGCTTGTCGACAGTAAAGTAGTTTTCGTAGGTATCCGGTGCTTTTACTCCCAATGTCTTGTCTTCATGCTGAACAAGCTGATGAATCAGCAGGTTGCCGGCCCATTGATAAAAGCCGGAATCAGCGCTCAACCCGGCCCGTCCGAGCCATCCGCAAAGGTAGAAATGACCGTTTAATTCAGCAGACTTGGCTGCATAGAAAATAAATCCGTTGCCTGCCAATAATCCCATTCCATCTAGGATGTTATCCCGCGGAGCAACAAACGGGCCATTCATGGAATTGCCGATCGCATAATAGGTGACGCAGTCCCAGCTGTACGTGAGATACCAGGTATCACCAATGCAGAATAGATCGGGACATTCGAGCATATATTGTGACATAGGAGCAAAAAGCGGACCCTGGATATCCCATTGCTGAAGATCAGGGGAGGTGTATCTTAGGACGACACCTCCTTTTGTATTTTCGCGGGCAGCGATCAGAAGCCAGTAGCACTGATCTTCATCAACCCAGAATACTTCCGGATCACGAAAGTCATCTTTTGAGTAACCATCAGGTGCGAAAAGCACAGCATCCTTATCCTTAACCCATTTTTCCCGATCAGTACTGGTGGCGTGCATAACGCATTCTCTGCCTTTGCCGCCATTGCCTGTATCATTGTGGCCTGTATAAAAGAGATGGTATAGCCCATCCTGATCCCGCAGAACGGAACCGGTACCCAATGCGGGATCTGGATCAGACATCAGGCCAAAATTAAGCATCATACCGTGATCTTTATATTCATATAGATTTTTGGTGCTGTATTTATAGATCGGATGATAACCCTGACCGTTGTGATCTGTGTCGTAAAGATAATAAAGTTCGAGAGTACCGTCATCCGCTGTGAAGGGCATCACGTCACCTACATAAGCACCTTCCGGAGAAGGAAACAGGTTATAAGGTACTGCGGTATAAGGTTCATCCGGTATTACAACGGAGATGATACTGCTTGCATTTTCTGATATATACTCTTCGTTATTTCCAACAGTTCCTTCAGCATTTTGATGTACGGAAAGGAGCAAAACGGTTGACAGAAGAATGGAAAGCAGGTATTGCCATTTATGCATAATCAACACACCTTTCATGTTTATGAGTATATTTTTTACAGAATAAACAGCCAAAAACAGGAAAACAACAAGATAAAGGAGAGAATATTTCTGAGGTATCATTATTATTGAAGCAGAGACAAAAAACTGATGAAGTTCACAGCCAATAATTATTGATCCTTCTGTCCTTTGCGAAAAACGAGCAATTTACTGAAAACATAATTTAGGATGATAACAAGCACCGAAGCAATGAAGATCTTTGAAATACGGAAGTCAATTCCAAGCAGGTTGACACACAGTAGCATGATTAACTCTTCAATCAGCAGCGTTGTAATGCGTGAGGCTGTAAAGCCAAGGAACTCGTGTATCCAGGCAGGATTTCTACTTTGGAAAACCCACTTGCGATTCATTGGAAACGAAACGACAACAGCGGCTATCCAGGCGATAACATTTATTATTGTATTCTGCAGCGGTACAGAAGAGTCCAGAACAGTAGCCTCCAATAGAAAGCTTGCTCCCCAATTAACGATCGTAGTAATAACTCCAACAATTCCATAGATGATCAGTTCTCGGTATTTCACAAGAAGAGCTTTGATCTTTTCAATCATAATAACTGATTTCCTCCGCATTCTTCCGAGATGATATAACGCGGGCGACCTTTTAACTCATCGTAAATTTTTCCTATATAAAAGGCAATAACACCGAGTGAGAGCATAATGACGCTGCCCGTAAAGAGCAGAAGAAGGATGACAGTGGTAAAGCCTTCGGCTGCATTTCCAGTAAGTTTCTGTACCATAGAAATAACTGAGAAGATCAGCGCAATGAAAAGCATCAGTATTCCAAGTAGGGTAATACTATGAAGAGGAGCTGAAGAGAAAGAAGTGATGTTGGTAACAGCATAGCGAATCAACGATTTGGTTGACCATTTGCTCTCTCCTTCAGCACGTTCACGGACGCTGTAGTATACCTCTGTCTTCCTGAAGCCTACCCAGTAGGAAAGTGCACGGAAGAAGACGTTCCGTTCCGGCATCTTGTTGAGTGTATCGACAACTTTCCTGTCCAGCAGTTTGAAATCGGAGGCTGAAGACATATCCATGCCGATAGCGCGGCTAATCAAAGTATAAAACGATTTTGCGGCAAAACGATGTGCGCCACTCTCCTCACCACGGTTTTCCTTGATACCCTCGATTACTTCATACCCCTGTTCCCAAAGGCGTACCATCTCCACAATTTTCTCAGGCGGATGCTGAAGATCGCAGTCGATAACGACACAGCAGTCTCCTTTTGCCTTTTCAAGACCGGCAAACATAGCTGCTTCTTTTCCGAAATTTCTGCTGAAATGAAGCCCACGGATGTTTTTATCAGATGCAGAGGCTTCCTGAATCTTTTGCCATGTCGCATCGGAAGAACCGTCGTCTATGAACAACAGCTCATAGACAATGTTCTCCTTCCGCAAAATGCTTGAGATAGTTTCTGCTGCAATGGGTACCATTTTCTCTTCTTTATAAGCCGGGATAATTACGGATACCATAATCAGGCTCCTTTTTGTAAAAGATAGGTTTCAGAGAGGCCTCCGTTACCTTCATAGTCATAAGTATACAACAGCTTTTGGTCTTCATAGCCTATGTTTAAAAAATCCTGCAGAACAGACTTGGAATCATAACCGCTACTCCAGAATTTGTTCGTATCTATAAAAAGCACGATTTCTGTTGCATCCCCGAGATAACTCCTGAGAAAAGGAGAATCGGCACTGTCTGTTACGATAAAGCTTTCAAAGTGCTTAAGCTGAAGCAGATCCTGTGTAATGGGAGCGAAATATCCGTTGCTTATATATACACAGGGAAGAGAATCATGCTCTTCACAAATAGAATCATACTCTGCAGCTGAAGGAAAGAGTGATGTCGGCGGCATAGCTTTTGCATTCCATAGTGCCGCGATTGCAATAAGCAGCACAACTGATTTTTTTATGAAATAAGAGAAACGGAATTCTCCTGCTGATCTTTCCAGAATGTGTAACAGGAAGGAAACACCCAACACAAAAAGTGGCACAAGATTATAAAGATAGCGGTGTTCCTGTACCGGTGAGAGGATAACAACCAGGAGAAAAGCGGGGATTGCTGGTACTATAATCAGCAGGGAATCAAGGCAGATGCTTTTTTTCTTGAATGCTAGGATAATTCTGCTTGTCATAGGAATGAAAGCAAGTAGAGATGCGGTGAAAACCCAGGTGACTCCTTTCAGCTTAGTTTTTGCCTGCCAGAAGGCATCCAGGTGTTCGCGGTATTTAGAAGTATCCAATAGGGCATCTGTAACACTGCTTCCTCCTACGACCTGTCCATTGCCTATAAAAAGCTGATTCCAGGCAGCAGGAAACACTGTGAATAACAGCCCTACGCCAAGAAGTGCAGAAAAGGAAAAGAGCAGAAAGTGGCGGATGTCTTTTTTGATGAGGAGATAGATATCAAGAAATGCACAGAGGAAAAAAGCATAAAATACGAAGTAATACTGCGTCAGCATACCGGCGAAAATGATCAGCGTCAGTAAAGGCCAGTAAGCTTTGTCGGTTTTTTTTCGGAGCAGCTTTACTCCCATCAAAGCAAGCAGCACTGTAAAAAAAACAAGCATGGTATACATTCTGATCATCATGACAGTTGAAAGCCCTAAAACACTAACTCCGTAAAGCGAAATGGTTGCAGCTGCATTGTCCGGGCTCCCAAAGAGCAGCAGGATAATCCGACATAGCACAAACAGCGTCAATAGATAAAAGACGATATTGATCCCGAGGCCGATCCATTTGGAAGCACTGCCCGAAAAGACGGAAGAAACGGCATTGAAAACCCAGTAATAAAGAGGTGGATGAACATCTCGCACTTGATTATAATAGACTGAACCAAAGGCAAAACGGTCTGTGTTTTCGACAGTAAGATAGGAATCAAGTTCTTCGGGGAAAAAAACCTGATCCGTTAGCCTGCCTCCTTTGAGGTCAGACAGGTAAGGTGCATAGAAGCTGTTTGACAGGCCGTATGAGTAGATTTCATCGATAAACATACCTGTTTTACGCATACCAAAAAGCAGACAGACGCCGAGAGTCATCATAAATGCCATAATGATAGCTATATATTTTTTGAAACATACAATCATAACTGGTTCCTTGGTGTCCACTGGAGATATGGAATAATAGATTTTGTATTCTGTCGTCACATATGAATGTGCTTCTTTTTCGTTTTATTTACCAGAAGGATAACAGCGCTTGAGAGAGAGAGAAGGAGACTCAGCAGCTGAGACACACGGATACCGGTATTGCAGAGCATCAGGCTGTCTGTCCGCAGACCTTCGATCAAGGTACGGCCGAGTCCATACCAGGAAAAATAAAGGAGTGCACACTGACCGGGATATTCCCGTTTTTCCTTAGCAGTATAGTTGCCGAGAAAACAGAATCCGATCAGATTCCACAGACTTTCATAGAGAAAGGTTGGATGAACATAAATAAAATCACCATTGTTCATCTGTAGACCCATACAGCAGAATATATCAGTGACACCACCGTAAGCTTCCCTGTTCATGAAATTGCCCCAGCGTCCTATTGCCTGACCAAGCATACAAGCAGGAGCAATCAGATCAAGCATGGAAAGAGCAGAAAATTTCTTCCTTTTTGCAGTGAGGAAGATTACAAGTACACCTGCAATTATTCCTCCGTAAATAGCAAGACCGCCTTCCCATATCTGAATTATTTCTTCCGGATACTTCAGATAGTAATCCAGCCTGAAAAGCACATAATAGACTCTTGCACCGAGAATGCTCATCGGGATCAACCAGATGATGACATCATAAACATTGTCAGAAGTGAGAGAAACCGCTTTTGCATGACGGACGCACCAGAACATGGCAATCAGGAAGGCAAAAGCAATCAGAATACCATACCAGTAGATATCGTGGCCAAAAACTGTAACAGAAGCTGGTGGGTTGATCACCAGATTACCAAACATGGGAAAGCAGATAGCACTGCTCCGGCTTATCGTATCAGGATTAGGGATCATACGCCGGAAAAGGAGGGCGGAGTATGGATAGAGCAAGGCGTTCCGGTGCAAGAATCTCCTTCACCCAGGCATCGCAATCTTCACAGCGGATTTCTGCCAGTACGGAAGAGTAGTCCGGACAGCAAAATCCGTCAATCCAGTCACTGAAGAGATTACCGCATAAGCTTTCGAAATCTTCAAGAGTTCTAAGGCGGCTGCCTAACAGCGATTTTTTTGCTGTATCAAAGCGTTTGCGGTCAAAACCTTTTTCTGAGATTGCTGCAACTTCCTCATGAAGAGCATGCAGAACCGCGTCGGGATTGTTGCTTTCTCCGCCTATAATCACTGTAACGGTGTCTGCCGCATAATCCGTATCATAGTCGAAACTGTGTGTGATCAGCCCTTCGGAATAAAGCTTCATATAAAAAGGAGAGGAGGTGCCGCACAGTAAGCGAAGAGCCAGATAGGAAACAAGGCGCCGGAAAATACGGTCATGGGCATCACAAGTCTCAGAGAGAGGTGCATCATAGTCTTTTGCACCAATGAGAAATTCCGGCATAGCAATAGGCATTTCTTCCTCTATACGCTCTTTCAGAGGAAGCATACCTTCATACTCGCCTAATAGTATATAGGGAACAGGCTGCTTGCCTGCTGGCAGAACTTCCTCAGCTATCCTGCATACAGTTTCCGGTTCAACATCACCCTCCACACATAATGCCATATTGGAGGGTGCGTAGAAAGCATGATGGCAGGTATAAAGTAGTTCCGGAGTGATTTTCTTGATGCTTTCAACTGTCCCGGCCACCTGCCCTGTTATTTCCTCGCGTTGATATAGTAAGGAAAGAAGATTCTGATAGATTTTACGTGAAGGGGAATCTTCTCCCATCAGAATTTCCTGTGCAATGATACTGCGCTCTTTTTCAACACTCTCTTCAGTAAAATAAGGTGAAGATACGAACTTCAAAAGCATGCGAAGGTTTTCTTCAAAGCATGAGGTACAGCTGAAATAGTAACAGGTCATATCTGTACTGGTATATGCATTCGGATCGGCGCCGTTTTCAGAAAGAACTGACAAGGCGTTTTCCCCTTCAGGCATATCAAACATCTTGTGTTCGAGGTAATGTGCTATTCCCTCAGGGGTTTCGTGTGTTGTGCCGTCGAACTCAAAGCGCCGCATTGCTCCGCCATAATGAGTGCCGAAGAGGGCATAACAGCTGCGGAATCCTTTTTTAGGAACGACAAAAACCGTCAGCCCATTTGAGAGTTCTCCGCTCCAGATCGTTTCACCGATGGAAGGATACTCGGTTTTATTCAACGTTTCCATCAGCTTCCTCCTCCATTACTTCTTCAGAAGCAGTGCCTTTCAGAAAATAGATCATATCGCACTCAACAGAGGAGGCAACATTCATCAGATCTTCTTTGGATACTTCTCTGATCAGATCAATGTATTCTTCTAAATCTATCGATTCACCAGTGATTGTCTGACTGAGATGATAGCCTTCAATGGAGGATTGATTATCTTCCACAGACATCAGATCTGAAATGACAGACGCTTTTGCTGCGTCTAATTCATCCTCGTTGATATTTCCTTTTTTTATTTCCTCCAACTGAAGCAGTACCTCATCACGCGTATTCTCAAAACTGGCGGCATCAATGCCGGCTACAGTGAGGAGAATTCCTTTATAGATATTTACGGAAGAAGAGATGCTGTAACACAGATGAAGTTTTTCTCTGACAGTAGTAAACAGCTTGGAAGTGATGCCGCCCCCAAAAACTGTATTGAAAACAGAAAGAATAGCACGGTCAGGATCTTCCATTAATTCACCAAGACGGAAACCGAGTACAATCCGACTTTGGCTGATATTTATCTGTTCTTCAAAAAAGCGCGTATGTTCTTCCACAGCGTTCATACGGATATCAGTTCCGATTTCGTATCCAATTTCTCCACGCGCCATAGTGCAGAGAGCATCCTTCAGAAGAGATTCAATAGAACGAAATGCATCCTTGCCTATGTAAAAAACTTCAATCGGTGACGTCTGCAGAAGGGAACGGTAATGCTTGGTCAGCTTTTTATAATTAATGCGCTCGCAGTCTTCCTCCGTTCCGAAACGGGAAACGGAATAATCCTCAAAACAACACATTTCTTCCAGACAACGCGATATCGCATAACTCGTTTTGTCGTTTATCCTGCTGCGAATCAGCTCGGCCAGCTTTTCTTTTTCACTGTCCACATAGTCCGGAAGCAGAAGACCACCTCGCGTTGCCGGATTAAGCAGAACTTCACAGCCGAGAGATATTACATCAGCAGCAATGCTCTTTTTACCAGGCAGAAAAACTGCTTCCGGATAGGAAAGAGCAATGCCAATTGCTTGTATTTCTCCGTATTTCTTTACAATACAGGAAACAGAAGAACCATAAAGCTCTTCAAAACGACAGCTGAGCTTGTCAAGCGTGTCGTAATTCCTGCTCCCCCTGCAAAGGACTGATGGAAGCAATGCGTTCATGGAGGCAGTCTCTCTTTTCAGCTGCGTCAGTACCGTAAAACTGAGAGAGGCAAGTTTAAATTTATCAGACTGTACATGATTGAGAAAAATCCCCGGGAGAATTTCTTTTCTGATCATTAAATCAAATCCTTTCGGAAATCATACTATAACTTTATTATTATATCATGAAAAGAACTAAAAAGGAACAGCTTATTTCAATCCTTTTCAGAGAGCAAAACTATTTTTGAGTGTTAAAATAAAATACTTGACAGTGCTTTTGCCCTGTGTTATACTGCGACAAGTAAAATTACTTAACGGAGGTGATCGCTGTTGAAGGATGACAGGCTTATGCAGAGCATGCTGTTTGATTTTTACGGAGAACTGCTGACGGAAAGACAGCGTGAGGCCTATCATCTTTATGTCAATGAAGATCTTTCACTGACGGAAATCGGCGAGATGCGGGGCACAACCCGCCAGGCAGTATGGGATCTGATAAGGCATGCCGATGCTGCCATGAAGGAAATTGAGGAAAAAACAGGGCTGATAGAACGTTTCCTTCACACAAAAGAAGAACTGGAAAAAATTGTTCAGCTCCTGAAAGAAACAGAAGCTCAAGATGCTGTTTCTCTTGCAGCGGAGAAGCTTGATGTGCTGATTGGCTCACTCTGAGGATAAGGAATCTGAAAGATGGCATTTGAAAATATATCGGACAAGTTAACTTCTGTTTTTAAACGCCTGCGTGGAAAGGGCAGGCTGACAGCAGCGGATGTAAAGGAAGCTATGAAAGAAGTAAGGATGGCGCTTCTGGAAGCTGATGTCAGCTATAAGGTTGTTAAGAGTTTTACTGCACAGGTAACAGAGCGCGCATCTGGGGCGGATGTGCTTGAAGCTTTGTCGCCTGCCCAGCAGGTGATCAAGATCGTCAATGAAGAACTTTGTACGTTGATGGGCGGCTCTAACCAGAAAATCAACATTTCTTCAAAACTCCCAAGCGTAGTGATGCTCTGTGGCCTTCAGGGCGCTGGAAAAACCACGAATGGCGCAAAGCTTGCCGGATACCTTCGCAAACAGGGAAAGCGGCCTTTGCTTGTTGCGTGTGATGTTTATCGCCCTGCCGCCATTAAGCAGCTGGAAACTGTCGGTGCACAGCTCGGCATTCCTGTTTTCCAACAGGGACAAGGAGATCCTGTAGAGATTGCAAAAAAAGCGATCGTTCATGCAGAGAAGCACGGAAATGATATTGTGTTCCTTGACACAGCAGGCCGCCTGCATATTGATGAACAGCTGATGGATGAACTGCGGAATATCAAAGCTGCTGTAGATCCTGCGGAGATCCTGCTTGTAGTTGATGCCATGACAGGACAGGATGCCGTAAATGCAGCAACTGCTTTTGACAATGCACTCGGAATCACAGGCGTTATGCTCACAAAACTGGACGGTGATGCAAGGGGTGGTGCTGCACTATCCATTGCTTCTGTCACCGGGAAACCTATAAAGTTCATTGGCACAGGTGAGAAGCTCGATATGATAGAGCCTTTCCATCCGGACAGAATGGCTTCCCGTATCCTCGGCATGGGTGACGTGCTTACACTGATAGAGAAGGCTGAACAGAGCTTTGATCAGAAAAAAGCCATGGAGGCAGCCGAAAAACTTCGTCAGAACCGTTTTACACTGAATGACTATCTGGATCAGATGGATCAGTTACGCAATATGGGTGATCTCGGGGATCTGATGGCTATGGTGCCGGGAGTTGACGCCAAAGCACTGAAGGGAGCCCAGGTTGATGAAAAGGCGCTGAACAGGCAAAAAGCGGTCATACAATCGATGACGCCGAAGGAGAGGGAAAATCCCTCTGTCATCAATGCTTCCCGCAAAAAGCGTATTGCCGCAGGATGTGGTCAGAGTGTGGTGGATGTCAACCGTATTCTAAAGCAGTATGACGCTATGAACCAGATGATGAAGCAGTTTTCCGGAAAAAAGATGAAAAAGCTTCAAAAAAAGATGGGCAGCATGGGCGGAGCCCCCAGTGGGTTCGGTGGGTTATTCTAATTGTTTATTTTTATTTTTTTAAGGAGATATATAACTATGGTTAAAATCAGACTTCGCAGAATGGGCGCAAAGAAAGCCCCTTATTATCGTATTGTTGTTGCAGACTCACGTGCTCCCCGTGACGGCCGCTGCATTGAAGAGCTGGGAACATATGATCCGGCTGCTGACGGCGCTGCTAAACTTGCTGTTGATCTTGAACGTGTGAAATACTGGGTTTCCAATGGTGCACAGCCGACTGATACTGTCCGCGGTCTGCTGAAAAAAGTTGAGGCATAATTCTTAAGGAGCTCTTTATTTTAATGAAGGAATTATTGACCTATATCGTTCAGAATTTGGTCGACAAACCGGATGAAGTTTCTGTGACTGAACGTAAATCGTCTTCCGGCGAAATCGTTTACGAAGTTCGTGTCGGAGAAGGAGATATGGGCAAAGTCATCGGCAGACAGGGAAAAATCGTCAAACAGATACGCATTCTGATGCGCGCTGTTGCGCAGAGAAAGGGTAAAAAGGTTTCTGTCGACATTCTGGACTGATGCCATAATTCAAAACCGGAGTTTGGCCTGCAATTTGCCAAACTCCTGTTTTATATTGGCCGGAAAGGAGGAAAACTGTGGCAAAAAGAAAAACTGAAACTGAAAAGAAAACTTTCAACAATCCCAATGTTATCGGCCTTCACTCGGAGGTGCTTGAGCAACCGATCACGGAAACGCTTGAGACAAACTTTATGCCTTATGCGATGAGCGTTATTGTTTCCCGAGCCATTCCGGATATAGACGGATTCAAACCGGCCCACAGAAAACTGCTCTATACCATGTTTAAGATGGGGTTACTGAACGGGCCCAGGCAGAAAAGTGCCAATATTGTCGGCCAGACCATGAAACTGAATCCTCATGGGGATGCTGCAATTTATGATACAATGGTCCGTTTGTCAGCTGGTCATGAAGCGCTGCTGACGCCTTTTGTTGATTCAAAGGGAAATTTCGGAAAAGTATATTCACGTGATATGAGCTATGCAGCCTCCAGATATACGGAAGCAAGGCTTGCTCCTATCTGTAATGAAATCTTCCGTGATATCGACAAGGATACAGTTGATTTTGAAGACAGCTATGACGGTACGCAGAAAGAACCGCGTTTGCTGCCTACAGCTTTCCCGAATGTTCTTGTTTCAGCCAATCTCGGCATAGCTGTCGGCATGGCAAGTCAGATCTGCGGTTTCAATCTCAATGAGGTTTGCAGTACGACCATTGCCTATCTCCGCGATCCGGATTGCGATCTCTTTGAGACACTTCCTGCACCTGATTTTCCGACAGGCGGAGAAATTGTATATGATCGCGCGGAAATGGAGAATATTTATAAAACAGGTCGCGGTAGCTTTCGTGTACGAGCAAAATGGCGTTATGTACAAAAAGATAATATAATAGAGGTCTTTGAAATTCCTTATACTACGACTACAGACATCATTATTGATAAGATTGTGGAACTGAGCAAGCAGGGAAAAGTAAGGGAAGTTAATGATATCCGTGATGAAACGGATCTTAGTGGCCTTCGTATTGCAATTGATCTCAAACGCGGCACCGACCCGGAAAAGCTGATGCAGAAGCTTTTCAGAATGACGACGCTGCAGGATACTTTCTCCTGCAACTTCAATATTCTTGTGGCGGGCAGCCCGCGGGTAATGGGTATACGTGAAATTCTGGATGAGTGGACAGCATGGCGTATTGAATCCACACGTCGGAGAATATATTTTGAGTTACAGAAAAAGAAGGAAAAACTGCACCTGCTGAAAGGGCTTGAGCGTATCCTGCTGGATATCGACAAGGCGATCAGCATTATACGCAATACAGAGCAGGAAGCTGATGTTGTGCCAAACCTGATGGTGGGATTCGGCATTGACGAAACTCAGGCAAATTTTGTCGCCGATATTCGTCTGCGCAATATCAACCGTGAGTATATTCTCAAGCGAACAGCAGAGATCGCTGACCTAGAAAAGCAGATCGCTGACTTGGAAGCTACACTCAATAACAAACGCAGAATCAAAACCGTGCTCATAACTGAGCTGGAACAGATCAACAGAAAATATATTATACCGAGAAAAACAGCAATCGTTTACTGCGGTGATATAAAAGAGTCTTCTGAGGATGAGCCGGTACCGGATTACTCCGTTACACTTTTCCTTTCAAATGAAGGATACTTCAAGAAAATCAATACACAGTCACTGCGAATGAGCGGCGAGCAGAAATTCAAGGAAAATGACGCTCTGCGACTGAAAATTGAATCATCCAATGCTCATGATCTGCTTATTCTGACAGATAAGCAACAAGTTTACAAGGCTCGGTTGAGCGATTTTGAAGATAGTAAAGCTTCATCGCTCGGTGTCTATCTGCCGACTAAGCTGCAGATGGACGAAAGTGAGAAAGTGTTGACAGTGCTCGATCCTGGCGACTACCGGAAGGATCTGATTCTCTTCTTTGAAAACGGTAAGGCAGCAAGATTTCCACTTTCAGTTTATGCCACAAAAACCAACCGTCGAAAACTAATCAATGCGTTTTCCGATAAGAGTCCGCTTGTCAAGGCTGTGATTCTGCCGGATGAGACAAATTTATACTGCAAAGCATCTGATGAAAGAATGCTTGTTTTTCATTCGTCTCTGCTTCAGCAGAAATCCAGTAAGACTACGCAAGGTGTCGCTGTCTTAGCTCTGAAAAAGCAGAAGAATCTTTCTGATGCAGGTCTTCTGAGTGAGCTGAATCTCAAAAATCTTTCCCGTTATCGTGTGAAAACGATTCCCGCTGCAGGCGCTATTACTAGGCCTGAAGATCTTGGCCTGGAGCAGATGAGCCTGCTGTAAGATTTCATCAAAAAGACAACCCACCTTTCGGCGGGTTGTTTTGATTATATGAGTTTTATTCAGTTCTGAGAGCTTCAACCGGATCTTTTCTTGCTGCCATTCCTGAGGGAATCAGACCGGCAATAAAGGTCAGAGCCATACTAACAGCGATAAGGAAGACGGCTCCGGAAACAGGTAGTTCAGCTTTCAGCACCATAATTCCGGTAAGATCATGAACGATAGCCGTAATAGGAACATTAGCCAGGATTGTCAGCATTACTCCGATAACTCCAGCTCCAAGCCCGATGATAACAGTTTCGGCATTGAAGACTCGGGATACGTCACGTTTGGAAGCACCTATTGCGCGCAGAATGCCAATTTCCTTCGTACGTTCCAGTACACTGATATAGGTGATAATACCTATCATGATAGAGGACACCACCAGTGAGATAGCAACAAAAGCTATCAGCACA
>JAEEGL012628991.1_pt1 | contig 20622 bp, 16 predicted proteins | sample 9134231 | NCBI WGS metagenome assembly JAEEGL01 (sample SAMN16246548, study PRJNA631951) | gut metagenome | biome: gut microbiome; feature: rumen; material: fiber-attached | host: Bos | place: Iran: Karaj | collected 2018-10
CGCCGCAACGCCGGCGGCGGCCATCGGAAGGTCCGCCATGTCAAGGCGCCGGAGCACGAGGCTGATAACCAGGATCATAAGATTATTGACACAGAGGAATGCCTGGATGGTTGCCAGGTATTCCTTTTTGTCTTTGGTGGCGGGGAGAAGATAGAGCGCGGCGGTGGGGCCGCCGGAGGCGAACAGGCCGTAGAAAATGCCGGTGATGACGCCGAGCACCGTGCCGGATTTGACCGTGGGTTTTACATGAATCTTCTGAGAGAAGAAGAAAAAGAAGGCGGACACGGCGACGAACATCATGCCGAGCAGAAGGTACATGACGTTGGAGCTGACCTTCGCGGAGAGGATGTTCACGACGGCGCAGATGACTGCGGTGGGAATCAGCACAGGGAGCATGATTTTCCACCGGATGGATCTGCGGTATTTGACGGAGATATAGAGAGTGCTGATGCTGACCATGATGATGGAGAGCCCCATGGCCTTGCTGTATTCCATGATGAGCGGGAGAAATCCCATGGTGATCATGGTGGTTCCGAAGCCGAGCGCGCTCTGTACCGCAGCGCCGGCAAGAATTACGATACAGACGTAGAGAATAGTGGAAATCTGCATGCTGTCCCTCCTGAAAGATGCCGTCAGTTCCGACGTTTATTAATAGTAGTACAGCATGAAAAAAGGATCAATAAAAGCTTTCGTGAACAGCTATAATGAGTAAAGGAGGAGACCAGCATGTCAGAATTATTCAACATCATCAAGGCGCGCAGAAGCGTCAGGACCTACGACGGGCGCGGATTAAGCAGCGAGGACCTGACAAAACTCATGCTGTACAGCGATGAAATCACGAACCCCTTCGGCGTTCCGGTGAGATTTGTCTTTCTTGGTGCGAGCAGGGAACTTTCTTCTCCGGTGCTGGTAGGGGAGAAGCTCTACGTGGCCGGAGCTGTCTTAAGGGGACCCAATATGGAGGCGGCGTTCGGGTACTCCTTTGAGCAGCTCGTCCTTCATGCCTGGAGCCTTGGCATCGGGACAGTCTGGATCGGGGGCACCATGAACCGGGAGGCCTTCGAGCATGCCTGCAAGCTGAAAGAAAACGAGATCATGCCCTGCATCACTCCTATCGGCTATGCCGCGGACCGCATGTCCGTGCGGGAGTCCCTGATGAGAAAAGGGGTGAAAGCAGACAGCAGGAAGAGGGCGGAAGAACTGTTCTTCGAGCAGAATTTTGAGACGCCGCTGCCGCTTGCCGCGGCTGCGGAGGCATGGCTTCCCGATCTCTTTGAGATGGTCCGGCTCGCCCCGTCAGCGGTGAACAAGCAGCCCTGGCGCATACTGCACAGGGACGGAGCATGGCACTTCTTCGAGAAGAAGGACAAGGGCTTTGTCTCCGACGCAGTGGGGGACATGCAGAAGATCGATGTGGGAATCGCTCTGTGCCATTTTGTCCTGGGACTAAAGGAACAGGGAATCGATCCGCAGGTAACCGCCGGCTTTTCCGGAACTGAACTGCCGGAGGACATGGAGTACATTGCTACTGTCCGCTTTTAGGCAGAACCGAATCCGCGGTTCTGTTTCAGCGAGGTGAGAAATGACCTGGAAACCGGAGCTTTTCTGGACACAGGAATTTGATCTTCCGCCGGAATCGGGGTATCCGCTGTGGGGAGCTGCCCATCTTGCGCAGGCTGCAGCGGTTATTCTGATCATTGCTGCGGCGCTCTGTGCTGCAGGGAGAAGGCGGAAGCCTGACGGAATGCCCTGGTACGTCCGCACAATTCCGGCAGTGATGCTGGTCATGGAGATCGTGAAGGATCTTTATCTCGTGCGTGTCGGGCATTTCGGGACGGGGTATCTGCCTCTGCATCTCTGCAGTCTGGGAATCCCGGTTTTCCTTTTGTCCGCATTTCTCCCCGGGCCGCGCGGCCGCGCTTTCTTCATGGAGATTGCCCTGGTGCTCATTCTGCCGGGAAGTCTCCTTGCCATAATTTTCCCGAACTGGACCATGTATCCTGTGTGGAATTTCATGAACCTTTACAGCTGGGTATGGCATCTTCTCCTGGTGCTGTATCCTCTGCTTCTTCTGCGGATCGGAGCGGCGCGTCCCTCCATCCGGCATATCCTGTTTCCGGTGATTTTCCTTGCGGCTGTCGTTCCTCCGATCTATTGTTTTGACCGGGCGTACTGCTGCAATTACCTCTTCCTTCTCCAGCCGCTTCCCGGAACTCCGTTAATGTGGTTTTCTGCGATGTTCCCCGGCCGCTATCTTGCAGTATATGCGGCGGCAGCCCTTGTGGTGATTGTCTCTGTTTACGGAGTGTATGCGCTGCTTCTTAGCGCGGCGGAAAGGCGGCGTTCGCGCAGGGAACAGGAAATGTGAAGAGCAGGCCGGCACATAACCCGCTAAAGGGGGATGCGGCCGGATACGGAAGAAGTTAGAATGTATTATGTGCGGAGACTTCCGGGGAGAGTACATGATACAGCCGGAATGCCGGTCCGTCATGCAGCGGCGATGAGGCGCGTGCCTCGCACAAAGAGCTCGGCATGGAGAGAGAGATGAGGAGACTTAAGGAAGTATTCTGGAAGAAAAGGACTGCGGCAGGCACCGCCTGTCTTGCGGTGCTGGCCGTGCTGTGCGGCTGCGTGAAGAGCGCGGATCCGGACAGTTATACCAGCGTGCAGGCGGCGTCTGTCGGCGGAGGGATCATGATGCAGCAGAACGAGCAGGGAAGGAATGGCCGGGAACCATATGAGATCCGGACGCTTCTTAAGGAGTACACGACAATAGATCCGGACAGCAGAACGGGGTTTTACGGGCGCTACACCGAGCTGCAGGTGGAAGAGAGCGCTCCGGATACGCTCCGGAGCGCAGTTGAAGAATGCAACAGGAGGGCGGAGGAATCCGTAAAGGCGCGGGCGGAGGAGGCGGAAGCTTCCGGACGTGCCGGCTCAGGAACCGACGGATACCGGTTTCTGACCTATGGGTATATCGCGGCGGTGACCCGTGCGGACCGGACGGCGTTCAGCATCCTGGAAACCGAACTGGAAAAGGCGGACGGGAAGAACAGTTCGGAGGTTGAGTATAAGTTCAGGGGCATTACCTGCGACACGCAGAGCGGGGAGGAGATCACGCTTGCCGATCTCGTGGGAGACGAAGCTGCGTATACCCGTATGATCGAAGATGTGCTTTCCGTCAAATACGGGACGGAGGGCCTCACTGCGGCGGATCCCGCGGACTGCGCGTGGACCCTGGATGCAGCGGGCATCCGGTTCTACTTTGATTCCGCCGCGGTGTCGAGGGAGAAGCGGAGTGAAATCGGTGATTACACCGCCCGCGCGGTCACCGCGGGACTTCCCTTTGATGTCCTTAAGGGAAAAAGAGCAGGGGAGTTATCGTCCGCTCCGGAATCGTACATCGCAATGCTGGACCTGGGGACTGAGTACAATCTCCCCTCCGGGAACATGTCCATTCTGCTCACGGACAAGGACGATGCCCTTGTGATCCGCATACGGAAGGCCGGGGGGAGCGCGGAGGATCTGATCATAGAATACGGTGACAGAAGTTCGGATTTCTACATCATCCGGGCGGATGGCGCCTTCTATCTCTTCCGGCAGCAGATCGGGCAGCAGGAGGGGTTTTTCTACGATTTCGCAAGGCCGGACGGGGGATTTGGCAGATTCGCCTACAATACCTGCCAGTATTTCGACAGCTTCCTGAGGGAGATCCTGCTTGCCCTTCCTTATACTCCTTACTGTGTGCATATGGCGGAGGCCAGACGCTCCTTCGGAGAGTCAAGCTATGACAAATGCTCCTTTGTCCCGAACGGGCACTACACCTTCCCCGGTGCTCCGGACGAGCGCTACAAGAGATTCCTGCTTTCGGACGCATCTCTCGCACTTGACACGGGCAACACCGCATGCCGGCTTCTGGAGGACTTCACCGCGGAGGAGGTCGATGCGGAGGGAAATGTGATCGGGGAGATCACGGTACCGGCGGGAAGGACCCTGTTTTTCGATTCCTGTGTTGGGGAGGCTTCCCGCTATGATATCCCGCCCAGGCGAAGCCAGCACCACACTTTTCTCTATACCTGCAGCCTGACGGACGGAAGGCTCATCCGCTTCGAATCGAACACCGAAACCACGGTATCGTCCGGGAAGGGTTTCTTCAACCGCTTTACCGAGCCGGTTTTTCTTGCGGAAGCCAGGCATGAGGAGGCGCCGGAGGCAGGAGAAGTTTTCACTGTGCGGATAGGCGGGAAGGATTACCCGCTGATCCCGGATTACTCCTTAACGAGCCACACAGGAGAGGAGATCGATTTCGGAAGCGATATCTGGTGGCAGGTCGAAGGATATCCCGGACGCTATGTATGTACGGACGAGGATATGGAGGATATGAAGGGGTCGTATTTCACCCAGGAGGCTCTCAGCAATCCGGAGAACAGGGCGGAGCTCGTGATCTCGGAAGACGGAAATGTCGTCTTCAGCTGCTTCGGCCGGGAATTTACGGGAACTCTTCCGGAGAAGCGCTGCTACAGGACCGATGTCATGATAGAGATGAACTCGAATACGGAAAACCGCACCTTCCAGTTCATTCTAAGGGAGGGTGAGGATCACACGGCGCCCACGAGGATAGAGTTTTACTCGGAAGGCCTTCCCGCGACGAACGAACCCTCGCAGGTTCCGCCGTTATCGGTGTACCTGACGCACGTTCCGGAGCAGTAAACGAGGTTGATTTTCATGGCATGGTATGACGAGAGCTTTTTTTATCACATCTATCCGCTGGGGCTTACCGGCGCGCCGAAGCACAACGATTACGGCGCGCCGGTGCACAGGCTTAACCAGCTGATTCCCTGGATTGCCCACCTGAAGAGGCTGGGAATAACAGGCCTGTACATCGGCCCGCTCTTCGAGTCGGTCGGGCACGGATACGAGACGACCGATTACAGAAAGGTGGACTCCAGGCTCGGAACCAATGAGGATCTGGCCGGTTTCGTCAAGTCCTGTCATGAGGCCGGAATCCGCGTGATCCTCGACGGGGTGTTCAATCATACCGGCCGTGACTTCTTCGCGTTCAGGGATATTCAGGCAAACCGGGAGAATTCGCCTTACCGGGACTGGTACTGCAATGTGAATTTCCAGGGGAACAACGAGTACGGCGACGGCTTCTCCTATGACAACTGGGGCGGGTACAATCTCCTGGTAAAGCTTAACCACCAGAACCCGTCCGTCCGTGACTACCTCCTGGATGTAGTCCGCTTCTGGGTGAGCGAGTTCGATATCGACGGCATCCGCCTGGATGCCGCGGATGTGCTGGACTTTGAGTTCATGAGAGCGCTGCGGCACACGGCGGATGAGTTCAGGAAGGATTTCTGGCTCATGGGGGAGGTAATCCACGGCGATTACTCCCGTTGGGCCAATTCCGTTACCCTGCACAGCGTGACGGACTATGCCCTGCACAAGGCTCTCTACAGCGGGCACAACGATCATAATTACTTTGAGATCGCCCACACGGTGCGGCGGTCGAACGGCCTGGTTCCGGCAAATATCCGCCTTTACAATTTCGTGGATAACCATGACGTCGACAGGATATGGTCAAAACTGAACAACAAGGCGCATTATCTGCCGGTCCATGTCCTACTCTTCGCTCTGCCCGGGATTCCTTCCGTTTATTACGGGAGCGAGTTCGGAACAGAGGGCAGAAAGGAGAGGTGGTCGGATGATCCGCTCCGCCCCTTCATCGATCTGAAGGAGCAGGAGAGCAGCGAACGGGCAAATGCGTGCGCACAGCTCATCGCGAGACTCGGGCTGATCTATTCCGTGTATAAGGAACTTGCCCTGGGGGACTACAGGGAGCTCTTCCTGACGACAGGGCAGTACGCTTTTGCCAGGGGAAATCTTATTGCGGCGGTCAACAATGCGGATACCTCTGCGGATATTCACGCTGCTTCCGCCGGGGGAGAGTATGCGGGCCTCATCAGCGGACAGCGCGTCATGGCCCGGGACGGGTATCTGGATCTGCACCTGGAGCCGTGTACGGGAGAGATCTTTGCCCCGGCGGACGAGAGGTATTCCGGATACCTGGAGCTGACCGGCGGGAAGGATGTCCCCCGGCAGCCGATACCGCGCGAACCCCTGGGGAACTGCCGCCCCGCGGCGGGAGGCAGGAATATGTCTCCGGCGGGCAGTCCCGCGGAGGAGGCGGAGGGCGGGTCCCGGGGGAGGGCCATCCCGGCCGCGGAGATTCCGGACAAGCCCTATGAGCAGATGAGTGTTGAGGAGCTCCAGGCGGTCATTCTCGCGAAGATGGAGAAGAACGGAAGCGTGACGGAGAGGATGAGACGCGACGTGGAGGAGAATATCTGGCATGATTCGCTGGTGAACTGGGCAAAAAGCTTCTGACGCCCGCAGGGATTCCTCCTCCCCGGAACCGGCGGCGTGAACCGGACCGGGAGACCCTTATCCGCAGATAAAGGAGAATGATGATGACAGATCACACGGAGGCTGCGAAACAGCTTTTCTATCAGGGCTATAACTGTGCACAGTCAGTTTTCTGCGCCTTTACGGACGTCACAGGGTATGATCTCGACACCTCCGCGCGCATGGCCTCCTCCTTCGGAGGCGGGCTCGGCCGCCTCAGGGAGACCTGCGGGGTGGTAAGCGCGGCGGCTCTGGTGCTTGGCATCGCAAAGGGGTACGACGATCCCTCCGACTACGATGCCAAGAAGCGGCATTACGCCCTGGTCAGGGAGTTTGCGGAGAGATTCAGGGCGGAATGCGGAAGTATCAGCTGCCGTGAGCTGCTGACAATGGCGGGGCTTCAGCCGGTAAGCGGCGGGGAGCCGGAGGAGCGGAGCGAGGAGTTCTACCGGAAGCGCCCGTGCCCGAAGCTTGTCTGCGAGGCCGCCCGGATTCTGGATGAGTTTTTGTCTGAGTAGTATTGGGGAGCGCTCCTGCGCTTCCTGACGGAAAAGGAATTATTACATCTGCCCGGAAACCGTGGCGTGAAGTGCCGCGCAGTGCTATTGTTATTGATATCAATGCAACCAGCCATAATGGAGGACGATTCATGAAAACTGTCACTTATCCCGAACGGTTTACCCGGAAGGACATTAAAATTGACCCGCCCGAGTTAAGAGACCGCAAGATCAGAGCGCTTGTGGACGCGATGACCATGGAGGAGAAATTCTCCATGCTCGGCGGCTCGAAGGAGCCGGAGGACAAGGGCAAGATCGGCAACGCGGGCTACCAGTGGGGCGTTCCGCGCCTTGGCATCCCGGAGGCGGTGATGTACGACGGCCCCGCCGGAATCACCGGAGTCGTCGAGACCACGGGCCTTCCCCAGCCCTCGCTTTTAGGCTGCACCTGGGACGACGAGATGGCTTATGAGTTCGGCGCGGTGGCGGCGAGCGAAGCCGCAGCCTGCTCGGGCAATTACCTGCTCGCTCCGCAGGTGGACGTCATCCGGACCCCGCACTTCGTCCGCAACAAGGACATGAAATCCGAGGACAGCTATCTCGGCGGGCGCCTTGCGGTGGCGGAGACGAAGGGCTGCCAGGACCAGGGCGTCGTTGCGACCATCAAGCATTTCGCGGTGGCCAATACCTTCGGTCCGTCCTTCTTCGAACATCCGAATCTGATGGTGGACGAGCAGACTCTGCACGAGCAGTATTTCCGCACCTTCGAGATGGCGATCCGCGAGGGCGGCGCGGGGAGCGTAATGAACTCCTACAATAAGGTGAACGGCTCCTGGATGTCCGCGAACGAGGATCTCTTAAAGGGTGTCCTCCGCGATCAGTGGAATTACAAGGGCTCCGTCATGAGCGACTGGGGTTCGGTACATAGCTTCACCATCAACCGCGGAATGGACATGGAGATGCCGTATCCCGCCTACAACAACGCCAACCGCATCCTCAAGCGGATCCGGAACGGCGAGATGAGTTTTGAGGACGTCGATGCCGCCGTAAGCCACGTGCTTTACGGCATGAGCGCGGCCGGACTCCTGGGACTGGTGCAGCTGGATGAGGACGGAAAGGTCCTGACGGATCCTCTGCACAAGCAGCCGATACAGATGGAGTGGCTCTTTGAGGAGAAGTCGGCAGAGGGGCTTTTTGACGAGAATGCTGCGAAGGCCGCGAAGATCGTCGAGGAGGGCGCCGTGCTCTTAAAGAACGACGGCGTTCTGCCGCTCGGCAAAGAGGCTCTTTCCGGCAAGGTCGCGCTGATCGGCCTCGGCAGCAGGTATCCCGTGACCGGCGAGGCACAGGAGAGGAGCTTCGGCACGATCCGGCGTATGCAGTCAGGGAAGGAAGCGCTGGAGGAGGTTTCAGGCCTTTCCTTTGAGGCGTATCCCGGCATCGACTATGTCGGCGAGCCCATCCCGGCCGAAGCGCTGTTTCAGGATAAGGAGGCATCAAAGCCCGGCCTTGTGCGCACCATGGGCATCCTTGACGAGGACCGCGATCCCGTGGCGGCCGCAGCGGGCCCCGGAGGCGCAGGCGCCGCGTTCCACGGCTTCACCACTCTCGACGAGGACGGCGTGCCGGTGGAGACCGGAATGACCAGCTACAACGCGGCGGAGGAGAAGCACCCCGAAGGCTTCGTCCTTGGCGCGGACTGCGGTGTGGATCCCCAGATCAACTTCACCGTCGGCACCGACGGAAACGGCAATATCAACAAGACCTATCAGAACGGGCCCGACGGAACCGCCTTCACCGATGAGGAGAGCTACACCTGGAAGGGATATCTGAAGGCGCCGGAGACCGGTGACTTCACGCTCCTTCTGGAGTGCATCGGCGGCATGGCCAGTTTCTTCATTCAGACGGAGGAAGGCTGGAAGACGGCCGGCCGGAGCGCAATGCGCGAGTGGGCGCAGTGGCCCTGGGAGTCCCTTATCTGCACGAGAGAGGGCATGGGCATCACCGGTGACTCCTTCCGCCTGGAGGAGGGAAAAACCTATCCGATCCTGGTGCACTGCCGCCAGTGCGTGAAGAACAAGGACCTGCAGGTGCGCATCGCCTGGCAGACCCCTTCCTTCCGGAAGAAGAACTATGAGGAGGCACTGAAGGCCGCCGCGGAGGCGGATACCATCGTGTACTACGCCACCGACAAGGTGATGGGAAATCCCTTCGGCCGGATTGCCGAGAAGACTCCGCTGGAGATCTCCGGTGAGCAGGAGAAGCTCATGGAGGATGTGCTCGCGGCGAAGAAGGACGGGGCAAAACTCGTCGTCATCGTCCAGGTATCCAACGCCCGTGCCATCGGGGAGTGGGCGGACAGGGCCGACGCCATTCTGACGGCGTATCACCCCGGACAGGAGGGAGCCCGTGTGCTGGCGAAGATACTCACGGGACAGATTAATCCCTCCGGAAAGCTCTCCCAGTCCTGGCCTGCCGCATCGAAGGACACGCCCGTCACCGACAGCCCGGAGCACCTCGTGGAACGGGGCGTGGGAAGCAGCGCGCAGGGCAGGATACTTGCGGCAAAGACGGGCAGCATGCCTGCGGAGGCGACGGCAGAGGACTACGAGGATGTGCGCATCCGCCTGAGCGAGGGCATCTACAGCGGCTACCGCTATTATGACAAATGCGGAGTTAAGCCCATGTATCCCTTCGGGCACGGTCTCTCCTATACGAAGTTTGAGTACTCGGATCTGAAGGTCGGGCGCGTGGATACACCGGACGCGCAATACGCGGAGGACGCTGATTTCGCGGTGACCTTCCGGGTAAGTTTTGACGTGACCAATACCGGGGAGAGGGCAGGCGACGAGATCGCGCAGCTCTATCTCGGAAAGGGTGAGGTGCCTGCGTACATGCAGATCGCGGAGAAGCAGCTTGTGGGCTACAGCCGCGTGAAGAACATCGCGCCCGGCGAGACGAGGCATGTGGAGATCACCGTTGATCCCCGGATGCTCTGCAGCTGGGACATCGCCCAGACCTTCAAGGTGCGGGCGGACGGAACAAAGGGCAAGTGGACCCGGATCGGCGGTGTGCGCGAGTTCATGGTCGGCGCCTCCAGTGAGGATATCCGGCTGAAGGAGAAGGTCAGCATTTGACAGATGGCCGGATCCCCGGTTCCCGGAACAGCTGCAGGACGGCAGGAACCGGACTGCAGGGCAAATAATTGGCCACGGCCTGCGAAACCTCTTTTATTGCCAGGATCATGTGTGTTATACTGAGTGCCCTTCGCCGCTCATGATGATGCGGCGGGGGGCATTTCCGCGAGGCGGGCGCTGCCCGGCAGCACTCCCTCCGCGGGCAGTTCCTGCAGCACACATCTGGTCACAACAGGAGGTGTCACATGTCAATCAAGGATCTGTACTATAACATTCAGTTCGCCCGCTTCGGACTGGTCTTCGAGGTTACCGACCCGTTCATGAAGAGGACTGTCGAGGAGGACTTAAAGTCCCGGAGCATCCGGTTCGTCACCGGGTACAACGAGAACACCAGGGCGTTCATCTACTGCGTGATCGGCGCGGCGAAGCCCGTAAAGAAGAACCTTCGGGAGATGGTCGAGAAGTTCAAGACCTACGGGGACTGGCACTACTACACCAGCCGCCATCCCTGGGGCACCAGGGTGCTGACGATCATCGTGTGACGGGACAGACAATGAAATAAGCGTGGGCCGCGAGGCGCCGTGAGTGGGCTCCTGGCCCGCCACGGCGCCTTTTTCCTGTGCTATAAATATCGAAGATATTCTTTACGCATCAGGCGCAGGGAATACCGTAACCGGCGGTTCACTGCAAGAAGGGGGCGGCTGTCCTATGGCGGGAGACAGCAGGAATTACAATGAAATCTACCGCGAACTCGCGGAACTTCTCGGCGAGGATGCAGCACTCATACTATGGAGGAATTACGCGGGACTGAATGTAACGTTTCCGAGACAGCTTTATTCCAGAGCCTATGTGCGGCAGTTCATCCGCGATAACAGGGAAACCATGAAGCCCGGAGAGATCGCCCGCCGGGTGGGCCTGACGGAGAGAAGAATCCGCCAGATCGTTCACGACATGAAAGAAGACGGATGAGCCGTATCTCGCGGTGCCGCGTATGCGGCGCCGTTTTTGTTATATAATTGAAATGAAAGCACTCAGACATTTCTTTGGAGAATCCTCATGTCAGCAGAAATGAACCATATCATTCTAAATATGGCGGACTGGCTTGACAGATGCCTCAATCCTTTTATTGTCCTTCTCGGAGTTGTCGAGGTTATTCTGTTCTTTGCCGCGCTTATAAGGCTCCGCATGTGCAGGAAGGAGATCGACGCCCTGAACAAGAATCCTTCCCTGAGAAAAATAAACGTGAAACGGGAGATGAGGCATCTCGAGAAGGAATACTCGTCAAAACTCGACGTCTCCTGGGAGGATTTTGATGATTTCTGCGGTCTCTACCAGAAAAGGATGATTGTTTACTCCCTGTATTCCCTTGGAATTCAGGTTTTCCCTCTGCTGGGAATCCTTGGAACGGTCGCGGGGCTCTTCATTTCCCTTCAGAGCATGGAAGGAATTCCGGACGCGCAGCTTCTTTTTGACGGCGTGCGCTTTGCCCTTTCGTCCACAATTCTCGGAATAGTTTTTGCTGTAATCTTCAAGCTTTTGGATATCGTGCTGAATTCGGTTTACGTGAATTACATCGATGACGGGATCTCGCGCTTCCAGGACAATTACCGGGAGGACAGGGATTTCAACAGGGTACACGGAAACGGATACGCCGGGGAAGAGGAGACAGACGGTGAGGAGGCGTAAGAGAAGAACCGGCGGGGAGATCAACCTGACCCCCCTGCTGGATGTGCTCTTTTCCATACTGTTCCTTATCATGCTCGCCAATTGCTCGCGCCAGAACCAGCTGCAGCAGGCATTCGCGGAATCCGGCGGACAGCTGGAGGAGGAGATTGAAGCGCTGACGAAGGAGAGGGACGGTCTCGCGGAGGAGAATGCGCGGCTCCTTGAGGAGGGAGAGGCTCTCGCGGAGGACTATGCTCTTCTTCAGGGCGAGAACCTGGAGCTGTCCGGCGCGAAGGAGCTTCTTACGGCCGAGAACCAGAGGCTCGGCGGCGAGATCACCGGCTTAATGAACGTGATCAGCCAGCTGAACAGCGACAATTCGGCGCTGGCGGCGGAGGCATCCCAGATGCAGGAGGAGATCGACGAGCTCTCCCATGAGAAGCGCGTCGTCGAGGGCTTAAGCGGGACATACCAGGCCTTTGAGACCATGTGCACGTTTGTTACGATTATCAATTCCGCCCGGGATGACCAGCACATTCTTGAGTTTTTTGTCGGTGAGGATGATGAGCCCAGGACAAGGGTCGTCATGACCAGCTACACGAAGGAAGGCCTTAAGCAGGAGGTGGAGGAGAGGCTTTCGGAGATTATAGAGGAGCTTTCCGTAAACGGCGCTTCGGAGGCCATGCCGGTCTTTATTGTGTTCCACCAGAATGAATCGGCGATTTTCCACTCCGAGGAGAGCACTCAGATCATCAGCGCGCTGGATGACATAGAGAACGAATACCCGCAGGTCTACAAGGAGATCAGGGTATACAGAGATTAATATAAGAAGCGCGGCTGGGCACGGCGAAGAGCAGACAGAGGGAAGCAGACAGGAGGAAACGATGGGAAGGGAATCTCAGTATGAGGAGTCATCTGACCGGAATTCGGGAGGAAGCAGGGGAAGAGGCGCCGGAATGGTCGCCGCAGCGGCACTTCTGCTGCTGCTTGGCGGAGGCGTAGGTTTTGGCCTTGGAAGCGGATTTATACCCGGAAGCGGAACCGAAAGTGCAGTTACTTCCGATAATGGGGACAGTGCGCAGGAGACCGCGGAGGAAGCAGGGGAGAAATCGGCCGCCCTGCCGGAAGCGGAAGCGCCGGCGGAACAGGAAGCGCCGGCTGCCGTCGAGGTGCCGGAGGAGCCTGCCGCGGAGACCGAAGAGGCGTCCGCGGAAGAAGCAGAGGAAGCTGCCGAAGCCTCGGAAGAAGACGTCGGATCCGGGGAAACCGGCGGCGGGAATCCCGGAGGGGAGAGCGAAGCTTATTCCGATGCTCCTGAGGAGCCGGAGGAGAATCCCGCGGAGGGGACCGGTGAGACGGATAGGCCGGAGGAAGCGGCGGAGGAGCCCGAGGAGATTCCTGATGTTATTGTCGTGAGAATCTCCGGAAACGAGGTCACGGTAAACGGCCATCCCACGGAGAACAGTGAGGAATTAAAGAGCAGAGTCGGTGAGTACGCGGACGGTGTCCGGACGTTTGAACTCGAGGAGAACAGGGCGATTCTCGAGACCTACAGGTGGGTTGTCGAGGCTTTCGACGAGATGGAGATTTACCTGAAGGAGGACGATTGAGGAGCTATGCCGCGGAAGTGACGGAAGAGAAGAAGGCGATGCAGCAGGAAAAGGAAATCCGCGATCTGATCTACCTTGCGGCATGTGCGGTTCATGACCGGTCTCCTGATCCCGGCCGCATCCGGGCGATGGATCTGGACGCGGTCCTGCGGGCGGCGAAGAAGCATATGCTCTCCGCGGCAGCCGGAATGGCACTGGCCCGGGCAGGAGTAAAGCATGCCGGTTTCGCCCATGCGGTTTCCGTCGCCGTGCGGCGCGCGGCACTTTTTTCCACGGAGAGGGACAAGGTGCTTGAGGCTCTTGAACAGCGGGAGATCTGGCACATGCCGCTCAAGGGTTCGGTTCTCGGCGGACTGTACCCCAGGTTTGGGATGAGGGAGATGTCCGATGTAGACATCCTCTTTGACTCCGCGCGTGCACGCGATGTCAGGGAGTGCATGGAGGGTCTCGGATATACGACGAAGAGCTTCGGGGAGGACAACCACGATGTCTATACGAAGAAACCCTCCCTATCCTTCGAGATGCATAGGAGCCTGTTTCATCCCTTCTACGGCAGGGAGGGGAATTATTACCGGAATGTCTGTGAGCGTCTTCTTCCCGTTGAGGGCTCGGAATACAGAAGGCAGTTCACGCCGGAGGATTTCTACCTCTTTCTCGCCGCCCATGAGTACAAGCATTTCATGAACGGAGGAACCGGCCTGCGCTCCGTGGCGGATAATTACCTCTTCCTCTCGAAGTACGGAAATACTCTGGACATGCACTATATCGGGGAGGAGGCGGAGAAGCTCGGAATCGCGGAGTATGAGCGCACCGGAAGGGCGCTTGCGCTGCATCTCTTCGGAAATCCGCCGGGGGACAGGGATCCCGCGGAGCTTTTGGACAAAGCGGAGCTTGCGATGCTCACCTACATTGCCGGAAGCGGGGCATACGGACGCTTCGATCAGTTTGTCGAATCCGGGATAGAGAGGGCGGGAAGAGGCGCAGGAGGAAAGCTGAAGTATGTGATAAGGCGCCTCGGGCTCTCCGCAAATAACCTGAAGGAATATCATCCCGTTATCTGGAAAACCCGCGTGCTGGTGCCCTTCTGGTTCGCCTTTGATGTGATGCACCGGCTCCGGATTCATCGGAAGGATGTGGCAAAGGAAATCAGGATACTCGCAAAACACGGAAAAAACCATGAAAACTGAACGGAAGGAGGAGTGCCATGAGAATCATCATTACCAATCACGGCCGGAAGCTTGAGGAGAGGCCCATCGCTCCGGCAGCGGGCCCCGCTCCCCGCGGACCGGGTATCGCCCTGACAGACAGGGAGGACCAGGAGATTCTGGGATTCGGCGCCGCGCTCACGGATTCCGCATGTGTCATGTTAAACCGCATGGATCCGGAGGAGAGAGATGCGCTGCTTGACGAGGTGTATTCGCCGGAGAAGGGGAATTTCTCCGTGGCGAGGATCTGTGTCGGATCATCGGATTACGCGGAGTACGTCTATGATTTCGCTCCGGTGAAGGACGACATGGAGATGGAGCACTTCGACGCCTCCCATGACGACGTCAACATTCTTCCCGTCCTGAGGAAGGTAAGGGAGATCAATCCCGACCTGTATATTTTCTCCTCGCCCTGGTCGCCGCCCGGATGGATGAAGACCTCCAGGCAGATGCAGGGCGGCTGGATGAGGGACAAATATGTGGAGGCCTACGCGCTCTACTACCTGAAGTTCCTCCAGCACTACCTGAGGGCAGGAGTAAGGATCAACGCCCTCACCCCGCAGAACGAGTCGGAGACCGACCAGACCAGCAGGATGCCCGCCTGTTACTGGCATCCGGATATTGAGATGCACTTCACGAAGGTCATGCGCAGGCTCCTCGACGAAAACGAGTTCGCCGACGTGAAGATCTGGCTCATGGATCACAATTTCCTGATGTGGCACCGTGTCGTGTATGAGATGGACGATCCGGAGACAAAACAGGCGGCTGCCGGCGTGGCCTGGCACCCCTACGAGGGACATCCCGAGCAGATCAGCCAGTTCCGCGCGCTTCATCCGGAGTGCGAGAACCACTGGACCGAGGGCGGCACCATCCCCGGTACCTACGACTACAGGAATCCCGGCAGATTTGAGCGGCGCTGGGCAGCCTACGGCGAGAGCTTCTGTGAGGCGATTAACAACGGCGTGCAGTCCATCACCGTCTGGAATCTGGCGCTGGATGAGGAGGGACATCCCTGCACCGGCCCCTTCGAGTGCCGCGGAACGATCGAAATCAGCAGCGACGGGAAGCGCGTGCGCCGCTCCCAGGAATATGATTCCCTGCTGCATCTCACCAAATATGTAAAACGCGGCGCGAGAAGAATTCTTCTTGAAGAGGAGGCGCTTCCGAAGAATTTCGCTGCTGCGGCTTTCCGCAACCCGGACGGGACAAAGGTGGTCCTCATCTCCAACAGCGAGGACTTCGACAGCGGATTAAACCTTAAGGTGGACGGACAGGTAATCCCGCTCTGGATTCTCCGCCAGTCCATCAACACAGTCGTTCTTGACTGACAGCACAGGAAAGGAGAAGTACCCGTAAATGATTAAAGGAGTGAATTTCGGCAACTGGCTGGTTCTCGAGAAGTGGATGTTCCCGGAGCTTTTCGCAGGGACGGACGCGGAAGACGAGACCTACCTCGGCAAGGCGCTCAGCCCGGAAAGCCTTCATGAGAGGCTCACGCTGCACCGCGAGGAATACATCCGCGAGCGTGACTTCATGTATCTTAAGAACCACGGGATAAACACCATCCGCATCCCGGTGCCGTGGTTCATCTTTGAGGATGCCTCCATGGACATCTTCGGACCCTACGTCGGCTGCATCGAATACCTCGACCGCGCTTTCGACTGGGCGGAGAAGTACGGGATGAAGATTCTGATCGACCAGCACACAGCGCCGGGCTCCCAGAACGGGTTTGACAACGGAGGCGTCTGCGGGATCTGTGTCTGGGCGAAGACCCCGGCTTATGTGGAGCAGACGCTGGTTACCCTGGAGAAGCTTGCGGAGCGTTACGGCGACCGTGAGGGACTCTATGGGATTCAGATCTTAAATGAGCCTATAAGCCCGGAAATGTTTACGATGATCCAGCAGCGCTACATCCCGGTCGACAAGGATTACGCCGCAGTCTCCGCGGCACCTTCGCATGATTTCCTTGTCGGGTTCTATCAGGATGCCTACCGGAGGATGCGCAGATATCTCCCCGAGGACAAGGCGGTGGTGTTCCACGACAATTTCCAGCTGAAGGCATGGAAGGAGTTCATGCGCGGAAGCGAGTGGAAGAATGTGGTGCTGGATACCCACCAGTATCTCGGCTTCATGCCCGACCTTAAGGATAAGCCGGTGTCCGGGGCCGGAGCGGTGATCGAGCGCATCGGTGCGGATCTTAAGGAAATGAGGGAGTACTTCCCCATTATCGTGGGCGAGTGGTGCGTCTCCAACGGAACCATCGAGGCGCAGAGCGACGATCCGTTTGTGAAGGCTTCCGCGTACATGCAGATCGCGAGGCAGCAGCTTCGGACCTTCGAGGAGAACAGCGACGGCTGGTTCTTCTGGAGCTACAAGTTAAACAGCAATGTGCCCGGCTGGGACTATCTCGCATGCACGGAGAGCGGATGGTTCCCGGATAAAGTATAACCCGCGGGAACAGAAGAATTGCTGCGCCGGACAAGTTTTGAAACGGTCTGTGAACGGCCTAAGGAGGTAACGGACGAAATGAAGTGTACACAGAGTATTACCTACAGCGCGGCGGGAAGGCCGGTCCGCGTGAGCAGGGAAATCCCGGTGACGAAGGAGGCGGACGAGGCAAGGCACCTGGAATCGGGCGTGGTCAATCTGTATCCGGAGATCGGGTATCAGACCATCGAGGGATTCGGAGGAGCGATGACCGAGACCGCGGCGTCCCTGTTCATGGGACTGCCGGAGGAGGAGAGAAAAGCCGCCATGAGTGCCTATTTCGGCCCGGAGGGCTCACATGCGCATTTCATCCGCACCTCCATCGATTCCTGCGATTACTCCCTGGACGAGTACCAGGCGGTGGCGGATCCCGTCGCGGATCCGGATTTTGCCTCCTTCACGCTGGACAGGGACCGGAAGTACATCCTTCCAATGATCAAGGAGGCGATGGCGATGAGCAGCGAGCCCCTCGAGGTTCTGCTCTCGCCCTGGTCCCCGCCGTATCAGTGGAAAACTCCTCCCGCAAGGCCGAAGAACGACGCCTCGGTCTACGGCGGCTTCTTCGGAACGAAGGAACCGGATTACGACACGCCGCAGCGCAATAACGGCGGAAGCCTGAAGCCCGAATACTACGGCGCGTGGGCCCGTTACCTGGCAAAGTATGTCCGGGGCTATCTAGATGAGGGGATTCCCGTCACCATGATGACCATGCAGAACGAGTCCATTGCGGCGACGAACTGGGATTCCTGCGTGTGGAATGCCGCGGAGCAGAAGCTATTCTTAAAGGATCACCTCTATCCCGCCTTTGAGGAGGCGGGGCTTGCGGACAAAGTCGGCATCTTTATCTGGGATCACAACAAGGAGCGCGTCTTCGAGTGGGCCAGGGAGATGATCGACGATACCACGGATTCCATGATCGCGGGAATTGCCTTCCACTGGTACTCCGGCGACCATTTCGAGGCAGTCGCCCTGACGGCGGAGAAGTTCCCCGGCAAGACCCTGATGCTAAGCGAGTGCTGCGGCCTGCACAAGCCCGGCACGGCCGGTTTCGGCCTCCCTTTCCTGCCCAGAACCAAAACTCCCGAGACTGCGGAGACCGAGGACGCCGTCCAGTACGCCCACGACATCATCGGCAACCTCAACGCAGGCATGCAGCGCTGGATCGACTGGAATTTCTGCGTCGACACCGAGGGCGGCCCCCGGCACGTGCCCGGAGGCTTTACCGCGCCGATGATCGTTGATGGGGCGAAGTGGAGGGTGAACCTGAGCTATGACTACATCTGCCACTTCTCGCGGTTCATCCTTCCCGGCGCGAAGCGCATCGCCTTCTCGCGCTGCGACGACGTGGCGGAGATGACGGCGGCCAGGAATCCCGACGGAAGCGTGGTCCTGGTCGCGCTGAACCGCACTGCGAAGGACGCATTCTACGCGGTCCGGATCGAAGGCAGCGTGATCCGTTTTGACGCACCCGCCGGGACTATCGGCACCCTGGTCATCGAGTGACCGATCTGGTTCCTGCTTCGCAGACTCATTCAAGTAAAGACGTTCACGTTCGTGCAGGCACGGCGTGAACGCGATGAACCTGGTCACAGCAGCCTCCGCGTGCATGAGCTGTGACCAGGAATGAAGAGCACAAAATGATCGTTTCATCACGCATATTAAGAAGATTCCCCGGAAGCTGCCCGATAGAATGATACTGTCGGGCAGTTTTCCAGGTGAGGCAGGATGTTCACCTGGCACAAATCAGTCAGGAGCAGCACATCCATGCGAGCCGATTTCCGGGAAGAAATCAATCCTATCATCAGATCCGATTATCCCGACCCGGATGTCATACGGGTCGGCGATACCTATTACATGATCAGCACAACCATGCACTTCATGCCGGGCGGGGTAATTCTGCGCTCCTATGACCTTGCGCACTGGGAGATTGCCGCTTATCTCTTTGACACGCTGGACGGCCTGCCGGCGGAGAGACTGGAGCGGGAGGAAAGCAATTACGCAGGCGGAATGTGGGCCGCGTCGCTCCGGTATCATAACGGCAGGTTTTATGCCGCATTCATGAGCCATACGTCCGGGAAAACCTGGCTTTTTACGGCAGAGAGGATCGAAGGCCCCTGGTTCAGGAACACCATACAGGGGACCTATCATGACTGTTCCCTTCTGTTTGACGACGACGGAAGGATTTATATCGTATACGGACAGGGTGAGATCCGGCTGACCGAGCTCTCGGAGGATCTGTCAGGTCCGAAACCCGGCGGGCTGGACCGGATCCTGGTGCGGGAGACCGGAAAAGTTCTCTTAGGATATGAAGGGTCACACATCTATAAAATTCAGGGAAGATACTATCTCTTCCTGATCCACTGGCCGAGTACCGGCAGCAGGCGGCGCACACAGGCCTGTTTTGCCGCGGATTCCCTGACGGGAGAGTTTTCCGGGAAAGATGTGCTGGACGACGACCGGGGGTACTGCAATCAGGGAGTCGCCCAGGGAGGAATCGTGGATACGCCCGACGGCCGGTGGTATGCCGTGCTCTTCCAGGACAGCGGTGCGGTCGGCCGCATGCCGGTCCTGGTTCCGGTGCGCTTTGAGGACGGCTTCCCTGTCTTCGGGACGGACGGCCGGATCCCGGCGCACATGGAGCTGGCGGGAAGCCGCCCGTATTACCGCTACGCGCCGCTGTACACTTCGGATGACTTCCTGATCGGGGAGAGACAGACCGGAGAGGAGAAGGCCGGTGAGAAGGATGCCGCGCACAGGCTGAGGCTCCCTTGGCAGTGGAACCATGCCGCCGATCCCTCACTCTGGACGCTCCTTCCCGGAGGAGGGCTTCTAATCCGCACCGGCAAGACCAGCATTAACCTTACACACGCGGTGAACTGCCTTACACAGCGCGCTATGTGGCCGAAAAGCGGCGCCGAGGTGGAACTCGATGCCACGGGACTCCGGGAGGGCGATGTGGCCGGGCTCTGTATTCTTCAGGGCGATTATGTCTATCTTGGGGTCATTAAGGAGGCGGGCTGCTATTACCTGATCAAGGTTGTGCGGGGCGATGAGGCGCCGAAGAAGGCCGGGACGCACAGCAATTACATGCCGGGCAGCGTTGTGCTGCGGGAGCGGCTCGACGAGCCGGTGGTGCGCCTCGCGGTGGAGGCCGGTTTTGATCAGATGAAGGATACGGCGGATTTCTTCCGCCTGAAGGAGGACCGGTGGGTCCGCGTTGGTAAGCCCGTCAGACTGCACTACACCCTTGAGCACTTCGCGGGCGCGCGCTTCGGGCTCTTTGTGTTCTCCACGGAAGCGCCCGGCGGCGAGGCGGTCTTCCGCCGTTTCCGCTACCGCTATGAATATGATTGACCTGGGGTTACAGCTGGCCCGCTGCCATCGTATGCGGCGTCACCTGCACGGCGCTGGCATGAAGGGTCCGGTATTCTCTGGGTGAGCAGCCGTGGAATTCGCGGAAGAGCCGGTTGAAGGTGGGAATGCTGGAAAAGCCGGCGTTCATCGCAGCTTCCGTAATGGAGTTGGAGGGATCCTCCAGGAGCTCCTCCGCGGCCTTGATCCGGCGGCGGTGGAGATAATCCCCGAGCGTGAATCCTGTGTACTGCTTGAAAAGCCG